>Ga0315901_10009693_pt1 | contig 11054 bp, 6 predicted proteins | sample LakEriMetagenome_10_FD_203761 | JGI IMG/M metagenome (GOLD analysis project Ga0315901, IMG submission 203761) | Freshwater fungal communities from buoy surface, Lake Erie, Ohio, United States - Buoy 2 MA116 | ecosystem: Environmental > Aquatic > Freshwater > Lake | place: USA: Lake Erie, Ohio...
AAGGGAAACATTTCAGAATTTTCAAATTCCGGTCAATGAAAATAGCCGCTGATGCCGCATCAGAAAACAGGTCAACTCAGAAAAATGACAACAGGATTACCGGAACAGGAAAAATTCTCCGTCGCTACAGTCTTGATGAACTTCCTCAATTGCTGAATGTCCTTGAAGGAAGTATGTCGGTTGTCGGTCCAAGGCCGCACCGCGTAAACCTGGATCAAAAGTTCGGTACACTTGTCCCAGCCTACCCTGTCCGCAGATTCATCAAACCCGGTATTACCGGCTGGGCACAGGTAAATGGCTGGCGCGGACTCACAGAAAAAAATATAGACTTCAAAGGAAGGGCACTTCATGATCTGTGGTATCTGGAACACTGGTCTTTCGGACTGGATCTGGCCATCATCTGGCTCACTGTTTTTGGCAGGCGAACTCATCAGAATGTTTTTTAAAAAATCAATGACAAACAAAAATACCACTACTAACTTTTTTCCGGCAGAATTATGCATCGGTATATTGATAATGCTTTCAGGATGCAGATCGCATCAGGATATGACCTATCTGAATGAACTGACCAACGAACCTGGCGGACTAGAAGTATTTACACCTATGAACGCCTACAGGATCAAACCATTTGACAATCTCTTTGTAAGCGTAGTTTCCGGAAATACTGAACTTGATGAACTCTATAATCCCATGCTTGTTGGAAACGGCAGATCCAATAATCAGAATAATATGTGGGGAACTCAGGCAAGTCAGTTTGTAAACGGATATCTGGTCAATGATCAGGGAGAAATTGTGCTGCCCACCTTCGGGCCGATCAAAGTCAGTGGCATGAAACTGGATGAATGCGAAGAAAGGATCAGAAATCATGCCATGCAATACTTAAAAGATGCCACAGTCAAAGTAAGACTGCTCAACTACAGAATCACTGTAATCGGAGAGGTCCAAAGCCCGGGTGTTTATTACAGTTACAATCCAAGCGTTAACATATTTGATGCCCTCGGCCTCGGAGGCGGATCAAAAAATACTGCCGACCTCAGTAAAGTTTTGCTGGTAAGAGGAAAAGAAAAATCAGTGGAAACCTATCAGCTTAATCTTAATTCAGCTGAAGTATTAAGCTCACCCGGATTTAAAGTTTACCCGAACGACGTAGTCATCGTTCAGCCGGCAAGGTTAAAAAATGCTGAACTCAGACAGCCTGTATTCAATCTGGTCTTCAGCTCTATAACCACCTTTCTGCTAATGCTCAATTTTTTTGTAAGTCCCTGAAAAAAAGCCTTTTAACCTAATCACTTAAGTCATGAACCGGCAGGCTAAAAATGATGATTTCCAGTTATTCAGATTCATATTTTTCAATCAGCGCAGACTCCTGATCGGCTGTCTGCTTGCAGGAATTATAGCTGGTCTGGTTTACTATAAAACCGCTCCCCAGACCTTCATAATCAGCGCAACCATTCTGGTAAAGGATGAACAGTCCACGACCGAATTCAGAAATGTTTTCCGACCGCAAAATACTGCCCGCAAGCAAAACACGATAGAAGATCAGATCGGTCTTCTGAAATCATTTAAGCTGAATCAGCTGACTCTTGAAAATTTTGGGTGGAGCTACCGGTGGAGCAAAAAATCAGGATTTCGATTCACCGATATCTATCCTTCCCAACCATTTGATCTGAAATTAAATCCGGGGAGTATACAACGAACCGGTGTCCCGCTGAAAATCCGCATTGAATCAGAGCGATCATTTAGAATCCTCTGTGATGAGCAGATCCGGATTCAAGGAAATCAGCACCGAATCACGATTGACAAAAAAGTGGATTTCGGTGAGCCCTTTATACACCCTGATTTCAACTTCACTCTGACTAAACTGCAAAGCACAAAATTTGAAACCGGAGAGGAATACCTTCTTGAATTTTTTGATCCTGCAAAACTTGCAAATGATTACAAAGAAAAGATAGAAGCAGAAAGATTCAATCCGCTTGCTGAGTCCAGCCTGATCAGGATCAAAATGAGCAGCACCGGTCTTGCAAGAGATGTGAAATACATTAACGGACTGATGGCGACTTTTCTGGACTTTGGAGTTAAGGAAAAAAACAGGGGAGCTGAGAATACCATAAGATTCATTGACGAGCAAATCTCCGGTGTCAACCAGTCCATGGAATCTGCCGGAGAAAGTTTTTCGGAATTCAGGGCATCCAATAAAACAGTTGACCTGAGTCGCGAAGCAGGAAGTATGGTGGAGAAAAAAAATCAGCTGGAAACAGAATTAAACCGTGTTAACAGCAAACTTGATTACTGCATCAATCTCAAAAATTATCTTGAAAACAGAAGTATTAACAAAGATTTTATTGCACCTGTTATTACCGGATACTCAGATGACTTACTGAAAAAACAGGTTGAACGACTCAATGAATTGTCCACAAGAAGGAAAATAATGTCCATGACTGCGAAGGAAAACAGTTCTGTAATTCTTGGGATTGATGATGAGATTGTATTTACCGGAAAAATTATTCTTGAAAATGTAAACACACAAATCTCACAGGCTGAGCGTGAGAAAAGAGATCTTCTGCAACAGTCAAAAAAAACCAGCAACGCATTATCGAGACTGCCGAAAACGGAAAAAAATCTACTTGGAATGAAGAGAGATTTTGATCTGACCAGCGATCTGTACACTTTTTTACTTCAGTGCCGGGCAGAGGCACAAATTGCACGCGCATCCGGAAGCACTGTAGCACAGATTCTGGACCCCGCATCGGAAGACACCGCCCTGATTACCGGTCCGGTACTGCTCTTTGATCTTTTTATGGGAGCACTTGCCGGTTTGATGACCGCGTTTGTTTTCACGGTTGTACAGTTTTTTGCAGTTAACAAAATCCGCGACGCAGGTGAGGTCATTTCAACACTTGGCGTTGCAACGCTGGGGGAAATACCTCAAACATCAAAAAGAATAAAAATCAATGAGCTTGTTGCAAGGCCAAGATCCCCCATGGCTGAATCTTTCAGAGACCTGAAGATGAATATCATGAAACTGGTGACGGATCTGAAAGCAAAAGTAATTGCCGTTCATGCGCTTACGCCCGAAACAGGTAAATCGTTTTTCTCATGCCACCTGGCGGTCGCTTTAAGCCTGAGTAGAAAAAAAATTTTACTGATCGATGGGGACCTGCAAAAACCTACACTGCATCTCATGATGGGGCAGCGTCTGAACCCGGGATTGAACGAATATCTTTCAGGTGAAGCAGATGAAAAAAGTATCATCAGGAAAACAAAAAATGTATTCATAGATTTCATTCCGGCCGGAATTAACAGACCTGATTCAGCAGAGGCCCTTCAAAAACAACCCATTGAGAATCTGATCACTTCAGTCGGAAAAGATTATGATCTTATTCTGATAGATAATTCGCCTTATGGGATCGTTAATGACCCGAAAATTTTCGGATCAATTGCCGACCTGAATATCTTCCTGCTCAGGCTGAATCACAGTAAAAAATCAGAAATCAGCAGAATCAATAATCTGGGAAGAAGCGGTGTTTTCAAAGGTCTTGCCGTAGTATTAAACGGTAAACCACTCGAAGAAAATTATTACAATTATGCCCCCCGGAAAAATGTCATTTCCATCATCAGTGAAAAAATAAAAAATACAGTTTCAGGTATTTATCCGGCTAAATTGAAACTTTCAAAAATACCGGGTGTTTATCGTGAAGGCGGAGTTTGAATACCTGATCTCTCCCTGTAAAACCTGAGGAGCTCCGTCCAGACAGTGTGCTGATCCAAGTTTTCCGTCACATATTTTTTCAGATTCAGTGCAAAATGCTTTCTGTCACTCACTGAAAGCATCAGGGTTTCCATGGCTTGTGTCAGTTCATCCTCGCGCTGCGGTGGAATCAATAACCCGGAAATGCCATGCGAAATAATTTCATTGCATCCGTTAATGTCAGTGGCTATAACCGGCACCTCCATACATCCTGCCTGAAGTAAAACATTCGGAAAGCCCTCACGATATGAGGGGAAAACAAAAATATCTGAAGCAGCCAGCCATGGTCTCACATCTTCTACAAGTCCGGGGGCTATGATGCCATTACCCGCCTTAATCCTGTGTAGCACTAAATCCTGCAATCCGTCCCGACCCGACTCAACAGGTCCTGCAAGAATTAATCTGACATTGGGGTACATTTCCCGAATGCGGTCAAATGCCCTGACCAGTTCGCCAATACCTTTATCCCTGACCAGCCTTCCGATAAAACAAAAAACAAAATCATCCTGAGCAATTTGAAAATCATTGCGCAACAAAGTGGCCTCCCTGCTGATCTCCGGAGATTTTTGAAAAAAGTTCAAATCAATGCCATTGGAACTTCCTCGCCCGGGTACGGTCAATCGTCCTTGCTCAAATCGCCGTACGGCAATCCCGGGAAGTTCAGATTTAAGAATCTCCATCAGCCGGAAAGAATTAACCAGCGTATCAGTACTGCAATAAATAGTTCCTGCTTCGGCCATTTTCAAAACACGACGAACGATTCCGCCGGTCTGAAGCCAGGGTAATCCTGCAATGGTGTGCACTCTGACTTTCACCCTGCAGATGCGCGCAGAAAGCATTCCAAGTAAACCTGCTTTGGGCGTATGCGTGTGCACAATGTCAGGCCTGAACTCCCGGATGATAAGAATAAGTCGTATAAGAGAAATTAAATCCTGGAACGGAGTAATGGCTCTGGCCATTGGAACAACCCTGTGCCGGACTTTCAGTTGCTTAACTTCCGGACCGTCAGCACTCACCGAAAGTACCTCTATACCATTTGCTTCCATAAACTCCAGCTGACCCCTCAACAGCAACTTAAGGGAAATAGGTACTGTAGTTATCCGAAGCAGGCGCATGGTTGATAATTTATCCGGCTCTGCAAAGATAATTTTGATATCCTGATGAAAATCATGAACTTAAAAGATTACAGACATCAATTTTGAAGACCTGAAAATTAAATCCACATTTTATGCTGAATAACGACAAAATCATCTCCGTGAAAGACTTCATGGTAAAACAAGGCTCTAAAATCAAACTTAAGGATTTTTCAACCGGCTATACCGGCAAAACACTTAATAAGGCAGATTCTCTGGAGCTTCTTGAAAAAGGAAGAAAACACCTTTCAGAAATTCAGGACAAACTTTACGCACACAACCGTTACAGCATCCTGATAATTTTTCAGGCAATGGATGCAGCAGGTAAAGACGGAGCCGTAAAGCACATTATGTCAGGGTTCAATCCGCTGGGCGTTAAGGTTTACAGTTTTAAAGCACCAAACTCTGCCGAACTGGATCATGATTATTTCTGGAGACATGAGATAGCCCTTCCCGCTCGTGGTGAAATTGCCATTCATAACAGATCACATTATGAAAATGTACTTGTAACACAGGTACATCCCGAATTTGTTATAAAGGAAAATATACCCGGCATTGAAAAGGTCACAGACATAGACAAAAATTTCTGGAGTAAGAGGTACAAACAAATCAGAAGATTTGAAAAAAACCTTTCTGAGAACGGCACCATCATCCTCAAGTTTTTTCTGCATGTCTCAAAAAAGGAACAGAAAAAAAGATTCCTGGAGCGTATAAATGACAAATCAAAAAACTGGAAATTTTCTCTGGCCGACCTGAAAGAAAGAGGATTCTGGGATGATTATCAGAAGGTGTATGCTGATGTTCTTTCCGAAACTTCCACTGTTAATGCGCCCTGGTTTGTAATTCCTGCCGATGACAAGTGGTTCGCACGACTTGCCATTGCCTCCGTGATCACGCGACAATTTGATAACCTGAACCTGAGTTATCCTACTCTGGACAAAGCCCAGCAGGAGCAGCTTCAGAAGGCAAAAATTCAACTTGAATCTGAAGACGGAAACGTAAGTTCTGAGAAGAAAAAAGCTGAACCAAAGCCGACACCTAAGAAGGCTCCGGCCAAAGGTTGATCCGGTTTTTTTTAACCTCTTAAGGCAAAGCAACCCGGGATCCTGCAGTTCCCGGGTTTTTTATTATCAACAATCTGTTAAACAATATGTTACAGGTTCTTTTTTGTTTCATTTTATTGAATTAAAACACCTGTTTTCCGCTCTGAAAACGCTATTTTTGCAAGTTATTTCAACAATCATTTATGAGTGAAAAGAAAGCAGGTGATTCAGGTGGTTATTCGGCCAGTAATATTCAGGTCCTTGAAGGACTTGAAGCGGTCCGGAAACGACCTGCCATGTACATTGGTGATGTCAGTGTAAAAGGTCTTCATCACCTGATCTGGGAGGTGGTGGATAACTCCATCGATGAGGCACTTGCAGGATATTGTAACGAAATCACCGTTTCCATCATGCCCGATAATTCCATCATGGTGGAAGACAATGGGCGCGGTATTCCAACCGATATGCACGAAAAGGAAAAACGGTCAGCCCTTGAAGTAGTAATGACTGTGCTTCATGCAGGTGGCAAGTTTGATAAAAATACCTATAAAGTTTCCGGTGGTCTTCACGGTGTCGGCGTGTCCTGTGTTAATGCATTGTCAACAATGCTGAAAGTGACGGTTTACCGGGAAGGAAAAATATTTGAGCAGGAGTATGAACGCGGTATCCCAAAATACCCCGTGAGGGAAACAGGGAAATCTGACCGCCGTGGAACAACCGTTCATTTCAAACCCGACGGCGAAATCTTCCCTGTTCTTGAATACAATTATGAAACAGTATCCGCGCGTTTGCGCGAACTCGCTTTTCTGAACTCGGGAATCAAAATCAATCTCAAAGATGTCAGAGACCCGGATGAACACGGGCAACCACGCTCCAATCTGTTTTATTCTGAAGGCGGTCTGAGAGAGTTCGTTATTTATCTGGATTCTAACAGAGAAAAACTGATTGCAGACCCGATTTATGTTGAAAATACTAAGTCAGAGATCCCTGTTCAGGCTGCGTTGAGTTATAACACATCTTTTAGTGAAACGCTGGTCTCCTATGTAAACAACATCAATACCCACGAGGGCGGAACCCATGTAGCCGGCTTTCGCAGAGCCCTTACCAGGACACTCAAAGCCTACGCTGATAAATCCGGACTGCTTGAAAAGGCCAAAGTGGAAATCAGCGGTGATGACTTCAGAGAAGGACTTACTGCGATTATTTCAGTCAAGGTTGCTGAACCTCAATTTGAAGGACAGACAAAAACAAAACTCGGCAATACAGATGCCATGGGTGCAGTGGATACTGCCGTTGGTGAAGCACTCCAGAATTTCCTCGAGGAAAATCCAAAGGAAGCCAAACTGATCGTTTCCAAGGTAATCCTTGCCGCACAAGCCAGGGTAGCAGCCCGCAAGGCAAGAGAAATGGTTCAGCGGAAAAACGTCCTTTCAGGAACAGGTCTGCCCGGTAAACTTGCAGACTGTGCCAGCGGCGATGCCACAATCTCTGAACTCTATCTTGTAGAGGGTGACTCTGCAGGCGGATCTGCTAAACAGGGACGCGACAGAAATTTTCAGGCAATCCTTCCCCTTAGAGGTAAAATCCTCAATGTGGAAAAAGCTCAGGAACACAAAATCTACGAAAACGAGGAGATCAAAAACATGATCACAGCCCTCGGCGTTTCCTTCGGCACTGCAGAAGACAGCAAAGCACTTAACCTGGAAAAACTCAGGTATCACAAAGTTGTTATTATGACTGACGCCGATGTCGACGGAAGCCATATCCGCACACTTATCCTGACGTTCTTCTTCCGGTACATGCGTGATCTTATTGAGAAAGGGTACGTCTATATTGCACTTCCGCCTTTATATCTTTTGAAAAAAGGTAAAGAAGAACGCTATTGCTGGAACGAAGACGAAAGAGATAAGATCATTAAAGAACTCGCTAAAGACGGCAAAGAAGATTCAGTCAATGTACAGCGCTATAAAGGACTCGGTGAAATGAACCCCGAACAATTGTGGAGCACAACGATGGATCCTGTACGCCGTACCCTTAAACGGGTAACAATTGAATCTGCGGCCGAAGCAGATCGTTTATTCTCTATGCTGATGGGCGACGAAGTTGCACCAAGGAGAGAATTCATCGAGAAAAATGCACGTTACGCCAAAATAGATATTTAACAGATGTTGATGGAAAAAACTGAAAATAACAGCCATTCCATAGCCCCTGCAGAACAAATCAGGCTTAGTAACTATATCAGCCGTGACTTATCATGGCTTCAGTTCAATTACCGGGTAATGGACCAGGCAAGGCACCTGGACCGGAGCATTTTTGACCGGTTAAAATTCCTTGCGATTACAGCCTCCAATCTGGACGAATTCTGTACCATCCGTTTAGGAAGTCTGTACAACTATATTGACTACGGAAAAGAGCGGTTTGATTACAGCGGGTTGCGGGAAATTCCGTTCAGAAAACTTCTTCTTTCCGAAATACACCGCTTTACTGCGGAACAACAATCGTATTATACCGGCAAGCTAAAACCGGGATTTGAAAAGGCCGGATTCAGTATTTGCCGTTACGAAGATCTTTCCGTCGGAGACGCCACCCTCATTGATCAGTATTTCATGAGGACCATCTTCCCGATGCTCACCCCAATGGTCTTTGACAGTTATCACACCTTCCCGGTCCTGAAAAATAACAGACTGATTTTTGGTGTTGTAACCAAAGCTCATACAGACAGCGGACCGCAGAACAAAGCTTCCTTTATTCAGATTCCAAGTAACCTCAGCAGGTTCTTTGAGCTTTTACAAATAGACGGTTCAATCATTTTTGTACCCATTGAAGAAATAATCCGGAAAAATATTCATCACCTGTTCAGAAATATTGAAATCCTGAGCACCACCCTGATGCGTATCAACCGAAATGGTGATTTCACACTCGAAGAAAGTGAAGATATTGAATCCAATTTTCTTGAAGAACTGAAAAGAAAACTTCAGACCAGACGGACCGGAAGGGTAGTAAGACTGGAATTACAGGAAAACCCGGACCCATGGCTGCTGAGCCTGCTGAAAATTCAGTGGGACCTGACCGAGGAAAATATCTTTACCATCAAATCTGACAGCCTCTTTGATTTTACAGGACTGAATCAGATTATCGGACACAAGGAGTTCAGAGTTAAAAGAGCCGTTGTACCACCGCCTGTCAAGCCTGTTACATTCCCTGAAATGGGAAACCGTGACTTGTTTGAAGTATTAAAAGAACGGGATGTTCTAATTCAGCACCCTTACAATTCTATGGATCCTGTCCTTGAATTGCTTGAGAAATCTGCTGAGGACCCTCTTGTACTGTCCATCAAAATAACGCTGTACCGGGTTTCAAAAGAATCAAGAGTTACAGCAGCACTTCTCAGAGCAGCAGAAAACGGAAAACATGTTTCGGTGTTGTTTGAAGTGAAAGCAAGGTTTGATGAAGAAAATAATCTCAGGGAAGCACAGCGCCTGCAACGGGCCGGTTGTTTTGTAATCTACGGCGTTGGCAACCTGAAAACCCATACCAAACTTTTACTTATTGTCCGGAAAGAACCTGACCGCGTGTACAGATATGTGCATCTCTCAAGTGGAAACTATAACGAAACCACCGCACGACTCTACACAGATATAGGATTGCTGACTACCAACGAAAAGTACGCAAACGATGTGTCAGAGTTTTTCAATGTAATCACAGGTCATTCACAGCCTTCCGCTTATCAGAATCTGATCACCTCACCGAGGGACATGCGGATTCAGCTCATCAACCTTGTGCAAAGAGAAGCACGAAATGCCTCAGAAGGCAATCCTTCAGGCATTGTCATCAAAATGAATTCTCTGCAGGACAAGGAATTTATTGACGCACTCTATCAGGCAAGTCAGGCCGGCGTGCCCGTCAAACTTATTATCCGCGGAATGTGCTGCCTGCGCCCGGGAAGAAAAGGACTAAGCGAAAACATTGAAGTCTATTCTATTGTCGGGGAATATCTGGAACATTCCAGGATTTACTATTTCCACAATACAGGCATGCCAAAAATATACATCGGCAGTGCAGACGCCATGGTCAGAAGCTTTGACAGAAGGGTAGAATCCCTTTTCCTTCTTGAGCAGGAAAACCTCGTCAGGCAGGCTATGAATGTCCTGAAGTATAACCTGCGGGACAATGTCAACTGCTACATGATGCAGGAGGACGGCACTTACAGACCTAAAGAACAAAATGGTGAGGCGCCCTTTAATATTCATAAGGAATTTTACAGGGTTACCCCTGAAATCATCCAAAACGTCCGGCTATTTTAAATTCCGTCCTTCAAAAAGGCCTCTGTACCTGCTTTCTTTTTTGTTTAACTTCCACCCTGCCTTCACCAAGGGCAGGAAACCCTAAATCAAGTAAAATGAAAAAACTATTTCTGTTTATTCTGCTTTGCTCTTTCCTGATGCCTGCAAAAGTCCGTGCACAGGAACGGGTCAGGAAAGCCCCTGAAGTAAAAGAAGGAGATGGACCTTACACTCAGCTGATCATCCGCGGCGTAACGTTGATTGACGGCACCGGTGCACCTCCCGTTGGCCCCGTTGATATTGTGGTAAAGGGAAACAGAATTGTAAACATTGCAGCAGTAGGCCTGCCCACACCCGGCATGGCAAGCGGGTCCAACCGTGTAAAACTTGAACCGGGAGGAAAAGAACTGGACTGTGAAGGAATGTACCTGATGCCCGGGTTTGTTGATATGCATGGTCATATTGGCGGCGGTCAGGCGCCGATTGCAGAATATGTCTTTAAACTCTGGATGGCACACGGCATTACAACGGTACGCGACCCCGGCTCAGGCAATGGTCTTGACTGGGTACTGGACCAGAAAAATAAAAGCGAAAAAAATCTGATCACTGCGCCCCGGATAAAAGCCTATGTGACCTTTGGCTCAGGAAGCAAGGAACCTATTCGCAATGCGGAACAGGCAAAAGCCTGGGTAGCTGAAAATAAAATTAAAGGTGCCGACGGCATCAAGTTTTTTGGAGCGGCTCCGGAGATTATGGACGCAGCGCTGCGTGAAAATAAAAGACTGGGACTTCGCTCTGCTTGTCATCATGCGCAACTTGGTGTTGCACGATGGAATGTCGTTCAATC
>Ga0315901_10009695_pt1 | contig 11053 bp, 13 predicted proteins | sample LakEriMetagenome_10_FD_203761 | JGI IMG/M metagenome (GOLD analysis project Ga0315901, IMG submission 203761) | Freshwater fungal communities from buoy surface, Lake Erie, Ohio, United States - Buoy 2 MA116 | ecosystem: Environmental > Aquatic > Freshwater > Lake | place: USA: Lake Erie, Ohio...
AGAGATATGCTGATCAGAGACCACAAATAATTTCAACTAGCCAGACACTAGTTGCTCGTGGAAACTTGAGAACAGCAGGAGTTCAAAGTTCTGGAAATTACTTTGTGATTCCAGCATCTGGAATGACATTAACACTTCCAGCCTCACCAGCACTAGGTGATGAAGTAGTAATAACAGATATTGCTGGAACATCATTTAATACACCAGTAAATATTGCCCGAAATGGACAGCTAATCCAGGGCCTTGCAGAAGACATGCCGTTTAACGTAAACAATGCATCTGTAAGATTGGTTTATAGCAATACAACTTATGGATGGAGACTAATAGCATAATGGCAACGTTAAATAATTTACTAAATAATGCAAGCGGCGGTGTTGTTCCAGCAGGAACTGTAGTCGCATGGGGAGCTAATAATACTCCAAATGGATACATACACTGTAATGGAGCAGCTATAAATCGGACCCTATATGCAGACCTATTTGCAGCAATCGGAACAACGTTCGGCTCAGGAGATGGATCAACAACATTTAACGTTCCAGATCTTCGTGGAGAACATATTCGTGGATTTGACGATGGACGTGGAGTTGACTCAGGTCGTGGCTTTGGTTCATTCCAAAATGCTATGTTTCCTCGTCACAGACACTATGAGCGTTCATGGTATATCTATGGATGGGGACAGTCTGAAATTCAAGCAGCCTCACACTTTGGTTGGGGAACATCTAATAACTTTCGCCTTGAACAAATGGGAGACTCCTGGAACCAATACAGCATTGATATCGGAAACGGTATTGCTGAAGGTGAATTCCTAAGAATTAGAACAGTAGCACTTCGTTTTTGCATTAAGTTTTAATCAAAACTTAATTTATAATAGAAAAGACATATTATGATTGCTTATACATACAACCCTGTAACTATGGAGTTTGTTGGAGAGTCTAGTGTAGATGAATCTCCACTGGAGCCAGGCGTATTTTTAATGCCAGCATATTCTACAGAAGTAGCTCCTCCAAACTTTAATGCTGAAACACACATATGCTACTTTGACAAAGAATCTTCTACTTGGAAAATTCAAGATGTAGAGACTGCCCCAGAAATTAGATTAATATCACAAGAAGAAGTTGATATGCTAAAGAAAGATCTACACTCAGTTATTGCGGAAAGAGAAAAAGTTCTTGCAAAGCTTGGATTAAGCGAAGAAGAAATAGAATTACTTTTGGTTAGATTGCCAGAAGAAAGCTTAATTGATGCAATGTTAAATTCACCAATGCCAGTGTCAGGACTACCATCCCTTAGAAAGGAGTAGTTGTGAACCATAACTTATTAGCTCCAAGATTAGTTGCTTTGTCTAAAGATTCAGCTCTAGGTTTATATCTAGAAAAGTGGCAGGACCCAGAAAATATTTCCACATATAAAGATGTTATATCTATGTTTAGCAGTAACAATATTGATGATTTTGAAAAATCTGTTATTTCTATTAAAAAAGAATTTATAACATTTTCTCTTCCAGAGTTAGCGGTAATGATAGAGTCAACATATTCTTCTATGGAAGAATTAGTTAAAGATACACTAAGATTTGTTGGTCGTGAAAATGAAGGTCCAGGCGTAGATAAATTTGAGTGGGGACACTCGCACCCCCATTGACTAGACTTGTCATAAAATGATATAATCTATTTATGCATAAAGTATACTGGTCAAAATATAACATATTTAATAATCTATCAAATCAAATGATGGAATACTCGCCTTCTCCAGTTATATCTTCATATGCCAAAAATAATCCAAAGCCAATATCTAATGATGTTAATTGGCTAGGATGCCCGTCTACACAGAAATTTTTAAAAAATACATTTTCTTTTAAAAATCCACTAGAATTAAATATGCAAATAAATAAAAATAAAACAGTATATTGGCCAGACACTAATATTGAAGATTTTATATCGATTAGGAACTATTCAGGCGAATCTGTAATATTAGATTACTTACTTCCAGTTACATTGTTTTCAAGCCATGATATAACAGCAAGTATTACTGCCCCGTATTTGTCAAAACAATCACCTAATTCCGCACACATTGTTCCTGGAGAATTTAATATTTCTAAATGGTTTAGGCCAATGTTACCATCTTACATGATTTATGATTTAGATTTAAATTTTAATATTAACAAGGGTGAGGATTTATTCTATATTAAATTTAATACAGATCAAAAGATAGATTTTGTAGAATTTTATTTTAACGAAACCTTAAAAGAAATAGTGTCAGATTCAATGAATTTAAAAAGATTTAAGAAGAACAGCGGTTTAGATTATTTATACAATATATTTAAGTCTGAAAAGATAAACAAGATAGTCTTAAAAGAAATAGAGAAGTGCGTTATATGATAAATAAAATTGTAATAGTAGGAGGAGGGTCATCTGGATGGATGGCTGCATCCACAATAAAGCATGTATTTCCAGAAAAAGAAGTTATTGTTATAGAGAGCCCAGATATCAATACTGTTGGTGTCGGAGAAAGCACATTAGGATTTATTAATAGATGGCTGTTTTTAATTGGATTAAAAAAAGAAGACTTTATGAAAGATTGCGATGCCACTTATAAGCTAAGCATTAAGTTTACAGATTTTTACAAAAAGGACTACGGATCGTTCCACTACCCCTTTGGAGTACCAACATTTGATAGAGATAATTCTTTAGGTGGATCCGAGGAATGGTTTATTAAAAAAATGCTTTATCCAGAAACCCCAATATCCGATTATGCAGATACTTATTATCCATCAATGTCATTAGTTAATAATAATAAATTTGTAGAAAAGATGGAAGACCAATTCGATGCAAAAACAGATGCAGCGGTCCACTTTGACGCAGCAAAATTTGGAATGTGGCTAAAGAATAATTTTTGTTTACCAAAAGGTGTAATTTTAAAACAAAATAATGTAAAAGATATCTTTTTAAATAATTCTGGAATACAGCGACTCTTACTAGACAACGGTGAATATATAACAGCAGATCTTTTTATCGACTGTACAGGATTTAAAAGTTTATTGCTTGGGCAATCTCTGAAGGAAGAATTTATTGACTACTCTAATCTTCTACCAAATAATCGTGCATGGGCAACAAGAATTCCATATACGGATAAAGAAAAAGAGTTAGAGCCATTCACAACATGTACGGCTATATCTAATGGGTGGGTATGGAATATTCCATCATGGGAAAGAATTGGAACTGGATACGTATACAGTGATGAATATATATCTCCAGAAGATGCTCTAGTAGAATTTAAAAATTATTTAAGATCTGATAAGATGACTGTTGTTGACCCAAAAAGAGACGTAGACTCTTTTGAGTATAAAGATATTAAAATTAAAAGCGGTATCTATAAAAGAACTTGGGTAAAAAATGTAGTTGCCATTGGATTATCTGCTGGGTTCATAGAGCCATTGGAGAGCAGTGGGCTATTTACTGTACATGAATTTTTAATTTTATTATGCCAGTCTTTGGAGAGAGAAGAAATTTCTCAATGGGACAGAGACGCATACAATCATAATTGTTTCCAGCAATTTAACTCGTTTGCAGATTTTGTAGCGCTTCATTATGCATTATCAGTAAGAGAAGACTCTAGGTACTGGAATGATATAAAGAATAAGTCTTTTTATCCAGATATGATTACACAAAAGTTTATAGAAAATACTACTCCAATAGATTTAGCAATAAGAAAATTCCATACAGGAAATTGGTCTGATAGGAATATGTATAACGGAGCATCTACGGGACTCAACTGCGTTGCAACTGGAATGAATTATCCAATATCATCTATAACTGGATCTTATCTAAGGTACTCTAGATTTGGATTAGACTTAAAATCAGTAGTTGATCAATTTATTGAAGATGCCAATATCAGGAAAAATAATTGGACAAAAATGTCAGAGAATGCACCTTCGCTATTTGAATATCTTTCAAAGGAGATATATAATGAAAATGAATAAAAAAACAATTAGGTTTACGGTTCCAGACCTAGAGTTTATTGATGGTCTAAAGCCAGCCAAGCAGTTTGTACCAGAGTGGTATCGTCAGTCAGAAAGATTTGCTGGCGGTAAATTAAAAATTGTTAATGGTTCAGGAAATCATGCTTTAAAGCTATGTGTTCCTTTTTTAGACGGAATGACTTCTGGCTATATCGCAACTTTATGGACAGATGTTATGGTTGAACAGACAGAACTTGGTACAAAAATTCAATGGCGATCTGGTCCAGACCCTATTGAAAAAAGACCAAGAATAAATGACAAGCTTCCGACTCCACATGGACATGAAGATGCCCATTATGCATGGAAAACATTATTTCAATTTCAAACGCCAAAAGGTTACAGTGCGTTGGTAACCCATCCATTTAACAGGTTTGATCTTCCATTTACAACACTTTCTGGAGTAGTTGATTCTGATATGACAGTTGGAAGAGGGAATCTCCCATTCTTTCTGAAGAAAGATTTTGAAGGCATTATTCCAGTAGGGACCCCTATAATGCAGATACTTCCTTTTAAAAGAGAAGAGTGGAAAGCCGAAGATGATAAGTCTATATATGATTTTGGTAGAAAAAATGAATTAGATACAATGAGACATTCTCATAGTTGGTATAAAAATTTTAAATGGCATAGGAAGTCTTATGAGTAATATTGTAATTATTGGTGGAGGTGCAGCAGGATGGATGACTTCTATATATGCAAAGCATTTATATCCAGAATCTGATATAACAGTAATTGCAAGCGAAGAGATAGGAATTCTTGGAGCAGGAGAAAGCACTACTCCAATGTTTATAGATTTTTTAGATATTGTTAAAATACCATTTTATGACCTTATAAAAAATTGTGGTGCAACTATAAAGGTTGCTGCTAGATTTACTAATTGGAATAAAGATAGTAGCTACTATTATAATTCCTTTTCGGCAGACGATGATATTTCTATAGCTGAATTAAATTCATTTATAGATCCAATAAATCAGTATCATTCAAGGGCTATGGTATATTCTATAAGTAAAAATAATAGTCAAGGAGAATTCGATTTTAATTCTAAGTTGGCCGATAACAATCGTTTTCCATTTTCTTACAATTACGACAGACTTGCTCATTTTTCTTTAAATTTTGATGCACGAATGGCGGCAGACTATTTTAAAAAAGTAGCTATTCAAGAAAGAGGCATAAAATATATTAATGATGAGGTCGTATCCTTTGACAGCGATGAGCATGGAAATATAAAAAATATTAACTGTAAAAATAATAATGTCTCCTCAGATTTTGTTTTTGATTGCAGTGGATTTAAAAGGCTTTTAATTGGAAATCATTTTAATTCTGAATGGAAAAGTTATTCTGAAAATTTGCCAGCAGATAAAGCATTTCCCTTTTTCTTATCTCATGATCAAATTGGCCAAGGAGTAGTTCCTTATACAAATGCTGTTGCTATGAAATATGGATGGATGTGGATTACACCACTTCAGCACAGATACGGCTGCGGCTATGTCTTTGACTCCTCTTATATTACGGTAGAAGAGGCAAAGAAAGAGGTTGAAGAATATTTTGGATTTGAAGTAAGCCCTCCTAAGCCAGGATTGTTTTTTGAGTTTAATCCTGGAATGTATAAAAAAGTTTGGATAAATAATTGTATTGCAATGGGATTGTCGGCTGGATTTATTGAGCCCATGGAGGCTACAGCAATATTATCAAATTTACATAGCTTAAAAAAGCTTCCAAGCAACGTATATGATTTGATAAATTATAGTCAATCTGACAGAGACTTGTTCAATTTTACTTACGAAAAAGAGCAAGAAGAAATATTGGACTTTATATATCTACATTATGTTACCAATAGGGAAGATACTCCATTCTGGAAAGACTTTACCATAAACAATAAAATGTCTTCAAAATTAAATGGTATTTTAGAAAAATCTAAAAACAACATGCTAGAGTATAAAGACTTTGAAGATACTAAAATGTTTGCCCTTGAAAATTACTTGTTTGTTTTACAAGGTAATGGTATAATAAACAATGAACCATATTTAAATGAATTTAATAATTCTTATTCAGAGCAAGAAAATAAAAATTATGAATTATTTAAAATTAAACAAAACTTAGCTTTACAAAGTTCTGTCGAATGGCAAGAATTTTTAAAAATGATAGATGGAATAAATGTTAAAGCTCAGTGATTTTAAAGAAGTAAGCGGTAGATTTTTTCAAAAATCATACTGGAATAGAGTAAATAAAATAGAGGCCTTGTCTTTTGCAACAAAAATTGCTATTATATTCCCAGGGCTACTATTGGGTAAACAATGGTGGTGGCTTTATATATTTGCATTGGCTTCAAGCCTAGCACTTATTTTAACCTCTACTATTAAAACTCTTCCAACCATTATTTGGTTTAATATAGCTTGGTGTATTTTGGCGTTGGCCTCAATACTTAAACATTTTGGAGTAATTCTATAATGTCATTTTTTACATCGCTTAAAAACGCAACAAGTATTATAAATATTTTTCAGGAAAATCCTAAAAAGTATATGCCATCGCTTACATTAGCGGAAGAAGTTTTGCGAGAACCATCAGTATTAGATCCAGTAATTAGAGAAGTTCTAGCCTCATATGTATCCAGACTTAACAATTGTGAATATTGCTGGGGCTCTCATAGAGAGTTTGCTTTATCTTTAGGATATCCAGAAGATAAAATGGATAATGTTTTACTAGGAATTTCAGAAGATGCTAAACTGTTAGCTTTAATGAAGTATGTGGGCAAGCTTACCCTTACTCCAGCTGAAATTTCAGAAGAAGATTTTAATGAAGTACTTTCTTCTGGAGTTTCAGAAGAAGAGCTTAAAGATGCAGTAGCAGTATGCGCTGCGTTTAATTATTATAATAGGATTGTTTTTGGACATGGCTTAAATGCAAATGCAGAAACATGGAAACCAGCGGCGGAAATGATCAACCGTCACGGATATGATAGAAGGAGATAAAATGATAGAAGAAACAAATCAGGAAGTAGTATCTGAAAATACAGGTGATGCAGTAGAAAATACTGACTTAGCAGACGATGTTGTTAATGCAGAAACAGTGTTCTTTGTAGTAAAGAATACAGACGGATCCTTTAGGGCCCTCACAGATGTTTCAACAAAGATTAAGTTGGCTAGGCCAGCAAACCTCAATGATATCCGCTTTGGATGTGGAGAGCTTGTAAGAGCTATTGATGCCCGTCAAACTGCAGACACGGTAGTTGCACTCCTAGCTTCTGCAATTAAGAAGCAAGAGCCACAAGCTTAATTGGTGTATAATTAAAGGGTGTCTTACCAACTAAAAGTAATAAAAGATTATCCAGTGGGCTTCTGGCCCCTGGATGAATCTGTTGGTGCCACCGCTTCAGATATATCAGGATGCGGAAATAATGCTACATATGTAGGATCACCTGCATCAAATATATTGCCATTGGTTTCAGGCGGGGTATCAGGAACTCGTATTACAAATACCTCATATATAACTGTACCAGTTACAAAAGACTATTATGGCGCAACAGTCGGGGCGGGATTTGGAACAAAATATACTTCAGATAATGACTTCACAATAGAAGCATGGGTGTATCCATCAATTGAGTCAACTTCAGAGACTCCACTTTTTGCGGATGCAGCAAATGATATTGGATTATTCTGGGAAAACGGCGACATAGTATTTAAAGTATCAGATACAGAGTCAGTCAGATATTGTGTTACATATAGCAAGAAATCACTGCACATAATTGGAGTTTATTCAGTAGGGGCTATAACCCTATACATAGATTCGTTTGCCGTTGATTCAAAATCGTTATCAAATTTTAAATTTACAAACACCACTCTAGGTTTACAAATTGGGCCAACAACTGTTTCTGGAGATACATTTACGGTAGATGCCCCAGCGGTATATAGATATGGTCTACAACCAGACTCAATTAGAAAACATTATGTAGATGGCAACATTACAACTTCTGCTATAAACGTAGTTTATCCAGACAAAGGAATATTGTTTACTGGCACAGACGCAAATATTAAAGCAGTTATGGATTACTCATATCCAGCTAGCAAGCCATGGTCGGACTTTGTAGATGATAACACCTATTACGATTCAACTAAAAGATATATTACTTTTTATAAAACAGATACGGCACAGTCAAAATCATTTGTAATAAATGATTACTTTTTTATTCCTTCTCAAATAGGCTTAACAACATCAAAAGTTGAGTGGAGAAATGATCTGGGAATAACGGTAGAATCAAGCATAGACGGAATTACTTATGCCCCATGTACAAACGGCCAACCCCTGCCTCAATATACAAAAGACGCATTTGATCCAAGCGGGAATGTATATATTAAAATTACAATGTCTACTACAGATGCCAGTAAACATCTACCAAAACTATCATTCTTCTGTATAACCTTCTATGCCGATAGAACAATATATGCAGATAATTTTGGGGATAAGATAACCTCATCTACCGATTATTATTTAGGATCTTTAAATTATCCAGTTTTGTCCCGCCATCACATGAATGGAATTAGAGCTAAAAATTCAGCAGGATTTAATTTAAATGCATCTATCTCTGTGAAGTCCGTAGAAATGCTCTTTACACCGCTTACGTTGGCCTCTAACACCCTTTTCTATGCTTCCACCCCTTCTGCTACCAGACTGGCCTGGAACGGCTCTGGAACGGTCTCTAAGGCCAATATAGCCAAGATATACGTAAACAATGTAGATGTAACTAATCAAACAAACATAAGTTCATATTTAGTCGAAGAAGAGCCACACCATATCGTAATAGTATTTACTACCCCCGTAACTGGAACACTTCAATTAAATTATGAGTCTACTGGTGGACCTTCAAACCTATATAAAAATATTGCAATATATGATTCTGAATTGACGGCTTCAAAAGTAGAAACCCACTTTGAACTATACTGTGGAAAGCCTGTAGAATCTATTACAGAAAATGCCATGACCCTGACAGAATTAGATACAGAATATTATAATAATGACTGGGTGGTGCTACAAAGTATATAATTTTGTCATCTTCCTTGACAAAAAGCTGGACTTAGACCCTAAAGAGTGGTAAAATAAACTTCTATGGATATTGGTAAAGCACAAACTAAGATTCTGCAAGAGGAATCAACACTTGGCATCTATGTCTGGGAAATGCCAGATGGAAGATGGATCGGAGATGACGATGGGAACTTTCTTTCAGTCACGTCCAAAAAAGGAAATAGATCCAGAATCGATGCTTTGGCTAGAGAGGTTCGCTCGTACGGTATTTATGAGGGCCAACCTAAATTCCTTTCTGCCAGACGAAAAATTACAGATGAAGAATACGCAGAACAAGAACAAAGACTTAGGTGGGGACTAGTTCCAGATCCTTTGGATATTGGAAACTATAAAGATGAAATGAAAAACTTGAGGGCAGAGGGACAGTAATGATTAAATACGAAGAAGATGATAACTCACAGGAAATAGCAATATCTAATGTTGCAGACTGGATGAAGTTTAATACTCCAAGACAGGAAACAAGTACTGACCTATTTAAAGTAAGTGGAGAAGACCTAACAAAGATATCAGGACTTAGCCCTGCATTTCGTCGTAAGATAAGCAGAGAGTTGCAAAAAAGATTTCAGGGTATTGAAGGAACCGAAACACAACAAAATTTATTGGCACAAGCAATTACTGGTTATGCCATGTTCGACCTTATTGAGCCACCATATAACCTAGATTATCTTTCAACTATTTATGAAATTTCACCATACAACTACGCAGCAATTAATGCAAAGGTTTCTAACATCGTAGGACTTGGCCATGACTTTATTGAAACACGCAAAACACAAGAAGCATTTGATAACATTACAGATGAAAAATCTTTAGACCGTGCACGTAGAAAGCTAAATAGACTACGTCAAGATTTATACGAGTGGCTAGAACAATGCAACGAAGAAGAAACATTTACAGAAACACTTATTAAAGCCTACACAGACGTTGAGGCAACAGGAAATGGATATATCGAAATCGGCAGAACATCTGCTGGACGAATCGGATATATCGGACATATCCCAGCAAAGACAATGCGTGTGCGTCGTCTTCGTGACGGCTTTATTCAATTGCTATATGGCAAGGCTGTATTCTTCCGTAACTTTGGAGATCAAGAAACAGAGAACCCAATTGCAGGCGGACTAGATAGACCAAATGAAATTATTCACTTAAAGAAATACACACCAACAAATAACTACTATGGTATTCCAGATATCGTAGCATCCTCAAATGCTATGGCTGGAAACGAGTTTGCTGGAAAGTATAACCTTGACTACTTTGAGAACAAAGCGGTTCCAAGATATATTATCACCGTAAAGGGTGCTAAATTATCAACAGAGTCTGAGCGTAAATTGCTAGAGTTTTTCCAGGTGGGCCTAAGAGGCAAGAATCATAGATCTCTTTATATTCCACTTCCACCAGATTCACCAGATTCAAAGGTTGAATTTAAGATGGAGCCAATTGAGGCGGGAACTCAAGAGTCTTCATTTAACGTGTATCGTAAATCTAATAGAGATGAAATTCTATTATCTCACCGTGTACCAATTAATAAAATTGGAACTCCTGAAGGAGTCAATTTAGCGGTTGCAAGAGATGCTGATAAAACATTTAGAGAGCAAGTATGCCGTCCAGCTCAAATGAATTTGGAAAAGAAATTAAATAAAATTATTGAAGAAATGACGGATGCCCTACTTCTTAAATTTAATGAGTTAACTTTGACTGACGAAGATACCCAGTCAAAAATTGATGAGAGATATTTAAGGATGCAGGTAATTACCCCTAATGAGGTAAGAATTAGAATGGGCATGGTTCCGATTGATGGCGGGGATAAAGTCGTTCAATTAAAGCCACAGCAACAGGCAGAGGTAAGAGCACAGGCGGGTCAGACTAGAAATAGAGATTCTGAAAGGTCTGCAAATTCCCCAGATATTTCTGGAGAAGGTCGAAATGCTCAGGGCGACGGAAGACAAGTCGACTAACCCTACTCAACTG
>Ga0315901_10009696_pt1 | contig 11053 bp, 12 predicted proteins | sample LakEriMetagenome_10_FD_203761 | JGI IMG/M metagenome (GOLD analysis project Ga0315901, IMG submission 203761) | Freshwater fungal communities from buoy surface, Lake Erie, Ohio, United States - Buoy 2 MA116 | ecosystem: Environmental > Aquatic > Freshwater > Lake | place: USA: Lake Erie, Ohio...
TATCCAAACTACCTTAGCAAAGGTAAATGACCTTGTGCGGTTATGCAGTGCTTTAGAGCCATCCGATAATCCCCTCATGTCTTTAGTATCTGCACCTCGCATTGAAGTACCTTTTTGTCAAACTGAATCAAGTCTCAAATTAGATGGGGTCGGCAAATTAGTCTTTGTTGATACCCCAGGTCTAAATGAAGCAGGAGATATGAATCTTGCTGACGTTGTTAAACGCCAACTTGAGTCTAGTGCAATTATTTTGTTGGTATTGGATTATACCCAATTGACTACTGAAGCAGCAGAAAAAGTGAAGCGAGATGTTGATGAAGTGGCAGAAATTAAGGGGCGTGAGAGTATTTATATTTTGATTAACAAAGTTGATATGCGTAAAAAGAAAGAGGACATGACAAAACAGCAAGTTTTAGAATTTGTTAATAATAAATTTGGAATTGAGGCTAGTACAAATCGAGTGTTTGAAATTTCCGCTTCGCGTGCTGCTTATGCTTCTAATTTTTGGAATGAAAAGAAAAAAGGATTTACAAATCCTCAAGACATGAGAACATCAGATTTGCTTGGAATGCAATATTATGGTGATTCTTGGCGCAAGAAATTCCAGAAAAAAGTTGATATGGATGATATGGAAGAGGCAGCAACTGATGTATGGAGTGTATCAGGATTTGCTGAATTTCTACAAAAAGCGATCGCGGCATTAATGATAAAAGCAGCCCCTCTTACACTTTTGAATGCTCTTAATGATGTCCGATATGGATTAACATCGCTCCAAAATAGTATTAATTTTCAGAAAAATATTTTTGGTCAAGACGTTCAGAAATTACAGGGACAAATTTCTGCATTAGAGCATGATTTAGAGAATCTTTTAGATTGCCAAAACAAACTTAAATCTCAGGTCAAAGACATTGGTAAAACTCTAGAGCAAGAGTTAATTACTAGTCTTCATAATATGAAAGAACAAAGTAGTGCAGAACTTAATAACATTTTCATTAGTCGTGAATTTAGTGAAGCAGGTCTAGGTAAAAAGTTCGGGCGAGGCATTTTGGATATGATTCAATGGTTTAGTAATGTTAAATATCAAGAAGCTGGTTTAATTGAATTTAATTCTCAAGCAGAAGTAGATAGCTTTATTGAAGGAGTAACTGCCTCAATTAGAACTATTACCAATAATTTAATGTTCAACGCAAGAGAAGATGCTGTAAAACAAATTAACAAATCTCGTCAGAATATTGAGTCTCTTCTGAAAAAAGAGACTAAGCCAATTGTCGAACAATCTCAGAGCCGATTCAAAGAACAATTCAATGTAAATCTAGAATTGCCAAATATTTTCGATGATGTTGAACTTGAGCAAAATATTGATCTAGATGTTAGTACGAAAGTGGACTTTAGATATGTTTACGAGAATGAGATAGTCAAGCAAAGGCGTTGGTATTCATTATGGATTTGGAAGCATAATGAAGTAAAAGTTGTCGAAAAGACTGAAAGATTTTATACAGTTTCAATTGATACAATCACCAGTTCTATTAATCAATCAATCTCATCGGCGGTTCATAATGTAACCAGCCAAATTTTCAACTATCTTCAAGAAGATTTTCAATCAGTACTTGACAAATTTTTTGATAATCTTGATGGATTTTTGAAAGGTTATCAAAAGGATTTGCTGAATTCAATTGAAGCGTATAAGCGCTCAGAAGAAGGTCGCACAGTTTTGAGAGTTGCATATGATGAGATTTCAGATAAAAGCTCGAAATTAATAGTTGATGTTGACAGGCATAAAAGCTATGTAAATGAATTTTTACCAAAGGGAAAACAATATGTCTAGAAGAGATGATTTGCATTTTCCTTTACGCCGTACCCTTGAAAAAGACGGATGGGTAATTACCAGCGATCCGTTGATCTTGGTACTTGGAGAGACACTTTTAAAAGCTGATTTAGGAGCCGAAAAGCTTTTCACAGCCGAAAAAGAAGGACGTAAAATAGCCGTTGAGATTAAAGATTTTGACGCTTCTTCGGTAATTAGCGAACTGGAGAAAACAATGGGTCAACTTCAACTTTACCAATGGGCATTAGAAGAACAAGAACCAGAGCGCCAATTATTTTTGGCTATAAGTCAAGCTGTGTATATTTCACAATTCCAAAGACCAATTTTTCAGATAGCCATCCAGCGCAATAAAATTAATTTATTAATCTATTCCCCAGATCAGGAGGTAATTGTCAAATGGATAACTCACTAAAATATGTAGACATCCTCAAAAAAACAGTACAGGATGCCACAATCGATCAGCCTAGTCTGCAAGCAATCAAACTTTATCCAGTTTGTGATGCTGAGTCTGGACATTTTCTAGTTCTTGCTACAGGTCGGGATAAACATCGTTGGATTGATAGCGTCCTATTTCATGCACGACTCATCGAAAAAGAAAACAGTGATCGCCAAATCATCATCGAAGAAGACAACTTTGAAGAAGGATTAATTGATACACTCATCGAAGCGGGAATCAAAAAAGAAGATATCGTCACCAGTTGGCAACAAGCGATTAAATAACATGATAAAAAATACCACAACCAAAATCGGATTAGTCCTAGCAGGTGGCGGCGCTAAAGGTGCTTATCAATCAGGCGTAGTCAAATACCTAGCAGAAATTGACTTTGCCCCCTATATTATCGCAGGTACGAGCATCGGTGCGCTCAATGGAGCAATCCTTGCCTCTAATACATCCTTTAAACAATCAGGCGATCGCCTATGGCAACTATGGAAAGAACTAGGTGAAGCTAACATCATCAACTTCCAGCTAGTTAAATATCCACTACACTCCTTAGCACAATATTTACTTCTCTCTCAGGAAGACGCATCCATCTGCGACTCTAACCCACTGGATGAATTTTTACGCTATGCAATCAATCCCCAACAACTGCGAGCAGGAATCGAACTATGGGTAGCCACGTTTCCCTCAGCACACAATTTTCTACCGTCTTCACTGAAGGCAGGTCAGATTGTACCAACCATAGGCAATGTCATAACCGCCCCCCTTGGGCAGCCCGCCGAATATATTCACGTCCAATCAGCCGACACCGATGAAGAAATTTATCAAACATTACTCGCCAGCGCCGCTATTCCCTTAGCCTTTAAGTCCCGCAAGATTGATGGCAAGCATTATGTTGATGGCTGGTTAGGCGATAACGTTCCCCTCAAAGCCCTAGCAAATAGCGGTTGTACCCATGCGATCGTCATTCATTTAGGAAACGGTGAACTATGGGATCGTCATGAATTCCCTAACCAAACAATAATTGAAATTCGTCCAACAGAAGATATGGGTGGTCTCAACAAACTACTAGATTTCAGCCCCGAACGGATTCAACTCCTGCAAAATCGTGGTTATCAAGATGCCAAACGCATTCTCGAACCAATTTTACAAACACTCACAATCGAGCGATCTCGAAGAGAAAGTTTTGCACGGCTTCAGGAAACAACAAAACGATTAAGAGACGATCCACCAATTTATTAGATTTCAGGCATTATTTACAGCGATAATTTATCAAGCGATCGTGCTTGACGAAGCTAAAGGGCGATCGCACATTCTACTTGTGGGTTCTAACCTCTCAACAAATTTGGGAAGTAAGTTCAATTAAATCAATTTTTTCTATGGTCATATCATAGTTTTTAAGATTGCCACAGAATTGTCTTTGCACAGGCTCAGAGCTTGTCAAAATTCCTTAGCAGGAGTTTTAATGAAAATTAATTTGAGGAAAAGGATTGAACCAATGAGCTTGAAATACAATCTGTCGGATTTACCAACTGGAAGTGAATCAAGGCAGAGCCATCTAGAATTCATTCGCGTAAATCTAGAGCTACTGCTAGCCGTAGCGTGGAATGGCTACGAAAGCGAAGGAAGAGGCGCGATCGTCATTGACGTAAGCCTATCCAAAGCATCACAAATTGGCATAAATCCATATCAACGTTTGCTAAACTCGGAGAGCTATGGTAGCTATCTGAGTCTCACCACTGTCAAGAGAATAGCCACATAATCAGGCTATCCAAATCCCTTTCAAGGAGAAGAAAAGAGGCAAATCAACGAATATAAGCCAGAAAAGCAAGTAGTAGTATGTTTTATCCGTTCCGATGGTGGATTTAGCTCCTATGTAATCGCCCATCCATTTCTAACCGCAAAACAAGCTTACGAAGCCAATAAATCAAGGCTAGAAGCCGAGTTTGTCGTGGATTCACCCACCTAAAACTTGCAACGATTCTAACCACCCAAAAGCCTCCTGATTTCAATCGGGAGGCTACTTTTTTATGGAAATAAATATGACATTACATAGAACCAAAAGTATCTTGTGCGGGCTGTTGCTATTAGCGATCGCCTTCCAACCAGAGCATCATCATATCGAAGAAAAGCATCCACAAATTCACTGGCAAACTCGTCGTCAGCGCAAGTATTGGCATAAAAAGACTAAGAGTGCTTAGAGGCTTTTAGCCAATCAATCAACCAACCAATATTCAACAAAACAAACCAATAGACAAAATTTAAAGCCATGAATACAACAGCAATGATTGCTACACAGCAAGCCTTGATCGATAAAGGAGCCGAGTACTTAGGAGACTTGATTGCATGGTCAATTTGTGCCGAAACTCGACTGAGTGAACAAACACTGAAGCAAGCAGCCCAACAAGTCAACCTAGACTTTGGCTATTTGCCTGAAAGTCCCAACAAACTGAGCGCATTCAAACATGCCCGTTCCAAAACTCAAACCCAACTCACCAGTCACGATCTGTTAATTCGTCAAATCTCGAATAATGGCGTACTGGTTTATGGATTTGTCCTAGAGAACAAGAACGAAAAAGACAAAAAGCTCCGCTATAGCCAACTCGCATCCTATAGCTTTGACAAAAGCAACGAGTCAACCAATTGGAAACAAGAAGACTGGAGTAGCGAATATGAATCACTGATTACAAGTGCCAAAGCCACCTTTGACAAATGGTATGCATGGAGTCAAGAGATCACCAGCAAAGAAATCCGCGCCATGCTGACTGAATTTGTCAAAAAGTCTGGAGTTCCATTTCGAGAAAAAGGCGGCACATACTTTGTCGCCCGTCGGTTTAGGACAGAACTGAAAGCATTTCGGGAATTGCTACCCCTAATCCATAGGGAGAACTATATGCGCTGGATGCCGATCGCAGGAATCGGCGACATGGACATCATCGCGAGGCAATCCCTAGAGAAAGAAGTACAGGCAATGTCAGGATACCTAGACGACCTGCTAGATCCGCAGAAAGCATCAGAAACCAAAGGCAGCACCCTGCAAAACCAACTACGAGTATATCGGGAAGTAGAAGACAAAACCAAGATGCTATCAGAGTTATTACAATTCCGCTCTGATACCCTGACCGATAAACTTGCCCAACTTAAACAACGTTGTGTGGAAGCCCTCAATGGAATGGCAACCACAGCTTCCACAAAAGCTGAAGTAAAACCAACCGATCTTCCTACTATTCCTGAACAACAACCAGAAGCAGAAACACTTCAGCAAGAAATCAGTATAGATCCCGACCCAGAAGCTGATATCGAAGACAACCTATTTGATATCGGCTTCTAGCGAAGAGCTTAGGAGTAGCCAATCAGCTATTCCTAAGCAACCACAAAACTTCTTTAAAAATAGAGAGAAAATCAAAATGATAGCCACAGATATAGCGCAGACCAACGGCAAAGCAAAAGCAACCACACCATCAGTAGTACCTACAGTTAAACTGCAACAACTCCGCGAAGAATTGAAAGTAGTGTACTTAGATCGCAGCGAAGCGATCGACCTGATTATGGTAGGACTCCTTGCCAAAATGCACGTCTTTTTGGGCGGACAACCAGGCACAGGCAAAACTGAACTTGCCAAAGCCGTCTCAGACGCAATATCAGGAACGACATTCTTTCATTACCTGATGACCAAAACCACCGTTGCTGAAGAAGTATTGGGAGCGCCCGATCTTGCGGAATTACAGAAAGGCAAATTTGTGCGCGATACCGAAGCTATGTTGCCTGAAGCGCACTTAGCTCTAATGGATGAAATTGGCAAAGCTAACAGCATTGTTCGCAATTCAGCACTAGGACTGATGAACGAACGCGAATTTCTAAACGGCAAAATCAAACTGCAATCACCATTGATCACGATGATTGGTTGCTCCAATGAATTACTGGATGGAGAAGAAGATGGAGCATTTTGGGATCGGTTGAGTTTGCGGTACATGGTTGATTACTTAGGCGATGAAGACCTGAGAACATTGCTGTTACGCAAGACAGGCAACGCGATCGCCCCCAAAGTCACAACCGTACTGAGCTTAGCGGAACTAGAGCAGATGCAGACGCAAGTGCAGAAACTGCCATTCACCAGTCAAGTAGTCGATTCTCTAGTCGATCTGCAACGGGAATTCAAGAAAGAAAACTTTGTGGCAAGCACCAGAAAATATGTGCAGATGGTGATGATTTTGAGAGCTTACGCCTTCTTACAAGGAGAAACAGAAGTAAGCGAAGATTCATTTGAGATTCTCAACCACGTCATCTGGAATCACCCCAGAGAAAAGATTGCCGTAGCCAAAATCGTCGCTAAGGTCGGAAATCCCCTAAACGTCCAAGCACAGGAAACCTTGATAGCGATCACCGAATCTATCGCTCAACTAGGAACCTGTCCAACCTTCGGTACACAGCAGGAGCAACATAGCTGGGCAACTGAAGGCACAAGTATCTTGTCCGACCTGCGACATATGACTGATCGCTTACAAGGCATGATTGCCCAGTTTCCACACAAAGCCAAGAAAGCCCAGCAAATCGTGCTTGAAATCGAATCGAAGAAAAAGCCATTGCTAGCCAAAGTCAGCGAGATTTTGTACGGAGCATAGAGGCAACTGCAAAGGGAGCGTAATTTACGCTCCCTTTCTATCTAAATAACCAGAACTAAAATATGCCATCTCCATTAGTATATGCAGTCCCAAAATGGACAGAGATTTGTGCGCGAGATTTCAAAGAAGGCTCAGAGCGACTATGTGAAGTAATCATCGAAGGTGAGACAAAAATCTATAACTTCGACGCATTCACCGATGAAACCTATCATCGTCTGCAAGTCGATCGCCAGCCCAATCGACTTGCAGACAATGACATCAAGCCAGAAAATAAAATCTGGATTGCCATTCACCAACAAATGACCGAGCTAGAATCTTTTCAGCAATTTAGCAATCGACTAAATGGCGATGAATTTCTTGCAGGAATCGGTATACACTAACGTATATGTATTACAGTAGAGTCGCACAAATCATTAAACCTCGAATGGCTGTAAATCGTGACAAACCCGATCTTTGGAAAGCAGATGTAGCAAAATCTGTGGATATGTATAATTCTTGGTTTATAGATTTCGCACCCCAAGTATTTCGGGAAACTCGTATTAAGGTTACTGAGATTGTAGCATCTACTCTCAAGGCTACCAATAATCTCAAAAGGTTACAGCCAGAGATTCTCCGACAGAATCCAAGCATACTGCCAACCCTCAGAATGTGTACCTGTCCACCAATAGCGAGAGATCGACTGATTGGATTATCCAGCGTAGCTAAAAGTGTTGTTGAGCGTATGGAAGTCGAAGGTAAATTACCTGTCAGACTTACAAGTGAGCGTCTTGATGAAGAATTGAGAAAAATTACAGATATTATTTTGAGACTTGTAGATCGAGATATTTTTCCTTGGTTAGATACAAATCCTACACCTATAGAAAGCGAAATTTACCGTGCCGCAACGATTATTGCAGATCGGTTGTGCGGTTCTTCCGCAGATCCTATTGTTCGTAATGCTCAAGAGGCAAGACAGTTGAAGGAGATCGCAACATGGCTTGATGGACATGGATATCGCTCCTTACCAACTGGTGAAAGAGTTAAATTTGATGAAATGCCAGCGGGAACATATAGTTTTCGGCTAAATATCCCAGTCAATCTATCAGAAGAGGGTGGAAAGACCGTTAATATTCCAATTGATGCAGTTATTATGCGTAAAACCGCCAAAATTGGGGATCTTCCATTATTAATAGAAGCAAAATCAGCAGGAGATTTTACAAATGTCAACAAACGTAGAAAAGAAGAAGCCAGAAAAGTACAGCAACTCAATGCAACTTATGGCAACACAATTGAATTTGTTCTGTTTTTATGTGGTTACTTTGACAGTGGCTATTTAGGCTACGAAGCGGCTGAAGGTATAGATTGGGTTTGGGAGCATCGTATCAATGACTTTACAGAATTTGGATTGTAATCAATCTTATAGGATTGATTTAGCAGAGAATAAAAGAGTCATAGAGCAAACTCAGCTAGATGATTCTAAGACTTCTATGAAACGTAACCGATTAGGACAGTTTGCTACACCAAATGCTTTTGCAATAGAGATTCTCAAATACTCTAAAACTTTAATTCCAGCTAATCAAGAAATTAATTTTTTAGATCCAGCAATAGGAACGGGTTCTTTCTATTCTGCACTATTACAGTCTTTCCCTATTGAGCAAATTAAAAGTGCTATTGGTTATGAAATTGATAAAGGTTATGCTGAAATAGCACTCAAATTATGGGCTAATACTTCTCTTGTAATTAACATTGCAGATTTTACAGAAAGTCTTCCACCTAAAAACAAGAAATGTAGATCTAATTTTTTGATTTGTAATCCACCCTATGTGCGTCATCAATATTTGTCAACTGAAAAGAAGATTTTCCTCAAGCAACTAGGGATAAAAAATACTGGTATTGAACTGAGTGGTTTAGCAGGACTTTATTGTTATTTTCTTTTGGCAGCACATGGATGGATGGCAAAAAACGGACTAGCTTGTTGGTTAATTCCTTCTGAGTTTATGGATGTAAACTACGGCGAAAAAATCAAGAAATACTTATTAGAACAAGTAACTTTAATTCGAGTACACCGTTTTTCTCCTGATGATTTGCAATTTACGGATGCTTTAGTCTCTACATCTGTTATCTGGTTTAGAAATACAAAACCAATTCAAGACTATTCTGTAGAGTTTACATACGGAGGTAGTATTAGTCATCCAAATTCTTCGGAAATGCTGTCAACAGCAACACTAAGTAAAATCTCAAAATGGAAAATCACCTCAGTATTGTCTACTCAAAAGATGAATATTCACTCTGGAGTTAAGTTATCAGATTTATTTGAAATTAAGCGAGGAGTAGCTACGGGAGCTAACGATTTTTTTATTCTCACACCTGAACAAATTATTGATCTTCATATCCCATCTAATTTATTAACGCCTATTCTTCCTAGCCCTCGATACTTAATAGACAATGAAATATTTTCAGATGAGCAAGGGAATCCTATTCTTGAACGCAAGCTTTTTTTATTAACCTGTAAACAATCTATGGAATATTTACAACTTCAGCATCCTTTAGTTTGGAAATATCTCCAACAAGGTATAAACAATGGGATATCAGAGCGCTATTTATGTAAACATCGAACATTATGGTATTTGCAAGAAAATAGAAATCCTGCAATGTTTTTGTGTCCATATATGGGGCGGAGTCAAACCAAAAAAGTTGACAGTAAGCCATTTCGATTTATCCTTAATCATTCTAAAGCTATTGCACCTAATGTTTATTTGATGATGTATCCAAAAGCACCCTTAAAAGCTTTAATGCAAAATAATTCTGAATTGATTGATTCTATTTGGAAAGCCTTGAATTCAATTCCTATACAGAATTTAATACATGAGGGAAGAGTCTACGGAGATGGATTATATAAACTAGAACCAAGAGAGTTAGCAAACACACCAGCAGATCATCTGATGGAGTTTATAAAAAGTTTCAGTAGAAATATTTAGTAAGAAATTATCCAAGAAGGTAGACCAATGGAAAAACTAGCCAAATATCGCCAAATTGTCCGCGAATTACTAATTGCTCACTCCACCACAACCGAGCCAGATATTGAATGTCAACTTATCTTTGACACAGAACACGATCACTATCAAGTTCTCGATCTTGGCTGGCAAGGACTAAACCGTATTTATGCCTGTTATATCCATTTAGACATTAAGGATGGCAAAATCTGGATTCAGCACAACATGACCGAAGCCGATCTTGGTCAAGAGCTAGTTGAAAAAGGTGTACCAGCCTCAGATATTGTTTTAGGCTTGCATCCCCCATACAATCGCCCCTACACCAATTACGGTGTTGCTTAATGCTCACTATGCTGAGTTCCCATTATATCCACGACCAGAATTACCCGATGCGACAATTGAAGCGATCGTTGACGCAAGAGTTTATCTGGTTGCGAATAATAGCGGCAAGAATCATACAGCGAAGTTTCGGGTGTTTACAGAAGATCGTCTGCGAGTTTTCCCTTCGCACAGTCCTATCCCCGTTGGCATCAAATCCCAACCACGACGAATGAAAAACGCAGCCTAAGTAAAAAGTAAAATCCTCACTGTGAGGGTTTTACTTTTTTTACAATTCCATTTTGACGACATGAAATTAATCTTAGGACTACCCATTTTTCTTAGGAAGTAGTTTTCCATTTGAGTAATTCAAACCAAATTACGCTGGCAATGCCTGATAACAGAGCGATCGCCCAACTTAATCGGTTGTGGAGAGGATAGGCGGATTATTTTTTAGCACAGGTTTAGGAATGTTATGCTGCATTTTGCTAAATAAAACTCTATTCTGGTACATTACCCTACAAAAATCTTGTTATTACACTTATTTGGTTGTTTTATATGGCAAGTTATGTGATATTTATCTTGCATAAGTATCTATCCTGTAACCCACAAGATAATACATAGTTAGCCAAGCCTTTATTGGGGTAGCTACAGGATACGTGTAAAAACCTGCAAGATAGGCTTAAAAGCGTTACCCAGAGGAGCTTTAAGAAATCAGTTTAGACTTATAGGGAGAACCACAAAAAGGACAGAAGTGATGCTTGAGCGAAGAAATAGTTTGCTGGCAATGAGAACAGCGATCGCAAAGCTTCCCCCCACAAATAAAGCAGAAATTAGCTCTGCCATCCATCCACATCGGATCAGCAGGATTGCCAGG
>Ga0315901_10009704_pt1 | contig 11050 bp, 12 predicted proteins | sample LakEriMetagenome_10_FD_203761 | JGI IMG/M metagenome (GOLD analysis project Ga0315901, IMG submission 203761) | Freshwater fungal communities from buoy surface, Lake Erie, Ohio, United States - Buoy 2 MA116 | ecosystem: Environmental > Aquatic > Freshwater > Lake | place: USA: Lake Erie, Ohio...
GCTTTTTCTGGGCGATCGGCATGAACTACTTCATGGAAGTCGCAAAGATGCGCGCCGCCCGCCTGCTCTGGGCGAAATTGGTGAAGCAGTTCGATCCGAAGAGCGACAAGTCGCTATCCCTTCGCACGCACTCGCAAACCTCCGGCTGGTCGCTTACGGCCCAGGATGTCTACAATAACGTCATCCGCACCTGCTTCGAAGCGATGGCCGCAACCGGCGGCCAGACCCAGTCGCTCCACACCAACTCGTTCGACGAAGCGCTAGCGCTGCCGACCGATTTCTCTGCCCGCATCAGCCGCAACACCCAGATCTTTCTGCAGCAGGAAGGCGGCGCCTGTCGCACGATCGACCTTTGGGGCGGCTCCTACTATGTCGAACGCCTTACCCACGACCTCGCCCGCAAGGCTTGGGCCCACATCCAGGAAGTCGAGGGCATGGGCGGCATGGCAAAGGCCATCGAGGAAGGCTTGCCCAAGCTGCGCATCGAGGAAGCGGCGGCAAGGACCCAGGCCCGCATCGACAGCGGGGTCCAGACCATTGTGGGCGTCAACAAGTTCCGCCTCAACGAGGCCGAGGATGTGCCAGTCCTGAAGGTGGACAACGCCAAGGTTCGTCAGCTGCAGCTCGACAAGCTGCGCCGGCTGCGCGGTGAGCGCGATGAGACTGCCGTCGCCCAGGCCCTCGACGCCATCACCAAGGCCACAGAATCCGGGACGGGCAACCTGCTCGAACTCGGCGTAGCGGCTGCACGCGCCAAGGCCACGGTCGGCGAGATCAGTTACGCCATCGAGAAAGTTGTTGGTCGCCACCAGGCCGTCATCAAGTCGATCCAGGGAGTCTACGCTCAGGGCATGACCGCCAAATCCGACAAGGTCGCCACCGCCCGAGCGATGGCCGACGACTTCGAGCAATGCGAAGGCCGCCGCCCGCGCATCCTCATCGCCAAGATGGGTCAAGACGGTCACGACCGCGGTCAGAAAGTCGTCGCTTCCGCCTTCGCCGATCTCGGCTGGGACGTGGACATCGGCCCCCTCTTCCAGACGCCTGCCGAAGCGGCCCGTCAGGCCGTCGAAAATGACGTGCATATCGTCGCCGCCTCCTCGCTCGCGGCTGGCCATCTCACACTGGTGCCGGAATTGCGCGAAGCGCTGAACAAGGAAGGGCGCGGCGATATCCAGGTCGTCGTCGGTGGGGTCGTGCCGCCGCAGGACTATGACGCGCTCTACGCATCAGGCGCCGCCGCGATCTTCCCGCCCGGAACGGTCATTGCGGAAGCGGCGGCGGAACTACTCGAGAAGCTCGGCGCCAGGCTGGGCCACAACTCCAAGAATGCGGCGAGCGGCTAAGGAGCCTCGGAAGATGACGGCGATCCTGAAGTCCGTTCATCCCGTCCTCGGCGCCCGCGATGTAAGCGTCGCCGTCACATGGTACGTCGAGCGCCTCGGCTTTAACTGCACGTTTGACGATGGGGGAACGCCTGTCCGATATGCCGGCGTCGACCGTGACAGCGTCGAGCTTCATCTGCAATGGCAGGATGAACGCTATTTCCCCGGTCCCGGGGAGGATGCCGCAGCTTACCGTTTCCTGGTCGACGATCCCGACGCCCTGCATTCAGAGTGCATCCATCGAGGGCTTATGCCGACGGCAGCTGTGAGAGATACGCCGTGGGGCACGCGAGAATGGGGCGTTTACGATCCAAACGGTCATGCCCTCCATTTCTACAGACCGCTCACTTGAACAGTCTGCCTGCTGGAACAGGCCCTGATTCAGGTTAGTTTACCGGCAAGGGAGATTCACCATGAGGCGCCTGTTCGGAACGATTGCCTTCGTCGTCCTCGCCGCGTGCGCCAGCGCGCCCACGACCTACACCGCGGCCGCTAGCGCGGATGACATGGGTTATCGCGAGCAGCGTCTGGAGACGGAACGGTATCGCGTGTCCTTCCGCGGCAACTCCGACCTCAAGGGGCCGCAGGTCGAGGACATGGCCCTCCGCCGCGCCGCCGAACTAACCCTGCAGAACGGCTATCAGTGGTTCCAAGTCGTCAGCCGCAATACGGACCTTGCGGGTGGGCGTTACAGCCCAAGCGGACCCACGATCGGGATCGGGGGATCAACCGGCTCGTTCGGATCGGGCGTGGGCGTGGGCGTTGGCTTCAATTTCGGCGGCGACAGCCGCGAGTATCAGTCGACCCTCGAAATTCTGATGGGCCGAGGCGACAAGCCAGCCGATCCCAATGCCTACGATGCGCAGCAGGTGCTCGCACGATCGATGTAGCGAGTCGCCCGAAGCGCGCTTGAGTCGAGGCGTTGGCCGACCTAGTAAGCCTTGACCTTCTTGACGGCTTCGAAACGCGTTGAATCCAGACCTCTCCACCCGCGCAGGCCTTGGCCGCGCCATCACGCTGATCGAATCGCGCCGCGCGGATCATCAGGCAAGAGCGCGCGCCCTGCTGGCTGAGATCATGCCCCGTGCGGGCAAGGCTCAGCGCATCGGTATCACAGGCGTTCCAGGTGTCGGCAAATCCACCTTCATCGAGAGCTTCGGAACAATGCTTACGGGCATGGGGCGCAAGGTCGCCGTCCTCGCCGTCGATCCGACCTCGCGCCGCTCCGGCGGCTCGATCCTTGGCGACAAGACCCGCATGGCGAAGCTTGCGGCCGACGACAATGCCTTCATCCGCCCTTCGCCCGCCGGCGACACGCTCGGCGGCGTCGCCCGCAAGACGCGCGAGACCATGCTGGTATGCGAGGCCGCTGGGTACGATGTGCTTTTGATCGAGACAGTCGGCGTCGGCCAGTCGGAAACGGTTGTCGCCGACATGGTCGATTTCTTCCTCGTCCTGATGCTGCCCAATGCGGGCGACGAGCTGCAAGGCATCAAGAAGGGCGTACTGGAGGTCGCCGATCTGCTTGCGGTCAACAAGGCGGACATCGATGACAAGGCGGCCCGCCGCGCGGCGCGCGCCTATGAGGCCGCGCTTCACATCCTGGAACCGGCCGAGCCGGATTGGTCCCCGCAGGTTCACACCGTCTCCGGCGCATCGGGCGCTGGTCTTCCGGAGATTTGGAGCGCGATCGAGCTGCACCGGCGCAAGACCGAAGCCTCGGGAAGCCGCACCCGTCGCCGCTCCGCCCAGCAGGTCCGCTGGCTGGACACGTTGGTCCAGGATGGGCTCGCTGAGCGTTTTGCGGGCCGCGCCGATATCGCTCCCCGTCTGGTCGACCTCCGACGCAACGTCGCAGACGGGCAAATTCCGGCATCCGTGGCGGCCGACGAACTGCTGGCGATGGCGTTTGGCGACAATCTTCCGGCCAATTAGCACGGTTGTAATGCGAGGCGCTTATTGCGGGCGCTGGCGGCTCGGGTAGATGTGAGCAGGTGGATCAGGAGGCGGCGGCCATGCCCGGCCGTACAGGCAATTACCTTTCGGCATGTCTGGCGCTTGCGGCAGCTTGGCTCTTCGCCGTCGCCCCTGCGCAGGCCGAGAACACTGGCCGGCCCATGACATTTGAGTGGGGCGTGGTCTATGGCGATCAGCCGGCCGTGTTCGCCGAGGGTGATTTCACGACCGACACGCCGGCGGCCTTCCGCTCCTTCCTCGAACGCTCTGGCCAAGCCACGCGTGATCGCATGATCTATTTCAACTCGCTCGGCGGCGACCTGAGCGCAGGGATGGAAGTGGGGCGTCTCGTCCGCAAGGCCGAACTCAACACTGGCGTCGCGCGTAACACGCGAGACCCGGCGCAGGCCAACCTGATCGACCTCGACTTCAACAGCCGAGTCTATCCCGGCCATTGCGTCTCCGCCTGCTCGCTGGCCTTCCTCGGTGGCGTGAAACGCGAAGTGAAACCCGGTTCGATCTACGCCGTGCACCAGGTCAGCATGAACTGCATCGACAAGCGCAAGGCGCTCGCGAGCTATCCGTGGATCGCTATGCCTAATGTCAACTACTGTCCAGACCTCAACGAAGCTCTGACCATGCTTCAGGTCGCAAATGGCGTGGTGGTCGAGTATGTCCGTTCGATGGGCGTCGACCCACTTTTCATCACCGAAATGTCCCGCGCGGGCCCGGAGGCGATCAACACGCTGCCAGAAGACAAGCTGAAGGAATACCGGATCGTCTACGAGTTCCGGACCGAGTCATGGGAGTTCCAGACCGACAGTCAGGGACAGTTCTTCCTGCAGTACCTTCACGGAGACCAATGGCGACGCGACAAGGTCGAGATCTACTGCAACCGGACGAAGGAGCCGCGCCTCTATCTCTGGCTGGTGCACGACGTAAGCCGCGCCAACGGGCCCATCGATGGGCAACGCGTGGTTGATCTCGCCGCCAAGGGATTGTCCGCGGTCTGGCAAATGGATGCGCAAACGCCCGATGGCTTTGCCGATGTTCGCAATGTCGCGTTGCAGCCCTACGAAATCATCGAGGCGCCGAAGGTAACCGAGCGCGGCCATGTTTCGCTCACCATCGACCTGACGCCGCGCTTCCTGGACGTGCTCTCCGGCGCCGCGCGCTTCCAGATCGTCACGACAGAGCCGGATGGGCCTTCCGGTCTCGGCTTTAGCCTGATCACAATGAACCTCGACCGCGACAAGCTGTCGGGTATTGTGCGCTCCTGCCGCTGACAGGACATCCGATGCCCGAGACCATGACCTGGCGCGCCGGCGGCTGTCATTGCGGTGCTGTTCGCTTTGAGGCGCTCCTTCCTGACGCGATCGAGGTGGAAGACTGCAATTGTTCGATGTGCGCGCGAGTAGGCTTCCTGCACATAATTGTTCCCGCGACGCGATTCCGGCCAACAAGCGGGCATGAAAAGCTGACCGCCTACAGCTTCAACACCGGGGCAGCGAAACACCTGTTCTGCAGCATCTGCGGTGTGAAAAGCTTCTACTTGCCGCGCTCCAACCCCGACGGCTTCAGCGTGAACCTTCGCTGCCTCGACGACCCCAAAGTGTTCGCCGAAGTCAGAATCGTCCACTTCGACGGCAAGGGCGACTGGGACGCCCAGGCGCAGGCCCTTGCCTACAAGTCGAAGGCCTGAGCATGGCCGACCCGCGCCCCTTGTTCGAACACATCTCTTCCACCGCCAACGAGACGGTAAAGCTGCTGCGTTCGCTCGAACGCAAACGCGAGCGCGTGGAAACGGGCCTCTTTCTCGCGGAAGGGGCCCGCCATGCCCAGGAAGCGCTCGCCAACGGTTGGTCTCCGGCCTATGCCTTCGCAAGCCAGGCGGCCCTAGAACGGACGCAGACCCGCGACCTCCTGCTGCGCATGAAATCCGCCGGCGCTCGGGTGCTAACGGGGACGGAGAAGATCCTCGCGACGCTTTCGCGCAAAGACAATCCGCAGATGTTGATCTCCGCATTTCGCCAGCGCGTCAGCCAGCTGGTCGACTTCCCCACAGACGGGGCCCGGCGATTCGTTGCCCTCTATGAAGTCCGCGACCCTGGCAATCTCGGCACGGTCATCCGCGCGGCCGACGCAGCGGGATGCGATGGCGTCATACTGATCGGCACGACATGCGACCCGTTCAGCATCGAGACCGTGCGCGCCACCATGGGCTCGCTCTTCGCGATGCGTCTCGCCGTAACGAGCCTTGAAGACTTCAAGGCATGGCGCATGAAGGCCAACGTGCGCATGATCGCCGCCTCGATGCGGGGTGACCGCGCGCACGACAAGGCCAGCTACGGTGAACGCTCGATCATCCTCATGGGCAACGAACAGTCCGGCCTGCCGACAGACGTGGAAGCCGCGTGCGACGAACTGGTCCGCATCCCGATGATGGGCAAGGCCGACAGTCTCAACCTCGCCTCGGCCGCCAGCGTCATGATTTACGAGGCCTGGCGCGCTTCAGGATTCAAGGGCGCCAACCGATGAGCGCCTCCGACTTCCACCTTCTCGTCAGCGACGACTGGTCGGATTATCAGCTCCTGGACTCAGGCGACCTCCGCAAGCTGGAGCGCTTCGGCAAGGTGCGCGTCAACCGTCCCGACCCGCAGGCCTTCTGGAAGCCGGCGACGCCCATTGCGAGCTGGAAGGCCGACGCGGTGTTCGCGCCCGGTAGAGACGAAGACGATGAGCGCGGCGCGTGGACGTTCACCGGAAAACAATCGCTGGACGACTGGCCGATCGGCTGGAACGGCCTCAGGCTGAACGCCCGCCTCGCCGCGTTCCGGCATATGGGGGTCTTCCCCGAGCACTCGGTCCACTGGCGCTGGGCGATGGAGCAGGTGGCCGGAGCGAAACGGCCGATCAGGGCGCTGAACCTTTTCGGCTACACAGGCGTCATGTCGCTCGCCCTCGCGAAGGCTGGCGCCGAAGTTGTCCATCTCGACGCCAGTGCGAAATCCATCGCACAGGCCCGCGAGAATGCCGCGCTGTCGGGGCTGGACGGGGCGCCCATCCGCTGGATCACGGATGATGCGATGAAGTTTGTCGAGCGCGAGCTGCGTCGCGGATCAAGATACGACGCGGTCGTGCTGGACCCGCCGAAATTCGGCCGCGGTCCAAAGAACGAGACCTGGCGTTTCGAGACCGATTTTCCGCGGCTGCTCGACACAGTTCGCGCGCTGCTCAGCGACCGCCCGCTCTTCCTGATCGCCACGGTCTACGCCGTGCGCCTGTCCTATGCAGCCGTCGCGCAAGCCGTTGCCGGTGCAATGCCCGCCGGCAAGGTCGTGAGCGGCGAAATGGCGATCCGGGAATCGTCCAGCCGCGACATCATCCTGCCGACCGGTCTGTTCGCGCGCTGGACGCCCTAAGAGGCGGGCTTCCGGTTCACCCTGGTGATCACCGATGTAAAGCTGAGCGCCGGCTTGCCGTTCGCCGTGATCAGGCCCCGCACATAGATCAGGCGGCCTCCGGCGCGAGTCACCTCGCCGGTCGCTTCCATCATGTCGCCTACCTGGGCCGCGGCGAGGAAATCGCCCGAGAGGTTCACCGTCACGCTCGGGCCCTGCGTGTGCTCCTCCGAGATGGCGAAGCAGGCATAGTCAGCGAAGGTCAGGAAGCAGCCGCCGTGCATGAAGCCGCCACCATTCATGTGGCGCGGCTCCGCGATGAACCGGCAGACCACCTTACCCGCCTCATCCCGGCGGTAGTAAAACGGCCCCACCCCGCTCTCGAAAGTGTCATGCGGCCAGGTGCGCCAGCCCGCCCACGGGCCGGTTTCGATCAAGACGGAAGTCGACATCAACGCATCCCGAAATGGTGAATTTCCCTGTCCCTAGCGAGGCTTGGCGCGCTTGTCATGCCCCGCCTTGAATCCGCCTCCCGGATCGCGTATTGCCCTTCCCCTCGACTGAAGGGGTATAGCTCAGTTGGTAGAGTAGCGGTCTCCAAAACCGCGGGTCGTGGGTTCGAGTCCCTCTGCCCCTGCCAGTCGACCGACCTGACATTTACATCTTGAGACCCGGCCGCGCGCTCACCCGCTCGCGCCACGCGGCAATGTTCGCGTGCTCCTCCCACGGCCGGAACTTGACGACCTTTCCGAAGCCCAGCGCCACATGCAGCGTGATGTCGGCGATGGTGAAGCGGTCGCCGGCGACATAGGCCGACTCACCAAGCCGCTGGTCGAAGAACGTCGCCGCCTTCCGGGCGCGACCTTCCGCAATCGATGCCCACTCTGCGCTTTGTGGCTTTTCGAGCTCGGCCATTGACGGGTGCGAGTTGCGAAACCAGCCGGCAACCAGCATGAAGTAGCCAAGCTCAACCCGCCTGTCCCACATCTCGATCCGCGCACGCTCCAGCGCATCGGCGCCCATCAGGTTCGGCTCGGGATAGACGCCCTCGAAATAGGTGCAGATCGCGCGGCTTTCGGTGAGCCCAGTCCCATCCTCCAGCTGCAGGACCGGCACATGTCCCAGCGGGCTCAGCGCACGATACTCCGGCGTGCGGTGCTCCTGCTTGATGATATTGATCTCGACCTTCTCGACCTGATCCCAGACGCCTTTTTCCTGCAGGAAGTACTTCACCCGGTCGGGATTGGGCGCGAGGCGCGCATAATAGAGTTTCATTCGTTCCTCCGGCGACTGTGAACCTATCGTCCGCGCGGCTTGCCGGCTCGCCCGCCATTGGGCCTGCGATTTTCCGAAGTGCGCTGCCGTTCTGACCGCTTGTCCACGAACGCATTAAGCCCCTTGCGCCGTTCGCCCTCATCGCCCGCACGACGTTCGGGCGACTTCGGCTTTTGCTTTGCATGCACGGGCTTGCCCGTGGGAGCGGACTTACGCGCGACGAAGGGCGCTGGACGGCGCTTTTCGGGAATGTGCTGCGCCAGCTCCGACAAGAGGTCCGACGCCGGCACTTCCTCCAGCGCACCCGGCCCGAGATCGTCGAGCTGGAACGGACCGTAGGATACGCGGATCAGGCGGTTGACCTTGAGCCCCAGCGCCTCAAGCGCGCGCCGCACCTCCCTGTTCTTCCCCTCGGCCAGCGACACATCGATCCAGCAATTGGAGCCCGTGACACGATCGAGCTTCGCGATGATCGAGCCATAGCTGATGCCGTCGTGCACGATGCCATCGCGCAGCCGGTCGAGCTCCTTCTGCTGGATGCGACCATAGGCGCGGGCGCGATACCGGCGCTGCAGCCCGGTGGCCGGCAGCTCCATGGCGCGCGCCAGCTCGCCGTCATTGGTCAACAGGAGTAACCCTTCGGTGTTGAGATCGAGCCTCCCGACCGTCAGCACGCGGGGCATCCCGGCTGGAAGGCTATCGAATATTGTCGGCCGTCCCTCTGGGTCCTTGTTCGTCGTTACCAGGCCGGCGGGTTTGTGATAACGCCACAGGCGCGTGGCGTCGGGCCTCTGAACCGGCTTGCCATCAACCAGGATTCGTTCCGCCCCACTGACCTTGAAAGCAGGCGTATCGAGCACGCGGCCATCCACGCTGACACGGCCATCAGCGATTAGTTTCTCCACATCACGGCGAGACGCGACGCCGGCGCTGGCGAGATACTTCGCAATCCGTTCGCCCCCGCCGAAGGATGGGTCCGTCATGACGCTTCCTTCCGGCCCAGCCCACGCGCGAAGCGGTGCAACAGCAGGGCGATTCCGAACAGCACCGTGGAAAGCGCAAGGATCGCCGCCGCCACCATCCACGGCGTGTTGAAATTCTCGTTGAGTCCCCAGTCCATCAGGTGCAGCTGCCACAGGAAATCGTAGGCCCGCCAGAGGTCGGTGCGAGGCGCGCTGACCTTGCCGTTGACCGCCGAAACGTAGAGCGTGGGGTTGCCCTCGCCCTTGAACCGGATTGCCCAGGCCTCGCCCGGCAGTCCGGATTCTCTGGGTGCCACCTCCATCAGCTGGGCGCCAACGATGGCATCCGGATCGATCCACTTCTCCTGCGCCAGGGCGCGCGCCCGGGGCTCGTCGATGATGATCTGCGCACCGGTTTCGGCAGAGACGAGGAACGTCCCGATCTCCCCGCGAACCTCATAGACGGGCTCGCCCGCCAGCGGCCGCAGCGCAACTTCGATCGGCCTGTCCTCCGCGACGGCCTTGAGCGCATCGCTCGACGAGTAACGGATCCGCGCCGCGTCCATCGGCCCTGCATGGCCCGCCGGATGGACAAGGTGCTCGCCTCGGATTGCGGTGATATGGACTGCAGCGAAGAACAGCCCGCTCGCCGTCCACACAACCAGCTGAAGCCCCACGATAAGGCCCAGCCATTTGTGTATGGACGCAATGCGGCGAGCGAGGCGCGGCGAGATCATATGACGCGCTTAGACCGGCCTCGAACCCGCTGCAAGCGGCCTCCTAGTTGCCCGTTCCCGACGTCAGGCTCATCGAATAGGGAATATAGATTTCGAGGTCCAGCGGCCCGACGGGACGCGTGGATGCCCGCTGTTCCATTCCAGAAAGCGAGACCCGCACAGGCGCATTTGGGCCGCCGAAGGACGCCTGCATCATCTTCACGTCGTCGGCGATGGCTTTCACGAGCGCATCGCGATGCTTCTTCGGTTCGGCCACGCCGAGAAACTGGCTGTCGCCAATGATCGCCTCGACGCGGCCCGTCAGCGGCGTTTCCCTGACAAATCTTTCCGCCCGCGTCCGCACCTGATCGAAGGTTTCCCTCTCCCGGATGTTGACCTTCAGGACGATGTCGATGGCCGAGCGGTCGTCGCCCCTGTCCTGGATCAGCTCCTTGATGGCGGCTGTCTCAACCGCCGCAGAGAACCCGGGCTGGCCGACCTCGATGTTCATACCTTCGGTTCGCGCAGCGCGATCGGTGACTGACTTGAAGACCGCGGCAAGCTCGTTCTCACGCGCGTCGGCCGACCGTGTCGCCGTCTCGTAGCGAACCGAGAACAGCACGAAATCCGCCCGCACGACGATCGAGATGTAGGGCAGTGCCGCCTGCTGCCGGCTCACGAAATTGCTTTGCGCCACCAGCTGATCCCCGCGCACGACCTGGGCATGCGCCGTTGGGATTGCCAATGCGGCCAAAGCCGCAGCGAGCATCAGACGTCTCATGAAATGTCCCTCCTTCTTGCTCTTGTCCTGGCCTAAGGCGCTAGTCTCGTGCAAATCGAGGCATTCAAGCGGCGTCGCAGTCGTGCGCCCTCTTCACGTTGCAGCGATCATCGCTCCGGGCTGCCGAGTACGATCGAATAGGGAATGTAGATTTCCATCTCCAGCGGGCCGCTTGGCCGTGTCCTGACGCGCCCCTCCAGCCCCGTGAGCGAGACAGCCGTCGCTCCGGTAGAGGCTCCGGCGAAGATCGTCTGGATCGTTCGCGCATCCTCCGCGATTCGTTTCAGCAGCGCCTCACGATGCTTCTTCGGGTCAGTCACCCCAATGTACTGCAAATCGCCTGTGATCGCCTCGGTCCGCCCCGTGAGCTGGATCTCGGAGATAAACTTTTCCGCCCTCATCCGGACCGAGCGAAAGGTGTCGTCCTTCTGCGTAGCGAATTTGAACACCAGTGGAATGCGCGATCGGTCGCCATATCCGATCTCAATCACCTCTCGGGCCTCGGCGGTCTCGAGTTCGGCCGAATCGCCAGGCGTTCCGACTTCGAGCACCACGCCCTGGGCGCGTATCACTT
>Ga0315901_10009707_pt1 | contig 11049 bp, 8 predicted proteins | sample LakEriMetagenome_10_FD_203761 | JGI IMG/M metagenome (GOLD analysis project Ga0315901, IMG submission 203761) | Freshwater fungal communities from buoy surface, Lake Erie, Ohio, United States - Buoy 2 MA116 | ecosystem: Environmental > Aquatic > Freshwater > Lake | place: USA: Lake Erie, Ohio...
TGGAACTCTTAATGACTCTCAGCTCCCATTTTTCATTCAATGGATGTCTAGTGATCACCCATCAACTGATGGCAAGGCAGTTGCTGAGATTGTAAAAATTGAAATTTCAGGTGATGAAAAGACAATCGAAGAGTGGCTTGGCTCAGATCTGTCAAAAGCTTTCGATGGTGTTGAAATTCAGTGGGTTGATCCAGCGGTAAATGATGGAGAAACCGGCCTTGTAGCCGTTCACCTAGCAACGCCTAATGGCGTTGTACGCTTAGATTAATTCTTACAAAGCTTGAAGTTTTAAAGCATCGCCGCCCTAGCTCAGTCGGTAGAGCGTCGCTCTCGTAAAGCGAAGGTCATGAGTTCGATTCTCATGGGCGGCTCAATAACTTGAGAGAAAAATCTCAAGACTTAATCTGCAAAGGTCTTTGTTTTTAACTAGTAATCAATGAACTAAAGTTTCAAACTAATATTAGGTACTCAAGACGGATTTAACTCGAATTTCATTGATGTTTAATCAAAATAATTCTCATTTTCTCCACAACTGAGAATTCCTGACACTTTTCTCGTAATCAAGAAAAAGAGGTCGGACATTGTCTAGAAAGGATGCTAAATGTGCAGGATCAATTTTCGGCTTTAGAATTGCTTGACGGGTTTCATTATTTATTATTAGGTCCAAGGAGATACTACTTACTAATATTGGCTCATTTTGTAAATATAGAATTACTTTGTATATGTCGCCTCTCCAAGTGAATGCATGCTTATTAACTTTCAATTTCTCTTCTTGGCTCAAATCTACCCACCTTTTTGAGGCCACATAGTTTTCGGGCCAAACATCATCAATAACTATGTATCCGTCGGGCGTTAGAAATCGGAGTCCATTACTCAAGTCACAATACACCTGAATAGCATCATGAAATCCATCAATAAAAATTACAGAATAGCGCTTGGTATTGTCGTGCTGACTAAAAAAAAAGTCTGAAGTGCCCTTAAATATTTTGGTATTCGGTTGAAAGGTCGGTAGGCATTTTGGTTTAGGATCTACGCCTATTTTGGTACTCGCTTTGATTCGTTCTAAATTATAACCTTGCCAAATTCCAATCTCAAGATAATTTGTTTGCACGGGTTCATCTGAATCGCGATTAGATGTAATTAAACCTATCAGGTCATTAATGAGATCAGCGGTACCGTGTTTGGTTCGGTACTGAGTATTATCTGGCATCAGAAACCGTTTTTTGCTTAGCACTAGAAGGATCTTGTTTAACCCAGAAATTAGATAACTTTTCAAGTTTGCCATTCAGAAAATGATATCATATCCACCCCTAATGACTTTTTTTGAGGATGGTTTAAAAGAAAAATCAAATGAAATATAGACTCTTCAAGCTCTTCAAAAATTACCTACTGACTCGATATTTGCGAGAAGAAAACGCTGTTTTATTGATGGAAATTAACCCCCCCCCCTTTTTTTTCAAGCCTGCAATTAGTGTAGTAATACCGGTATTTAATCAAGAACAAGTAATTTACCAGCACCTTAAGTTTCTTGCTGACTCTCTAAAGTTAGATGCCGAAATTCTTTTGATTGATGATTCTAGTTGGGATAATAGCTCTTTGAAAATCCAGAATTTTATGACATCGCTCTCAGAGGAAGAAAAATCTAGATTACGCATAAAACTCTTTACTTCAAAGAGACCATGGTATGAGTCTCGGTGTGAAGACTTTCTTATAAGGAACTCAGAGGGCATATTTGTGATCACCATACAAGGAGACATGAAAATACTTGAGGAGGGTATTGATTTAAGAATTTTAGAGTTATTTGAACAGAATCCAAGATTGGGAGTAGTGTCTCTCCGACAGTGCCTTCCAATTGATAGCTCCTATAAGAGGAAGTTGAATAGATTTCCTGTTCAGATGTCGGTTAGCCTAAAGAATGTCCTCTATACAACTTTGAGGAAAAAATCGCGCTTGCCACTTAAAGTGCAGTGCAGAGCAGAAGGTACCAACAATGGCCAATCACACGAAATAAATTTTAGAGATAAGCTAAAAAGTGTATTTCCAAGAAAAGAAGACTTTGATTACTCTAGAACTGCCGGGCTCACTGGCGACACGTTGTACCTTATTCCATATGAGTTTAACAAAGAAATATCGGAGAGTTTTAAGGCGCAAAAAGGAAGTCTTTGGATTTCTGATTATGCATCGAAACCAATAGCCTTTAGGAGGGAAACATACGACAAAATAGGAGGCTACGAAATCAATGCTTTTTTCCAAGGGTGGGATGATGTTGACTTCTCATTAAAGGTTCGTGAACAGCTAAGTTTGGACGTTGGCTTCTCTCCTTTTTATTACTCTTCTCCATCATCTTTGAGCAGCAGCAAGAAAACGAAGCGATTTTCTCAAGCACTAAACTTTAAAATGCAAATTTTTATGAGAAACAGAAATTTTCAAAGCACCCATCTATTCAAAGCGGTATTTCACCACTCTCTCTGAACTAGACTAATGTCCAACTAGGAGAATTTGCCCATAGACTCAGAAACTTCTTGTAATATGTATAGTGGACTTTCATTTCTGAATTACTGTCGAAGAAACTCACTTTATTCGGCCTAGTATAAACAACGCTTCCCGTTAAATCCCCGATGAAAGCATTCCCATCCCTGGCGTTAAGAAAGATTTCAAGAGGGTATGAGTGAAGGGCGTCATTGCTATACCCTCTATGGAGATTTGTTGGTAAGGATAGTTGTAACACATTGGAGTTGGGATGTAATTTTACCAGGAAGTTAGGAGGAAAGTTATTTGTATCACAGATTAATTGCGCTTTATCCACATAATCTTTAGTGTACATCGGGTTAGGTCCCGAAATTCCGAGAATTGTGTAATCCTTATCAATAAGTAATTCTAGATTGGGATCATCAACTTGATTTGCTAACTTCAACAGTAACTGGCTACAAAGAGATTTAAATCGTATATGAGAAAATTTAGATGTTGGGTGTCCAGCAAAATGCGATAGTGAAAGTTGAATTGACTCCGGAAGCCACACCGATTGAAATTCTACTTGCGAAAAATATTTACGAAATTTGAAACTGGCTTTGAGGCCAAGAGGACTTAGCGGCATTCCTTTTATGGCAGAGGAAGCTAGTAAGGAATCTGCAGCAAAAACAAACAAATCTATAGAAATGTTACTATTTACAAATTTAGTTAAATCACGAATTAAGCGTTGTTCAACAATTGTCGGCTCATCATGCGTAAAGCACGTTTGGAGCTCTGACTTTGATATCAATCTAATCTCGCAAGAAGCAATTTCTTGAAGAATCTCAACAAAACCTCTGAATGTAGGCTCATTCTCATCATCTGGGACAAATTTAATGATGTCATCTGAATGCTGTGCCATAGAAGTCATGTGTAGCAGACCTGTCTTACTCTGCGCTAAGTATTGCATAAGACAATAGCGTATCAGATGTAGTACCTACAATTCTCTAGAAAGTTGTAAATTCAATAATACTTTAATGAAATCGTTTACTCAAAAGTTTCAGGGTTTAACTAAAAAAACACCCCCGAGGCATCTATAGAAAAGATTACCTTTCTCTAGGTTAGACTTTTGAATCGAATTAGAAGTTTATGTAAAGTCAAATATTTCTTGGATATTAGTGCCTCTATATCAAGTGATCAAGTTATGAGTGAAAGTGAATATGGTTTTTCAATTATGTAAAGTATAACCAGAACTCATAGGCAAGTGTTTTCAGCTTAATCATCACACGTTTTGGCTATTTGGTGTTTGTTATACAATTAAGAACTGTCAATCAGTACCAGTTAGCTTTCAACCCACTTCTACTAGCCCAAATTAGTTCGACAGGTAATGAACTTAATTTGCCGTGGACAAAATATCGAAATACCGCAGCCCAAAGAGAAATTTTCGATCCAGTTCCAACAAATTTCTCTGCCCCAATACAAAGTCTGAGTGTCATGTTTGGATCATAGTTTGAGGTTTTAGAAAATTTCAAAATTTCAGATTCTTTTAGAAATTCAGCTAGATCTTCATCTTCACTATCAGAGAGCACAACGGAATGCTTTGAGTGAACTTTCAAAGTTTTAAGAATACCTTCAACTCTATGGAAATCAATAGGTTGCTTTTCGTCTAAGCTAAGCAAATCTCCTAATCTATAGTGGACAACCAAGTTATTTGTTTCCATAATAAAATTAGACTTATTCAGGAATATTGCATGGTGAAGGGCTTCAACGATTGATTCGTCAAGAGTTAATCTCGTGTAATGACCTCGAAGAGAAAAGGTCCAAAGTGAAATTAAGCTAAATGATAGATCAGTATTTGCATTTTGAACTAACCGTAGCCACTTCAGGGCATGGGAAAGTATCTCCCTTATTAAAGTAATAATACGACGAGAATAAAGTGGGTGAGCCTTATGCAAGCTGTCCCTTACTTCTGCGCCTTTATAGTCTTCAACCTGAACCATCTTCACCCCTAGTGTTTCGAAGTCAAATTCAGAGATTCTTCTAGTAACTCCCGAAGTATGAATCACAACCTTTATGCGCCGGTTTGGGAATTTTCTCTGTAACTTGAGAACTACATATGCTGTGAATAATTGTGAACCAAAACCACCCCAGGAGTGGACTCTAATTGCTGGAAAAAATCTAAGAATTTTTTTCATTACTTGATACCCATTTTGTTTGTTCTAGTAGTCTCAGATATATGAGCTCATGCTCTCTCTGGGATTTTTCAATCGGAAACCCGAGAAGGCGTTGGGCTTGATATTGCAGGCAACTCCTCAAGGCGTCTTGGTTAGAAGTAAGCGTTTGTATTTTCAGAGCAAGATCAATGGGGCTAATCGAGTCAACGAGACCTGGATGCTCTTCTCCCATCACCTCTGGAATCGCAGAAACTCTTCTAGCTATTACAGGTATTCCTTGAGACATTGCTTCCAACAAAACCAATCCAAAACCCTCATAGTTAGAAGTGAGCACAAATACATCCAACGAACGATAGAAAGGGAGCACTTCTACCAGCTGCTCTTTCCATGTGACCAGCTCATCAATTCCTAAATCGGTAGACAATGACTGGAGCTCTGTTATTAGTGGGCCAGAGCCTACGATGGTTAAATTAAATCTCTGTGATTCTTTAGAATTTAACTCTTTCAGTGCAAATAGCAGCAGAGGAAGATTTTTCTGGGGTGCAAGACGCGAGACTGTCCCTATCTGAATTGGCCCAGAAACTACTCTCGGATTCCTTCTCGGCGAAACGGAAGTATTCTTTATTCCGTAGTGTATGACATAATTGTCGTGCGTTTCACTCATCTCCCCAGAATTCTTTAGATATTTTGCAACTGCCTTTGAAATAGATACTGACGCAAAAGACCTATTTAAAACAAATCTTGAAAGTAATTTAGATAACTTAGTTGGACCTTTAGGAAAAAAAGCTTCGCTGTTATGGCGGGTGACTATAAAACGCTTTGACTTTAAAGCAAGAGCGCATAAGAGTTCAGCTCTGGGTAAATGTGCATGAACAACTGAATTTTCTTGAAACTCTCGTCTCTTGAGTTTTAACCACTGCTTTAAGAATCCTGATTTTGCGAAGTCTATATCTACCTTTATGCCCAGCCCCAAAAAATCCTGCAGCAGAGTGGGTCTATCTTTTAGAAAAATTACTTCAACATCAAATCCTGCTTTCTTTTGGCAGTCTGCCAAAGTTAACAACTGTTTTTCCGCCCCACCAAGATCAATAGTTGTTATAATATGTAATATTGAGTGATTCAAGGAGTGTCTCTCTCTCTAAGCACCCCAACTAGTCGATTTATCCAACCTTCAAACGAATGATCTCTTAAAGCTAAGTTTAAACGCATATTGATCTCTTTGTGTATTTCAATCTCACTCATTGAATTGATTGACTCAAACTCCTTAATGATAAAGTCTAGAGTTTCACTAACCAAAGAGTTACTCCATGTACCGAATTGTGAACAATACTCCTTATTCCATGTGATTACTGGCATTCCCATAAAGGTTGCCTCAACCAGAGTCTTATCCAGAGATCCTGCGTAGAGGTTTAGGAAAATATCAAAATCTTTGGCAATATCTGGAATTAAAGCCCTAGCGATTGGATCATGAAATTCAATAGACGCTTCTTGTCTACTTACCTTGAGTGATGACGCAATATCTAAAAAGTACTTTTCTGATTCTAAATTAGCGGGTCGCCCAAAGACATCAACCGAGTATGTATTTGGAGAGCGATTTAGCCGCAAAATAAGGCCAGGGAACATATGTATATTTTTGGATGGGTCTAATCTTCCATAATACATGACTTTGCCAAGCCGATTAAATCGGCGGTCAAAATAGGGAAAGTTTTTGTGATTAATTCCTTGGTTTATGCAAAGAATCTTACGTTTGTTTATGCAAAGATTACAAGATCCAGGAGTAGAAGACACAATCTTGGAAACAAAGAAAGACGACCAAATAAGATATTTTGAGTTTTTGGCATGGGCATACCAAAGAATATGTCGTATTTTAAGAAGCCAAGTTAAAGGTGCGAGCATTGCTGCATGAACGTCTGTCATGTGGGTAAAGAGCACAGAAGTACGATTTCTAATGAGAACTGGATAAAGAGTCTTTATAATACCTACTATATTTCGCAGGGCTGAATTGGCTTTCCAGGGAATATGAAATACTCTGACGTTTTTTGGCAGTGACTCTGAGCCTATTTCCGTAGTGAAAACTTCGACCGTCTCAAAGAATTGAGACAATGCAATCACTACTTCTCTCTGGTGTGAAAAGACTAGGCTTTTAGAGCTCATGGAGTAATTCACAACAATAAGTCGCACGACGAGGACTGTACAATATGAAGGCAAGATAAATCGAAGTTTAGGAATGTGGGGCGAGGAAAAAGTGCGAATCTATGAGCTTTGGCCTCTTTCGTCTTTGAAGAAACGTTCGATAGCTCTTCCAATAAAATTATTATCAAGAAGAGACCAATTACTTTTGGTTTTGGTAACGTTTATTACGCTCTTTCTCGCAATTCTTGACCTATTTGGAGTTTTACTTATTGGAGTTGTAGGTTCTCTGTCGATTACAGGTCTAAGCACTGGACAAACAGGAGACCGTGTATCGATAGCCCTTAGGATCCTACAAATAGATAATCTTGAATTCGAGTCTCAGGTAGTTATTTTGGGTCTCCTGTCTGCACTCCTGCTAATATCAAAAACACTCTGGTCACTCTTGCTAAATAGAAAGACTATGTTTTTTATGGCAAGGAGAGCTGCGGTTTTGTCATCTAATTTAGTGACGCGGTATTTCACGATTCCAGTATCTAAGATTAATCAGAGGTCGGCCCAAACTTCAATTTACGCCCTAACATCGGGTGTAAATTTAATTATGGTTCGAGTAATTGGTGTGTCAGTATCCTTGATATCTGACATTGCCTTGTTATTGGTTATGAGTGCAGGTCTATTTGTAATCGATCCTATCTCAGCGATTGGAACTTCACTGATTTTTGGAAGTTTAGCAATTTTTCTCTACAGAGCAATGCATAGAAGGATACAAAAGCTTGGAGAAGAGCAAGGAATACTAAACATAGAAAGCTCACAGAGAATTTCCGAGGCCATAAATTCATATCGAGAACTTCTAGTTCGAGACAGAAGAGGATTCTACGCCCAACAAATTGGTAGACTAAGACACAACCTTGCTGATGGAATCGCAACTATGGCTTTTATGGGAAACATCAGCAAATATGTATTAGAGATAACACTTGTAGTTAGCGCCTTACTTCTAGCCTTCTATCAGTTCTCTACAAGTTCAGCGTTTCGGGCCATAGCTACTATAACTATTTTTGTAGCAGCAAGTACAAGAATTATCCCAGCAATCTTGAGGCTTCAACAAGGAATACTTGGGATGAAAGGCGCCCTAGCAGAGGCTAAGCCAACCTTTTCCCTAATAGAAGAACTCTCTGAAATTCCACTTGAAAAGGTAAAAGTCAAACCTTTGACAAGAATTCATCCAGAATTTAGACCAGAGGTAAGGGCTTCAAATATATTATTTTCCTATATAAATGATGTGAAAGTTTTAAACAATGTTAATTTTAACGCAGAACCAGGAGAGTTTGTTGCAATTGTTGGTGGGTCTGGAGCCGGAAAGACCACCCTTGTTGATGTGCTGCTGGGAGCTTTGGATGCACAAATCGGTGAAGTAAAAATCTCAGGCATGTATCCAAGGCCTGCATTTTCGATTTGGCCAGGGGCTGTCTCGTATGTCCCGCAAGATAGCCCAGTTATCAATGGAACCATTAAAGAAAACTTAAGTCTTGGATATCCCGTAGATGAAATATCAGATGAATATTGCTGGGATAGCCTCAAAATAGCGCGTCTGGAGGACTTTGTTAAATCTTTGCCCAACCAGTTAGCGACTTACGTCGGCGATCGAGGAACTCGTTTAAGTGGTGGGCAGAGACAGAGACTTGGAATTGCGAGGGCTTTGATAACAAATCCAAAGTTACTAATTCTTGATGAGGCCACCAGTTCGTTAGATGGAGTTACAGAATCTGAGATTTCTGAATCGCTAAGGGGATTAAAGGGCCAGGTAACCCTAATTGTTATTGCTCATCGCTTGTCTACTGTGGTGAACGCAGACAGAATTTACTTCATGGAAAAGGGTGTGGTTAAGGGAGTAGGAACTTTTGAGGAACTTAAGCGCAATCACCCTGAATTTCTCACTCAAGCAGAGTTAATGGGCTTATAGTGAAAATTCTTGTCACTGGTGCTGCTGGCTTTGTGGGTAGCCATGTCTTAAAAAAACTCAAAGAATTAGAACTAGATGTTTATGGAATAGACAACTTCTCCTCTTACTATTCAGTTGAATATAAAGATCTAAGACTTGAATACCTAGGTCTTACCAAAGGTTCTGATGTAATTGCATGTGACATTTCTGATTTTAAGCAGGTAAGTGAGACTATTTCAGGAATTAGGCCAGATTATATCATCCACCTAGCAGCTCAAGCAGGCGTCAGGTTGAGCCTTAAAGATTCCAGCTCGTACATTTCAGCAAATGTAGCTGGGTTTCAGAACATCACTAGGTCATCTATTGAAAACAAAGTAAAGGGGATTGTCTATGCATCCTCATCAAGTGTTTATGGAGATTCCACCCCTACGCCTTATAAGGAAGCTTCGATTTCATTAAGGCCAAAGAGTCTTTACGGCGTAACCAAATTGAGCAATGAGCTATTTGCAGAAATACAATCCAAATCAAGCAATTTACGCTTTCGAGGGCTTCGATATTTCACAGTTTATGGACCATGGGGTAGGCCAGATATGGCATATTTCAGAATAGCTGCAGCTGCTCTAGGCCAAGGAAAATTCACCCTCTTTGGAGATGGAACAATAAAAAGGGATTTCACTTATATTGATGATGTGGTTGAGAATACTATCGCTTTATTTAGAGACCTAACGAGGCAAAACGAAAAATTCAATGACATCGTTAATATTGGAGGAAGCCGCCCCTTAGAGATGAATTACTTAATAGACCTCATTTCAAAGAGAGGAAGTCATCCAATAGATTTAGTTAGAGGGGAGGAAAGTAAGCTGGACTCACGAATCACTATGGCAGATAACTCTTATTTAAAATCGATTCTTGGAGAACTAAAATTTACTGACTTAGAAGAGGGAATTGAAAATCTCATGAAATGGGCAAGTCAAGAAAATATAAAGCCAAGCCTTACAAATTGGATTAAAAGCACCGTTTAGAAGTTATTAAAGCAGTACCATAAGCTAACTCAGCGTAAACCACTTAAGGGGTGATCATGGGATCAGTAGTCAAAAAGCGCCGCAAGCGTATGGCTAAGAAGAAGCATAAAAAACTTCTAAAGAAGACTCGTATTCAGCGCAGAAATAAGAAGTAGTTCTTAGAGTTTTACAAGAACTAACTTTTTAGAAATTGAGGTCACCGCGTAGCGGACCTTATTGATTGTGACTATGGCGCCATCTTTAACATTGTTAAGGATGGCGCCATTGTTTAATTCAGGCGTGGAACTATAGGACCCGACTGAGCAGATTCGATCTTGGCACCCAAAGACCATTCCTTTGCTATCTATTAGTAGCGGTGAGCCAGGAGTGCCATGCCCCTCAGGAGATAAACGACTTGGGTAGTCATCTTCATTGACAATAAGAAAACGAACTTCATCAGCGTTAGGTAGGCGCAGACCACTAGCAGCAAGCCAAGCTGCTGCAACCCTATTTCCAGAATTACTTATTGAAACATCATAACCAGCAACTGCAACCCCATTATCTGGGCCATCAAGGGTGCTATAGCTCCAATCTTCTGGATAGATGGAGTTGCGCTTAGCAAGTCTTACTTCACCCTGAGTAGCAACATTATTTGAGGAGAGCGTTAGAACTGAGTCATAAATTAAATAAACACTCTTACCGCTCGCAACTGCGCTAAGTGAGAATCCAACATCTCCAGTTGTTCTTCCTTCGCTCTGTCGGTCTCCATCAACAATTTCATAAATCCAGCCAGTTTTAGTAAGGGCTGCGCCAAGGATGATTCCTTGAGACTCATCTCGATAGAAAACTTGAAGTCCAGCAGGGGTTACGGCGCAGGCGTTAGAGACACTCACATCGCTGGCAGTTTTTCTACTCACGCTCTCTTGATAGTTTTGAATATCCTCGCCATCGCCATCTAATGTTTCATAACGCCACTTCTTGCCATCAAATGAGGCATGGCGCAGATCTTTATTTTCAGTATCGGTGTAGAAAATATGGAGCTTTTCACTTGCCTTTTCTCCAGTCACGCAGAGTGATACTGGTCCAGCTAGATTTCGATCCGATCTACCGCCAGCAGTTGAAATACCGTCAACTATCAAACTCTTCCAAGAGTTTTTAACCAATGTCACCAGCTTGAGATTTCCAGAAATTGCGTCAGAGTAGGCGATGACTTGGTTTTTCTTGAACACTCCAGCAGCTAGGTATTTAACATCAGCCTTCTTATCAATTGTTCTCGTGCTAGAAGTGGCCTGAGGAGTTACTTCATTACTAGTAACAGCATCGGATTCCCCATTGTCATTTTTAGCTTTAATAGTAA
>Ga0315901_10009708_pt1 | contig 11047 bp, 8 predicted proteins | sample LakEriMetagenome_10_FD_203761 | JGI IMG/M metagenome (GOLD analysis project Ga0315901, IMG submission 203761) | Freshwater fungal communities from buoy surface, Lake Erie, Ohio, United States - Buoy 2 MA116 | ecosystem: Environmental > Aquatic > Freshwater > Lake | place: USA: Lake Erie, Ohio...
CGCCTTCAAGCGATTTCATCGAAAACGCAAGTGCCGGAGGAGCATCTTTGGTAGCCTCCTCTGCCATACCTACGGAGAAAAGTGCCATTGCTACAATTCCAGCCAACAAAGTTTTGGATCGCATAATCGGTTCCTAAAGGGGGGGACAGAGGGCTTCTCATCGCACCGGGTTTCGATCAACTCGGTGGGACTAACGAGAGATTATGGAGGCGTGTCAAGCGGAAACGGGGGGGATACTCTCCCCTTGGATCAAACAATCGTACGTTTCCCGCTTGCGAATGCAATGGACTTTCCCGTCCTCGATAAGTAGTTCCGGAGCGCGGTAACGACCGTTGTAATTGCTGGACATCACGAAGCCATAGGCTCCTGCAACCTCCATGACCAAAAAATCTCCAACGCTGGCGGGGGGAAGCTTGCGTTTAGCAACAAATCCACCTTCTTCTTGAGTGAAAATGTCGCCGCTTTCGCACAGAGGACCGCCGACAACGACGTCTACCAACTCCGAGGGAGTTCTTCCATTTCGATGGGCGATCGAGATGGGGTGGTACGCCCCGTAGAGGATCGGCCTGGCCAAATCGTTGAATCCTGCATCGAGCAAATAAAACAGGTTTTCACCCATCTTTTTCACAGCTCGAATCTCCGCGATCAAAAACCCACTTTCGGCAACCAGGTAACGCCCCGGTTCCAGTTCCAATGTAATCGCATGCCCAAAGTCCGCCTCAAGCCTCTTTCGGCTTGCATCCCATAACCGATAGTACTGGTCTAAATCCACGTAGGATTGACCGTCACGATACGGTACGGGCAACCCTCCTCCGGCGCTGATGGTCGTCAGCGTGCGACCGATTTGGTGCGCCACCCGCTCGAGAGCACTGCAAACTTGGGAAAGATGCTCTAGATCGGTTCCTGATCCTATGTGCATGTGCAAACCCGTCACTGCGACGTTGTGCAGATCTGCTAGGCGAAGGCATCGGTCGACATCTTCATGCCAAATACCATGCTTTGATTGCGGCCCCCCAGTATTGGTTTTTTGACTATGTCCATGCCCGAAACCCGGATTGATCCTGAGCGTGACACTCGCACCGGGGACGGCGCTCCCCAACTGCTCGATCATGTCCGGTGAGCCGCAGTTCACGTGCAACCCCAACTCCTTGACCAAATCGATCGCTTCACGATCGAACACATCCGCGGTGTAAACAATTCCATGGGGTTTGCTGTGAGGATCGAACCCCGCTGACAACGCACGGCGGACTTCTCCAGCACTGACGGCATCTACAACGACGCCCAGGCGCCTCAATCGATCGAGAATCGCGATGTTCGAGCATGCTTTCTGCGCATAACGAACAACATCGAAAGCCTTGAGATCTGCAACTCTCTGGCGAATCACGTTCATGTCGTAGACATAGCAAGGCGTACCGTATTGAGCTACTAAATCGACAATAGGCTGCCCCGCGATGTCCTGTCTCGTTGTGCTGAAGCGATTGGTAGCTACCGACATTTGCTGCGCATCTTTCCGTTCGTAAGTAGAATTTCCGTTGAGTTGGGAGAGACCGACTCCGTACCGTTGAAAAACGACCGTCCCGCGACTGAATCGCTCTCCGTCCTGTTCCCGTGCCTATTCTGCAGTTTTCGCCCACTCTGCGATGGGCGTATCCTGCAATGCGATTATTCTGCAACCCCTGGACGAACTATGCTAGGGTTCCGACCATTTTTTATTCTGAGTCGATCGATTGCGAACGGATTGCGAATAACGTTCAAGAAACTTCTTTTCTCGAGAACTGAGCGAATCCTTACCGAAGTTGTGAATCTTCTCGAGCAAACGATCCGCTTCCGCCGCATCCTTTTCTTCTCGATCCAAATCGCGCTCTGAATGGACCTTAAGTCGAGGGCCGGTCAGTCGGCGAAGGACTTTTCGAAATGCGTCAGCAGGGGATTCCAGAAACGAAAAGTTCCACCGGAGAAAGAAATAGAGGGCGGCGAACAAGATACCGAAAATGTGCACGTCGTACGCGACACCTTGTGCCGATTGCAAAAAGAAGTTGCTCAGTACAAAAATTACCCCGAGAACCCAAGCTGGCATCGGGAAAACGATGAAGACGACCGTCGCACGCGGATAGTTAAACACAAAAAGCATCGAGATGCAGAGAACAGCCCCAGAGGCACCTAACACCGGGATAGTACCACCAGTAACAAACCTGGTCAGCAACCAGCACACGCCGCAAAACAAGGCGCTGATCAAATAAATCCGGAAGAACTCATTCCTGCCATAGGTTTGCTCGACGGCACGTCCCATGAAGTACAGGCTGAGCATGTTGAAAAAGATGTGCGACGGACTGCTAGCATCATGGGCAAATGCGTACGTAAAAGTCCGAATCCACTTCAGCGGTTCCGCCCAATCCTGTGGCCACAGCATCAACGCTTCGTTGACCTTGCCTTGGTACCCGACCGTAGGGGAGCCAAACAGCATATTCGCGATGAAAACCGCGACATTGACGATGATAAGGATAGAAACAGCAGATCGCTGGTTCCAATCCGGCCTCAAATCGAGGCCAGATTCGTCTCGGTAGTATCCGCGATCATAGAGTCCCATGCTGGCGTATTCTAACAGACCTTCTCAGTGTTGATCAGTGGACTTATCGTAAGCGCCCACTCAATGGCGGGAAAATCAGTCCTGATCGCTTGGATTGTCGAGTTTTGGTGGTCGATTACCTTCCACCGAGGAACCTTCCAAAGCGGGCTTCGCATCTGGAGTGTCCGATTTCGGTGCCTCAGGCTTCGGGTTCTCTTCGGCTGGCTTTGCAACAGGGTCCGAAAAACCATATGCCTTTGCGAGCGGGGTACTGAAGAAGTCTTCAGGACTTCCCAATTCGGAGGATTTCGCTCTCCAATCTGCCAGCGTTTTCTCCACGTTGAAATCAAGATAGTCGGCATCATAAGCTCGCCGGAACATCATGAACTCGTAAAGAACAAACCGTTCGTCGATCTCCTCGTCGATCAGCTTCTTGTAGCGATTGATCGACTTGAGCACATCCTCGCCTACATCTTCCGTCATCACGACGGGATAGTAACGGAATACTTTATCCCATCGGACCCACGCGGCTTCGTACTTCTCAACCGCACCCTTAATGTCGGCAACATCAATCAATTGGTTGGCCTCGAACATCAGCCGTCGAGCGTCGACCATCATCTGCTGTTGCTCAGCGAGAGCCCGAACCTCCCAATACGCGTAGTTCACTTGTTCGCGAAGGGAGTTCGTATTGCGAGCATAATCTTCCGCTGCGGATAAATCGTTAGCCAATTCCAATGCCTCGATTTGCTTTGCCCGAGGCAACTGACCTGCGAGTTCTTGGTAGGTCGGCTCGATCATCGTCTCGACCTCGGCTGCGGCAATGCGATCTTGCGTGTTTCGTTCGTTGGAAGGCTTGTTGTAGGCGTCCAACTTCGCCGCGGGGACTTTGCTCTTCTTGGATTCGCGAACCACGTCCCTGACGCTCTGGGTTAAATCGAAGAACTTCTTCTTGAGGTCTAAAACGCTTTGCTTTGCGATATCCAAACTCCTCAAGGTCACCGCTGTGGAGGAGGTCCCTCCGAGTTCTCTGTTCCCGAAATCCTTCCACTCACGGCTAGCGCGTTCCCATACGAATCTAGCCCGATCATCGAGAACTCCTTCATCTTCGATGGCTTCACCGTGGTACATCTGCCACAGTGGTGCATAGCTAAACAGCAAGTGTGGCGATTTCTTAATCGGAGCACCTTCGGTGACCAACCGATAAGCCGCTTCAAACCAAAGCTTGCCAACAAGCCAGTTATCCGGTTTACGATCAGGGCCCATAGCATCATCGGACGTCGCATTCAGCCCTTTTTCAACGAAGTACTGATGAAACTCGTTGTCGTTTCGGAAAAGATCCCGGTACTGCCTTTTCTCGTCGGCCTTCCCTAATTTGTTGCCGACATAATGCCCCAACTCATATTGCAAAATTGGCTTGCGAGTATTGAACTTGGTCCCTTTGACCAAATAGTCGATTCCCTTCTTCACCCATTCATACCGCTGACGGAAGTCTTCGAACTCCGGCGATACGTTGTAGCTCAAGTTGTGGGCTTGATGCTGCCAAACGCTGATGAAGTGGGGCTGCAGAAGCGCGATCTGGTTCAACGTGGCAGAGAAACGATCAAAGTACTTCTCTTCTTTGTAGTAGTCAGCGCGAATCCATAGGATTGTCGAGGCAATTCCGCGCATACCTAGTGTTGCCAAACGCATGCTCTCACTGGTCGGATCCAACTTGCCAAGATCCGCTTGACCAATCCTATATCGGCTCCGCATTTCGGTGATCTTGCCTTCACCCTTGCTGGCGGGACGACCCAGGTAATAGAGCGGTAGTAACAACGCGACGATCGCGAGAATGTAAACAATTTTCCGACCCAAACTTCGATTGTTCACGCTGCCATCTCCCGTGTTTTCAGGAAGAAATAACTCACCAAACTAGTCAATATAAAATACCCGAATGCGATGGTTAAATGCCGCCCCAGCAACCCCCCGAATAAGTTGAATCCGTAGGCCACGAAGTCCGCCGTTCCAAGTTGATCAAAGTTTGGAACCGCATTTTTGAGTTGGACGACCGCCCTCAACAACTGCTCGTCAATTTTCGTAATCGCTGTCTGCAACGCTTCATTGCCCAGGTCGAGTTCGATTTGAGAACCTGTTTGTAGAGGGATTCGAATCAATGACTCCAACGGACCACCACCCTTGGTGTTTGTGCTTTGAATCTGATCGATGAAGAAACCGAAGAATCCTAACACGATTGCAGAGATCGTTGCGATGATCGCAACCGGCCCCGACAGGAACGTCGAAAACATAACCCCGAAACAAATGACGATGAACATCTGCAACCAAATGCTGATGTAACCCTTTACAAAGTTCCACCAGAATTGGAGGTCATTCGGCCGAAGATAAACGTCCGCAGCGGCCATCCCCAAATACTGACCTCGGTCTTGGCATCGAATCACAACCTCGAAACTGCCGTTAGGTGCGATGTCCTTGAAAAAATCGAGTTCGGCGGGCTGACCATCCTTGAATCCCTTCACCTTCGTCTTGATCGTTCGGCGGTCGACCTGAAACTCTTTGACCTTGAATGCTTCGCGTTCGGTCTCCGCACTCCCATCGATGCTTCGAAAATAAATCAGACCACCCACAGGGGTTACGATATCTCCTTTGTAAGTTCGGAACGCGGAGATCGTCATGTCATAACTGATGACGTCTTTGAACAAGGAGGAGGAGACCCCTTCGAACCGCCAAACAGCGCTCGATAGAGTGTCGCCTTCGATGTACTTTTGGTATTCCGACATGTAACCAACGTTGTAGCCGGTATTGGTTTCTCCATCGCGTCCGGTGAAGGCCAACGATTTGGCATAGACAGGGACCCTCGCGGTCAAATCGTCGATCGGCTCTTTGACGATGATCTTGTCACCCACCTTTTCGACGATGTGGCGATGCCCTTTCACTTCGTTGGTGGTTCCTCGCCCCGATTCGTTCAGCGTGTAGGTGTGCTTATGGCGATTCGAATACGAAGTTTCACCAGTGGTTCCTTCTTCGGCGATCGCAACGGTCTCGTGCGTATGCCTCAACCCCCGCACGACGAAGACGTAACTCAACAATCCCATCGCTACCAGAACCATGGTCCCGATTGCAGTGAAACCGAGCACTCGCCCGAGAAACAACTCCAGCGGCCGAACCGGCTTGGTAACAATCGTGTAAATCGTCCGGCTCTTGATGTCCGCTGGAATGCTGAAACAGCTTACAAACAGCCCGAGCACGATGACCATGTAATTCGTCATCGTCAAAACAAAGGAAATGTAAAGCCGTGCGGGATAATCCGCATTTTCATCGAGGTACCAACCCGCAAACATCATTCCGACGATAAAGATACCGACGACCACCAAGACCTTCTTGCGGATCGATTCTTTGATGGCGAGCTTCGCCATTGCGAAGATACGCCGAAACGACATCTTCGGAATGTCAACGGTGAACAATTGCCCGATGATACGAGCAACTTGAAGGAATCCTTCGCTCGGCCCATGCTTGATCACGGCAACGATGTATCCGATGACAAAGCCAAGAATGGCCAGGACAAGAGCCAAAAAGAATCCATCGCGAAGGCCGTTCTTTTGAAACAACCATTCGCTATAGGTCCAGAACTGTTCAGGTGAAAGTCGCATAATCGATTTGCTTCAACAGCACCGAGATCACAGAATCAAAATTCGAAAAGAGGTCAAGCGTCGGCAGAACCCGACGCTTTCAGACGGCTTGATACCTACGAGTTGCTACCGCGACGACCAGGACGCTGTTCGCTTTCACGAACGATATCCAAGAACAATTCTTCCATCGTCGTCGTCGGATTATCCATCCGCTTGAGCGCACCCCCAGAGCGTTCGATGATGCCTTGAATCTCCTTCTTGGCCTCCTCCGAGAGCCCCGACGCATGAATCTCGGTCACATCCTGCACCTTCAGCAAGCTATCTACCCGACCTAACTCCTTGAGCTCTCCTTGGTGAAGGATCGCGACACGATCACAAACATCTTGAACGTCCGCCAATTGGTGCGAGCACAGCAGGATCGTCTTCCCTTCCTCTCGCAAGCGGAGGATCAAGTCCTTCATTTCTCGAGTCCCGATCGGATCCAAACCGGTTGTTGGTTCATCGAGAACCAGAAACTCCGGTTCATTGATGAGAGCTTGGGCCAATCCGATCCGGCGTGTCATCCCTTTGGAGTATTCCCGCAATTGTCGTCGCCGAGCACGTTGCAAACCGACCATCTGAATCAACTTCTCGGTCCGTTCCCGTCGGACTTCAGCCGACATATCAAAGAGGCGACCGTAAAAGTCGAGCGTCTCCTCAGCATTCAAAAACTTGTAGAGGTAAGACTCTTCCGGAAGGTAGCCGATCCGTTCGTTCTTCGACACGTCGGTAGCTTCCTTGCCGAACACAAAAACGCGACCCGCCGTCGGGAACAAAAGTCCCAGCATCAACTTAATCGTCGTCGACTTCCCTGAACCATTCGGCCCCAAGAGCCCGAAGATCTCCCCCTTGCGGACTTCCAGGTCCAGCGACTTGAGAGCGTTCACTTTCTTACGCCCCCAAAAGTCGCGGTAAATTTTTCCTAGGTTGCGGGTCTCCACGATGACGTTCGTAGGATCGTTGACGGAGTTAGGAGCCGCCGGATTTTGTGCCAGAGTCGTCGCCATTTGAATCGCGTTAGGTGTTGAGGAAGAAGTGGACAGACTGGTTCGAGGGTCGCCAACGTTCGCGTTTTCGGGATTGGGGACGAAAAACGCAAAAAGCAGGACAGATCGGGCGCCAAATTCGCGCACTTTCCGTTTACGCTTTCCTATCCCAGGTGGTTCATCGAGACACCGGAAAGGTCTCAAAGAACAGGAAAAACGCCAGTAGTGAGCCAGTGCGAAATGGAACGCAGCTTGTTCAAAGCCCCAAATTCCCCGCTCCGACAGTCCCCATTTTCGCGAGGCGACCTATAATTCGCCGGAATCCGGGAGTCCGCACCCTCTGCGCCGCCCCTCCATGAGGGCGGAGTTCAACTCCGCACAACGCTGGGTCGGGCCGTCGCGGCAAGTCCTCCGCGGGGGCAAAGCCCTTGGTCGATTCCGCACCCGGACGAACCGCACCGTTTGACTTGTTTCTCGAAATCCACTGCCACGGTCAAATCGCGGCGTTGTTCGAACCGAATTTGATCGAAAAGAGTTTGATGGAAAGATCCGACCCGAAGTACGCTGCGGCTGCACGATTCCTGCTGGATCGCATTAACTACGAAAAGACCGTAGACCGGCCCTACGATCAGCAAACGTTTCGCCTCGGCAGAATGGTTTTCCTGCTTGAATGCCTTGGGAACCCACACCTAAATGCACCCGTGATCCACATCGCGGGAACCAAGGGCAAAGGCTCGGTGGCTTGGTTGTTGGCGGAGGGGCTTCGACGCTCAGGGTTGGCAACTGGACTCTACACGTCACCCCACCTTGAGTTCCTCGAGGAGCGGTTTGTTATCAATGGCCAACCGGTTTCGCCCGAAAGCTGGGTGAAAAATCTGCCCCGCCTACGGAAAGCGGCCGAAGACTGCGAACAATCCGATCATGGCTCCCCAACCTTTTTTGAACTCACAACCGCCCTCGCTTGGATACTCTTTCAACAAGCCGGCACCGACGTGAACGTGATCGAAGTCGGTTTAGGAGGCCGCTTGGACAGCACCAATGTGTGCGCGCCAGCCTTGTCGATCATCACCAGCATTAGTTTTGATCACCAACAGCAATTGGGAAATACCCTAGCCAAGATCGCCGCGGAAAAGGCGGGCATTATCAAGGACGATGTTCCGGTGATTCACGGCGTCCGCGCTGATGAAGCTCGCGATGTCATCCGGCGAGTGGCGGAAAGCCATCGTTCGAATTTATGGGAACTCGGCGTCGACTTCGACGCCAAAATCACACCCGCTCCACCACCTCGAAAAAGCCAACTCAAATTCCTGCGACTCTCGGACCGAATCCCTTCGCCTGCGGCCACAACCTATCAGCTTGGCATGCTCGGGAGACACCAAGCAGACAACGCCGCCTTGGTGGTCGCGGCATGGCAAAGGTTGACAGCAGATGGCTGGGATCTTCCAAACGACGCAATCCAGCAATCCCTCTCCGAAACACAAGTCCCTGCGCGTGTGGAAATTGTTCAAAAGTCACCTACCATCATCATCGATAGCGCTCACAACGAAGCCTCCATCCACGCTCTCTTGGATACTTTGCATACGTACTTTGATGTCGACCGTCGCACCATTATCTTTGCTTGCTCCAAAGACAAAAAGTACCGGGAGATGCTTCAACAGATCCTCCCCAAATGCGACCGATTGATTTTGACCCAATATCACTCCAATCCTCGTTTCGTCCCCGTCGAACGACTGGAGAGCTTGGCATCAGAGTTGAAATCGGATGCACCCAGGTCCGGCGCGCTTGGGTCGAACTCCGACAGCAGAACCGAAATCTTTTCAGCACCTAACATCGACGAAGCAATTCGCTTTGCAACGCATCAGACCAACGAAAACGAGTTGATCTGTATCACCGGTTCGTTTTTCATAGCATCCGAAGCCAGACTTCGGTTGCTCCACTCTTAAGTCGGTCAATACTCTTAGAATTCAACTCTTAGGTCGCACGTTAGCCCCAGATGGTCTAACCTAGTTGGAGCCACGCGATCGCTGAGCATGCTCGAGCATCGTGCCACACCGGAACATCGATGCCATGGAACCGAGAAATCGTTCGGCTAGTTCCATTTTCACGGCCCCACGTAGGGACATGCCCGGGAAAAAAGCGAGCGACGAAACATCATCGCAGCCAAGGAAGTCGAGAGGATGCAGCAAGTACGAAGGCTCAATCCGATTCACTTTGCACCACAGCATCGACGAGCGAAAATAGCTGGCCGCCAAAAACTTGGAAAATGTCGCCAAATACATCACATAACTAAGATGGATCGGCACCTTGAACCAAGGGAGGGTTGTCACCGGGATTTCCTGAAGAGATCCAAATCGCTTCCAACCGAATGGACGGATGGAGCCAAATCCCGCTGACCAATGTCCAAAGAGCACTTTTCGTCGATCTCGCTCGGTTCGATTGAGGCGACTGTGCATAAAGTAATACGCTCTCGCAATCGGCCCGAGAAAAGTTGGGAACGTAGACGCATCATAGATGTAACCGCGTTCCTGCAAGGCTTGAAGCACGTCACCGGAGTAACTGAATCCAGGGCCGCGAAACCCTCGAGGCTTGACGCCCGTCGCTCTCTGGATTGCGATCTCCGCTCTTTCGAATTCCTCGTCGATCTGCACGCGTGTGTACAGATGCAGCCATGGTTCATGGTGGAATGAGTGGTTTCCTATCTCATGCCCAGCATCCGCAATCGATCGCAAAGCATCCTGGTTCTCAGGTCGCTCGCAATCGGCACCTACGATGAAAAAGGTGATTTTTAAATTGAGTCGCTTGAGCAATTCCAAGACTCTCGGAACCACCATTGGAAAGTACGTAGGATACGACTCCCATCCGGCATCACCGTGGGTCTTCATGTAAGACCATTGATTATCGAGATCCAGCGATAGGCTCGCAAACATAGGGCTTATTCCAATTCGTTAGTCCAATTCACGAATCGCTTGTCCCGACCGCTGGTATCGCCGCTGGCACGATCCACATGCATGCGTCTGCTCCAGTTCGATGGTATCCGAAAATCGAACAAGTGGAGTCCCGCAGCGGCAAACCGCACCGATACTCCTTGCAGGCGAGCCTAGGGACAGATGAAAATCGGGAACGTCCGAGGTAACGATCGCCCCCATGCCGATCATGGCCCACCTACCGATGGTAAGGTTACTACCGACGACGCAGCCAGCTCCGATGGTCGCTCCGCAGCGAACCAGTGTTCGTTCCGTCGATTCGTCAGGGTCGCTCGGCCGCAGAGCCGTCAAATCCGAGGTTGCAGCCCTGGGAAAACGATCGTTGGTAAAAATCGTCCCCGCCGCAATCATCACTCCATCTTCGATCGTAACGCCGTTGCAGATATACACGTTCGAGTTGATTTTGCACCGATTCCCAATTTTCACATCGTATGCAATGTACGCCTTACCTCCGACAATGCATTCGTCACCCAAGACGGAACCGTGGCGTATATGCACATGATCCCAAACGGAAGTCCCTTCGCCTAGGATTACGCCTTCCTCAACCATGGCTGTGCTATGGATCCGAGTTGTCATGAAACCACCCGCAGAGCACTCGATGGGTACGCATGCACCTGAACCCAGTTGTGATGCTTCATCGACTCATAAGCTCCGTGAATAGCCTCGACCGATGCCAAGGCATCCTCGGATGTGATCAACAATGGCTCCTCACCTATAATCGCTAGACAGAAATTGTCCAATTGAGATTTGAAGGCTTGCAATTTGTCATAGCCTCGTCCAATCATCGTCCACTCACTATCCACATCCCTCTTGTATTTCGACTCCTTCCAACCGATGAGTATGGTTCCG
>Ga0315901_10009709_pt1 | contig 11041 bp, 24 predicted proteins | sample LakEriMetagenome_10_FD_203761 | JGI IMG/M metagenome (GOLD analysis project Ga0315901, IMG submission 203761) | Freshwater fungal communities from buoy surface, Lake Erie, Ohio, United States - Buoy 2 MA116 | ecosystem: Environmental > Aquatic > Freshwater > Lake | place: USA: Lake Erie, Ohio...
ACCCCTACGCATCATTACATGGTGTGTGGGGTAAATGTGTGGGTCAAAGAAAGAAAGGATTCTAGCTGGGTCTCCTGCCCTCTAAAGCTAGATGAGTTGTTAATGTTACCCGGTCTCCGGTTATTCAAAAGGATATTCAAGGATGATGTTAGTGCAAGTAGGCGAGAGCCTGTGGCAATTAGTGCGTGGTCGGATGGCCGTCCCAGGGTTTTACATTCGGCCCCTAAGTATAGAGGTCGATCGTCTGGGCAGACAAAGAAGCAAACCATATCCCACTCAGAAAGTGAGTGAAGAAAAGTTCAATCAACTAAGGAGTAAGCTATGCAATTTGATTTGAATTCAGTATCAGCCAAGGTGTTCATCAATGAAGCACCAACATCCCGTTACCTTGCCCGCTTTGTTGCCTGTATTGGTGGCATGCTATGGCTTAATGGCAATGTTATTGCTGGACAGAAAGGGCCCTTCGCTTCCTTTGAGCAGGAGAAAGATCCTAAGTCTGGTGAGTGGAAATCAAAGATCATTTGCAAGAAAGAGTTTCGTGAATGGGTACTCGATGCAGTGATGGAAGCATACAATCGTGAGTCTCTTCAAATGGGTGAACCTTCTCGCTCTCGTGGTGAAGTGGATGCAGCACAACCAGATCCTTTTGCCAGCACAGCAGGGGATGATGATCTTCCCTTCTAATGGCAATCGTTTATAAACATCGGCTTGAATGGGCAGCATACAAGCTGTCCGACCGCTTGAGATTCATGCTCAAGTGGGACAACACCATCAGGTTTCACATAGATTACAGCTATCGTAAAGCCTGTTGGTTTAACTGCTATCCAGTGTCAATCCATCCAGAAACTTTCGAGATAATCAAAGAGCGTATGCTTACTGATTACAAGAAGCAAAAGAGATTAGCACCAGATAGCACAGCAAAGGGTGAGTTCCTACTTAACATGGAACCTATCACCCTCGACTGGTAACAACACAAACAAAACAAACAAGGATTCAAAATGAAAACAGGAATCACAAACAGCACTCTCGTTGTCACCCAAGTACAAGTCTTTCTCATCCACAACAGCGAAGGAAAACTCAAAGCCTTTGCCCGTGTCCTCCTTAATGATGAGCTCTTGCTCACAAGCCTGCGTGTGTACGAAGGAAACAAAGGATTGTTTGTCTCATACCCTAATGACCCGGCTCATAAAGGTGAGGACTATCGCCAACTGTTCTATCCAACAACTAAAGATCTGCGTGACCACATTGAAGAAGTTGTTCTCAAGGAATTCAAAGACGCAGTGGACCGCCTCTGATGTGGATGCTAGTCATTCTTTTACTGGTCAATACACTTGGGGTAGCATGTCTTTATGAGGCCCTCAGAACACACAAGAAGGGGGCTCAGGCTCCCCTCTTTTTTATTGGCTCACTGCTAATCATGTTTGGAATGGTGATGACACATGCGACAATCAAAAACCTCTAAGGATTCTGAAGTCAATATCAAATCAATAGTCAAGATCAGCCCTACATCTATTAAGAACACAGCTATCAATGCAGTCGAAGGAATCTTGGATCAGTATGCCAAGCTTAACCCCGACTCAGTTGAAACAATCAAAGCAATGACCAGATTCGTAGATGCCTACAATAAGAAGTACAAGTTCTGTGTCGTGCATCAAGGCTGGTTCCCATGTACTAATGCAAAGGTTTACATCTGCAAAGACTGCATTAAAAGAAAGAAGGAGAAGGATGAATAAGAAAGTATTCCTGTCCTTTATAGATCCCATGTTGCTTGTCAATACACTGCCCTACTTTGAGCAAGAGGCTGGTGTCATTGAAGAGTTTGAGTATGCCCCTATCCATGGCACGCATCACCTTCAGCTTGAATGGTGTCGTAGCCTGGGGCTCAAGGGTAAGTTCACAATGGACCGACCTCCCTTTACTGATGGAGAGAAGGTTCTCTTTGTCAATCCAATTAACAAAGCAGCCAGAAGATTTAATCTGGTAGTGGGGTACTTCGAACATGGAACAGAAGAAGAAGAAGCCAGCGAAGAAGCCAGCAACAATTGAACTAGGCTACCCTATCATGAAGGACTTCGATCCTATCAAACCTTTAGGTGTATTCATTGCCATTGACCCTGACTCTAAGGGTGGCATGGCCTTGTCTATTCCACATGGTGGGATTCAAGTCAAAGGATTAGAAGGATTGTTTGCCAAAGAAATTCTTGGTGACATGAAAGACTGGTGTGAAAGATTCGGTGTCACATGCATCATCATTGAAAGGCAGTGGCCCAGAGTAACAGATGCCAAAGGAAGTATCTTCAAGAGTGGTATTCAATATGGTGTAGTGGTATGCTGTGCTGCACTCATGCGAATCCCTATTTACTTTGTGAACCCTATGACTTGGACAAAGAACTTGCCCAAAGAAAAGGGTGAGCGAGTAGCTCTTGTTAATAGCAAGCCTTCCTTTGTAGGGGCCAAGCTCCTGCAGAAAGACCATGGACTTGCTGATGCTTTCCTATTTGCAGAATGGATACGATCAAATGTTACAGACAAAGGAACTGGAACGCTACCTGATGGCGGCAGCGAGCCAGTATAATCATTTAGCCGAAGCACTCATCACTAAGTCAGAGGCAAGCTGGTACTCATTACCCTTCTATGCCCACATGATTACTGAGATGCGGAACATGCTGACTGCTGGTGAAACAGTTGATTGGTTCCTCGCTGCCCAGAGATGCGCCAACAAAACACAGGCGTATTCTATTGAGGATATCTTCACAAGTGTAGAGGACATCCACTCTCACCTGTCCTTTGATTCCTACTTAGTAGAGTTCACTGACATTGCAACTCGTAACAAGTTATTGACTGAGACAACTAAGCTCAACAATAATATTCAGGACATGACTGCAATCGAGTACACTACTAAGCTGGCAAAGCTCAGTAACATTGCAGCACCAGCCACACAGATAGCCGATAAGCGCCATCTTTTAAGCCGCCTTACTGATCCATCCATCGAAACAAAGTATACCTCATACGGCATCTCTGGCCTTGATGAGATGTGCGGTGGCGGTGGTGCAGCAGGGGACTTGATTATCTTGGCAGGCAGACCCGGCATGGGCAAGACAGCACTAGCCTTGTCTATCCTACTGAAGTCTGCAAAGAAAGGGAATAGGATTCTCATTGCCTCTCTTGAGATGAGTGCTGAACAGCTATTGCTTAGGCTCTTGTCTCAGAAAACAAACTTCCCTTACACAATGTTAAGGAGGAAAGCATATGATGTGAGTCGCTATGACTATGTCACACGGATGCAAGAAGAATTATTAACGATGCCCTTTGACATCATCGATACTCCAGGCCTAACGGTCCAGGAGTTGAGACAGATTACTAAGGCACACAAGCCTGACCTCTTGATGCTTGATTATCTACAGCTCCTAACACCTGAAGATAAGAAGGCATCACGCAATGATCAGGTAGGTGGCATGAGCAGAGGACTGAAGCTCATTGCCAAAGAGAATCACATCCCTGTTATAGCCCTGTCTCAGCTATCTAGAGACCAAGAAAAGAGGGCGACTGGTGCAGTACCACCACTGCCTAGACTCTCAGATCTACGGGATTCTGGATCTATTGAGCAAGACGCTGATGGTGTATGGTTTGTCCATCGTGATAGCTATTACACTAAGGCAAAGGATGAAGTACAAGATGCCATTCTCCATGTAGCCAAGCAACGCAATGGAGAAACGGGTGATGTTCCACTACAATTCAATGCAAGATGCATGAGGTTTGGATAATGCTAACAGAAAAAGAATCAGAGGTCTTGCTTGCCAAGTCCCAAAAGTTCCACGCAAAGAATGCAGTCAGGCAACAACGCAGGGCTGTACTCTTTTGTGCTGGTAAAAATTGTGGGAGTATCATCCTAGTCTATTCATCAAGCGGTGAATCGATTGAAGCTCATGTGAGTTTGTATGGGTGGGTATTCCCTAATGATCGACACACCCAAGGGCAACTTGTTTGGAGCAAAGAAGATCAAGGTGTTCGGTATGTGGGCCCGCCTGTCCCTATCTGCAATGCAGTTGCTAAGAGTTCAGGCCATGGCTTTTGCAAGCAATCAGATGTACTCGGCAAATGCTGGGCTCAGTTATTCAAGAAAGATTTCTTGGATGGATATGAGATGTGCGGTGTTGGTGTTCAATACCATGATGATAAGCTGGGTGCAATCGGCATTCAAGTGTACTGGGTTTGACATGCCATCGCCAGTAGATAAGCACGTTAAAGCGGTAGTAACAAGAGAGGAATTAAAATACCTCAACAGAATTAAACAGGGCCTTGGCGTATCATGGAGGGAGATCATGCTAGCCGGAGCAGAAACATTACAAAACAAGAAGGTCAAAGATGATCAGCTTAAAGGAATACATCAGTCCTGAGTATGACCCTATGAGTAGGCAGAGTGTTGAACTCTTAGCTGAAGAGGTCCATGCCTACGCTGGGTTTGAGGTGGTGGCAATCATCATCAACCACTATCCAAAGTTTAGATACATGATTCCTATTAGGGATCTAACTCACAGCCAACGCAAGAACCTCTGGACTTCTGACAATGAAGGCAAGCCTGTAGCTAGGTCTTGTTTCTTTATCAGCAACGATGAATTAGTGAAGGCAATTGGACAAGAACGAATCAGACAACTCATCGACATTTATGCGAGGTCATAACATGAGCTACAGAGAACTTACGACAAAGCTAATGGCAAACAATATTAGCACATTCTTTTTGGTGGGCAGTCGTGCCTATGATGATGTGCATCCTGGCTACAAAGCAAGTGACAAAGACAGTGACTGGGATATTGTGATTCGGATTTCTGATTTACCTAAGGTTCAAAAGATCTGGGTTGAGTTTGAAGAGTCTGAATACAACAATGGGATTAAAGTTAAAGAAGATGATGCGGTAATAAACTTTATTCCATTGATTGATGTTGAGATGAAAGCTTGGGAAGCTGCAACGGGTGTACTGAAACGCTGGGCTAGTGAAGAAAACTTTATTCGAGCAGCATTAGAAAACCGTTATGCAAGAATTGGCTTGCTCGAAAGCTTAAGAGCTGCATACAAAACAGGCCTAGCATTAGGCTCAATCATTGATGGAGGAAAACAACAGTGAGCAATCAAATGACATACGATGAATTCATGGCAGCATATCCCGTTGGCACTAAGGTTAAAGTCTTAAGGAAAACTTATGGTGATCCAGATTTTAACCGTGACATCGGAAAGGTGCTTGCTATTTCTGCATACAAATTAAAAGGTGTCGAGCATTTGTATACCACACGAGACTTTAATTACAAGGCCTCATGTGTAGAGGTTGGTGAAAACTATTACTCACACACAGACCTTGAGCCATTAGTACCAGTTATACCAGTCAAACAAATAGAGGAATCCACAATGGACATCAATACCATCATCGCCCAGCACATTGAAGCAGAGGTGCAGAAGCGCATCTCTGAGCTTGAAAAAGAATCAATCAGTGAAACAGTCGCACGATTGCAGAAGTTAGATCCTGATGCATTGCATGACGCTTGTGAGCGATTGGATGTTTGTCCGCCCACAGTGGATCTAATGAAGGTTTTCTTTGAAGCCGATGACAAAGAGTTTGTAAAGAAAGCGATTGAAATTTCTGGAAAATGGTTGGTCCTTGGCGAGTTTAGCAACAAAGATATTGGTGAATACATTGACAGTATCCGTGAGCCCAGTGAGTTTCTTAGTGAATTCACATCAGGACAATTGATTGATGCCTTAAAAGAAAAAGAAGTCAACCTCACTCATGCTGTTCTGAATATGATTGAGAACATGAACATGGAAGAATGTGTTCCTGTATTCAAAGAACTCTGGAAAGATTTCAAAGATAAACTGGTGGTAGAACTATGAACAGCGAACAAATCCTTGACCAACTAGAAGCGGAGCTAAAGGCTCTGCTTTTTTCTATCGAGCAAGTGCGCAAAGAGCGACATGAAATAGCTCAAAGCAAATGGGGTAAGTCTGGGAGCACAATCATTGGTGCTATGAAGCATCGCTGCGTGGCTCTCAAACAGACTTTAACCTTGGCCCAAACAATCACAGCACCGATGGTAGAAAATGAGCTCAGACACATATCACAATCGCGTTAAAGCGAAAGCTGAATCCCTCATGCGTGGGGGAATGGCTGAACCTAATGCCTGGGCAATGGCTCATGAATGGGTACAAGATTTAGATCGTGATGATCTGAGAAGTCTGCATGATGATTAGTATTGCGACCAACGCCTGCGTGTATCCGCAGTTAATTTCAAATCTAATGGCGGATACACGCTGTTGGGTGCTTTTAAAAATCAATCAAAGGAAAAATAATGGTCGAAAAAACATTTTGCACAGTTCGCAAAGATTTAGTTGAGGAAGGTCTTTCAGTTCCAGTGGGGGACGATACTTACATTGAGTCTGGCAAATATGAATATAGGTGGGTGGGTGAAGATTTTGAAATACTGATTGGCGATAAGTGGTTATTTGCCGATTCGATTGATTTTGATTTTTAATTGCACCCAACTAACATATACACGCAGTATTATTGCGGGTATTAACAGGAGATAACATGGGTGACATGGGAGAAATCTTCAAAGAGTTTAGAGAACACAAAAAAGAACAGCGTGATAAGCGGTGGGCTGACAATGAAAAGCAGATAATTAAATCTGGAATCCCTTATCGCAAAACATACACAGAAACATGTTACCTCTTTCGAGAGGATGGCAAGCCAAAGGTTGACTTCTATCCTAGCACTGGGCGCTGGCGATGCAACAACAGAACTTATAGTGGAGGGGCGAAAGCTTTCTTAACATGGTACAAAAAACAGTAATCGAATGGCTTGAAGAAAATCATCCCAGCTACTACAGCTCGGCAAAGATTGCTGAACTCAATGATGCGTACTTCTCATTGGACTATGCACCAGATGATGTGAAAGATTTGATCTATCGCATTAGAGTTATCCCATTAGAATTTGCCGCACTCAAAGAAGCATTGAACATTAAAGACAAGGAGTATTAAGATGGAAAAAGAATTCGTGACAATCAATAAGCTGAGTTCGGTTGATCAAGAAGTTATTTCACGACTCATTAAGTTTGCTGAATACCACAAGAAAAAAGGTGAAGAAGCTATCGATCAGGTGAGAGGATCTGGGTTTGAAATAGTTCATGAACTTGCATGGGATGCTAGAACGCAAACTCATTATGCAAAATACACAATGACATTATCACCCCACCTTTTACACCAGCTTGAATCACTCGAAGCATACAAAGCCGCTATTGAAACAATCCGCAAAGAGGTGTATGGGTGAAGAAGAAAATTAAAGGGCTGACTGCTACAGTTAAGACTAATGTAGTCCATGGCCCTAGCTTAATGAAAGCAGAGGCAGACTGGCGCAACAAGGATGTAATGCAAGACATGCTGAACAAGCAAGTCGCATTACTCTGGATGTGTACCACGGATGAAGATGCTATGAAGGTAGCGCAAGACTTTCTTTGGCGCTTGATTGTAATATTCAACCACACTAAAACAAAGGACTCTGCCCTAGTCTTTGTGGGTGTAGCGGACTCTCTCTTCTGTGAGTATGCTAAACAGCACAAGCTATTTGCAGAACAGTTTGGCTTTCATTATCCTACTCACAAGTGGGTGCGCCATGCATTCGCAGATCAGGTACGGGTACTGATTGCTAAAAAGGATAAGGGTATCATGGCTGGATTTATTTCCCGTAGGTGGGGAGTGCCAGTCACATATCTCTATCCGGAGAAGTATCTTGAAAAAGGGGAAGAGTGTGTTATGATTCCCTATCCAACAATTGAAATCCTGGAGGATGAAGATGATTAAACCCGCCTCATACTTGCTGACAAGTGCAGCAGAAACAATTGAACAGCGTGCTGCATCCCGTGATCTACCTGAAGGTGAGCGCTCGATGTCTCGTTGCGTCAAGGCTTTTAATGCACTCACAGGCCACGATCTTACTGAGTCTGCGGGTTGGCTATTCATGGAAATGTTAAAGGCTGCAAGGTCTACGGCTGGCTCTTTCAATGGCGATGACTTTGTTGATGGAGCTGCCTATGTAGCTTTGCGCTATGAGTGCGAGTTGAAACAACAAGAGGAATAACATGTCCCACTGGTACACACTTGATGCCAAAGCCATGCACACTATCGTAGGTGCCAATGGCAAGGAGAGGCCAACAACTATTGCCGATGCGAGGAAGCATAAGCTACTGCCATCTGCTACCACTATCCTAGATATTGTTGGGTCCAAGAGTCTTGAAGATTACAAGTTGCGTCAGGCTTTGTTCTATGCCAAGCAATGCCCTATGTCTACAATATCTGAAAGCGATCTTCTGAAGTATGTCAGAGAATCTATGGACGATGATCTTGAGAGAAGCGCATCAGGTGGTACTGAGTTGCACAATGATCTTGAGGAGTGGTCCTATGGCCGCCCTTCAAAGGAGAGTGCAACATGGCAGGAGCTATCAGCCAAGCTAAGGATCAAAGAATTTATCGGCAATGAAATCACTATGGCTGACATTAACATTGGCGCAGGGGGCACATGTGACCTTCTCATCCGTGACATGGATGGCGCCATTGTTATAGCAGACCTGAAGTCAAAGAAAGAACCAGGCAAGTATGGCTTCTATTCCTCTGACTCACACATCCTTCAGCTTGCTTGCTACTATCTCTTGGCTAAAAAGGATAAGAGGTTCAAGGCTTTGTTTGCTGGCAAGAAAGTCTATGCTGCTATCCTATTTGTTTCTCGCCTTGATCGCAAGGGTGGGGTGAGAACGAATGATGTTAAGATTTATTCCTCTGCTGAATTAGAACAGGCAGCGATTTCCTTTCAACACTTGGTACACTTTTGGCAAGCTCAAAACAATTATACGCCTGGCTTGTAAGAAAGGGCTATGAGCGTGAGCTATCCAGAGCGGCAGCGCTAGGCCTACAACCTCAAGATCTTGTACTCCTAGGGCTCAAGACTCTACAGACAACAAACTATTACCAGAGCGGTGCTATCCCCTGCTGGACAAATGGATCCAAGATCTCTCTTACTTATTTGAAGAATGGTTGGAAGGATCAGATTGTGATGATGACTGAGACAAGCAAGGTAGGGTATCTTTACATTGCACTCAACTACATCACAATGAACATCCCAAGGAAGAGTGTGGATAGAGAAATCCTTAGAGTATGGAGGCGACTATCGATAGACAGCAAGCAGTGTCAGCCACCAGGGAAGGTCTTGCAATATACCGTCAAGCGTGGCACGCGAAGGCAAAAGAAAACGGGAAGATGATTGCTCTAATAAAGGGCGATGGTGAGGGTGGTCTACGTGAAACCGATTTAATTCACGCAAGGAATCAAGGCTATGATTTGGGCGATGGCCTTGAGAAAGATTGGCGTTCAACAAATTTTCATTTAACAGAGAGGGCCTATGTCACAGCTACAGGCACAATCGAATTCCACCGAACTCGCAACGCTCCTAACTGAAGCATTCGGATGGACGGCATCACAGTACAAATCCTATGTGGATTCAAACCTCAATGGGATCTTGCCCGATGAACAAGCGATCTTCTTTCACACCGCAAGGCGTGTTCAGTTGGATCCGTTTGCTCGGCAGATCTGTCCAGTCAAACGCTGGAACTCAAAGCTCCGCAGAGAGAGCATGTCAGTACAGGTTACCATCGATGGCTTCCGTTCTATCGCAGAACGAACCGGGCAATACATTGGCTCGGATGCTTTGTGGTGTGGACCTGATGGAGTATGGAAAGATGTGTGGCTGGAGAAGGGTCCACCCGCAGCAGCAAAGGTTGTTGTTAAGAGACTTGTTCAGGGGCAGATAGCCACATCCTCAGCCGTTGCAATCTACAATGAGTACAAGGCCACGGACAAAGATGGAAACATCACTAAGTTCTGGCGTGACATGGCAGCCCTCATGATCGCTAAGGTAGCTGAAGCATTGGCACTACGCAAAGCATTCCCTCTTGATCTGTCTGGACTCTACACTGTAGAAGAAATGCAACAGGCAGAGAATACTGTAGAAGCTCCTGTTCACCAAGCCCCTGCACCTACACGGGTAGCTGTAGAAACCCCCGTAGAAATAGTGCGTGAGCCCGCACCTGAGTCTGTTCAACAGACTAAGCCTGAGCCCAAGTCAGAGGTCAATATCGAATTGATTAATGACATGCAAGCTCTCCTTGTTGGTTGCTTTGCTGGTGGGTCCAGTGTTGAGAACATCAAGTCTGGCGCCCGTGAGTTTGCTCAGAAGAGTGGAAAGAAAGTTATGGGTACTCCGCTTGAGTATGCATACAAAGCGGCACAAGCATTCTGTTTAGATCCTACTGCTGAGGATCTGACCATTGAGCAATACCGCTTCCATCGTGTAGGCAAGCATGAATTTGCTGTTAAGTATCTGGGCTGAGTACCAGGACTTTATCCTTTTAATCGGGCTCACCTACTGGACTGGGTGGGCCCTTTGCATTCTACCACCATACAATAACCACAAGAGGAAACAATGACACAACGATTGCCACAAACTATCTTGGACTTGAATGCTAAACTTTTGCCTAAGAACTGGCGACTGTCTGGCAAGGTGAATGACTGGGTCCTGTATAACTTTACAACAGATCCAGCCACAGACACGGTGCTTGTATTCGAATGCCTTTCGGATGCGATCAAACGTGCTGAAATAATTCTTCACAGTGAAGGGAGTGAGGACGATGGAAGCAGTATTCAAAGTGAGTTGGGGTGCTATCTCAGTCAGTCGTGAGGCTGATGTTGTTGGCTATCAGTGTAGCCTAGAGATTGCTCCGTTCATAACAGACGATGCGGATTACTCGAATGAAAGTTTGGGTGAACTCGTATCGGATCTTGTGACAGCAAGACAGGTTGATCTTGATGAGAGCCGTGAGAATATGATACGGCCTCTTTCCCTTATGGCAGGGATCTTCGGTAGAGACTTCCCAATTGAAAAGACTCAGCTCAAAATGGACAGAGACTTGGATATTGGTGGGGTTAAGTTCTCCGCTCGAAAAGGAGT
>Ga0315901_10009710_pt1 | contig 11040 bp, 9 predicted proteins | sample LakEriMetagenome_10_FD_203761 | JGI IMG/M metagenome (GOLD analysis project Ga0315901, IMG submission 203761) | Freshwater fungal communities from buoy surface, Lake Erie, Ohio, United States - Buoy 2 MA116 | ecosystem: Environmental > Aquatic > Freshwater > Lake | place: USA: Lake Erie, Ohio...
CCCAAGAAAAAAGCGTGAGATTGCAGATATCAAAACCTTTATTGATCTAAAGCCAGATTTAGTTATTAGTACCGGTGATTTTTTAGCCCATAAAGATGGGGTTGATATTGCACTAGGTGCACTGGACGAACTCCTTGATCTACCAGGCTTATTTGTCTTTGGCTCTAATGATTACTACGCACCTAGTTTTAAAAATCCCTTCTCTTATCTTAGAAAGGATACTGGGGAGCGCAAGTTAGGCGAGAAGCTGCCATGGCAGAGATTACAAAAACAGTTAACAAAAAGAGGTTGGCTCGATTTAAATCATAATAAAGTTAAGTTAAAGGTAAATGGTGTTGTAATTGAAGCACGCGGTACAGATGATGCTCACTTAGAGTTAGATGATTACCGAAAGGTTGAAGGAAGAGTTAGTAAAACTGCAGATATTGCAATTGGTGTAACCCACGCCCCATATGAACGGGTACTTGCTGCAATGGCGCAAGATAAGTTGGATTTAATCTTGGCTGGGCACACTCATGGTGGTCAGATTAGATTGCCTTGGATTGGCGGGAGTAAATCACTTACTACAAATTGTGATTTAGAAAATTGGCGATCTCGTGGAGTGACAAAGGTAAACAATGAGCCTTGGCTTAATGTCTCAGCTGGTATGGGCATGAGCCCATTTGCACCAATTAGATTCTCCTGCCCACCTGAAATCTCCCTAATAACCTTAACTGCTTAAGGTAGGCTTTAATGATGAATCTAATTTCCAATAAATTACATCGCCTTTACTTAGTAATCGCACTACTTCTAGTAATCCCAGATACCTTTTATTGGTACACATTAAATGATTACACAAACTACCAAACGGCGTTTACCGCAATAACTGGCTCAACAGGTCTAACCTGGTTACTAGTTAGTTACCTTGCGCTATTTTTTGCCATCTTTGCTCAAAACCTTGAGATGCGAGCTTTTTTAACTGTTGTGGCTTTTGTAACTAGAATCTTCTTTTTAGTTTGGTTAACTGATATCTGGCGAGCAAATGAGGTTTCATTTACGCAATTACTTCAGAATGTCTTTATTAAGACTGGGGAGGCGCCATATGTGGAGGCCTTTGCCACAATCGCCCTTGCTCCTCTTGTCCTTGCAATTGTGGTCCAAAAAACACGTATTGCTAATCTTCTTACCGGCTTAGTTAACTTCCTTAAATCACCCTCCAATAAAACCCATCAAGTAGTTTTTTACGGAATTTCCATTGCCGCCTACCTAATATCAACTGTGGTGATGATTAGATCACTCCTTGATAATTATGAGCTTGCTTCATCAGATTCACCAGGTGGTTTTCAGCAGAGTTTGATTTGGCTAATCTTCCTTGGAGTCATTCAGATTGCACTTAAGTTATTAATTTTAGGGCTTGGATTGTTAGCCTCTTTATGGGCTTGGATTAATTGGCAGTCAGATATCAAAACTGTATTGGGACATATGAAGGATTTCAAATTATCTGAGTACTTAACTAGAAAAGTTGCCTCCTATCTATACACCTTCTACTTTATATTCATTATTGGCTTAGCAGCGGTTGGTATCCCAATATTTGCTTCAACCACATATGGAATCAATCAAGATTATGCAGCATTTCCAATGGTTGCTCTAGCTGGAGTAGTTGTTACCTTCTTAGTAATCCTGGCAATTCGCTTAGTGTTTGAGTTAGCGGTTGCAATAATTCATATTGCAGAAAATACTAAGGGTGGATTGCGTAAGTAGCAGAGGTTAATTTGATTTTGATTTAGCTTTTTCTAAATCAGCATCAACCATTAATTTTGCAAGCTCTTTCCAATGGGTTTTAGCCTTCCACCCTAAGATTTTTTCAGCCTTTGATGGGTCCCCAATTAAGGCATCAACCTCAGTTGGTCTTTGGTAGCGCTTATCAACCTCAACATGATCCTTGTAATTAAGTCCTACGTGCTCAAATGCAGCTTGAGCAAAATCTTTAACAGTAGCACCAACTCCGGTGGCAACGACATAATCACCAGGTTTATCTTGTTGAAGCATCAACCACATTGATTCCACATACTCCTTGGCATATCCCCAGTCACGCACAGCGTCTAAATTACCTAGATATAGCTTCTCTTTACTGCCAGTTGCAATCTTGGCAACAGCTCTAGTTATCTTTCTGGTAACAAAGGTTTCACCTCTACGTGGTGATTCATGATTAAACAAAATTCCATTTGTGGCATGCACACCATAAGCCTCACGGTAATTAACCGTTGACCAGTAAGCCATTAACTTTGCTGCTGCATATGGGCTTCGTGGCCTAAATGCTGAATCTTCATTTTGTGGTGGCGGAGTAGAACCGTAGAGCTCACTAGTACTTGCCTGATAAAACCTACACTTAATTCCTGATGCCCTAATTGATTCAAGTAATGCAACCGCTCCCACTGCATCAACCTGCGCCGTGTACTGCGGCATTGTGAATGAGACTTGCACATGAGATTGAGCGCCTAGATTATAAACTTCAGTTGGTTGAATCTGGTGAATCAGATTAGTCATATTCACACCATCAGTTAAATCACCGTAATGCAAAATCAATTTTGGATTTGGTGTGTGGGGATCCTGGTAGATGTGGTCAATACGCCCAGTGTTAAATGAACTGGACCTTCGAATAAGCCCATGTACCTCATACCCTTTTTCAAGGAGAAACTCAGTTAGATATGAACCATCTTGACCAGTTATTCCCGTGACAAAAGCAATTTTCATTTGTTTATCGATTCGACAACCATGACCCAAGTCTACCGTATTGCTGCGGTAATGTAAGGCTCATGATTCAAATTACATCGAATAATTTACCACCAGATCTTTGGAACTGTATGAAAGAATCTTTCTCCAATAATCTGGTTGAACAGGTAGATTACAACTTCAATATCGAAGGTATTTCAGATATTCATATAGAAATTGACTATCGATCTAAACCCAAGATTCTGCCCGGCAAATTCAATGTCTTAATTTTATGGGAACCAGAGGCTGTTAATCCATGGTCATACCAAAAAAAAGTTATCAACAAGTTTCAACTTGTAATAGCTTGTGGGCAACAAAGATCTCAAAACTTACATATCAATGATTTCATTTTGCATCCATACGATATTAAAACCCATATAATTGACGAGTCTAAGCGAGATAAACATTTTGTTATTATCAATTCAGCTAAGTTCAGTGCAAATAAAAAGAGTTTGTACGGATTACGAAGGAAAGTTTTAAAATCATTGGATAAGAATCACATTCAGGTTGCATTGTTTGGCGATAATTGGCATATGAAAAAAACTAAGGAACTAAGAGAGCGAATTTGGGCTGTACGTAAAGAATTGAGTGCTAATAGATTTCCATCCTTAACTGAAGCATTTTCGCAGTTATTCTATCGATACCCCTCCTACAAGGGGAGCGTTGAGGACAAGCTTCTTGCCCTTTCAAAATTCAAATACGCAATTGTTATTGAAAATGAGCCTGACTTTATTAGCGAGAAACTCTTCGATGCAGTTGTAGCAAAATGTGTACCTATTTATGTCGGTCCAGCTTTAAGCATGTACCAACATTTGGACAAATGTGTTGTGTCTCTACCAGCAAATCACAAAGAGATTTTAAATTTTATTTTAAATGACAATAGTGAAATATACCTACAGAAAAAACAGATCTTAGATCAAGATATTAGGTATTTAGATGACATTAAAAAATTTGCATTAGATTTAAATGCTGAAGCAGCTGTTATTAAAATATTATCATCATATAGGCGAAGTTAGTTGGGTTGTATCGAATCTTCAAAATCTTTAAGTAGTGAGTAAACAAACTTTAAATCCTTAGTCGTATCAAAGTGATGGTTTCCAATGAAAAATCCATCTGAATGAATCTTGCGTGCTATTGGTAGATTAGGTAATGGTAGATGACGTAAGTGCTTCATCACTGGGTTAACTGTGAAATTCCCAGCTACAATTGGTCTAGTCTCAACACCATTAGATTCCAATATAGTAACCACTTCTTTTCGCATGCCACTTAACTTTTTCTGCAATATAATTGAGAATCCAAACCAGGAAGACTCCCCATTTTCATCTTGAATTTGGTAATTTTCTGAGTCTTTAAATAACATTTTGAAATATTCGGCATTAGACTTTCGATTCAATAGAAAACTTGGAAATTTTTTAAGTTGTTCAATTCCAATCACTGCCGATAATTCAGTAGGCCTTAAATTATAGCCAGGTAGCACAAAAGTATATAAATTTTCCCATGGGTCATCTGAGTGAGATCTTACAGAATTTTTAGATTCTAATCCGCGCGTCCATCCGTGGGCCCGCAACGATACTAGGGTTTCCATTAACTCCTTTGAATTAGTGCAAACCATTCCTCCTTCCATAGTGCTAATGTGATGACTGAAGAAAAACGAATGTGAACTGGCCAAGCCAAATGATCCAGTTCTTTGTGACAAAATTGAAGCACCCAGTGATTCACAGTTATCTTCAAGCAAAATCAAGTTATGTCTTTGTGCTAACTGTTTCAATTCAATCAAATTTGCAGGATTTCCAAGTAAATTCACTGCAAATATAGCTTTTGTTTTAGAATCGATTGCGGCTTCTACTTTATCAACATCCAAATTAAGTGATCCCAATCCAACATCAACAAAATTCAGTACATAACCATTTTGAGTTATTGGATAAAACGTTGTACTCCAAGAAACAGCTGGTACTATTACATTATCTCCCTCCCGTAACGAGGAATTCTTCACATACTTCAATGCAGAAAAAATAGCTAAATTAGCTGATGAGCCACTATTGAACATAACTCCATAATCTGTTCCAATATATGTAGCGAAAATCGATTCAAAGTGTTTAACTTTCGCGCCCATTGTCAATTGCCCAGTTTTGAACAGTTCGTTAGCTTTATCGATCTCTTCAGTACCCCATGTCGAGCTAGCCAACCTATACACGTTAGTTACCTAGTTTTTCTAAATACCATTTAATGGTTGACTTCAGCCCGTTGTCTAAAGTGATTTCAGGGCGCCAACCCAGTAGGCCAATTTTTTCTATATCCAGGATTTTTCTAGGTGTACCGTCTGGGTGAGTAGTGTCCCACCTGATTTCCCCTGTAAAACCTACTTCCAAGGCTATTTTATTCGCTAGTTCTTTAATTGAAATTTCCGTGCCTGAGCCAATATTAATTTGACTTTCGTGATCGTAGCGTTCTAGACAAATAGTTACTGCTCGTGCTAAATCGTCAACGTGCAGAAAGTCTCTCAAAGGTGCTCCGCTTCCCCACAGTTTTACCACTTTATCATTATTAATTTTAGCGTCTGTAAATTTTCGGATTAACGCCGGAAGGACATGACTTCCATTTAGATCAAAATTGTCAAAAGGCCCATACAAATTTGTTGGCATTAAAGATATCCAACTATGGCCATACTCTTTTCTATAGGATTTTACTAATTCTATGCCAGCTATTTTTGCTATTGCGTACGCTGAATTAGTCTCCTCTAACTCGCCCGTTAATAGATATTCCTCTTTTATAGGTTGAGGACAATTGCGCGGATAAATACAACTCGAGCCTAAAAATACAAATTTATCAACGCTTGAAGCATGAGCTGCATCCATTAGGTTAGATTGAATTTGTAAATTCTGGGAAAGAAACTCAACTGGATATGCGCTATTTCCACCGATACCACCAACTCGAGCCGCTGCATCAATGATTACACTCGGGCTCATAGACTTGATAAATTCAAAAGTTCTATTGCGATCCAATAAATTGATGTCTTTGCTTGAGATCCCAATTACTTTTTGACTTTGTCTGTTTAATTCTCGCACAATTGCCGAACCCACAAGTCCGGATCCGCCAGCAACCAAAATTTTCATCTTAGTGCCTATTATTGCACAACAAAAACTCTGCTGAGATTAACTCTGCAATTTGAGCAGTATTGAGAGCTGCGCCTTTTCGTAGATTGTCCCCACAAACAAATAACTCAATCGCATTTGGGTCATCAAGTGATTTTCTAACCCGACCAACCCAGGTTGGATCAGTTCCAACTGCATCGGCAGGAGTTGGAAACTTGTAATTTTCTGGATCATCAACTAATTCAACTCCTGCTGCATTTCTTAATACCTCTTGAGCAACAGAGCGTGAAACTTCCTTATCAAATATTGCATGCACTGCCAGTGAGTGAGTGGTTAGTACTGGAACTCGAACGCAGGTGGCTGAGACCTTTAAATTTGCAAGCCCTAAGATTTTTCTAGATTCATTTCTCACCTTTAGCTCCTCAGATGAATACCCATCCTCCTTTAGTGAACCTGCCCATGGAATTACATTGTGGACAAGTGGATCTGAAAATGGACCAAAATTTTTAACTATTTTTCTTATATCACCTGCTTCATCTCCTACTTGTTTATTTGCAACTAAATTGATCTGCTCGCGCAGAGTATCTAAGCCACTTTGCCCGGCACCAGAAGCGGCCTGATATGAAGCTACTACTAACTCTCTTAACCCATACTGTTTGTGCAGAGCACCCATAGCAACAATCATGGAAAGGGTTGTGCAGTTTGGATTAGAAATTATTCCTTTAGGCCTGTTCTTAATCTCTTGTGGGTTTACTTCAGGCACAACCAATGGCACATCTTTATCCATTCGAAATGCACCAGAGTTGTCGACCACCACCGCTCCCTTACTTGCAGCAATGGGCGCCCACTCTTTAGATACTTCATCCGGCACATCAAACATTGCAATATCAATTCCCTCAAATGCTTCAGGAGAAAGTGCAACAACAGTTAACTCTTCTCCTCGGCAGAAAAGTTTCTTGCCAGCACTTTTTGCAGAGGCGATCAACCTAATCTCACCATAGACATTTTCGCGCTTAGATAAAATATCAAGCATTACTGTGCCGACAGCGCCAGTTGCACCAACTACTGCAAGGGAAGGTTTCTTACTCATCGGCCACTTCCGCCATAGACAACGGCTTCAATTTGATCTGCATCTAAATCAAAGGCGGTATGAGCTGCCTTAACGCCTTTATCTAAGTCTGAACTTCTGCAAACAATAGAGATTCGAATCTCTGAGGTTGAGATCATTTCAATGTTTACGCCAGCCTCAGAAAGGCAGGCAAAGAAGGTTGCAGTTACTCCTGGGTGGCTTCGCATTCCAGCGCCAATTAATGACAATTTACCTATCTGATCATCATATTGAATTGAGGCAAAACCAATCTCACCTTGAATGCGCTTTAACACAGCGGTCGCATTAGCTCCTTCTGTTTTTGGTAATGTGAATGAGATATCTGTTAATCCAGTTGCAGCCGCTGAAACATTTTGCACAATCATGTCTATGTTTATATCGGCGTCAGCGATTGCTTGAAATATCGCAGCTGCCATACCCGCCCTATCCGGTACACCAACTATGGTCACCTTTGCCTCACTTTTATCATGAGCTATTCCTGCGATTATTGCTGCTTCCATTTCGCCCCCTTCTGGATGATCCTTAACCACCCAGGTTCCTTCCTTATTGGAAAAAGATGATCTAACATGAATTGGTAGATCAAAACGCCTTGCATACTCAACGCAACGTAGGTGTAACACTTTGGCACCACTTGCTGCTAGCTCTAACATTTCATCATATGTAACTGTTGATAACTTCTTAGCAGCTAGAACTACTCTTGGATCAGCCGAGAAGATTCCATCAACATCTGTGTAGATCTCACATACATCTGCTTCAAGGGCAGCAGCCAGTGCCACCGCAGTTGTATCAGAGCCACCTCTACCCAAAGTAGTTATGTCATTTGTATCTTGTGAGACTCCTTGAAAGCCTGCAACAATTGCAATCGCACCTTCTTTAAGTGCCTCCTGAATTCTGCCCGGTGTCACATCAATAACTCTGGCCTTACCATGTGTTGAGGTTGTAATAATTCCAGCTTGAGAGCCAGTAAATGATCTTGCCTCATGTCCTAAATTTGAAATTGCCATTGCAAGCAATGCCATAGAGATTCGCTCACCTGCTGTTAACAACATATCTAACTCACGCCCATTTGGAAGTGGGGATACCTGATTGGCTAAATCAATTAACTCATCAGTGGTATCACCCATGGCAGAGACCACAACGACTACTTGATGGCCTGATTTCTTGGTGGCAACAATGCGGCTTGCAACCCGCTTTAGCCCTTCAGCGTCGGCAACTGAGGAGCCACCAAACTTCTGCACGATTAAACCCATGGCGTAAGTGTGAAGGATGAGCTTAAGTATTCGGGAATTATCTCAAATATTAAGACGCTTAACTATCTTGAATAATGAGATTAATCAATTATCGTAGGATCTGCGCCCCTCAAAAGCTCTACCAAGGGTAATTTCATCAGCATATTCAAGATCCCCACCTACTGGAAGCCCTGAAGCAAGGCGGGAGACCTTGATCCCCAAAGGCTTGATCAATCTAGTCAGATACGTGGCTGTTGCCTCTCCCTCAAGATTTGGATCAGTTGCAATTATCACTTCACTAATTGTTGTTTCAGCTAATCTGGTCATTAACTCTTTAATTCTTAAGTTTTCAGGTCCTACTCCATCAATTGGCGAGATTGCCCCACCTAACACATGGTAGCTGCCTTTAAACTCTCTGGTTTTTTCAATAGCTAAGACATCTTTGCTTTCCTCGACAACACAGATAGATGTTTTATCTCTTCTTGGATCCCGACAAATCTTGCAAAGCTCCTCCTCTGAAATATTGCCACAAATAGAGCAGAACTTAACTCTCTCTTTGACTGTTTTAAGTACCTCGGCAAGACGAGTCACATCAACTCGATCTGATTGAATAACATGAAAAGCAATACGTTGGGCACTCTTAGGACCTACGCCAGGAAGACGTCCTAGCTCATCAATTAAATCTTGAATTATTCCTTCATACATAAAGTATCAACTAAGGTAAAACTTAGTCAGACTCCTTAATAACCTTAGCGCCCAATTTACTAGCCAATAGATCCGCTCCGGAGAGCATGTTGGCATCTGTTGGATCCTCATCACTTCTTGCCATTGTGGTGGTGGCAACGGAGGAGTCAACTGTTGCAACAATCTTTCTTCTAACACCTGCAACCTCTTCAAAGGCATCAGATAAAATCACATCGCTCTCTGATCTAACAAATGAATCCCGAGCTCCAGCGTTAACTATTCCAATGCTTATATTTTCATCATCTGCTGAGAGTATTTGGGCGCTGGTTGCAAGTAGTGACCAGGTTAGACGGCGTTTATTTTTAACGTTTTCAATTACCTGCGGCCATAATCTCCGCAAGGTAGCAATATCGGCAACACCACTTGGCTCAAGGTTTGTTGATTTGCTCTCAACTTTTACTGGTTCTGATTTGCTTTGCGTAATTGGTTTGGACTCGACCTTTGGTTCGGCTTTAACAGTTTTTTGAACAGGCTCACTCCTTGTAGCTTTAACCTCAGCAATTGGTACTGCACCTATCACCCCGCGCTCTAACTTTTCAAGTCGAGCAGAAACTGCTGCATCATTTGCTTGGGGCAGCATCATTTGCCCACAAACCAAGTCCAAAATCAATCTAGGCGGTGTTGCACCTCGCATCTGAGTTAACCCAGTGGCAAGTAAATCTGCTGATCTTATTAAATTTGCAATACCAATTAACTTTGCCTGAGTTCGCATGCGATCTAATTGATCAGTTGGAATCTGAACTAGTACTTGGGAGTTGTTCTCATCAACTGCGCCTACAATAATTAAATCTCGAAGCCGCTCAAGTAGATCTTGAGTAAATCTCTTTGGGTCCTGCCCTGATTCAACTACGCGGTCCACTGTGTTAAAAAGAGAGGCAGAATCAGATGCTGCCAGTGAATCTATTGCTTCATCCAATAGGGCAGAGTCGGTGTAACCAAGGAGTGCTACTGCAATCTCATAAGTAACGCCATCTTTACCAGCACCAGCTAGTAACTGGCCAAGGATTGATTGCGCATCTCGAACTGATCCACCGGAAGCTCTAACAACTAATTGAATAACACCCTTTGCCACCTTGATACCTTCAGATTCACACACCTTTTCTAAGTGGGTAGAAAGTATTGCTGGTGGAACTAATCTAAAAGGATAGTGGTGGGTTCTTGATCTAATTGTTGAGATCAGCTTTTCTGGCTCAGTTGTAGCAAATATGAATAAGACATGTGCTGGTGGCTCTTCAACTACTTTGAGTAATGCATTAGCCGCTCCGGGCCCTAATTGATGAGCCTCATCAATGATATAAATCTTGTAACGAGATTGAACTGGCGCAAAAAAAGCTTTATCCCTTAAATCTCTGGCATCATCTACTAACCCATGTGTTGCAGCATCTAACTCAATTACATCAAGTGAGCCTGGTCCATTTGCAACTAAGTCTTTGCAAGACTGACAACTTCCACAGGGCTCTGGTGTTGGGCCTTTTTCACAATTTAAAGATCTGGCCATAATTCTGGCACTTGATGTTTTACCGCATCCTCTAGGTCCACTAAATAAATACGCATGGTGGATTTGTCCTGAAGTTAAGGCATTACTCAATGGAGTTGTTACATGCTCTTGACCAATTACATCTGCAAAAGTAGATGGGCGATATTTGCGGTATAGAGCTAATGACATTTATCGCCTCCTTTGCTTAAGATATTAAAAACTCTTGCTAAAAATAGGATCCCCCGTACACCCACTAGAGCGCACCTACCCTTGCAGCATTCCTGCCCTGGGGGAGTTCGGCACGTTAATGCCGCACGGGGGATCTAACGGTAAATCTTAGTCACGACCACCGATACCCTTAAGCCTTGTAAGTAATAATGGAGGATTCGCATAGCGGCCGAGTGCGCACGCTTGGAAAGCGTGTGTAGGGCAACCTACCGAGGGTTCAAATCCCTCATCCTCCGCCAGAACCTGGATGATTTCCAAAGCAGTGGAATGGGATTTGAATGCGGGCAATAACTCAAAGCGAGTACGGATTGGACTCCTTAGCCTTATCAGAAATACCAACGCCCAAGATTGGTTCAGAACAAGTTCTGGTAAAGGTAGAGGCGGCCAGCGTCTATGCCGCAGTTCTGCATC
>Ga0315901_10009712_pt1 | contig 11039 bp, 10 predicted proteins | sample LakEriMetagenome_10_FD_203761 | JGI IMG/M metagenome (GOLD analysis project Ga0315901, IMG submission 203761) | Freshwater fungal communities from buoy surface, Lake Erie, Ohio, United States - Buoy 2 MA116 | ecosystem: Environmental > Aquatic > Freshwater > Lake | place: USA: Lake Erie, Ohio...
GAGAGTCCCCCTTCGGGGTCGGATCCGCGGTGGCATCGGAGGCAATGCGTTTCGAAGAGCGGACGGATCTCCGATTCGAAGAAGCGAATTCTTTCATCGGCAACAAGAGGGCCGCTCATCGCAAGGAGCGAGACGGTCGCGCACCGTGCCAGAACGAGTTGCAAATGAAGTCGGTAGGGCATCTTGGGAAGGGACCGTGCGGTAGCAAATTTCGGCGACCTAAGCCCAACTCAATATAACCTTGCCCGAGTTCCCTTGCTGCATGACTTCGAATCCTTTTTCGAATTCCGTGTAGTGGAATCGATGGGTAATTACCGGCGAGATATCGAGACCGCTTTCGAGCATGACGGTCATCTTGTACCAGGTCTCGTACATTTCCCGGCCATAGATACCTTGAATGTTCAGCATGTTGAAGACCACGATGTTCCAGTCGATGGCGATCGGTTCCGAGGGGATCCCGAGGATGGCGATTTTGCCACCGTGGCACATGGCTTCGAGCATCGCGCGGAGGGCGGCCGGGGATCCTGACATTTCGAGGCCGACATCGAAGCCTTCCTTCATGCCGAGTTCGTGTTGCACATCGGCCATGCTGCGGGAACGGGGATCGAAAGCGATAGTGGCTCCCATCTTGCGAGCGAGATCCAGGCGGAACGGATTCAAGTCGGAGACCACGACATGCCGCGCGCCTGCATGGCGTACGACCGCGGCGGCCATGAGTCCGATGGGTCCTGCGCCGGTGATTAGGACGTCTTCGCCGAGGCAATCGAATCGCAATGCGGTGTGGACTGCGTTGCCGAAGGGATCGAAGATCGAGGCGATATCGCGATCGATGCCATCGTGATGATGCCAGACATTGGTCATCGGCAGGGAGATGTATTCCGCAAAGGCCCCGGTTCGATTGACGCCGACGCCCGAGGTATCCTTGCATAGATGCCGCCGACCGGCGAGGCAATTGCGGCAGCGGCCGCAGACGACGTGCCCTTCGCCCGAGACGATCTCGCCCGGGAAGAAATCCTTCACGTTGGAGCCGACCTCGACAATCTGGCCGACGAATTCGTGGCCGACCACCATGGGGACGGGAATGGTTTTTTGGGCCCAAGCATCCCAGTTGTAGATGTGCAGGTCGGTGCCGCAAATCCCGGTCTTTTCGATCCGGATCAAGACATCGTTGATACCGAGGGTGGGGAACGGAACATCTTGGAGTTCCAAGCCGCGAGCGCGATGATGCTTTACCAGAGCTTTCATAGGTGTTTCCGTAGGAAGGAGGGGATTCGACCGGTCCGGTCCTGGCCATCCTACAGTCTGCCTGACCGGTACAAGCGAAATCAAGGCTAAGACGATACGCTAGCGGAGCCAGTTCGTCGACGGTGCGGGCTCTCCCCGGTCGCTGTTTTCGATTATCATGAGGATCTTTCTGATGGGCGAGAAACAGACCCTGGCCCCCGATGGGCGACGTCATCCATGAGTGAGTTTCTCTTCTATTACGTGCGACCGGAACCACCGACGTGGGTTTTCCTGTCGTTCTTTGCGGTGATCGGCGTCTTCGTCGTTTTTCGCCGGTTTTGGTCGCTGCGCAATCTCGATATTCTGCTGGTTTTGGCGTTCACTCCCGGTTTCATGATGGTCTACGAGGGTCGCAAGGCCGAGCTTGCCAAGGCGGAGCCAGCAACCAAATCCGGGCTGTTGGAATCGGGGGGAACAGCGAGCCAGGAAGCAGCCCCTGGGGTTGCGGATACGCCCGCCATCGCAGAGGTTTTGCCAACGTTCGGGATGCAGGGCTGGACCCCCACTCGCCTGCGGTATTACGGGTTCTTGTGGTTGTTGGTGTGCGCCGGGCTTCTGACCTTGAGAATGCTCTTGGACACGGCAATTGTTCGTCGACCGTTGTTGGAGCCGAATCTCAATGGCGGAGGGATGCTCTTTATCGGGATCTCGCTGACAGCTTTCTTGTTGTTCAACGTTGCGATGAGTACTCGCAACGACAACCGCAAACAGGGTCCGGAACTCGGGCCGGGCTACGTTCTGTTGAGCAAGCTACCGCAGTTCTCCACCGTGTCAGAAAGCCCGCCGCCTGCCTCCGAGCCGGTGCCTGCGACCAACCGCAGTTCCAAGCTTGATACGATCGCGAGGTCGCTTGCGATCATGGCCAACGTGATGCTTGTCTTTTGCATTGTCGGGATCGGTTATTGGCATTTTGGCAGTTTCTCGACCGGCGTTGGTGCTGCCACGTTCTATTTGCTGTTGCCGTATGCAGCGCACACGATGGGAAGGGTGGATCATGTCGTGCCCGGGGCGCTGATGCTGTTGGCCTTGTTGTTGTACCGACAGCCCTTTGTGGCCGGCCTGTTTTTGGGATGCGCTGCGGGTGTGATGTATTATCCATTCTCGCTGCTTCCTCTCTGGTGCAGTTTCTATTGGCAGCGAGGCATTCGACGATTCGCAAGCGGCTTTGCCATATCCGTCGCGGCCTTGGTGCTGGCGATGGCGGTCATCTATCCCAACGATTTGGGACACCATCTGAGCTACATGTTCGGCATCAAGTGGGTCGCGATGAACGACATGGATGGCATGTGGGGTTTGGGGTGGCATCCCATTGCGCGCATCCCGATCATCGTGGTGTTTGTCTTGCTGAGTTTCTCGTTCATGTTTTGGCCAGCCCAGAAAAATCTTGCGACCTTGATGAGTTGCTCGGCCGCCTTGATGGCGGCAACTCAGTTCTGGCATGGATTCGGCGGAGGGTTGTACCTGGCCTGGTTCCTGCCTCTGGCAATCCTAACGATCTTCCGCCCCAATCTCGACTATTGCGTGGCGCTCGAGGTAGTGCGCCCCATGAAACGCAAGACCAAACCGGTTACCCAGCCCGAACCGGAGCCACCGATGGCTGCCGCAGGTTGAATGACCGCCATCGGAACGACGAGCGTTATTTCGGAGTCCAGGTCGATTGGCCTGGCGACGATTTTCTCAGATGAATCTGGCGATGATTGACCATCGTGATTCCTTGATCGTCCGTGAACCGAACGTAGACTTCGACGAGATTCGTTTTTGGAAGATTGTCCTGCCAAGGCAGTTGCAGATGGAGTCCCTGGCCGCTGCCGACTGGTTCGAGCGTTTCCGCAGTTTCCTCCGCTGAGAATTCCCATTTTCCAAGGCGATGGACTCGATCCTCGCTCGTCTCTTCGATCACGACCGAAACATTGCCGGGGACGGGAACAAAATCGCGGTTTTGGTTGCGTGGGATCAAGACGAGAACCACTCCGGTCTCGTTGGGATTCCCGTCGCGCTTCAAACCTCGGCACAGTCCCGGATGAAAATCGATTTCTCGCACGCGCCGCTCCATCGGGTTTTCGGATCCTGATCCGGGAGGAGAGGAAGCAACTGGAGTCGCTGGGGAAGGGAGTACCGGGGCTGCGATGCGACGCTCCACGTAACTGGCCCTTTCAACCGCGGATGGCAGACCGCGTGGCGCGGCGGAGGCTCGGTCAGGCAAAGCCGGCCGATCGGGCAACTGCGATGGCCCCGGGTTGCTGGGGGGCAAGGTTTCGGTCGGCGCGGCATCGGACTTGGGAGGCAACAGTTCATTGCCCGCGGGGTTCGAGGGAAGTTTGCGGGGCGGAGGGACGGGAGTCTCGACGTCCAGCTTGATTTCATCGCTCGGGGCAAGCTTCAACGACTCCTTGGGTTTCTCCGACCTCGATGGTTCCGGCTTGGGGGTGCGGACACGATCGGTTCGATCCAGCTGCGCGTCGCGCAACTTCGATTCGAGTCCTTCGTTGATCACTCGGAGATCCTCGAGTTCGCTCTCCAGAGCTCGATACTCCGCATCGTACTCATAGACCCGGTCTTCCAGGAGCCGAATCTCCGTGGCCATGTTCTCCACGTACAACTCGTTGTAGGCTCGCTGACGGCATCCACAAACTCCGAGAAGCGCACATGCCAACCATGCCTGCCAGAAGCGGGCTTGGGGTGGCGAGGTAAGGCGAAGAAGCGAACGAAGGGAGTTCATCGAAAGGCTGCTGGAGTGGTTCTCGGTACTCGTACGTCGATGGGGAGTAGTAGAAAACGAGCGGTGGCGTCAAGGTGGATCCGCCTGGGATCGCGCACTCCTGGAGCTGTGGGTGGTTTGGGGGGAATGGAGCGTCGCAGTCTGGGTGGAATGCGGAGAGTTTGCGGAAAAAATTGATTTTTCTGTCATGTCGATGCCGAGTCCACGTCGATGCTCGGTATTGGGGCGGGATCCTTTCACATCCTTCGATTGAGTCCACCGCATATGTCTCGATATTTCTCCGAAATCCAATCCGTCGTCGAAAACCATCGACGCCCTGACCGCGTCGCTTGGTTGCTGAGTTGCGCGGTTGCGGCCATGATCTGCAGCGGCTGCACCACGTTCATGGGAAAGAATCACTCGCCCGCCGACAAGATCGACATGACGCCGGTGAAGAAAGAAGGGTACACAGTGGGTCCCTACGGGGTGATGCAGCCGCTACCCCAGGCGGACGATTCCCCGTCCATCATTTTGGAAGTGAACCGGGGGAAGCGGACATTTGAAAAGGTTCCGTTGGTACCCAACCAACCGATGTTTGTGGCCGATTTGGTGCGAGATGCGGATCTTCAGCGCAAGATCGGAAGAATTCAGGTCACGATTCTTCGGCCCAACGGCAGCAACCCGCCAGTGCGCATGGATGTGGATTTCGATGCGGCCGGGAAGCGTGTCGAGGAAGGAATGAACTATTCGCTTCGTGCCGGGGATCATGTCATCGTGACCGCAGACAGCACCAATTTCATGAGTCGAGTGGCTAGCGGCACTGTATTCGGCAGGACGTCCAAGTAGAGGATTGATGCAGCCTGAAGCTCTGAGCGTTTTATCGACCGTTGGAAGCGTCTTTCTCGTGATCGCGGTCGGTGGATTGGCTCGCAAATGGAAGTGGATAGCGAGCGATGCCGATCGGTCTCTCGCGATCCTTACGAAATCGGTCTTGATGCCGGCTTTGTTTTTTCATCGCATCATGACGGATCCGAATTTGTCGATGCGGATGGATGCGTGGTTGCCCGCCGTGTATGGTTTTGGATGCACAGCGGGTGGCATCCTGATCGCAGGTTCGATTGCGAAAGGTATTGGAAGCGGCTTTGGTGTTCGAACGGATTCCCAGCGCCGCACGTTTGCTTTCTGTGCGGGGATCGACAACTACGGGTACATTCCGTTCCCGCTTGCCGAGGCTTTTTTTCCAGCGAGCGTCGTGACGCTGATGATCTACAACGTGGGGGTCGATACTGCCCTTTGGAGCGTTGGCTTGTATGTGATTTCTGGGCAGGGTCTTAACGCGTGTTGGAAACGGATTCTCCTGAGTCCTCCACTGCTGGCCGTGCTACTGGCCGTTTGTCTTCGTCAGACGCAGTTCGACGGTTGGTTTCCGGTGCCTATTCTGCAGGCATGTCAACAGCTTGGCAAATGTTCGATTCCGATGGGATTGATTCTCAGCGGTGCGATCATCTACGACTATGCGGAGAAGTTCCATTGGGGGCGCATTTGGCGCCCGTTCGTTCTTGCGATCGCAGTCCGGATGGTTCTCTTGCCGGCCGGCATCCTGTTGCTGACCATGAGCACCGACAGCATGCCGTTGAAAGAAGTATTGCTGGTGCAAGCAGCGATGCCGGCTGCTACGTTCCCGATGGTGATGACTCGCTTGTACGACCAGGACATCGAGATCGCATGGGCCGTAGTGGTCGGGACGTCGTTCTTGGCGATATTGACCATTCCGCTTTGGTTGGTCTTTGCTCCGGTCTATTGGTTGCCTCGATGATGCTCTCCGACGTGGCCGGACGATCGGTCAGCGAGGTCCCTTTTTCTTCGTCTGTTTTTCGTACAACTCGAGGACTTGATCGCGGTCTGCGATTTCATGTTCCCTGGCGAGCGAAGCAAGGTTCCATGCGGTTTTCTTGCCATAGCGTTTCCAGGCAAAGCTGATTTTTCGTCGCTTGCCTTTGCCGTCGACCCACGAGGCGCAGTACCCGAACGATTCCGCGTTCCTCCATCGATCGTCTCGATTGCGTACGACGTGCACTCCGACTTTGCCGGTGGAATTGCGTTGAGTGCGTATCCCTTTGGTGCTCGTGATCGGCGGAGCAGCAGCGAGCCATTGGTCGTATTGCGCCTGAGCGGCTTTCAGCGCCTTGGCTTTGCCTCCCAGCGCCTTATCGTTGAAGAACCTTTGTTGACGATTGCCCTGACGGGTTAATCGCACCATCCAACCTCGTGTCGAAACGCCATCGTATTCAATTCGTGTGATTCCCTTGAGCGATTTCGGTGGCATTTCAATTTCCAATCTTCGGGCGAAAGGAAGGGGTGCAAAAGGCCCTGGGCAGAGCGCATGACAAATAGGTGCTCCTAAAGATAATTCGTGGGATGCTCCGGGTCTACAGCGTCGCGTCGATGGCTGCGATGATCCCGGCGGCTTTTGTCCACGTTTCTTCTTCTTCCATGTCTGGTTGGCTGTGAGCGACGATGCCACCGCCAACCTGGAATTGCCACCAACCATGGGAACAAGTCAGCGTGCGGATCAAAATGTTCCAATCCATTTCGCCGTTGGTTCCGACATAACCCAGGCTTCCACAATAGGGACCTCGGACCGTGGGTTCGAGTTCGGAAATGATCTCCATGGCCCGCACTTTGGGGGCTCCGGTGATGCTGCCACCTGGAAAGACGGCGGCAATCAAATCGCTGAAGCCGGCATCGGTGCGCATTCGCGCCCGGATCGAACTGACCAGGTGGACAACATAGGGATAGTACTCGATGCCGCACAATTGATCGACGACCAAGGATTCCGGCTCGCAGATACGAGACAGGTCATTGCGAAGCAAGTCGACGATCATGATGTTTTCCGCCCGGTCCTTGGGGGAGGAAAGCAATTCCGATGCGATCTGTTCATCCAACGATCGGTCGATTCCGCCAGACGCATCGGCGGGGGGGCGGCGGCGCGTTCCCTTGATCGGGCGAGTTTCGATCCAGCCGTCCTGCACTTTCAGGAACCGTTCCGGTGAAGCGCTGACAATCTGGGCGGGCCCCATATCGAAATAGGCTGCGAACGGTGCGGCATTCAATCGCCGCAATCGCTGGTACAACGTGCGCGAGTCGCAACGGGCTGGGCACAGCAAGCGTTGGGACAGATTCACTTGAAAAATATCGCCGGCCAGGATGTACTGGCGCGCACGCTGGACCGTTTGCTGATAACCCTGGCTGTCGAAATTACCAACCCACCCCCCTCCCAAACGGGTTTCGAACTGGGGGGCTGTCAATCCATGCGCCATGGCGTGCATGTTGATCGGTTGGATAGAAGCCGAGCTAGGCGTGGGCGCGAACAATCGACGACGAAATGGCTCCGCCCGGCGCTCGGCCAGCAACAATCTCTCCGCATCTCCTCCGTGTGGCGGCGCTCCATATCCCTGCGAGATCAACCAACCTCGACCCAAGGCGTGATCCCAAGCCAAGACCACGTCGTACATCCCGAGAACCGCCAGCGGTAGTCCAAACTCATCATGCTTGGCCGGTAGGATCCGTTCAAAGCAGCGTCCGAACTCATAAGCCATGTAGCCAGCGACACCTCCTTGAAACGGTGGCAACTCCGGACAGCGGCTGGATGGATGCTGGGCTAGCCAGCGATCGATCGTGGCCAAAGGATCGGAAATCGGACGATCGATCCGATGAACACGGCAGGGATCGGCCGCCAGATAGCTGTAGCGGCTTCGCGGATCATCCGCCAACGCGCTGTCGAGCCACAAGCAATACGGCAGAGAGTTCAGACGCTCAAAAGCGGCCTCGGGAGACAAATCCGGCGGCAGGAGCTCCACCACCGGAGGTCGAGTGTCAGAACCGATCTTAGTGGTGATGGTGGTCGTCTTTGAGAAGAACCGATTCCTGCTTGCCATCGATGACCGCGAACATCTTGGCTTGAACTCCCTTCGGATCATCGCCGCTGGCACCGACCAAGGTCAAAAGTTCTTGATCCTTGGCCTGGAACACGGAGCCGGCAATCTTGGCTCCCGCGTCTGCCGTCAGTGCAAACGTTTTCTCGGAACCATCGGAAGTGATGCGGACTTCCACCGATTCGATCTTGGAACCGCCACCAACCAACTCCTCGAAATAGACCGTAAGCGTGTGGGTGTCGTCATCGTGCGCCCATTCAAAATGCGTCGTGGGGCTGGTGTCGAAGTGAGCGATATGACCACCGTGCGGGCCGTGCTCGGCATGCTCATGGTCCTTGCCTTTATCGGCTCCTTTGTCGTGATCATGGTCGTGGTCGTGATCATGGTCGTGATCATGCGCTGCCGAAGTCGCTCCTTTGCCCGCGACAGGCTTGGGCGTCGGCTTCGCATCGCATCCGAACCACAGGGCCGTAGTGCCGATCAGAAGTGTCGCAAAAGAAAATCGAAAACTCATGGTTTCTCAAATCCTGTTCAAAAGTCAGCCGTCAAAGATTCCGCACACGCCGAACGAGGGAATCGACCCAAAAAAAATTGGAAATCATCTAGGGAGGTTACGCAAGCCGAATCTCAGGGTTCGCGGGAACTCCGTGGAAAGCCCGCGCTGATCCCTCCCCCGGGGAATGAGTGAGCTATAATAGAGATGGGTTTTTGGCGAGCAAGTTCTTGCCTCCCGTTTTTTACTTCCACCTGGATTTTCAAGGAGATTTGCCCCCTAGTGCAAACGCACGATCGTTCCCAAAGCTTGGTCAGCGAACATGGAGTGCTGGCCCGATTGATCTTGCCCGGCGATTTCACCACTGACGACCCGTTTGATGAACTGCGTGGACTGGCGCAAACGGCCGGAATTGAGGTGGTGGGGACGGTCTACCAAAAGCGGGAACACCCGGATCAGTCGACCTATCTCGGAAAAGGCAAAGTCGACGAACTCGCCCGTCTGTTGTCGGCCACCGACGCCGATGTGGTCGTGTTTGACAATGATCTGACGCCGGCGCAGACCAGGAATCTCGAGAAGGCCTTGGAGGTCAAGGTCATCGACCGGTCCGAACTGATCCTCGATATCTTCGCCACCAGCGCCCGAACGCACGAAGCTCGGTTGGCGGTTGAATTGGCCCAGCTCGAGTACTCTCTCCCCCGATTGAAGCGGATGTGGACCCACCTGTCTCGACAAACGATGGGAGTGGGAATGCGAGGCCCCGGGGAAAAGCAGTTGGAGGTCGACCGGCGACTGGCGGAAAAACGCATCCATGATCTTCGTTCCGATTTGAACAAGGTGGAGCAGCGGAAGGCCCGAGAAGTCGCCTCGCGCGAGGGAACGTTCTGTGTTTCGCTCGTCGGCTACACCAACGCCGGCAAAAGCACCCTGATGAATACGCTGACCTCGGCAGGGGTCGAAGCCGCAAACAAACTGTTCGCGACCTTGGATACGCGCACTCGCAAATGGATGCTCCCCGGTTGGGGGCCGGTCCTCCTGAGCGACACGGTCGGATTTATTCGCGATCTTCCCCACCATTTGATCGCCAGCTTCCGCGCTACGCTCGAAGAGGCCCGCCAAGCCGATTTGCTCCTGCATATCGCCGACGTCAGCAATCCCTCGGTCCTGCACCAGATTTCCTCGGTATACAAGGTTCTCAAGGAAATCGGGATCGAGGAGAAGGATACGCTGCTGGTGCTCAACAAGGCCGATTGCGAGGGGGCGGAGAACCGGATTCCCCTGGTCCTCGAACGCTACCCCAACGCCATCCCCATTTCCGCCAAGTCGGGGTTCGGTCTTCCGAACCTGGCGCAGTCGGTCAGCGACGCCCTGACCGCCAGCTTCGTTGAATTGGAAATCAAACTCCCCGTCTCCGACGGCAAAACCATCGCATGGTTGTCGGCGCATTCGGAGGTTCTCTCGAAACAATACCACGACGATCACACGCTTATTCACTGCCGACTCCCGAAAGGGGCGGCGGGCAAACTGGCCAGCCAGGGGTTGGAGCTGCGCGTGTTGTCCGGAAAACTGCCTGAGCCTTCCAAGCGGGGATACCCTGACCGAGCTACCTACCTCCCCACGGCCCAGCCCGGAGAGGAAGGAGACGGGCCAGTGCAATCCTCCGCCGAAGTCGCATGATCATCGCTCGGAAACGATCGTGGCAAAACGAAACTTGACCAACATGCGAGTCGTTGCGACCGGAGCGTCGAGCGGCATCGGCTACGCGCTGGCGAGCCGCATGGTCCAAGCAGGTGCGCATGTTCTCGCGACGGCCCGACGCGAAGAGCGATTGCAGCAGTTGCAGCGGGATAACTTCGGGGCACCCGGCAGCCTCGCTATCCTGCCCGGTGACCTGACCTCTCCCTCGCATCGCTCAGCCATTGCCGCATGGTGCCGGGAGCATTGGGGGGCTATCGATACGCTCGTCAACAATGCGGGCGCGGGCGCGATCGGTCCCTTTGCAGACGCCACGGGCGATCGGCTCCGCCAAGTCATGGAGATCGATTTTTTCGCACCGGCCGAGCTGACTCGCATCTGCATGCCCCTTCTGCTCTCAGGCAATCGACCGGCTATCCTCAATATCGGATCGGTCCTGGGCCATCGCGCGGTCCCGCTCAAGAGCGAATACTGCGCCGCCAAGTTCGCGATGCGAGGCTGGTCGGAATCCATTCGGGTCGAACTCAAGCGATCGGGGATCGATGTTCTGATGGTCAGTCCCAGCACCACGCGGACCGAGTTCTTCGATTCGCTCTTGGAAACGGAGAAGGGTACGTCAAGCACATCGATTGGGTGTATGGAACCCGATCACGTGGCGAAACTGGCGATCGCTTCCCTGATTCGATCCCAACGGGAACGGATTCTGAGTTGGGGTGGCAAGCTGTTGGTCTGGAGCGGGCGATGGATGCCATCGCTGACCGATGCCCTTCTCGGGCGAGCGATGCCGCGTTCTTGAATCGCCGAACCTCAACCGTCTAGATTTGCTTTCGCATGCAGCAGTTCTTGAATTTCTTGCCCGAGCCGCAGGGGCACGGATCGTTGCGTCCGGCTTTCTCGCCCCGGTTGCGAATCGTCTGAGGTTCGGGAGGCGTTG
>Ga0315901_10009713_pt1 | contig 11039 bp, 9 predicted proteins | sample LakEriMetagenome_10_FD_203761 | JGI IMG/M metagenome (GOLD analysis project Ga0315901, IMG submission 203761) | Freshwater fungal communities from buoy surface, Lake Erie, Ohio, United States - Buoy 2 MA116 | ecosystem: Environmental > Aquatic > Freshwater > Lake | place: USA: Lake Erie, Ohio...
CTCACCCTAGGTTGCATGCCGACATACTCGGCAAATACGCTGCCCAGCATCAGCTGCGGCGAAGTGAACGAATAGCCGGTCAACAGGCCATCGATGTCAGACACCCGCAGGCCGGCATCGGCAATGGCCCCAAGGCCCGCTTCGGTATGCAAGGACATGCAGGTGCTGCCGGGCAGGGCACCCACACGGGTATCAAAGGCGCCAGTGATCAGGGCTTGGGTGGGCAAGGCAGGTCTCCCTGTTCAGGCCGTGTTGGCCAGTCGCGTGGCATAGGCCACGATCGATGAAGTGAGTGCGGCCCGCTGGCGGAAATTGATGGTGGCCTGCGGGTTGGGGGTGCGCGATCGCTCCCACGAAGTCATGGAGTCGTACCAGGTCACCAGCAGCAGTTTTCCCTCTTCCGGCAACGCCTCTCCCGGCGACCCCACACCCGGCGCTGGCCCGGGCGGTGCGAAGCTCATGGGCCAGCCAGGGCCGTCCTGGGCGAACAGCCCCAGGGGTTCGGTGCGATAGCCGTCACTGGCATTCGGGTCGTCATCGCGTTCGAAGGTTTCCCAGCCGGCGCCCGATAACGCCACCGCCTCATCCATTCTGGAAAAGGGCAGGGTGAAAAACCGAAACACATGAACACCGGCGCGTGTGAAGGGTTCATCGGTGGCTGGCCGCACGGTTGCCCGCAGGGGCAGCAGCTCGATGATCTCGACCTCCGTTGGCAGACAGGCGCGCAACTCCGCTGCGAGCCCATCGGCCTTGGCGTCATGGACCGACAACAGCACCAGCAGCTCATGATTGTTCAGCCCAAACAGGCCCATGAAGACGCCCATGCAGCGACCCCGGGTCCAGTGGGCCAGCGCGCGTTCGATCTGCGGAGCCGACTGCATCCAGGGCACAGAGGCCTGAAGACGGGCGTACACGATGCGAAAGGGCGGGGGCAGACTCATGGCACAAGCTTACCCGTGCGGGCCCATGCGATCATTCCGGCAACCCGCCGAGGAGCAACCATGACTCAGGAGAACGTCTCTCAGCCCGTGGCTGGCCCCCAGGACAGCCCGGCCTTCTGGACCCGCAACCGGGTCGAATTGCGCGCGGCGGGTTTCGATCCTGATTCGGCTGCACGCAGCACCGCCATCGTGACCATCGCCAGTGCCTATACCAATGCACACCGCTGCAACAACCGGGTGCGCGAGATCACCGACCTGCTGGTGCAGACCCTGGAGGCGCAAGGCGCGCGCGGGCTGATTGTCGGTGCGCCTGCCGTGTCGGATGCGCTCACGCAAGGCACGCCCACCGCAGGTTTCAGCCTGCTCTCGCGCGACCTGGCGGCCGATTGCTTCGAAGTGGGCCACCGCGCCCACCATGGCGAGGCCATGATCGTGGTCTCGGGCTGTGACAAGACCGGCGCGGCCGCGATGATTCCGCTGGCGCGCACCAACGCCTTTGGTCTTGTGGTGTATCCCGGCACCAGTTCACCCGGGCAGGTGTCCTTCGAGCCTTACAAGAGCAAGGGCCGCAACATCACCATTCTGGACTGGGCCGAAGGGCGTGCGGCCCATCAGGCGGGCCGACTCACCGATGCGCAGTTCAAGGAGATCGAGAACAACGTGATGCCCGGCAGCGGCACCTGCGGCGCCATGTTCACGGCCAACACCATGAGCACGGCGGCCGAGGCGATCGGCATGATGCTGCCGCGCGGGGCCTCGCATCCGGCCGATCATCATGCGGGCAGTCCGATGCATGAGGATGTGCGCGCCCAGGTGCTGGCCTCGGTCGATGCCTTGCACCATCTGATGCGACAGGGCATCCGGCCGCGCGACATCCTCACGATGCGCGCATTCGAAAACGCCATCACCACGCTCTTTGCGATGGGCGGATCCACCAACATGGTGCTGCATCTGCTGGCCCTGGCCTATGCCGCGCAGGTGCCACTCACCATTGATCACATTCACGCGGTGGGCGCGCGCGTGCCCCTGATCGCCAACCTGCAGCCTCATGGGCCCTATGCCATGGTGAGCCTGCATGAGATCGGCGGCGTTCCGGTGGTCATGAAGGAGCTGCTGCGTGCGGGCCTGCTGCATGGCGACGTGATGACCGTGACCGGACGCACGCTGGCCGAAAATCTGGCCAACGTGAAGTCGCTGGCTCAATTGCAATCCATGGGCGACACATCGGTTCAACCATCAACCGGTTCAACGCACAGCCAGGCCGCTGACACTGCGCGGCCCGATGCCATCGTCTGTTCTGTGGATCGCCCCATCGCCCCGCCAGGCCATCACATCAGCGTGCTGCGGGGCAATCTTGCCCCCGACAGCTGCGTGCTCAAGCTCTCGGGTAAGACCCTGGATCAGGGTGAGTTCCGCGGGCGAGCCCGGGTGTTCGAGTCCGAAGCGGCGGCCATGCAGGCCATCCGGGCCGAAGCGGGCACTGAACCCATCGTGCCCGGGGATGTCGTGGTGGTGCGCAATGTGGGGCCGGTGGGTGCACCTGGCATGCCCGAGATGGTGATGCTCACCGTGCAGCTGCAGGGTCGGGGTCTGGGCAAGCAGGTGGCGCTGATCACCGATGGGCGCTTTTCGGGTGTGTCGCACGGCATCCTGATCGGCCATATCTCGCCCGAAGCCGCGCGTGGCGGGCCGATCGCCGCGGTGCGCGATGGCGACACCATCGTGATCGATCCGGTGAGCCGCAGGCTTGATGTGATGCTGAGCGATGACCAGATCGCGCAGCGCATGAAAAGCTGGGCCCCGCCCGATCATTCGGCCACGGTGCAGCGCGGTTCGGTGCAGGACAAGTACATCCGACTGGTGTCGTCGGCGCATGAGGGGTGTGTGCTCTGAGACTGCTCGGCGTGATGAGAGGATCCACATCGCTGGAGTGTCAGTCGAGCAGGACCACCTGATCACCCGCCAGCGCGGTGCAGTCATCGTCGAGCGTAGGGCCGTTGTCGCGCAGCACGATATGGACTGCAGTCATGCAGACCTCGATCCTGCGCACGCCGGGCACATGGGCCATCACATGCGTGGCGATCGACTCGGGCATGCTCACCCGCAACCGGTTCTGCGCAAGATCTTCGGGCGGATGATCGTCCAGGCTCAGCCAGGGGATGCGCCCCGCAAACCAGGTGATGAGCGGATTCCCGAGTGTGAAGCGAGTGGGCTCGTAGCCTTGCGCCCGCAGTAGCGCCTGGGCGTTGGCGCGCAGACTCGGGGCTTGCTCCGGCGAGAGGCCTTGCGGCTGCAGCGCGAATGCCAGCAGCTCGGCCAGCCACTGGTTGCAGTTCTGGAAGAGGGTGCTGAAGGCATGCGCATTGGCCGTGTAGCGGCTGCCGAGCAGGCCCAGCGCGGTGGGGCGGTGCAGGGCCAGCCGCTTCAGGCGTTCCGTCACCGCGGCGGCGTTCACGACCGACGCTCCAGGGTTGGGGTGACTCGTCGGCTGCAGGTCGCTCGTAGGGCCTACGGATTGCGCCTTCTGAGGCTCCGCCACCGGCAGCACCAGCAAGAGCAGATGGCCGCGGTCGGGATCGGCCATGCCACTCACGAACCCGGCCAAGCCTTCATCGAAGATCCGGGGCTCTTTCGCTGCGCAGTCGTAATACAGCTGGCGCACGAACCAGGGCCCTGCGGGATTGGACTGCAGGCTCAGACCCGCATGCGAATAGCGCTGGCCCCACCAGGAGAGGTTCAGTCCCGAGCGCGCCACGATCGCCACACCAGACCCTGTAGCCTCCAGTCGCTCGCGAACCAGGGCGCTCATGCGCAGCAGCCGATCCTGCTGGGCGGCCGTGCGATCGGCCGATGCCTCGCAGTGACGCAGCACATCGGCCTGCGCGTTGCCCGTGCCCATCAAGAAGCTCAGTGCCAGAGTCAATAGCGGGCTGCGCAATCGGTACGCTACGGAGTCAGCCAGCGATCGGATCGGGGCCAAGGTCATCGTCAGGAGCAACCTGCCGTGCCCGGTTGAATCAGCACATGGGTCAAAACAACGGGTCAGAGCCGAACCGGGGTTTGCGCAAATTCGCGGTGCAGGTCATCGTGAATCACCAGAAAAAAGGGCTCGGCCTCACCTGCGCGGCTGAACTGCACGCCATACGGTCGGGGCGTGGCCATCACGATGGCGCCGGGCATCAAGCTGGCGCGCTCGGCCACGGCTCGAGGCAGACGCAGGTTCAGGGTGTTTGATGCGTACTCCTGCTCGAGGGTGACCCGCACGAGCTTCCGATCGTCCTGCACCGGGGCGATCATGACCACGCGATAGGGGCCCTGCGCATCCGTGACCAACTGCGTGGAACTGTTGCTCGAAGCGCTCGCGGAGTCCGAGGCTGAGGATGCTGCCGAGGACGCCGAAGAGCCGCCTGCAGCTGAGGAGCCAGCCAGGCTTTCGGCAGCCAGGGCGGTGCTGCCGAGCTGGAGCAGGACGATAGCCAGCCCGATGTGGGCGAATCGATGGGAAAGAAGGCGGTGGGCACTCATGATTGACCTGATCGGGTGAGGGCTGGGCTTGCGGGGGTTGCGCCGCTTTGCCTAGTATCGCCCATGACCCGCCTTCCCCCCGGCCTGTACCAGTCGCTGATCACCGAGGCTCTGGCCCACGAGTTGCGGGCCCTCGGCGAGGATCAGGCTCAGACCTCAGCTCTGCACCCGGCCGAGGCCGCCGACCGGCTCACGCTGCATCTGTCGCAGATCATCGAGCGTTCGCTGGAGGGAGTGATTCAGCGTCGCGGCTCGACCCCGCGAGATTCCCAGGGTCATGCCAGCCCGGTGATCGCAGCGGTTGATCTTGCCCGCGACATCGTCAAACTCCTGATGCAGGGCGATGCCCCAGCCGATCGTGAGCGGGCCCTGCCGCATCCCGACGCCCGCTGGTTGAGCGCGGTGCTCGTGCGCGGTCTCGATGGAACCCCCGTGCCCCCGCAAGAGCCGATCACGCCCTTGCTCGACACCACGCTGCTCACCAATGCACCGGGCGAGCCGCGGATCGGGGCGCAACTGCTCACCGAAATTCCCTCGACGGACGCGATCGACCTGGTGATGGCCTTCATTCGCAAGAGCGGTATCAGCCCCCTGCTCAAGAGCCTGCGTGCGCACTGTGAAGCCGGGCGGCCGCTGCGGGTGCTCACCACGACCTATACCCAGTCCACCGAACTCGCCGCGCTCGAGGCGCTGCGCGACATCGGTGCCCAGGTGCGCGTGTCGTATGACGAATCCGGCACACGCCTGCATGCCAAGGCCTGGCTCTTCACCCGCCACAGTGGGTATTCCACGGCCTACATCGGCTCATCCAATCTCACCCACAGTGCACAGGTCACCGGGCTGGAGTGGAACGCGCGTTTCTCGGGCGTGCGCAATCCTGCGGTGTTGGCCAAGGTGGCGGCGGTCTTCGAGAGCTACTGGAGCAGCGGCGACTTTGAGCCGTTTGATGCAACCGACTTTCAGGAGCGCACCCGGGTCGAGTCCCGTCATCACGACCTGCCCATGCTGCCCCTGGAGATCCGCCTCGAGCCTTTTCAGGAGCGCCTGCTCGAGCAGATTGCCTTGGCCCGCTCCCAGGGCCTTCACGCCAATCTGCTGGTCGCGGCCACCGGCACTGGCAAGACCGTGATGGCCGCGATGGACTACCTCCGACTTCGGGAGCAACTGCCCCGTGCGCGCCTGCTGTTTGTGGCTCATCGGAAGGAGATCCTCACGCAGGCCCAGCGCATCTTTCGCATTGCGATGCGAGACCATGCCTTTGGCGAGCTCTGGGTGGATGGCGCCCGCCCGGACGCGGCCCGCCCGGACGGTTTTCGTGAGGTCTTTGCCTCCATCCAGAGTCTGAGCGCACACAGCGCGTTACTGATTCCGCCCGATCATTTCGACGTGGTGATCATCGATGAGTTTCACCATGCCGAGGCCCAGACCTATCAGCGGCTGCTCGAGCATCTCAACCCGCGCGAGCTGCTTGGCCTGACCGCCACGCCTGAGCGAGCTGATGGCGGTGACATCCTGCGCTGGTTTGGTGGGCGCATCACCGCCGAGCTGCGTCTGTGGGATGCCATCGATCAGCGCCGTCTCGTGCCCTTTGCCTATTACGGCACGAGTGACGGCACCGACCTCACGCGCGTGCCATTTCGGCGAGGCACGGGCTACGACGTGGCGGGGCTCACGCAGCTGTACACCGCCAACGATGCCTGGGCACGCCTCGTGATCCGGCAGGTCCGCGATCGTGTGGCCGATCCGCTGCGCATGCGGGCCCTCGGCTTTTGCGTGAGCGTGGACCATGCCCGCTTCATGGAGCGCAAGTTCGGTGAGGCGGGCTTCGCAGCCCGGGCGATCTGGGCCGACACGCCTCGCCACGAACGCGAAGATGCGCTGCGCCAGTTGCGCGAGCGCGAATTGCAGGTGGTGTTCTCGGTCGATCTCTTCAATGAGGGGGTGGATGTGCCCGCCGTGGATACGCTCCTCATGCTGAGGCCCACCGACAGTGCCACGCTGTTCCTGCAGCAGCTCGGCCGGGGCTTGCGTCAGCATCCTGGCAAGAGCCAGTGCACGGTGCTCGACTTCGTGGGTCAGCATCATCGGGAATTTCGGTTCGAGCGCAAGCTGGGCGCACTCATGCGCGGCACGGCCAGCACGCGCAAGGCCTTGCAGGACGCGGTGGAGCAGGGATTCCCGTTGCTGCCGGCGGGCTGCCACCTGGAGCTCGACCGCCAGGCCCAGGAGATCGTGCTGCGAAGCATTCGTGAGGCGGTTCCGAATCGCTGGTCGGCGCGCGTGCAGGCGCTCAAAGACCTGGCCGAGGAGCACGGCCCGCAGCTCACCCTCGAACAGTATCTTCACCACACCGGCGCCACACTTGAAGAGCTCTACAGCGGCAACAGGAGCTGGTCGGATCTGCGTGCCGATGCAGGATTGCCGATCAAGGCAGCCGGACCCTCTGAAGCCGCCCTGCGACGGGCCTGTGGGCGCGTGCTGCATGTGGATGACGAGTCGCGCATCCTCGCCTGGAAAAGCCTGTTGCAGGAGATGGCTCGCACGGGCGCTCAAAGTACGTCATGGGTCAGCGTCGCGAACGAGCCGCGCGTGGCCATGCTCATTGCCGCAGTGTTCAGCCGCGACGCTTTGCCGTCGGGCGCGAGCCGTGCGGATGCGCTCGAGCAGCTCCGCCTGCATCCGCAGGTGATCGACGAGCTGTTGCAGCTTCTCGAGGTGTTGCACACCCGCGTCGCACATCTTGGCCATACGCTCGATGCGTTGCCCGAGGTGCCGCTGCGGGTTCATGCCCGCTACACACGGGCAGAAATTCTTGCCGCCACCGGCGTGTCGGATCGCGCGGTGCCTGGCGCCTGGCAGACCGGTGTGCTGTGGGCTGATGCGATACGCAGTGACCTGCTGGCTTTCACGCTCGACAAGACCGATGGGCGTTTTTCGCCCACCACGCGCTATCGCGACTATGCGATCAATCGGGAGCTCATTCACTGGGAGAGCCAGTCCGTCACGCGAGCCGACAGCGACACCGGGTTGCGCTATCAGCGGCATGCACAGCAGGCGAGCCACATGCTGCTTTTCGCCCGTCTCAAGGCCTCGGATCGGGCCTTCCTGTTCCTGGGTCCGGCCCGCTATGTGAGCCACCGCGGCGAGCAACCCATGGCCATCACCTGGCGACTGCTGCATCCCCTGCCCGGCGATGTGTATGCGGATTTTGCGGCGGCGGTGGCGTGAGAGGGGGTGGGTCGACGATCGTCAATAGCCGATTTGATCTCGAATTTGACTTTGATCAAATCGGCGAATGGTTCAGGACAGGAAGGTTTCTGGCGAAACACCGAATCGCTCGCTAAGGACCCGGATCTGGCGGACATTGAGTTTTCGCTTGCCGGATAGAACCTCGGAAATCACCCCCTGACTCGCCACTTCGGGAAGGTCTGACTGCCTCAGACCGTGAGCGTCCATCAGGAAACGCAGGGCATCACGTCCGCGGTGTGGTGGCAGTGGCATGCGTTCAGATTCCCAGTCTTCGATCAGTCGCGCCACGATGCCAATGAGCGGGACCGCTGGATGGCGGGCTTGGCCTTCGCAGGCCCTCATCAGCAGGTCAAGAAGGTCCAGCATGCGGCGGTGATGTGCTGCACTGCGGATCATGCCGACATCCGAAAGCGCGTGAAACGCTTGCCAGGCTGGAAGCAGCTGGTTGGCGATCGACTGAGGGCTCATTGTCGCCAGAGCGCCCGGTCGTACTCTCGATGGGTGAGCATTGCGACGACGCGCAAGGTCTGGCTCGCGAAGTGCACGCGTGCGATCAGCCGGTACTTGTTGCCGCATACATTGAACACCAGATAAGAGCCGACTTTGTCGACGGAATTGAAGGTTCTCTTCAGTGCCGCCCAATGCTCGAACGAGTTGATTGAAATGACCGCCTGCCAACCCGCTACGCCAGTGCGCGCATCCGGGTGACGCTGTGCGAAGTCAAGAAGGATTGATCGCCCGACCAGCCTCATGAATATAGCAAAATGAGATAGAAAGCGGGATGCACATTTTGAAATTTTGCTGACTATCCGGGGCCTTGAACATTCAGCGGAAGTCTTAGGACAAACGGGTTTCATCCCTGCGCGCGGTTCAATGTCCGATGACGGTACGATGCGCAGTGGCCCACCGTTTTTCAGGAGACTCCCGTGCCCCGTCCGCTTGAAGGCGTGACCGTCGTCGCGCTCGAACACGCCATCGCGGCGCCCTTTTGCACGCGCCAGCTGGCCGATCTCGGCGCGCGGGTCATCAAGATCGAGCGTCCCGGTGTCGGCGACTTTGCACGCGATCTGGACGAACGGGTGAGGGGGCTGTCGTCGCACTTCGTGTGGACCAACCGCTCCAAGGAGAGCCTCACGCTCGACCTCAAGCATCCGCAGGCCCTCGAGGTGCTGATGCGCCTGCTGGCGCAGGCGGATGTGCTGGTGCAAAACCTTGCGCCCGGCGCCGCCGCACGCATGGGGCTGTCATTCGAAGCGCTGCATGCAAGTCACCCGAGGCTCATCGTGTGCGACATCTCGGGCTATGGCGCAGATGGTCCTTATCGGGATCGCAAGGCCTACGACCTGCTCATCCAGAGCGAGTCGGGATTTCTGTCGGTGACGGGCAATGGTGATGCGCCGGCCAAATCGGGCTGCTCGATTGCCGATATTTCCGCGGGCATGTACGCCTACAGCAACATCCTGGCTGCACTGCTGCAGCGCGGTCGCACAGGCGAGGGCAGCCACATCGATGTATCCATGCTCGAAGCCATGGGCGAGTGGATGAGCTTTCCGATGTACTACGCCTTCGAGGGTGCACCACCCCCGCCGCGCTCGGGCGCCGCGCACGCCACCATTCATCCCTATGGGCCCTTTGTGGCAGGAGATGGTCGTGCAGTGATGCTCGGCATTCAAAACGAGCGCGAATGGGCTGCGTTTTGTGCGGTGGTGCTGCGTCAGCCTGAGCTCACCACCGACGAACGCTTTTCGTCCAACTCACGGCGCGTGGCCAACAAGCCCGAACTCACCGCATTCATCCTGCAGGTGTTTGCCGAGCTGACGGCCGAGCAGGTGGTGGCACGCCTGGAGGAGGCTCGCATCGCAAACGCCAATGTGAGCACCATGGCCGATGTCTGGGCGCATCCCCAGTTGCAGGCTCGCGGCCGCTGGACTCAGGTCGGTACTCCAGCAGGTGAGGTGCCCGCGCTTTTGCCGCCCGGGCGCGTGAGCAGCTGGAGTGCGCGCATGGACGCCATCCCTGATGTGGGCGAGCACACCGAGGCCATCCTGGCCGAGCTCGGCTGCTCGGCCCAGGACATCTCAGGCCTGAGGGCGGCCGGGGCGGTTTGAGGTCAGGGGGTGTCGAGTGTGAACTGCGTGATGAACGACGCGGGAAGTTCTGGATGACCGGTCTCCTGCAGGAAGAGTCTAGTCGCCTCTCGCAGATGATCCACGGCATCCTCGATTGACTCGCCCTGAGTCGTCGTACCGGTTTCCGGGTTCAGGGCAACATAACCCCCTTCCTGGGCGGGCATCAGGATCGCAGTGAGGGTGACGTGAGGTTTCATCCTGGAGAGTGTAGGGGTGAGGCCCATGGTTGTCACCTGATGAGTGGGTCATTGAAGGAGAGCAGCGGTAAAAGCTTCGGTGCTGATCTTTGCTTGCCTGAGAATCCCCGCCAAGGTTCCACGCTTGATTGATTTGTGCATCGGGACAACGCACAGGCGAGACCCGTTTCGCATCAGAAGATGGCTGCCTGATCAAGGTCAATGCATGCATGCAGCTTTGCATGAACAAAGCCGCCAGGCCATTGCGCTCAAGACCTAACCCTTTGGTTGGAGCGGTTCTACCGCGGCAACCAGCGCTCTTCCTGCAGTCGGCGCAGCCAGTCGATCAGTGCGTCTTCGGTATCCATGCAGTCGGCGAATCCATGCTGACGCAGTTTGATGGGACTGAGCAGCCCATGCGCCGGACGTGCAACGCCCTGAGCCAGAGATCGGTCGGTGAATTGCCATGAGCTGCCGATCAGACCATTCAGGGTGATGGGCTGCAGGCTGTGGCGCTGCACGATACGCGACCACACCGCCTCCTGAGCAGGCATGGCCTTCGCCAGTTCGATCGACTCGGGCTCGCCCAGGGCCATGCCGAAGTGCCGGGCCACGGCAGGCCACAGATCCTGCCAGACGATCGCATCGCCATTGACGATGTTGTAGGTCTGGTTGGCTGCCTCGGGCGCGATGGCTGCAAACGCCGCGGCCTGCGCGATCAGCCGGCTGTCGCTCGCGGCCGTGACGAAGCGGCCTCCCCCGGTCCACACCAGCGGCAGGCCGAGCTCACGCCGGATGGCAGCAAAGGCCCCGATGGCTGCGACCACGTTCATGGGGCTGCCCGGGGCATGGCCGAGCACCACCTGCGGTCGAAGGATGGTGAAGTGCCAGGGTTTGCCCGCAGCAACCGCACGCGCCTGACGCTCGCGCACCAGGTCTTCCTGAAGCCAGTAGAAGTTCTCGTGCGCATGGCGAGGCCAGCGCTCCTTGGCCGGAATCGGCGCGGGCTCGAGATGCGT
>Ga0315901_10009714_pt1 | contig 11039 bp, 10 predicted proteins | sample LakEriMetagenome_10_FD_203761 | JGI IMG/M metagenome (GOLD analysis project Ga0315901, IMG submission 203761) | Freshwater fungal communities from buoy surface, Lake Erie, Ohio, United States - Buoy 2 MA116 | ecosystem: Environmental > Aquatic > Freshwater > Lake | place: USA: Lake Erie, Ohio...
CCGAGGCGGCCTGACGACGCAGCGATGACGCGACGCGCATGACGCTCACCACCGCGCTCGCCCTCGCCGCCGTCGCCGCGCTGCTGGCGCTGGCGTTGCACGGCTGGTGGCGCGTGCGGCGGGCGCGGCCGAAGGCGGCGGCGGGGAGCTCGCGGTTCGCAGCCAGCACGCTGGAAGAGCGCCACGAGCCGACGATGGACATGCCCGGTGGCGGCCCCCCCACGCTGGAGGACGCCGTCACCGAGCCGGGCGCGCTGCCCGATGGCGTGCTGAGCCCGGCCGCCACGGCCCGCGCTGCGCTGCGCCGCACGCCGCGGCTCGACGCGCTCATCGACGCGCTGGTTCCTTTGGTCCTGGATGCCCCGACGAGCGCCGAGCAGGTGCTGGCGCACGCGCCGGCTTCGCGCCGCGCTGGCAGCAAGCCGTTCTACATCGAAGGCCTGGACACCGAAACCGGCGAGTGGGAGCCGCTCACCCCCGGCCGCCGTTACGGTGAACTGCAGGCCGGCGTGCAGCTGGCCAACCGCGGCGGACCGCTGAACGAGATCGAGTACTCCGAGTTCGTGCAGAAGGTCGAGGCCCTGGCCGAGAGCCTGGGCGCGCGCGCCGACATGCCCGACATGCTGGAGGTGGTGGCCCGCGCGCGCGAGCTCGACAGCCTGGCCGCGCCGCTCGATGCGCAGCTGGCCATCACGCTGCGCAGCAACGGCGTGGCCTGGAGCGTGGGCTTCGTGCAGCAGGTGGCGCAGCGCGCCACGCTGAAGGCCGGCGCCGTGCCCGGCCGCTGGGTGCTGCCGTCCGACGAGGAAGGCGCGCCGCCGGTGCTGGTGCTGGCCGTCGACGCCCAGGCGGCGCTGGCGGCCGCCGACGACTCACCACCCGCCGCCGCCGTGCGCGAGGCCCTGCTGCTGCTCGACGTACCGCAGACACCGGCCGCCGTGGAGCCGTTTCCGGCCTGGCATCTGTTGTCCAAGCAGCTGTGCGACGACCTCGATGCCACCGCCTGCGACGACCAGGGCCAGCCGATCACGCTGCACGCCTTCGACACCATCGGCCGCGAGATCGACGATCTCTACGGCCGCCTCGAACAACTCGGTCTGCCGGCGGGCTCGCCGGCGGCGCGGCGGCTGTTCAGCTGAACCGAGCCGCTCGGCCCAGGTTCACACCACGCGCGCCGGCTCGCGCATCAGCACGAACTCTTCCGCCGCGGTGGGGTGCATCGCGATCGTCTGGTCGAAGTGGGCCTTGGTGGCGCCGGCCGTCAGCGCCACGGCCAGGCTCTGCACGATCTCGGGCGCATCGGGGCCCACCATGTGCACGGCCTCGACGCGCTGGCTGGCGGCGTCCACCAGCAGCTTCATGCGCGTGCGCGCCGCGCCGCCGGTGAAGGCCGTCTTCATCGGCCGGAACTCGGTCTCGAACACCTGCGTCGGCAGGCCTGCGGCCACGCGCTCGGACTCGGTGGGGCCGCAGCTCGCCATCGGCGGCAGCATGAACACGGCCGTGGGCACGCGCGACAGGTCCACCGTGCGCGGCCGGCCGCCGAACAGCGTGTCGGCCAGCGCGCGGCCTTCGGCGATGGCCACCGGCGTGAGGTTGATCCGGTCGGTGAGGTCGCCGATGGCGTAGACGCCTGCGGCGGTGGTCTGCAGCGCCGCGTCCACCGGCACGGCGCCTGTCGCGGCGGGGACGATGCCCGCGGTCTCCAGCCCCAGCCCCGCGCTGTTGGGCCGGCGGCCGGTGGCATTGAGCACCCACGGAAACTCGCGCATGCGCTCGTCGCCGAAGAGCAGCAGCCGCCCGCCGCTGACCGCCTGCACCCGCGTGGGCACCTGCTCGGCGTGCACCTCCACGCCCGCGGCCTGCAGCTCGGCCATCGCGGCGGTGCGCAGCATCTCGTCGAAGCCGCGCAGCGGCAGCCGGCCGCGGAAGTAGATCGACACCTTCACGCCCAGCCGCGCCAGCATGCTGGCGAACTCCACCGCGATGAAACCCGCGCCGATGATGGCGGCGCTGGGCGGCAGCTCGGTCAGGTCGAGCAGGTCGTCGCTGGTGGCGCAGGTGGCCAGGCCCGGAATCGCGTCGCTGGCGGGGCTGGAGCCCGCGGCCAGCAGCACGTGGCGGGCCGACAGCGGCAGGTCGCCGCCCGCCGTGGCCACGACCACGCGGCCCGGGCCGTTGAGCCGGGCGTGGCCTTCGAACAGCGCCACGCCGCTGCCTTCGAGCAGGCGGCGGTAGATGCCTTCCAGGCGCGAGGTCTCGGCGGCCTTGGCGGCGGCCCAGTGCGGCATCTCGAAGTGCGGCGGCCCCATCGCCCAGCCGTAGCCGCGCGCGGTGGCGAAGGCCTCGCCGAACTCGGCCGCGTACATCAGCAGCTTCTTCGGCACGCAGCCGCGCAGCACGCAGGTGCCGCCGACGCGCCGCCCCTCCACGATGGCCACGCGCGCGCCATGCGCCGCCGCGCGGCGCGAGGCCGCCACGCCACCGCTGCCGGCGCCGATGACGACGAGGTCGAAGTCCGTTTCCAAAGGCCGCTCTCCCGTGGCCCGCGAAGGCGCGGGCGGCTGCCGGAGAATGTCGCACATGGCTCTCGACTCGTTACCGCCCGCGCCTCAAGCCGCGGCCGACCGCGCCGCGCTGCTGCGCCAGCAGCTGCACCACCATGCGCACCGCTACTACGTGCTCGACGCGCCGGAGATCCCCGACGCCGAGTACGACCGCCTGTTCGCCGAGCTGCAGGCGCTGGAGGCCGCGCACCCGGCGCTGCGCAGCGCCGATTCGCCCACGCAGCGGGTCATCGGCCAGGTGCTCGACGGCCTGGCGCCCGTGCGCCACGCGGTGCCGATGCTCAGCATCCAGACCGAGACCGACACCAGCGCCGAGGGCGCTCGCGCCTTCGACGCGCGCGTGCGCCGCGAGCTCGAACTCACCGACGAGGCACCCGCCGTGGCCTACGCCGCGGAGCTCAAGTTCGACGGCCTGGCCATCAACCTGCGTTACGAGGCCGGCGTGCTGGTACAGGCCACCACGCGCGGCGACGGCGAGACCGGCGAAGACGTGACGCAGAACATCCGCACCATCGGCCAGATCCCGCTGCGGCTGCAGGGCGCGGCCGACGCGCTGCCCGCGGTGCTGGAGGTGCGCGGCGAGGTCTACATGCGCCGCGATGACTTCGAGCGCCTGAACGCGCAGCAGCGTGAGCGCGGCGAAAAGACGTATGTCAACCCGCGCAACACCGCCGCCGGCGCGGTGCGCCAGCTCGACCCCGCCGTCACGGCCGCGCGGCCGCTGAGCTTCTACGCCTACGGCCTGGGCGAGGCCGTGGGCCTGCCCGCCTTTGCGCGGCACAGCGAGATGATCTCGTGGCTGCAGCAGCGGGGCCTGCCGGTGAACGATCGGCGCCGCGTCTGCGAGGGTGCCGACGAGCTGGTGGCCTTCCACCGCGCGGTGGAGGCCGAGCGCGACGCCCTGCCCTTCGACATCGACGGCGTCGTCTACAAGCTCGACCGCCTCGACTGGCAGCGCCGCCTGGGCTTCAAGAGCCGCGAGCCGCGCTGGGCCGTGGCGCACAAGTTCCCGGCCCAGGAGCAGGCCACGCGCCTGAACGGCATCGACATCCAGGTCGGCCGCACCGGCAAGCTCACGCCGGTGGCCAAGCTGGAGCCGGTGTTCGTGGGCGGCACCACGGTGAGCAACGCCACGCTGCACAACCTGTTCGAGCTGCGCCGCAAGGGCGTGCGCGTGGGCGATGCGGTCATCGTGCGGCGGGCGGGTGACGTCATCCCCGAGGTCGTGGGCCGCATGCCGGGCGAGCGCGCCGCGTACGTGCCCAACTTCCGCATGCCGTCGGCATGCCCCGTGTGCGCGAGCCCGGTGAAGCGCGAGCAGGGCTCGCTCGAGCACCGCTGCACCGGCGGCCTGTTCTGCGCCGCGCAGCGCAAGCAGGCGCTGCTGCACTTTGCCGGCCGCCGTGCGATGGACATCGAAGGCCTGGGCGACAAGCTCGTCGACCAGCTCGTCGAGGCCGGCCTCGTGCGCACGCTGCCCGAGCTGTACACGCTGGGCATCGCCAAGCTCAGCGCGCTGGAACGCATGGCCGACAAGAGCGCGGCCAACCTGCTGGCGGGGCTGGAGAAGAGCAAGCAGACAACGCTGGCGCGCTTTCTGTTCGCTCTCGGCATCCGCCATGTCGGCGAGAGCACAGCCAAGGACCTGGCGCGCCACTTCGGCCAGCTCGACGCGCTGATGGACGCGAGCGTGGAGCAGCTGCTGCAGGTCAACGACGTCGGCCCGATCGTGGCCGAGAGCGTGCAGCAGTTCTTTGCCCAGCCGCACCACCGCGAAGTGATCGAGCGGCTGCGCGCCGCCGGCATCCACTGGCCCGAAGCCACGATCGACGCCGACCAACCCAAGCCCCTGGCCGGCCAGACGCTGGTGCTCACCGGCACGCTGCCCTCGATGGGGCGCGACGAGGCGCAGGCGCTCATCGAAGCCGCGGGCGGCAAGGTCAGCGGCTCGGTCAGCAAGAAGACGAGTTATGTCGTGGCCGGCGCCGAGGCCGGCAGCAAGCTGGCCAAGGCGCAGGAGCTCGGCGTGCCGGTGCTCGACGAAGCCGGCCTGCGTGCCCTGCTGGCGCCGGCGCATGGCTGAGCCCGCAGCCCGCCGCATCGCCCTGCTGGGCGGCGAAAGCAGCGGCAAGACGACGCTGGCCCAGGCGCTCGCCGCCGCGCTGGGCACGGTGTGGGTGCCCGAGTACGGCCGCCAGCGCTGGGAAGAGCTGCGCGAGACGCTGTCGATCGACGAACTCGTGGCCGTGGCGCGCACACAGATCGAGTGGGAAGATAGCCACGCCGCGCAGGCCGCCGCGCAGGGCTGCCGCTGGATCGTCTGCGACACCACGCCGCTGACGACGCTGCAGTACGCGCTGCACGACCACGGCAGCGCACCCGAGCTGCTTCACGCGATGGCGCGACGCGCCTACGACCTGACACTGCTGTGCGAGCCCGACTTCGACTTCGTGCAGGACGGCTGCCGCCGCGACGACGGCTTTCGCCGCGCCCAGCACGCCTGGACGCTGCAGCAGCTGGCCGCGCACGGCGTGCAGCCCTTGCGGGTGCAGGGCAGCGTGGTCGCGCGGGTGGCGGCGGTGCGCCAGGCACTGGCCACCAGCGAGCGCCTCAGCGCGGCAGCGTCGGCGCCGGGTTGATCGCGCCGGACGCCGGCGCGGCTTCGGCCGGGCTCGTGAAGGCGATCACCAGCACGGCCAGCGTGGCAACCAGGCCGGTGGACAAGGTGAGCAAGCCAGGGGCTCGGCGGGGCTTCATGACGGGTTCCTCGACGCAGGCAGACAGGACATGCACCGCACTGTAGGAACCCCGTTGAGCCGCTGCAGCCGCGCGCAGACGAGTTGCGGAAACGGCCGACCAAAGGGCCGCAGCGCCCGATGAACCTGCAGCCGCGCGGCAGCGCACCGCGGGGTGGGCGTGGTGCAATCGCAAGAGCGGGGCCGCCTCGTGCCCCGGGAGCCGAGACGATGGCCGTGAGAGAGATCCTGAAGATGGGCGACCCGCGCCTGCTGCGCGTGGCCCAGCCCGTGCGCGAGTTCGACACCCCCGAGCTGCACGCGCTGGTGGCCGACATGTTCGACACCCTGCGCGCCGTGGACGGCGCCGGCCTGGCCGCGCCGCAGATCGGTGTCGATCTGCAACTGGTGATCTTCGGCTTCACGCACAACCCGCGCTACCCGGGCCGCGAGGCGGTGCCGCAGACGGTGCTGCTGAACCCGGTGATCACGCCGCTGGCCGACGAGCTCGTCGAAGGCTGGGAGGGCTGCCTCTCGGTGCCCGGCCTGCGCGGCCTGGTGCCGCGCCACCCCCGCGTTCGCTACGCCGGACAAGACCTGCAGGGCCGGCCCATCGAGCGCGAGGTCGGCGGCTTCCATGCCGTGGTGGTGCAGCACGAGTGTGACCACCTCATCGGCCGCCTCTACCCGACACGCATGACCGACCTCACCAAGCTCGGCTACACCGAGGTGCTGTTCCCGGAGCTGGCGGGCGTCGACGACGATTGATGCAAGCAGCAATGTCTCTTTACGCGCCGGCCACCCCAACAGGGGTCGTCGCGCGGCTCGGCTCGTGCGTTGATGGGGCATGCACACCCACCTGCACGCCCGCCTGCCCTGGCGCCGCCGCTTCCAGATCGTTGCCGCCGCTCTGCTCGGCCTGCTGACGCTGGCCAGTGCGCCTCTGCGCGCAGCCGAGGACGATCCACCCGGCCGTGTGGGCCGCCTGGCCGATCTGGATGGCCCGGTGTCGATGCTCGATGCCGAACGCGGCGAGTGGCAAACCGCCGAGCGCAACCGCCCGCTGATCAGGGGCGATCGCCTCGCCACCGGCCCGCGCGGCCGCGCCGAGCTGCGCATCGGCTCCACCGTGTTGCGGCTGGCCGAGCGCAGCGAGATCGAACTGGCGCGCCTCGACGACGAACACCTCGTGGTGCGCGTGCACCGCGGCAGCCTGGCGCTGCGCCTGGCCTCGCGCGAGACGGCCGAAGAGACCGAGGTGCTCACCGGCGAGGCGCGCATCGCCCCAGCCCGGGCAGGCCTGTATCGCGTCGACCGCCGGCTCGACGGCGACCGCGACCGCACGCTGGTGATGGCCTGGCGCGGCACGCTGCGCATCGACGGCGGCCCGGCCGTCGACACCGGCGAGCGGCTGCAGCTGTGGCGCGACGGCGCGCGGCTGCGCCAGGCCGATGCGGCCATCGACGACGACGAGTTCGCCGACTGGGTGGCGCGCGAAGACCGCCGCGACAGCCGGCAAGAGGAACAGTGGGCACAGGACAAGCAGCGCCGCGTCTCGCCCGAGATGACGGGCGCCGAGGAACTCGAACGCCACGGCCGCTGGGAGAGCCACCCCGAGCACGGCTGGATCTGGATGCCCCGCGCGGTGGCGGCCGACTGGGCCCCCTACCGCGACGGCCGCTGGGTCTGGCTGCGGCCCTGGGGCTGGACCTGGGTCGACCGCGCGCCTTGGGGCTTTGCGCCCTTCCACTACGGCCGCTGGGTGCAGTGGCGCGGCCGCTGGGCCTGGTGGCCCGGTGAGTACACGGTGCGGCCGGTGTATTCGCCCGCGCTGGTGGTGTGGGCCGGCTCGCCGAGCGTGGGAGTGTCGGTGCACATCGGCTCGGGCCCGGGCGTGGGCTGGGCGCCGCTGGCCCCGCGCGAGCGCTACCGGCCCTGGTACCGGCACAGTGAGCGGCATGCCGAGAAGGTCGACCCCTGGCATCACCTGCCGGGCCCGCGCATGACGCAGCAGCCGGAGCCGATGCGCGAAGCCGCTCGGGAGGCACCGCGCCCGAGGCCGGGACCCGAGCGCGTGTGGCCCGGGCCGCAGCGGCCGATGCCGGCGCTCGCGCCACCGCCGGCCGCGGCGCCATCACGGGGTGATCGTGGCGAGCGCGGTGGCATCGCCGAACGGCTGCTGGAACGCCAACGCGACGCCGCGCCGAGCGCCCCCGTCGTCGACGACCGCAAGCGCGCGCCGGCGCATCGGCAACCCGAGCGCCCGGCAGAAAGACAGGCCGAGCCGCGCGGCGAGCGCCCCGCCGATCGCCCCGGGCCGCAGCGCTAGGAGCGCAACAAGGGCCGCAGCACCGGCCAGACGTTGCCCAGCATGCGCGGCTGGGCTTCGCTCGTGGGGTGGATGCGGTCGGGCTGGAACAGGCGCTCGGCATCGGGCCCGTCGGCCACGCCGGCCAGCAGGAAGGGCACCAGCGCCACGTTCTCCGCCTTGGCCACGGTAGCGAAGAGCCTGGCGAAGTCCTCGCTGTACTGGCGGCCGTAGTTCGGCGGCACCTGCATGCCGGCGATCAGCACGCGCGCGCCGGCGGCCTTGGCGGCGCGTGTCATCGTCGTCAGGTTGTCCTGCGTCATCGCCAGCGGCAGGCCGCGCAGCGCGTCGTTGCCGCCGAGCTCGATCAGCACCACCTGCGGCCGGTGCTCGCGCAGCAGGGCCGGCAGCCGCGTGCGGCCGCCCGAGGTGGTGTCGCCGCTGATGCTGGCGTTGACGATGCGCCAGCCCAGCTTCTCTTCGGCCAGCCGGCGGCCCAGCAAGGCCACCCAACCTGTGCCGCGTGGCAGGCCGTACTCGGCCGAGAGGCTGTCGCCCACCACCAGCAGCACCGGCGCGGCCTGCGCGGGCGCGCCGGCCGGTTTTGCCCCCTGCGCCCGGGCGGCCGTCACAGCCGCCACCAAGCCCAGCGAGGCCAGCGCGCTACAGTGCCGCACCACCACACCCAACCAGCGCCGCCGCGCCCCGCGCGCAGCCGCAAGTTCATCCTTCATGCCTGAATCCATCATTGCGGTGGAGCGTGTCACCAAGCAGGTGGCCGACGCCACCGGAACGCTCACCATACTGCATGAGGTCGATTTCCAGCTCGTGGCGCGGGAATCCGTGGCCATCGTCGGTGCTTCGGGCTCGGGCAAGAGCACGCTGCTGTCCATCCTGGCCGGCCTCGACGTGCCGAGTTCGGGCACGGTGCGCCTGGCGGGCGTCGATCTGTTCTCGCTCGACGAAGACGCCCGCGCCGCACTGCGCGCCGAGCGCGTGGGCTTCGTGTTCCAGAGCTTCCAGTTGCTGGCCAACCTGACGGCGCTCGAGAACGTGATGCTGCCGCTCGAGCTGAAGGGCGCCGACGACGCCCGCGCGCAGGCCACCGACATGCTGCGGCGCGTCGGCCTGGGCGAGCGGCTCTCGCACTACCCTCGTGTCATGTCCGGCGGCGAGCAGCAGCGCGTGGCGCTGGCGCGCGCCTTTGTCACGCGGCCGGCGCTGCTGCTGGCCGACGAGCCCACCGGCAGCCTCGACTTCGCCACCGGCGCCAAGGTGATGGACCTGATGTTCGAGATGAACCGCGAAGCCGGCACGACGCTGGTGCTGGTGACGCACGACCGCCAGATCGCCGCCCGCTGCGACCGCCAGCTGCGCATGGAAGCCGGGCGCCTGACCGAGGCGACCGGGGCCGCCGATGCGAAGGCGCCGGTTCAGGCGGCCTGAGGCTCACGCCCCGCGAGCCGGTCCAGCCGCGGGTGCATCAGGCTGAACCACAGCGGCGGCACACACGCCAGGTACAGGCAGCCCGCATAGCCGCTGGGCAGTTGCGGGCCCGGCAAGGGCTCGAGCTCCGGAAACGGCTTCCAGGCGTGCATGTGGTGGTCGGAGTGGCGCTGCAGGTTCACCAGCATGGCGTTCGACACCGCCGAGTCGGCGTTCCAGGCATGCGCCACGCCGAAGGGCTGCGGGCGGCCACCGGGGCCGGCCGCGCGCTCGAGGCCGTAGTGCTCGATGTAGTTCACGGTTTCGAGCAGGAACACGGCGTAGGCCGCCTGCACCAGCCAGAACAGCAGTGCCCAGGGCCCGGCCCACATCGCCAGCGCCACCAGGCCGGCGATCTGCAGCACCGTGGCCCAGGCCAGCGGGCTGGCGATCCAGCCTCGCCGGTGCTGCAGCAGGCGCGCCGCCTCCAGCCGCCAGGCGCTGACGAGGCTGCCGTGCAGCGTGCGGGGCAGAAAGCGCCAGAGGCTTTCGCCGCGGCGGGCGCTGGCCGGGTCGGCGCGCGTGGCGGCCCGCGGGTGATGCCCGCGGTAGTGCTCGACCATGAAGTGCGCGTACAGCACGCTGCCCATCAGGCCCCAGGCCAGCAGCCGGTCCAGGCGCGATCGCGAATGGCCCAGTTCGTGCGCAAAGGTGATGCCCTGGCTGCCACTGATACCGCCCACCGCCAGGCCCAGCGCCACGGCGCCGAGCGCGTGCGCGTCGCGCGTGGCCACCAGCCACACGCCCAGCGCCAGCAAGGCCAGCTGCAAGGGCAGTTGCGCGCGCAGCACGGCACGGTGCCAGGCGGTGGCGGGCGTCGCGGCAGGCGAATGGGCCAGGGCCGGCACGCGCTCGAGCAGCGCCAGCGCCACCTGCACCACCGCCATCGTGACCCAGGCGGCCGCCGCCGACACCCAGGCGGCCGCACCCACGGCCAGCAGCAGCAGCGCCGGCAGCACGAATCGCACGCCCTTGGGGTCCATGGCGACATCATCGCCGGCAGCGGGCTGCGGCGCCAGCGGATTGGCCCTGGTCCGGACCGCCCCTCCGGGATAATCCCGCCCCATGAACCCGCTGCTCACGCGCCTGCACCCCTACCCCTTCGAACGCTGGCGCGAGCTCACCCGTGATGTCGTGCCGAACCCGGCGCTGGCCGCCATCTCGCTGGGCATCGGCGAGCCGCGCCACGCCACGCCGGCGCTCATCGAAGAGGCGCTGATGCGCGGACTCGGCGGCCTGTCCAAGTACCCGTCGACGCTGGGCGAACCCGCGCTTCGCGAGGCCATCGCCGGCTGGCTGCAGCGGCGCTATGGCGTGGCGGTGAATGCCGGCACGCAGGTGCTGCCGGTGACGGGCTCGCGCGAGGCGCTGTTCGCCTTTGCGCAGACGGTGATCGACCCCACGCGGCCGGGCGCCACCGTCGTCTGCCCCAATCCGTTCTACCAAATCTACGAGGGCGCGGCCCTGCTGGCCGGCGCGCAGACGGCCTTCGTGCCCGGCGACCCGGCGCGCAACTTCGCCGCCGTGTGGGAGGCCGTCGACGACGCCACCTGGGCGCGCACGCAGCTGCTCTACGTGTGCAGCCCCGGCAACCCCACGGGCGCGGTGATGCCGCTGGCGGAGTGGCAGCGCCTGTTCGAGCTGTCCGACCGGCATGGCTTCGTCATCGCGTCGGACGAGTGCTACTCCGAGATCTTCTTCGGCGACGAAGCCCCGCTCGGCAGCCTGCAGGCCGCCCAGGCACTGGGCCGCGACGACTTCCGCCGCCTCGTGGCCTTCACCAGCCTGTCCAAGCGCAGCAACGTGCCGGGCCTGCGCTCGGGCTTCGTGGCCGGCGATGCGGCGCTGCTGAAGAGCTTTCTGCTCTACCGCACCTACCACGGCAGCGCGATGAGCCCGCTGGTGCAAGCGGCCAGCATCGCCGCCTGGAACGACGAAGCGCAT
>Ga0315901_10009720_pt1 | contig 11032 bp, 10 predicted proteins | sample LakEriMetagenome_10_FD_203761 | JGI IMG/M metagenome (GOLD analysis project Ga0315901, IMG submission 203761) | Freshwater fungal communities from buoy surface, Lake Erie, Ohio, United States - Buoy 2 MA116 | ecosystem: Environmental > Aquatic > Freshwater > Lake | place: USA: Lake Erie, Ohio...
TTACCAACAGCCGCAGCCATTTTCTGGGTGACGGGAATAACTTGCTTAGCTGTCTGCCCGAATCTGCTAAGTAGTCCCAGCAAGCTGTTGGGTGGCAGTTTCTGGAGGGTTTGGAGTTTTTGGCTTGCAGCTACTAGCTTCTGCATAGTCTTGCTGTTAGCTACACCTGCCATTGCTTTAGCTTGACCTGCTGTTGTTTTGCGGGTCAAAGCTTTGGCTGACATTGCTTGAATCTTAGTTTGCAGCTTGGCTACAGCTTTCATCTGGGTAGCAATTTGTGCTGCTCTACTTGGGCCTTTTGGCCCGAACATAGCTGCTGTTCCTTTAGCGGCTCCAAGCAGTCCTCCTCCCAGGAATTTGAGGCCACGACCTGCTGCTGAGACTAACCGTAATGCTCTAGCTAATCGAGCTAGAACAAAAGACAAAGTCATAGCACCAACAGCTACAGCACCAAATATAACAGGTGAAGTTAGTAGAGCTAGAGTTAGCCCTTTGTAATTTGCGATAAATCTTTCTACTACTGTGACTAAAAATGCTAGACCATTTACAAGACCAGTAAATTCTTTTGAGTAAAGTTTTACTATTGTGATTCGGAGTGTTTCTAAAGCACTTGTAAATCTTCGGACTGCTCCACCTGCGCCAGATTCCATCACAGCTGCTGCTAGTCTGGATTCAGCACCAGCTCTTTTGATTGCTTGTTCAAATGCTTTGATTCGTTCCACTTCGACCGAAGCAGCAAAAGCTCTTTCACCACGCATGTTAAATACTTCTTGAAAGAACGATGTTCTTTTAAGGAAGTCCATGCTTTCGGTGAGTTTGAGCAGTTGTTTCTGGGTGGAGAGTAGATCGACTTTACCAGTCTTTGTCAAAGTGATTTGAAACTTAGGAAAGTATTTTTGAATCTTTGCTAAGTTGTTTGACAGGTTACTCATCATTGTATTTAATGATGTACCTGCAAGAGAGGCTTTCAATCCAGATTCGGACATCTGGATGAAGTAAGCCATAAGTGTTTCAATTTCAATACCTAGAGCAGCAGCTTTACCAGCAGCATACTTAAAAGCTTCTCTAAGGTCGACAATTTCGATCGTACCGAGTCGAGTAGAAGCAACTAATTGAGAAGTAAGTCTAGTAACTTTTGCTGTTTTTTGTTCAAGACTGTCGTCTGCTCCGAACATGTTGTATGTTCGAATCAAGTTGGCTACGAAGTCTGCTGATTCACCAAGAGAATAGTTTGTACCACGGGCAAGGTCGAGAACACCTTGCAAGCTAGATTTGAGTTCTTCTGCTGAGAAACCAGCTTGTGCTAACGAGATAGCTGCGTCCGCTACTTCCTGGGAGGTAAAGGCTGTGGTTCTACCTAGTTGCATGATGGTCTGCTCTAGGTCGTTAATGATAGCAGTTTGTTCTGCTGTCTTGTTGCCAAAGAATCCCATCTTGACTGTGAGGTTGAGAATTTTATCCTCAAAGCTGACGAAGTCTTTAACAAGACTTCGTACAGCTATTTGAGACAGAACAAAACCAGCGGTGGCATTGAGTGAAGTATCCCGCAGAGCACGAGAGGCTTGCATCATCTTTGCAGACATATTGCTGACCAGCTTAGAAAACTTAGCTGTAGCTTGATCTGCTAGATCGATAACAATGACTGCTTTACCTGCTTGAATACTTTGACGACCCATGACTAATAATCTCCTTTACTTACTAGACCAGCAACAACTGATTGTACTGCTGCTCTACCTGTACCTGGTTTTGGTTTGCGGATACTCTCTGGGAGGAGTTCCTTACTTTGTGCAGAACAGGCCCAGTTAATCTGATCCCGTTCGTGTGCTATCTTCTCGATGTACATTAGTTCACCGAGACTTTTGTTGTCTACTCGGATGCCTCTTGATTCGACTCGGTAGACGATTTCGATGATGTGGCTGAGTCGAGACTCAACTGTTTCATTTCTCGTTTGAGACTTTTCCACAGATCCAGCAAGACCCCCTTCTTCTGGGGGCTGGAAAAATTTACAATAGCTGCCCACATCGTTTCTCGGAAGTGTTCTACAGCATCCGGTTCTTCATCGAGCAGTTCGAGGAACTTGTCCCAATCGTATTGAACTTGTGATTCGAGATAGTGCCAGCAAAGCCGGAGACAGAGGTCGTCGTCTACCAGCAGGTTCATGGCTATCTTCTGGGTGATTTCGTCGTTGACGAATAGTTTGAGGATTTCAAGCCCAAACTTATCTGGGAGGGTATTGTAGGCAGCACTCCATGTAATGTTGATTGGATATTGCTTGCCAGCGAACGAAAATTTAGCTACGTGTTTTGTCATGATTTTGAGGGTAAAAAGGGGGTTATTCAATACTCTACCCCACTCAAGCACACACCTGAGTAGGGTAGAGGTAGGTAAAAACTTGGGGAAGGCTACTTGTTCTTAACGATTTCGTTAAGAGCATCTAGCAAGGCTTGTCGATTGAAACCACCCATGCCGGTGATGACGTTTTGTACTCGTCGTCCCGATGCTCGGCTGGTTTCCCTGGGGATGGGTGATGCTTCGACTAGGCTTGTTAGCAAGCTGTCGACGGTTTCTTCACCCAGGAAAGTAATCAACGGTGCAACGTCGGTGAAGATTTCCTCTGCCGAAGTCTTGTTGAGGGCTTTGTACACTGAGTGTTCTTGAATCTCAGCGGCAAGCTTTGATACGTTATACTCAGCAAACAAGCCAGGGTTGTAACTGGCAAGCGTACCTGCTGCGGCCGTTTTTACTGGGGTGATCTTGCATCCAGACTTCACACAAGCTGCTGGCTTGAGTTTGAAGTTTTGCTTGGATGCACCAGATTCTGGGCCAGTGATCGAACGATCGAATCCTCGGAACTTGCCTTTGAACCCAATGTTGTTGAGTTCGGTCAAGTATCCGGTGAGGACGAGAATGTTTCGAGCATAGCTGCCTGGTCGCATTGCATTGAGGTAGATGAAACCCTCGTACAACGGATCGACTACTTGTTCACCAGACACTTCTAAGTCAGACTTGCTTTCGGTGTACTGTTTGTAGATTTGGTCTGGATCACGGACGGAGAGTTCTTCTTCGTCGTCGGTTTCGTTGATCGAAAGATCACCGGTGATTCCTTTGTGGAATACCCACACAGGAGTCGTACAGCTAGAACCACCTGCTGTGGATGGATCATCTGCTGTGTCGTAGTACAGAGAAACTTCTGTACCCTTCTTATCGCACTGAGTCAAATCAGTTGCCATTGTCATAAGTGTTGTTCCTTGAAAGAAAGTGTCAAATGGACTTGTAGGCAGTTTTGTGAGTCTGACTAGAAGTTGAAGTAGTGTCCCATGCCTACCTTAAATTCCTGGGGGATAGCACCTTTAGCAATTAGTTGGTTCAAGGTGTGACCCATGTAGGATCGTTCAGGATAGTTAAAGTAGGCTCTCTTGTTAAAAAATGTTCCACCAAACTCGTGAATGTGTGGAACAGGTTGGTTAAAGAAGTCACTGTTAGGGAACTTGATGGGGCCGACTATTGCCGTGTCTCCATAAGTTACATACTCGATGACTCTCAAACCACCCCTAGTCTTGGCAAACGGCGGGCTTCCTGGGGGAGAAGTTTGTTTGCTGATTCGTAGTGTTCTGATGCAAGATGCTCTGATTAAAGCAGCTACTTTATTGAGTCCTCTTTTCTTTCCTTTGTCTACTGTGTAAGTAAACTTTTGAAGATAGAAAGTTGACTTGTAGAAACCTTTGAACATAGTTAGCAGACTTGGGTTGAAAAAGTAAACTCGGTTGAGGACAGAAAGTTTCGTTGATTCAACTCAATCTCAACTGGTGGCATTGGATTGACACTGTTAAGATTGTATTCACCCCAAACAGTTCTCATGATGAACAAGTCAAGTCGTTCTCGAAGATCGAGTACGTTTTTTACTTCGTTCCAATGAGTTACGTCTTTGGTGCTAAATTCCTCGAAGGGTATTAGTAACGTCAGACTGAGGTTTAGAACTGGTTGAATCGACTGCATCCGTCCTCGTCGAAGTGTACCGTCCATGTTCAAGTCTGTAAACAAAGGCATCACTAGCAGCCTCTTAGTTGAGGACTGTCTAACCACTTCTGGATCAAGACAGTTTTCAGCAGAGACATACCCAGGAACTTTGTAGGTTCCCCACTTTCCTGGGTCGCTAGCGTTCAGTGTGGTAGCAATGAGTTCAGCAAGTTCAGCTAGCACAGTTTGTCCTTTCGTTTACAACGAGTACAATCTTACGACCTTCCCCGTCATTGTAAAAGTAACTACCTTTGTTGTCTAGGACAACCTCGAACAATCTCCTGGAGGATGGGTGTTCTACTTGAAGTCCACGTACTAGAGGTAGTTCGAACTTGGTAAAGGTTTCTCGGTCGATCATGATGTGGTATCTGGGTGCTTGGATCTTGACTTTATCAGAGTCAAAGAGTTGCTTGCACTCAGTGATTGCACCCTTTATTGGGTACTTGGCTAGATTAGGCATACCAATTAACAAGTCTACTTCAACAAACGAAGCAGATTGTTTATACAGGAAATCCAGCCCCCAGGAAAGAATGTTCATACCACACCTTAAAAGAGAACAGCTTGTCAAGGCTACCCAGGGGAAGACCAACCCTAAGTAGCCTTGACGTAGCCGGCCATTGAAGCAGAGACTAGAAACTAGTTGAACGTCGGAACCGTCCCGATTGCTGGGGAAGGTTCTTGGGTGTTCAACACTCGAACTACCGAAGCACCGGCTGGTGCTGCAATAGCTTTGCTCGATCCGTTGAGTGACACAGCTCCGGTTGGGATAACTGCATTACCAAGGATGAAGCCGTTGGTTGGGGCTGCACGAACTGCACCACCTACACCGGCAACGACCGAAGTAACATCATAACTCCACCACACGGTGTCGTTTTGAATAATGTCTGCTGCAAGTGTACCACCGATTTTGGCTTCGATCAACCAATCCATCACCAGGGTTCCTTGTTGTCCTGGGAGGATGACTGACTGAGCAATACCGACTCGTCCACCAAGGAGAACTGGTTCTCCCTGGAGGATGGTGCTGCCGGTGGTGTTGTAGTAGTTGACCGACAACTCACCACCTTGTTTGATGACGGTTGGGGCATCGTATCGTTCGAGCTTGACTGGGTCTGCGACCCGATTTGGAGTGCTAACTGGCATAGCCAAATGTTCCTTGTACGAAGTTTATTGTTGTGTCGGAAATAGAGACTACAGTTGTTCTGTAGTCTCAAGAGTGGAAGGAAAGTAAAAGAGTATCTTGACTACAGATACATCTTTTACATGGATTAGCCGTTGAATCGACCGATTGCTTCTCGTTCACGTTCGTTGATTTCAACGTCCCAATATCCTCGAACACCCGACCCTAGCATGTTTCCTGGGAGGTCGACTGATTCAACAGTTGGTCGACGTTGTCCTCGGAGGTAGGTGATGGAGTATGGGCTGTATCGTTGTGACGACGGCCACAGCAACCAAGTTCCTTCACTAACAAACGTGCTGGCAGCACCGTTGTTCAGCAAGCTGGTGTTGCTCATTTGTGGGAACACAGCTTGATCGAGCTTCCCAAACCAGTAGTTCTTGTCACCAGTCTTGACACCGTTAGCTGCACCGGCTTCTTGAACAATCTTGTTCTGTTGCAAGATTTCCCAAGCAGCTTCTTCACCACTGATCGAAGTGATGAGTGTCCATCGGTCGTTGATGAGATTGACGTAGTTCTTACCACGGTTCTCGTTGTACTGACGGAGTGCATTGTAAGCAGTCGACAAGTTTGCTCGGTTGAGAGCAAAGCTGGTTCGGCTGTTGTCAGCATTGACCCAGAACGTACCAGCACCAGCAGCTTTGACAAGCATGAGCTTGCCGAGCTTCATATCTGGGACGATCAAAGCACCTTCGACCATTGCAGCCAACATATCGGAGATAACTCCCATATCGTCGTTGTAAATCTGTGCACGGTTGAACACAACGATTTGACCACTGGTAGACAGCTTGCTTCGATATTCGGTTTCTGGGCCGAACTCGGTCATTTCAAGCTTACCGTCTCGATTGACTTCGTCCCAAATCTTTCCACCACCTGGACGGAATCGTTGGGTTTCACGGAAGTCTTTGTTGGATTCTTCCTTGAGGTATCGAGTTGCAAACGGTGGGTTGATTTCCCATCGTTCTTCAACCATCATATCGGTGGTTTTCTTAAGCAAGTTCGGCATGTCAATGGTGCTGTAGGCAGCAGCATTGTTGATACCGAGTGCAATTTGTCTGGACGAGTTTTTGATTGACTCGCAGACTAGCTCAACATCGCTGAAACCGCTGAATCGACGACCGGATTCGGTTCCGTTAGCAATGTTGACTAAGGTTTCAACAAAGCCCCATCGAGGACTCTTGTTAGCAACGTCAATTGCCTTCTTGTCAACACCATGCTTTTCGAGTGTTTCTGGCTTGACACCAAGAGACAAAGCAAAGTGAGCCAAGATGTTTGAGCCGGCTTCCGACTTGTTTCCTGGGGTGAGGTTTGGTACTTGAGGTAGACCGTTGTTGAACATTTCGAGTTTGATTCCGTTCTCGATGTCTTGAAGTGATTGACCAGCTTCATAGCCGGCTTCGATCTTCTCAGCATACTTTGGATAGCTGTTGAGAAGTCGAGTCAGCTTAACTACGTCGGCACGACCGACGGGAGCTGGAGTAGGAACAGGAGCAACTGGTACAGAGTTTTGTACTGGTGCGACCGGAGCAGGAGCAGGAGCAGGAGGAGCAGCAGGAGGAGTTAGGTCAGAGGTTGGTGGAACTTCTGGGGGAGTAGCAGGTGGTGCTGAGTTCAACAGCATAGTAATAGCTTCCTTGTTTAAGAGACCGAAACTGGTGTTGGAGTCACGACCACTCATGGTGATCGTCATTTCTTTAAGGACTGAGCGTTCAGCTACATACATTGGGCCTGTAACTTCACGATTGTTGACAGTACGTTTCTGCCCTTTCTCAAGGAACGTAATATCTTCTTGATTTGGGATGCGGAGTCCCATGCTTGCTTCGAATGGAAAACCGTTCTTAATGGCTTGCACAACAGTATCTGTTGTACTAGAAGGAAATGATGTCACTCCCTCCCCAGAAAGATTTGTGTCAGTCTTGTCAATCGAAGTCGAGTGACCGATAGGTTCCCAATGTTCGTACAAAATCGGGATGCTATTTTTGTAGCTGATCCCTGCAAGATTGTACACCATTGGGTGCTTAACACCGTAATCGGAAAGATTAACGGGTTGTCCAGAGTAACCAGCAAAAGACAGCTTGGTCAGGCTGCCGTTCTCTCCTGGGGTGGAGGTAGCTGGTGTTGCTAGATTAAATACGGCTTCACCTGAGGCTGGTTTGTGATCCTCTGGTTTGCTGTTGTCACGAGCGTTCCGTATTTGCTCAAGTCGTTTACTCAATTTCATGAGAGTTTCTTTCTCTTTCTTGAGTTTTCCACAGAGTCTTGTTCTTCTCTGTCAGAAGGTTCATCAGTTTCTTCTTCTGTTTCTTCTGACATGATAAGACCAGACGATGCAGAGGTTCGACCTAGCATAAGGATTTTGCACATATCACTGTACTCAATTCCTAGTAAGTCTGCTTCTCTTTGAATCTCTCGACGTGGGTTACGTCCACGTTCTGTGTAATACCTAACGAGAGTCATTGCACCTGTTTGAAGATCAGTTGCTGTGCTGTTACTGATCTTCTGTGGATCGGGATGGTTAAATACTTGAGAATAACTGAGTGTGTAGTTCAGTCCTTCTTCATCAACAAATCTCATGGTTTTGTCTTGAAAGTAACCTTTGGTTAGTGATCCGGCTTGATACCAGAGTCTAACCATTCGGTGTACTACAGGAGCAAAATCTTCACGATCAATACCAATGGTATTTTTCCAAGGCCCAAAGTCAACTTGGCTGGAAGCCATGTTGTATTGTCGGCTGTTGCCGGTAGCCAGGTTTACAGGCATGTTGATACAACGGGCAGCAGCACCCACCATTGCATCTAATGCTTCCGCATCTTCGGCTGTAGTACCTGAGTACGACAGACCTTCGAGCGTTGTTCCTGGAGGAAGTGTTGGAACCATGCCTGGTTCGTACTCCCATTTTCCGCTAGGCATACCTTCGGCATCTTCCTTGCCCCAAACAGTTGGATCAAGTTTGATAGCCATTGGTATAGCGGATCTGAACTCTGCACTACGTATGATCGAATCCAAGTATCGTTTAACACTTGGGAAGATACAGAGTGCAGGAGAACATTCAGGTATGCCACAAATTAAATTAGCATACTTGTTTTTCCACCAGAGTATGATGTCCTTGACATCGTATTCTTCTCCGGTATCTAAGTAGATTCGAACAGGCTCCCAATTTTCATTGTACTCAATACCTTCCCACACTCGTTCGAGTGCTCCTTTTCCTGGGGGATTTTGGAGTTTGTCAGCAGAGATAACACGTAGTCCTAATTTGACTTCGTGTTCTGTGTTGACCATTGGGTAAGGAATACCGATACCGATACCGGTTCTTGCAGCTTCTCGACGGAGTAATCGAATAGAAGCACCTAGTCCAGTTTCTTGACAAAACTGTACCCACTTATCCTCAATGTTAGTGTTTACGTCTGGATCAGATGCACCACCGATCAGTAGTGGTGAAGGGCCGACACAGTCATTTGCTAACGTATTGAGAATACCGTGGTAGTGACTACCTTCTTCGTCTTGTTCCATCGAAACATACATGAGTTTTCGTCGAACCCACGGATGTCGAATAGCTTTCAAGAAACGGTCTCTTGGGAGTTCATTGAACGGCTGAATGTCTCGGTTTTTGATTATGCCGAGATTTTTCAGTGTATTGAGAATCATTCTTCGCATGGTCGTGTATTTACGTCCTCACAACTGCGTCCGTTTTTGGGTACAGCTTTCACAAAAGTAATGTTGTTGAGAAACGGTTTACGTGTACCACGGGAGTTAGCTGCTTTAAGCAACTCAGCTAAGCTGAACTGCTCCACTTCTTCCTGGGGTGTCTTGACTCTTTTAGGGCCAACAGCAGCTTGGATAGCCTGTATGTTTTCTTCAAGGGACATAGTAGATCCTAATTAAGAGCCGCATACTTCTGGACTGCTGGGCCGTATAAAATAATACGTCCTGTTGCAGAGTCTCGAAGTGACCATTGCATACATTTATCGGTTTGTTCTGCAACAGAAGGTACTGTTACAGAAACAGAGTTGGTTACTGATGTAAGACCTGTAACAGCTACTAGAGTTGTCTTGTCAGACTTCTCAATGCAGAACGTCATAGGTTGTCCGTCGAATACACCTGATGCAAGAGAGACAAGGTAAGTACGAACTTCACTGTTGAAGAAAGTAAATACGTTTTTCTCTAACAAAATATTGTCGAGATTGATGAAGGCTTCTGGTGTAACAGAAGTTGCTCCACCCCCTCCACCACCAGCCGGAGCTAAACTCAAGGCTGTTGCTGTCCACTTAACTAAAGCTGTACCAGAACCTACAAGCATAAGTGCTAGATCGGTTACAAGTTGTGCTGTAGCAGATGGGATTCGTGCTAATAGTGTAGTAATACCGTTGAGGCTTTGCCCCACTGTTCCTGGGGTGGTATAACTGGTGTGGTTAGTACCAAGTAGAGTAGACACGATTGTTGTGTATACTCCAGCTTCAAGTGATGTAGGATGAATGGAATCAATTTGTGATTCGTGAATATCTGCGGCAATATGGTGAGCACCAGTAACAGCGACTACACGAACATTATAGTTATGAGCTAATAGAACACCATCTAGGTATCCTGCTCTAGTTGCTGTCCAGTTAGTAGCTAATGCCCAATCACCTTTACCATTGAGTGCTGATGTAGCAATCGAAGATGAAGTGATAACTGATGGAGCCATTTCACCAATATAGGATGCGATTCGGCCATTGACTAAAGCAGTTGGGATTCTGCTTTGAATGTCAACAGTATTGTTTTGGATTGCAACTAAAGTGGAAGTGGTATCGTAATCAACTACTGAACCATTCCAAATTGCATATCGAGCTTCGGCACTTACTGTACCAGTAGCTTCAATTCGTAAGCTTTCTTTAGCATGAGTTGAAGCTACTGTGTACGTGAACCGATACCGTCCTGTTCCTGGGGAGGTAACTGCTGATAAGTTTGCTGATCTATCTGTACCAGCAGCATTGGTGGCTGTAATGGTAGGTGTGGCATCAAGATTCACTAACTTATCTTCATCATCTTTGACTACTAGATCAAATGAGTAAACAGTTGATCCAGCTTCGGGAACTTCAAGTAATACTGCTCCAAATAAGTTACATTTAGCACTTAGATTGTTTAGACCTGAAATGCTTGATAGGATTGAACTACTTGCAGCATCTAGGAAGTCTAAGTTGAGCGCTCTTTGTGGTGTTATCAGACCAAGCAGAGTCGTTGTTCCTGGGGTGTCTGTTCCTGCATAGGTTGATCGACTACTGATGGTAGCATCGAGTCTATCAACAATTTGTTTACCAATACTACCAGCAACTAAGATTCCTGAGGTAAGGAAATCCCAAATAGCTTGTACACCAGCACTAGACAGAGTTATTCCACTTGCCGAAGTAATGTTGGTTGTACTTGCTACTGTAGACGGAAAGGTTACAGCACTAGCAGCATTTGCCGTTTGACCGGCAACCTGGGTTACGTTTGCTTTGACGTTTCGATTCTCAAGCGAGAACGATTTTAGCTTGACCCTGGTTAAGTCTTTGCTGTCCACGGTTCCTGCCGTAAACACAATGTCGTAATCTTCACCAGCAACGTAGAACACAGGATCGGCTGACGTATCAATCACCAGCAAATGGAACCCGGCCTTACCGTCGTAATCAACAGTGGGCGATACTATACCGGCAGTCGATTCCGTCGTGCTGTTTTTGTATACCGCAAACGTAGGAGCAATGCTTGGAGTTGCTGGAACCAAGGCTTGGTTGAGTGTGTTGAACTTGATCCGAATCACCGAACCAACTGTGAAATCACCGTAATAGTCGTTCATGTTTAGTTGATTAAAGGATGGTTCAAAGGATC
>Ga0315901_10009721_pt1 | contig 11032 bp, 10 predicted proteins | sample LakEriMetagenome_10_FD_203761 | JGI IMG/M metagenome (GOLD analysis project Ga0315901, IMG submission 203761) | Freshwater fungal communities from buoy surface, Lake Erie, Ohio, United States - Buoy 2 MA116 | ecosystem: Environmental > Aquatic > Freshwater > Lake | place: USA: Lake Erie, Ohio...
GGACTTGAGCATCTGGATCTCCCTTGCGCGATTGCAATTTTGGCAGCCCTCAACGAACAGGAGTCCAACAAACGAAAAAAATCAGAGAGTCTCAGCAATCTTAGCGCAGCGATCTCAGCCGAGGATCACCTTTTTGCAGGTCAACTCACACTGTCAGGCGAACTGCTCCCACCCAAGCAAACACTGCCGTTCGAATTACTTGTCCTGAACCAATCATCCCGCATAGTCAATGTCTGGAGTGCCATCGAGGCTCAGAAAATTAGCCGTGCACCGCACAAAAATTTCAAGACAGTTTTGAGCCTTGGAGACTGTCTACGGAAATTAAACGCATCCAACGAAGGACGAACACACACCAAAGTCAATGCACATCATCCGTCAGAGTCCCCGTCAGAGTCCTCGTCAGCGTCTTCGTCAGAACTCAACAATGAAAATTCAGCCGCGTTCACCCCGACCCCACACCCTCAAAGCGATTGTCCTAATTCCCTTCGACAGACTGAGCGAATTTTCAGTCAATTCCTGACAAATCCTGTCGTAGGCCTTGCATTGGCAGTCGCTGCTGCAGGACGCCATCACATTCTCCTTGCAGGCTCACCAGGCTGCGGCAAAACATTTGCTCTGCGTCTTCTGAAAGATCTTCTTCCCTCCCTTAGCGCACATGAGCAACTGGAAGTCGCACTCATTCATCAAAAAGATCCAAGTGATTTTCTGAACCGCCCTTTTCGCCATCCTCATCACTCAGCATCCGCTGCTGCATTGCTGGGAGGCTCCCTGCTCCAGCCTGGAGAGGTTTCACTCGCGCATCATGGGCTGCTTTTCCTCGACGAACTTGCCGAATTTCCGAGGCCCGCTCTCGAGGCATTACGTGAACCATTGGATGAACGAAAAATCACACTGTCGCGTGCGCGAGGACGCGTTGAATTACCTGCACGATTTTTACTTGCAGCAGCAACCAACCCTTGTCTTTGTGGCTTCTTTTTCTCTTCGAACCACAGCTGTCGTTGTCTCGGCAATGCACCCCTAAAATATCAGCAGAAATTAAGTGGCCCGCTCCTGGAAAGGTTTTCCATTCTACTGCTGATGGATGAATTCCAAGAAAATGAGAACGCTCAAAATCTTAAGAGCTCACCCCTCAAAGAACTCGCTGAGACATGGGCGCACGCTTTCAAAGAAGATAGCGCACGATGGATTGCTCACTTTCAGCGGGTCCAAACAGCAACATGGCATCCAAAGCAATCGATAGTTTCCCCTGAGTCCGGCGCCGCACCACGTCTGCTTGCTGAGTTAGATGAACTTGCTATTCAAAGAAAACTCAGCGCGAGAACACATCATCAACTGCGGGAGTTGACAAAAACCTGCATCCGGTTGTTCGAAGCTCAAGCACAGCATTGGAATAGTCAAAAATTCATTCGTGCGGTGGAGCAATTACGAGGATTTGAGAGTGCCTTACAAAAAGGGGTCGAGTTTTTGACACCAAAGTCAATTTAAATCTTTCTCAAGTCTCAGGAAAAACATCACGATACACCTAAGGGGCGCGGAAGACTTAAAAAGCGCTGCCTGTGGAAATGAACATTTGAGCTGATTCTTGAGGACAAGAGATCAGAGGAGATTCTCGATGGGAAAGACCATTCTAGTCGTTGATGATGCGCAGACGATTCGCCATTTGGCACGTTTTGCCTTGAGCAAGGGGGGCTATTCCGTCATTGAGGCCGAGGATGGTGTGCAAGGCCTTAAAACACTAGAGAAGAGCACGGTTGATCTGATTATCTCGGACCTCAACATGCCGAACATGAACGGCCTCGACATGTGTCGGGCAATCAAAAGTAACGAACGCACAAAACACATTCCAATCTTTATGCTGACAACCGAATCTAGCCAAGATGTCGCATTGCAGGGAAAAGAAATTGGAATTATGGCATGGATTGTCAAACCTTTTGTACCCGATAAACTTCTTGCTGCCGTGCAAAAAGTTGTAGGTGGTTGAACAGCGGACAAACAGAGGATTCATGGCGACAACGATCGCTCAAAAAATCAGAAATGTCGGGCGACTGAGTCAGATCGTCAACATTCTTGGCCGCTATGGATTCAGCAAAGAGTTACGAGACACCGAGCTCGCCTCTTTCGTCAGTGACGTAAACACCCCAGAGTCTTCTGATGGTTCAAAGAGTTCAGACCCATCTCAGTCTCCCCCTGTGAATCACCCCAAGGCTGAGTTATCCGGAGCTCGGCGCTTAGCGCTGGCCTTTGAGGAACTCGGACCGACTTTTGTCAAACTCGGTCAGCTGCTTGCGTCCCGTGAAGATGTCCTTCCCAAAGACGTTGTCATTCAGCTGAGACGCTTGCAGGACCGTGCTAAACCAGTCTCGGAAGAGGTTATTTTAAAACTCCTCGATGACGAATTCCGCGGGCAGACAAAGGAGATTTTTTCCTTCATTCAGCCAGTCCCATTAGGTGCTGCAAGTATCGGTCAAGTTCATAAAGCCAGACTCATGGATGGTCGTGACGTTGTTCTTAAAATTCAGCGCCCCGAAATAGAAGGGATCATTAAAACAGATCTCTCAATCTTAGCCGGACTAGCTTCGGTTCTTGAAAGCGCGATTCCCGAAATTCGTTTATTGCGCCCCAGCGTCGTCGTTGAAGAGTTGCGAAAATCTCTTTTTGCAGAACTTGATTACTTTCGTGAAGCAGCAAACACTGAGCGAATGCGTATTTTTTTTGCTGATGACGAGACGATTTATATTCCCGAAATCATACGCCAATACTGCACTCGTCATGTGCTCTGCATGGAAGCCATTTCCGGCCAGAAATTAACTCAACTTAATCGTCAGCGCTCACATAATCATCTCGTATCTCATGGCGTGCGTGCTTTTCTCGACATGACATTTAAACATGGGATGTTTCATGCAGACCTCCATCCGGGAAATTTTATTCTGATGGACAATGGACGTCTGGCGATTCTGGATTTTGGTCTCACGGCCCGGTTGACTCGAGAAATGCGAGTCACAATGACCTACCTCTTCATTGCGCTTGTCAATGAAGACGTCGAAACCTTTGCCAGACTCTTCATCGAGCTGACTGAAGCACGAGGAGATGTCGACCGTAAAAGCTTGGAAGACAGTGTTCTTGAGAAGGTCGACAATGCGTTCAGCCTGCCCTTACGTGAATTACAACTGGGTAAGCTGCTCATGCAGATTGCAAAAATCGCTGCCTCACACAACGCTCCGGTGAGCCGCGACTTGGTGTTATTTTTTCGTGGACTCATTGCCTTGGAAAGCTTTGGTCGTAGTTTAGATCCGGAATTTGAAGTTCTCCGCGAAACAGCCGATTATGCAAAATCATTCTCGCAAGGCGCACTGGCGCGCAGTCTGTTTCAGCAGGACTCACTGCTGATGGTTCGCGATTCTCAGGCGCTCATTCGTGAACTTCCGTTCACGCTCAGAGTTCTTACGAAAAGGTTACAGCAAGGCGATCTGGCTGCGACACTCGAATCTCCCGATGTCAAACACCTCTCTCAGGAAATCGAACGCGCAGGCCAGCGTCTCAGTCTTGCTCTCATTCTGGGCGCTTTGGTGCTGGGAAGCAGTCTGCTGACCTTTAACAGGAAAGGTCCATTGTTCGATTCTTTAGCAACTTTCGGTTTACTTGGTTTTGGGGTTGCAGCCTTCGTCGGCCTGTGGCTTATTGTCGCCATCCTGAAATCTGGAAGGCCGTCCGACTGATGCTCTCTCGGTCTCAATTTACCGTTGACCTGTGGTTTATCTTTGGCTCGTTCTGTTACGGCGCCGAAGCTAGGATTCTTGCGTGCCGTCAAGAAAGCCTGTTGCTTCAGCTCGCTCCAGCCACTCAGGCGGCGGTGCAGGAGCTCGCTGTTTTTTTTGATTCTATCAATGAAAAAGCAAAATCTCTGATTCGAAGCGAAGTTCGAATCTTTGTGAACAGCAGCCAGGAAGAATCATCAGACGACTGGGGTGATGAGCTAATCGTGACCTTGATGTCCGAGCTCAAACCCAGACACACTCTATGCAGCACTTCTGAAGGCGGAACTCCAAACTTGCAGGTTGAAATTCTTGATGTAAGGGGATTGACGCCAAACGATCAAATCGCATGGAGTAATCTTGTCGCGGACATATGGCCGCAACTTCCGGCCTGATGTATCGTTTGACTAAACAGTTGAAACGAGGTGTGGCGTGCATGTGAGTGCGGGGCTGAGAGCGAACATAAGCAAATTCTCAATTCTATCGTTGTTATTCATAAATCACTTGATCAGCGCCCCTGCTTTTTCGGCAGAAAAGGCAAAACCGGATCTTCCCATCGGCGAAGAATCTCTTGCTGCCCCGCAGGGTGAAGAAAAAGATCCCCATGCAAAAGCTCCCGCTGCAGCCGCCCCGCAGGGCGAAGAGAAAGATCCCCATGCAAAAGCACCCGCTGCAGCCACCCCGCAGGGCGAAGAGAAAGATCCCCATGCGAAAGCTCCCGCAGAGCACGGTGGAGAAAAAAATCTTCATCAGACGTCTGAACCTGAAAAAAGTTCAGGAAAGCTGCTAGAGGGCAAAGTTGCTCCTGCAACGCCTGCTCATGGTCAGGGTTTTATCTGGTTTGCAGTCGTCTTTGTGATTCTTGCGGTGGCAATCTTCATTTTTACATAAAGGACACAATGTGCTCATAAACTTTTTAATAGGGGCCTCTGCCAGCATTGCCGCCTTGGTCTTCGATTCACCATCATTTGCTGCGTCCTCTGCGTCGTCACCATCGTCGGCCGCTGCCTCGCGCATTTGGCAATTTGACCTCAAACAAGATGACTCCATCTTTGCGATTGTCACCCACAAAGCTGGTCTTGCCGCAAAACTGGCACACAATCACCTCGTCGCTGCGCGTCAGTTTTCTGCAACTCTGGCAGCAGATCCAAACAAATTGAATGAAGGTCAGTTTTCGTTCAAGGCCAATGTGAACGAACTTGAATTCGACCGACCCGACCTTCAAAAGCGCTGGTTTCCTCTCATTCAAGCACTCAACTGGCTCACTGAACCCTATAATGCGTTGAGTGACTCTGATCGTGAAACGATCCGTGAACATGGCTTGGCTGCAGACCAACTCGATGCACAAAAATTTAAAGAAGTGTCTGCTACTATCGAAAGCATCACCGATGCAAAGTCAAAACTAGGCAGTAAAGATTTCAATAAACGGGCAACGGTGGCAGTGACGATAAAGGGTCAAACAGTGAAGCGCGTATTTGCGACCAACATGAACCTGCAGGGACAGGAATTAAATGTTGAAGCAGCCGCTGATTTTAAGTTTTCCGAATTTGGCATCAAACCTTACCGTGCGCTGATGGGTGCGCTGGGTAATGACGATGTTTTCAATATTCTCGTTAGCTTTAGGGCAGTCAAAAAATGACACTCGCATCTTCAAATCAAGCAATCACAATTTTTGAAAAAATTTTGATCGGCGATATTCCCTGTAACAAAGTGTTTGAAAACGATCACGCTTTTGCCTTCCATGACATCGCCCCGCAGGCCCCCGTTCACGTCCTGATTATACCTAAGAAAAAAATCATCAACATCGCCTCTGCCGGCCATGAACATCTTGAGACATTAGGACACGTTCTTTTAGCGGCCGCCCAAGTCGCCCGTCTACTGGGAATCGAGCAGAGCGGATATCGATTGGTCTTCAATAATGGCGCCGATGGCGGACAGTCTGTGGATTATCTTCATTGTCATCTCCTTGCGGGACGTACTCTGCAATGGCCTCCGGGATAACCGGCAGCGCAAATGAGCAAAGAACATGACCCGAACCTCATCAAATCTTCTTTTATCATTGTCGGTGCCGGTGCAGCCGGGTGCGCCGCGGCAAAGTGTTTTGCAGCAGCTGGTCTCGCTCAGGACACACTCCTTATCGAACAGCACAGTGAACCGGGTGGCTGTGCCGGATATTTTTCACGCGGACAGCCCCGCAGATCATTTGATGCAGGAGCAACACAGCTGATTGAGTGTCAGCAGGGTCAACTGCAGCGCACACTTTTTGAACTTGCTCCTGCAGCACACCAGCCATCAGCAGACACTCTTTTTGAACCGATTCCTACAATCACTCAACATTGGCCAGCTCTTCAAAGAAAAATCACCCTCCACCAGTCAGGAGACATCGTGTGGTCGGGCCTCTCCGAGGCTACGCCGCAGGAACAACGAGACCTTGCCCGTCTTCAAACTTTTTTCAATTCCTGTTTGCACGAAGCGCAATGGATGTGGTCACTTTTGGGACATATTCCTCGTTTTCCGCCACAAAGTTGGACAGATATTCTCAGAGCACTTGCGCTGTTTTGGAAGGTCCCGCTGAGCAAAAAAATATTCTTTCCCTTTCTTTTCTTAGCAAACTGCCAAGTGATGCTGAGACGCTTCGGAATTCGGTCGAAGGGACTTGCACATGACGTCATCAAAGGCCTTCTGATCGATACGACGCAGAACACTCCTGAAGACTCTCCATGGTTGGCATCTGCAATGGGGATTTCTATCCTGAGACGTGGAATTTTTCGCTGCAAAGGGGGAATGCGCTCGTATTTTCGCCCCATGGTCAGTTCATTTATTGAACGAGGCGGAACTTACCGGACTCATGAGAGACTCACTCAAATCCAAACAACAGACTCAGGATTCAGACTGAGTTTTGTGAATCAGAAAACAAATGAACTCAAAATTTTCGAAGCTCACCGTGCTGTGCTGTTGAATCTGACGGTCTGGGATGTCGTGAATGGCCTTATCCCCGACAATGATCCCCTGCGCACATCATCCGTTTTTAAACGCTGGCAGCGTTCTGCGCTTGCAGAAAAAGGTTGGGGTGCATTTGCAATTTACGCAATCGCCGACGACCAATCTGCATGGCCGGCCTTGCCGCACTATCATCAAATTTTTCCTCACCCCGATGATCCATCCGAACTCAAAAGTTCCCTTTACGTTTCGATTCCCGCGCGAGACGACCCCAGTCAACCTAAGGGCATGCGAACACTCACAGCCACCATCCATATCCCTTGCGGAGATATTTCTGCTGAACAACGGCAGCAATGGACAACGTCTCTGGTTCAACGGATTGAGAACAGTCTCATGACGAAGCTTACGCATATTGAAACCGCCCAACCAGCGACCTTTGCTCACTACACTGGCCGCAGATTGGGGCAAGTCGGTGGCTTTCCTTTGCGATTGCGAAATTTTCTATTTTTCTCTGTCCCATCCCGCATTTCTCATCCCACACTAAAAAACTGTCAGCTCCTTCTGATGGGGGATACAGTCTTTCCGGGTCAGGGTGTCGTTGCCTGCTCGGTGAGTGGCATTGCAGCATTTGAAAGGGCGACAGAACTCAGTTTTGAAAAGATCAAAGACTCATCGATCAACTTTCGCAAAACGACATGATAATCTCTGATGCATGCTACGCATTGACACCACAAAAGATCGCGGCCGCGGAGTATTTGCCGACGCCTTTATCCCCCGAGGAACGGTGCTTGAAGAAGCGCCTGTGATTGTTATTCCCCCATCCCAACTTCAGGCTATTAAGAGCACGCTGCTTTTTGAATATTTCTTTCACTGGAACGTCAATGGCGAGGATGGTTGCGCCATCTGTCTCGGTTACGGCTCAATCTATAACCACTCCTCAGCGGCCGCAAATGCTCACTATGTCCGACTCTACAGTGAGTCTAAAATACGGTTTGTGGCCATCAGGGACATTCACGTAGGTGAGGAAATTCTGACAAATTACAACGGTGATACGGAGTGTCGGCGCATTGTCTGGTTTGAGGAAACAAGATCAAAAATATCGTCGAACCCAGCCGCTCAAAGTCACCGCCATCGGTCGTAATGCCTCCTGAGCGCCTGTTGGCTTCTTTAAAAACGCTCGCTGCATTCAAATTTTTTCAGTTCTTTATCAGATTTTCCCTGCGGGATCACCACCTCACCAACAACCGGTACACCTTTCACAACAATCCTTGTTGGTTCCACATCGACGCGCCTTAATTTAAAGGAGACGGAGATGCCTGCTTTTGCCTTGACTGTAATACCGTAAAGATCAATCTGAGCGTTGAATTTTTCATTGGTGAAAACATTTTGAACACCGAAGTTTTTATCTAAGTAAAACTCCATCGTGGGGGTGCCACTCATCTCCATCCGACACATCAGACCATTTGCTTTTTCTAAATTAACTTGTGCAATAGGAGCATTGCCCAAAGGTGCTTTTATCTCTAATCCTCCCAGCGCATCCGTCAGCGTCGTGAGTGCCGGAAGAAGTTTTGAGTCATTGATAAAGACTGGCATCGCGCGCGCTGCCGTATCAAAAAACGAACGATTCAAACGAATATTTCGATTTGAATTCAATAAAACATTTCTCAGTTCCGTGGTTCCACGCAGCAGCTTTTCACGCTGTATCTCGGATAATTTCTCCCAACGGACGGGCAAATCACGCGCTATAAACCCAGCCGGAATATGGGTGACTGTCAACTCTCGCCCTGCCCAATGTGACTGGTCGGCATCATTAAAGCTTAAGAATCTGAAAGATTCAGAGGAGACGCCATTAGCGGCAGCAAAAGACAAACCCTCAAAAGAATACTGTCCGCTGGCGGCATCCACGGCCATAGTGCCCTGATTTTCAAACAACCATTTCAAACCGCTGCGTCCTCGAATGATGCCAGAAAAGGCACCACTCGCCAGCCGCGATTCAAATCGAAGCTTACCCTCAGAATCCAAAAAGACTTTTCTGACTCGCGCACGCTGAATGAGATCCAGCAGTTCTGCATAAACATCTTGAAGGCCGATTTGTGTCATTAAAAGACGCGTCTTTGCATTACTGAGCTCGGTGTCTTCAATCGACAGCTGTGATCCTGATGTTGAGAATTGAGTCACAAGTTTTGAAATCGCCTGCCATCTTTTTAGCTGCCTGCTGTCTGCCAGAGCTTCATCGTCCGAAGCCTCAATCTGTCCGCCTTGCAGGTTGACACTCTCAAATTCATTGACATGCGTCTTTGTCGGACATGAAAGTCCCCATCGTTCACACCATTGAGAAAATGAAATTTTTTCGACCTCAGACTCAGAACGAGCCACGCTTTCAGATTGCAGCGAAGATTGATCAGGGGATTGCTGAAGAGACCGTTCTTCTTGACGCGCACACGAAAAGACCACCGCCATTAGACCAAAGACCACGCATCCCCTGTATTTTAATGTGCGATTGAGTGGACGAAATCTTAGACGCATTGAGTCCCCCTGTTTTGCTCTTTTCAGAGTACAGTTGGAAACTTTTTGAAACAGACAGCCCTGTCGGCCAGCAGTGGAATCAGGAAATATTTTCCGTGCAGCCGCAATGAAAGCGGCTAAAAAGAAAGAGTATTCATCATACGGTGTGAATTGAAAGATGGTGCGCCCGCCCTGATTCGAACAGGGGACCCCCGCCATGTCAAGGCGATACTCTAACCAGCTGAGCTACGAGCGCACGAGGTGACGTTCTCGATAGTCTCTACAGGTTTCGAAGTCAAGCCCTCAGGTGCACAGAGTTGTGCCGTGGACAACTTGCAGGATTTTAAGAACTTTGTAGGCTAATCGGGAAAGAACCGACTCTGTCGATGGAGCAAGTCATGGTGCAAAAAAATTACAATGTCGTTGCCGGCTTTAATCTGATCGCACCTGCTTATGACTTGGCCAACGATGCCATGACGTTGGGTTTACACAGGTTGTGGCGGGCAAAGCTTTGTAAAGTCGCCGCCCACCTTGCCCCTCCGAAGGGGCGTCTGCTCGACGTGGCCACGGGCACGGGAGACGTTCTACTGGGTATCCTCAAACACCGCGGTGATTTGTTGCTCACAGGTGTTGATCCCTCCGAAGGAATGTTGGCTGTCGCCCGTGAAAAACTGAATAAAAAAGCAACTCTTTACAGTGACTCTGTCGATATCCGCTCCGCTGATGCGCGCAATTTACCCTTTTCAGACGCTTCTTTTGACGTGGTCACGATCTCGTGGGGCATCCGGAATGTTAACCCGTTCCAAGCCGGGCTCAAGGAAATTCTTCGAGTTTTAAAGCCCGGAGGTTCGGTGGTGATCCTTGAAAGCGGCAAGCCAGAATTCAAACCCATAGGCACCGCATACAAGTATTACGCACGACTTTTACCCTACATCGGCGGCCGTATCTCCGGATTTATGCCCGCCTACCGATACTACACAGACACGGTTGAGGTTTTTCCATCAGGCGCGCAATTTGTTGCAGAATTATTTGAGTGCGGCTTCACCAAAGCCTCCTATAACACCCTTGGAGCAAGTATCGTTTATCTCTATACGGCGCAAAAGCCGCGTTAATCCGCCACACCCTTACGACCCACAAAACGCAAAACACTAATTTCGCAATGCGTGCCTAGTCGCATCGGTGGTCCCCAAAAGCCGGTTCCCTCGCTGACGTAGAGTTTTGTTTTGGTATTTTTGATTGTGTAAAGACCCGTATTGTAGGTTTGGTCACGGTAAACAAAAAAATGAAGAGGCCAAAATTGGCCGCCATGCGTATGTCCTGAAATCTGGACGTCAATCCATGGATATTGTTCAACACGGACTGCATCCTTAGGTTGATGCGCCAACAATATATTGAGTGCGCTTCCTACGTCTGCTGACTGAACACGTTGAACCGCCTCATCCAACCGCGTGTCTTTTCTTATGAGCCCATTGTTTTGTCTCAGCCACGAACGATCTTCAATTCCAATGATGTTGACTCTATGTCCATCAACGTTCACGGCTTTTGCATCATTCGACAACACATTCCATCCCAATTCGTTCTGACAAAATTCCCGCCACTGCTTCGGATGGCTGTAAAACTCATGATTCCCGGTCACGTAAAAAATGCCACAGCGGGCCTTGAGTTCACGCAGCGGCAAAACGTCATTCCTTAATTGTCGAACGCTTCCGTCCACAAGATCACCTGTCACAAAAATAAAATCAGGCATTAAGGAATTCACCCTGCGAGTCAATCGCTTCATCCGGCGCGCCCCCACAAGGCCCGCAACATGCACATCCGACAACACAACGGCCGAA
>Ga0315901_10009725_pt1 | contig 11030 bp, 8 predicted proteins | sample LakEriMetagenome_10_FD_203761 | JGI IMG/M metagenome (GOLD analysis project Ga0315901, IMG submission 203761) | Freshwater fungal communities from buoy surface, Lake Erie, Ohio, United States - Buoy 2 MA116 | ecosystem: Environmental > Aquatic > Freshwater > Lake | place: USA: Lake Erie, Ohio...
TAGTCGGTGTTGGTTTCCCTGCCGCAGGCACCAAAGCGCTCGTCAGCTACTGGTCCGAAACCATCGATGGAGATTCGGCGGAGAGCAATCTCTCGACGATGACCGGGAAAGACGATCTGCTCCAGGGAACTTTTACGAATCCACTTTCGGTCGATATTCTCGACGCAACCCTTTATTTCGCGGGGCGAGCCTACACAATCCCAGCGAGGATTCGACCGGGAGAGCGCATCGCTATTTCCACGAATATTCCCAAAGAGATCGCGCGGCGATTGCAACGACGGGCGTTCGTGGCCGGGGCCGAGCAAGGCGTTGCTTGGAATCCCAACGACACCAATAGCATCGCGCGGCTGGCGGAGCTTTTCAGTTTCCATCGCTCCGCCGGCGGAGCGTCCTACACCGGATTGAACAATCGATATCTTTCCAACCTGGAATGTTCCGACTTGCTGAAACTCGAGAGAGCGGTCATCTTCGGCTTCGTCGCCGAACCAGTCACAAGCTGGTCCTCGCGGCGGGATCAGGTTCCGGTGCAAGCCCTCGATGGCAAGCAGACTACCGCCGTGCGACTCAGCTTCCGAGTCAAGAACAACGATAACTCGAATTCCCTGATGCGCCTCTACTCGATTCCCATCCGTCCTTGATGGATCCACACCGTGATCAAAACGATCAAGCTCACCAAAAAATACGATGACATGTACGCCATTCGGGATATCGATCTCGATTTGGGACAAGGGGACTTGTTCGGGTTCATCGGTCCCAACGGTGCCGGAAAAACGACGACCATGCGTATCATCGCGACGTTGCTCGAACCCACCGAAGGGGAAGCCTACGTCTGCGACTACTCGATCTACACTCACCCAAAGGAGATTCGGCGGCTGGTCGGTTACATGCCTGACTTCTTCGGCGTCTACGACGACATGACCGTCATCGAGTACCTGGAGTTCTTTGCGGCTGCGTACAAAATCGGCCCCCAACTCCGGCGCAAACGCTGCAATGAAATGCTGGAAGTCGTCGATCTCGATTTCAAGCGCGACGCCTATGCCAATACCCTTTCGCGCGGCCAGACCCAGCGCCTCGGGTTGGCCCGAACCCTGCTGCATGATCCCGCCGTCCTGCTGCTCGACGAGCCGCTCAGCGGCTTGGACCCGCGAGCGAGAATCGAAATGCGAGCCCTGATGCGCCGACTCGGATCCATGGGCAAAACCATCATCGTCAGCAGCCACATCCTCCCGGAACTGGCCGATGTCTGCAACAAAGTCGGCATTATCGATGCGGGAAAAATGATCGCCAGCAACGATGTGGCCACCATCATCAAACAGGTGCAGCCCAGCACCGTGGTTCTCATCGAACCGGTTCACGCTAACCAAATCGATGCCGCTGCCAAGGCGTTGCAAGATCAAAGCATCGTCGACTCGGTGCAGCCAGCCAACCAAATGCTGCGCGTGACTCTCAAGCCAGATGTCGAAGATTTTTCCTCGCTCGCCACCGAATTGATCCAACGAGGAATCCCGTTCCGTAAATTCGCCGCCGAAGAAATCAATCTCGAGTCCGCATTCATGGCGTTCACCAAAGGTGCCGGGTCCAAGATCTAGGCCATGCACATCCACCAGGAGCGACGATCTCGCAACGCCTCGGAACTCGTCCTGCTCCACGGACTCACACGCCGATGGCAAACGTTCACACCCCTGCTGCCGTCGCTCCAGTCCCGCTACGCGCTGACACTGGTCGACCTCCCTGGACACGGCGAAAGCCATCCAAACCCCGCTGGATACCTGGTGAAGGATTACGTCGAAGCGATGGTCGCTTGGGTCGATGGTTTTCCAGTCGACTCGTTCGCCCTCTATGGCCATTCCCTGGGCGCGATGGTCGCACTGCAAGCGGCCGCCCAACGCCCCGATCGAATCGAGCGAGTCATTCTGGAAGACCCTCCGTTTGATACCATGGGAAAACGGTTGACGGATACCGTTTGGATGAGCCACTTCTCTCAGGTCCATCTGCTTCGCAATCACGAACCGTTTGTTCGCGCCAGTAGAGCCGAGCAAGTCGCCATACTCGCCGAGATCCTCCTCGTCGACCCGAACACGGGCGTCTCCCAACGCCTAGGAGACCAGCGCGATCCATCCTCGCTCCGTTTCATGGCGGCCTGCATGATGAAGATGCACAGCGATGTGGTCGCGCCGGTCACGGAAGGCAATTGGCTCAAAGGTTGGGATTGGCACGCGGCGGCGCAGCAGGTGCGACAGCCCACCCTGATTCTCCGCGCGGATGAATCCGCAGGCGGAATGCTCACCGCGAGCGATGCCGAACAATTGGTGAGACAATTGGGAGACCCGGTCCATGTGCTGTTCAAAAATTCCGGCCATAATTTGCACTGGCTTCGAAGCCAAGACGTTTGCAATTGCGTCCACACTTTCTTAGATTCCTAGATCATCAGGAATCGCGAACAAGGAACGCATGCATGAAAACAGCAACCGACACGCTCTGCATCACCAACGGCATGGTCCTGGTCGGGGACGATTCCCCTCCGATCCCTAACGGCTGCGTGATCGCCGAAAAAGGTCGAATCACGTACGTGGGCAACTGCGGTTCGGCCCCCTCCCTGGATCACCTTCCCGCCGATCGTGTCCTGCGTATCGACGCGCGCGGAGGAACGATCATGCCCGGACTGGTCGAGGCCCATTTCCATGCCACCTACTTCAACGTCGCCGCGCTCGAGGACCTCGATATCAAATACCCGGTCGAGTACGTGACCCTCCTGGCTGCAGCCAACGCCAAGCTCGCGCTCGAATGCGGGTACACGGCGGCCCGGAGCGGCGGAAGCCTGTTCAATATCGATGTTTGGCTCAAGCAAGCGATCGAGAACGATATCGTCCTAGGCCCCCGGCTCGCCGCCAGCGGACGAGAGATCTGCGGCGTTGGCGGATTGATGGATTGGAATCCCGATTTCCGAAAAATCGGCATGGAAGGTTTGGTCCTCCTGATCAACGGAGCCGATGAAGCACGAGCCGCTGTACGCAAACTCGTCAAGGACGGCGTGGAATGGGTGAAAACCTATCCGACCGGCGATGCCGCCTCGCCCGATGTCAACGACCATCACACCCTCTGCATGACCTTCGAGGAAATGCACGCCGTCGTAGCGACCGCACACAATCATGGCATGAAGGTGACCGGCCATTGCCGCGCCAATGAGGGAATCAAGAACGCCTTGCGCGCGGGGTACGATACCATAGAACATGGAACCTTCATGGACCAGGAAGCCCTCGATCTGCTCCTGGCACGAAACGTGCCTGTAATACCAGCCCTTTTCTTTGAACTGATGAGCATTGAGCGAGGACCGGACTTCGGATTGCCGCCGAAAGTCATCGCCGGCCATCAGGAAACACTCGACGGCGGATGCGAGAGCGCTCGCATGATTTTGAAAGCGGGCGGACGGCTCGGCATGGGAGGAGACTATGGGTTCGGTTGGAATCCGCACGGCGACTATGCCAAAGAGTTGTCCTTCTTCGTCAACTATGTCGGATTCTCACCCATGGAAACGATCCGCTGCGCAACGAAAACCGGCGCGGAAATCATGGGGCGTTCCGAGGAGTTCGGGACACTGCAGCCTGGAAAACTCGCCGATGTGCTCGTCGTCGACGGAGATGTCGTCAGCGACATCAGCATTCTCGAACATCGCGACCGCTTCATCGCCGTCCTCCAAGGCGGCTTGATCAAAGCAGGCCAACTGGCGCAGTCGCCCGCGACCCAACATTACCGGGCATCCGCGCTATAGACAGCCTGGAACATAATTCCATGGATGGCTTCAGACTCATATCACCAGTAGACATACTGCTCGAAACGCTCGCGATCCGCTGGGGGTAACGAGTCCACGTCCGCGATCAAATAGCGATTGTCCTCGGTGTCGATGATCAGCTTGCCATTGTCGCCGTAGTCCACCGCTTGGCTGGAACTCCATCGCATCAAAAATTCCGACTTGCCCTCATCGGTCTCAGCGGTGAACTCCAAGAAACCGTGGCGCAAGTCAACGCGATGCACGCGATGGATAGGTCGAAGCAGATACCGTCGTCGGAGGGCTCGACGAATCGCGTCCTGGTCCCCCGCAGGCCATTCCGACAATCGGGTCATCATGCCGAGCTCGACTTCGTCTCCTTGGTCGTCCCATCCGCGAACGCTGAGATACTCCTCGGGATGCGAAGCGGGGAAAGCCCGCACGAGGAACCAACCGCTGCAGTCATCGAATCCGTCGGAAGGCCGTGTTTCCGCGGAATGCGTCGGAACCACTCGCTGCACGAGCAGTTGACCATGGTCTCCAATAGAAAATCGATGCGTTGTCGGATGCAGCCAGGTCAATCGCGTCTCGTCAAGTTCCTCACCGGTTGTTGCCGACGAATCCTCCGGTTCTGTCATCGGGGAGGGCTCCGAGGTCTTGGCTTCTTCGCTGGCAGCCAGCAATTGATCCACTTGGGTGGATTTAGTCACTTGGGTTTGGATGCGAACCATACGGGCATAGAGACCATCGCGAACGAGCAGTTCATGGTGGCTCCCCTGTTCGACGAGTCGCCCGCGATCGAATACCAAAATACGATCGGCGTTGCGAAGGGTCGATAACCGGTGCGCGATGGCCAGCGTCGTACGGCCACGAATCAATCTCGCAAGCGCTTTTTGAATGATCCGCTCGGATTCCGCGTCGATGTTGCTGGTCGCTTCGTCGAGGATCAGAATCCTCGGGTCGTACAGCAGCGTGCGCGCGATCGACAACCGTTGTTTCTCTCCTCCCGATAGACCGGAGCCGTATTCACCCAACAGGGTTTCGTAGGCCAAGCCTTGACGGCAAATAAAGTCGTGGGCACCGGCGGCTTTCGCGGCCTCCAAGCCCTGTTCGATCGTGGCATCGGGACGGCCATACGACAAGTTCTTCCAAATCGTTCCGCGAAACAAAAATGAATCCTGAAAAACGATCCCCAGTCGTTCGCGTAGCTGGGTGCTCGACAATTGCCGAATGTCGATTCCATCGATGCGAATGCTGCCTTCCTGCACGTCGTAGAAACGGCCCAGCAGGTTCACCAGCGTCGTCTTTCCAGACCCGCTCCGTCCGACGATACCGATCATCTCGCCAGGTTGAATGCTGAGGGAAATGTTTTGAAGCACCGGTTGGTTTCGATCGTAACCGAAGGTCACTTGGTCGAATTCGACTCGACCCTCGACGTCGTCCCAGTCGGTCGGAAACTCCGGTTCGGGAAGCGTGTTGGGTGCGTCGAGGAGTTCGAGGACCCGCTTGCTACCCGAGAGGAAGCTCGTCAACCACGTCGTGAAATTCGACAGGGCGCTGAGCGGGGCGTAGAACATCGCGAGATAGGCGAGGAACGCGATCAACTGGCCGAGTGTCATTTCCTTGCCGATCACGTCCCGACCGCCGACGTACCAGACAATGAGCCCGCCGAGACTGAACACGAGCGACATGGTGGCTGCATAGCGGTCGTTTGTCAGATCGACCCACAACCGCCATCGTTGCAAGTGGTCGTTCGCTTGCTGAAAACGCTGGTACTCGCGATCCTCCTGAGCGAACGCCTTGACCACGCGGATCCCCGAGAGCATGCCGTTGAGGACCGACCACTGTTTGGTGGACGCATCGCGAAGACGAAAGTGCTTTGGGTAGACCTTCTGCCAAAACACCCACGATCCAAGGAAAACCAAAGGAACCGGGATCAAAGTAAACATGGCGAGCTTGGGATTGATCCACAGGAGCATTGCGCCGACTCCCACCAATTGGACCATCTGCAGGAGGAACCCTCCGGTGAGTTGGTGCATCAACCCGTGCAATACCTCGCTATCGTGGGCAACACGGCTGAGGGTCGAACCGACTTGATGCCGATCGTAGTAGACCACCGCGAGCTTTTGAAGCTTTTGGACCATTTGCTCACGCAGCGCGGAGGTCAGCCCAGTCCCGATCAACGTGGCAACGCGACCTTTGGCAACCGCAGCCAAGGAGAGCAGGACGCGCGTGGAGGCTAGGGCCAACACAACGACCAACAAGGCACGTGAGAAATCGGCTGGCGGTGTTGCAGCGTTTTGGTTGCCGAGGATTTCGTCGACCATGTACTGCTGCAGTTTGGGTGGGATCAACTCGGCGCACACGCCCACGATCGTCAAGCCGCTCAAGATGATCGCCCCGCGCAGTTGCGGCCGGAGCATCGACCCGACGCGCCGAAGAATATGGCCTCGCTGCAAGCACCTCGGGCACTCGTCGTGCGCATGCTCAAGGCGCAGACCGCAACCTCCGCATCGCGGCGGATCGAGCGATTCCTCGTGTTCGGTTCCCCAGACCCAGTCTTGCTCACGAAATCGCTCGAGCCGGCGAGACACTTTGTGAAATCGGCTCGCCATCGCGTTCGAGAATCGGACCAGATCGACCCAACCGTCCACCGTGCGGGCTTGAAGCCATCCGGAGCCAACAGCAGCTCGCGTGCGAAACTCGAGGATTTGGTCGAGCTGCACGCAGACGCCGACATCGGCAATCGCGTCGTGCGGATTGGCAGGGTCCTCCGTGAAGACGGTGACTTCCTTGTCGGTAACGATGAGCCAAGTTTCGGCGGGTTGTCCGTCGGCTTGGATATCCGAGTGGACTGACATCCAAATGCGATGCGAAACAGCACCGGCGGCTTCCAAACGCAGGTGTGCCTCGGCGGGTACCAGAGTGGCGTGTGTCACTTCCGTATCATCAATTCTCAACGGGAAACGATAGGCGCCGGTTCTCTCCGCTAGAATCGGCCACGATCAGTGTATTCAGAGGCGGTTCGCCGGGAAAAGTTCCTCTCGCTCGCTGGTGGCCATTGTCGTCCGATGAAGCCATGCCCCCTCGAATTCTGGGGCGCTCTGCGTAGCGATCGATGTTCTCCCCGCCGGAACTCCCAGTAGGCCTGCGGGTAATTACAATCTATTCCAGTGCAGTATTATCGATGATCGGTTCCGGGAACTCGAAACATGCCAACCACCGTATTTCGAATCAGCTCCGTGCTGTTCGTCGCAACCCTAGGGATACTTCAACAGGAACTTGGACTCGCACAGACCAACGCGCCTCGACAAGCAAGCGGCGCGACGAGCGCTTCAAACAATATCGCTTGGGTCACGGTTCCGGCCGGTCGGTTCCTGATGGGCTCTCAAGTCCCTGCCGAGAAACTGGCGAAAGACTTTTCCGATTACGGCCGCGACGCGGACTATTTTCGAGATGAGTACCCGCAGCACCCAGTCCAGATCACCAAGCCGTTCTTGATCGGCCGCGCCGAAGTCACGGTGGGGCAATTCCGCGCGTTCACCGAAGAGACTGGCTACCAGACAAAGGCTGAAATCGATGGCAAAGGAGGTTGGGGATTTGACGCGGCTCTGAAAAAATGTCTGGGCCGCGATACGCGGTTTTCTTGGCGAGATCCCGGTTATCCGCAGACCGACGCACATCCCGTGGTAAATGTTACCTGGGAAGACTGTCAGGCTTATTGTCGCTGGTTGTCCGACAAGGAGGGGCGAGTCGTGCGGCTACCGACGGAAGCAGAGTGGGAATACGCCAATCGAGCCGGCACGACCAATTACTACTCCGTCGGAAATATTCCCGAGGACATTCTGTCCAAGGCTCGTACGCTGGCGCCTCGCCCCGACACCATCCGCCAAGCGGTTCAGGATTTGGAAATCGAGCCTGGGAACAGCCTCCCCTTTCCCGTCCCGGTTGCATCCTATGCGCCAAACGCATTCGGCCTCCATGACATGCATGGCAACGTCTGGGAATGGACGGCGGATTGGCACGATGAAAAGTATTACAGCTATTCACCCATCGAGGATCCGCAAGGACCCCGGCAAGGAACAGTGAAAGTGCGACGCGGAGGAGCCTGGAACACCTTTCCTCTCTGGGCACGATCGAGTTTCCGAAACTGGAACACGGTCGATACCAGATGCGTGAATCTAGGTTTCCGCGTTGTCGCTGAGATGAACACTTGGGAGATCCAAAAATACGAAAAGGATCGCCCCATTCGCTTGTTATTCGTCGGCGATATCATGCTCGATGGCGGCCCAGGCCACGCCATTGCCTCAGGCATCGATCCTTTCGAACACTGCTCGCAACTGCTTCTCGATGCCGACGTGACCATTGGGAACCTGGAATGCGTTCTCGGTCGAGGTGGTCAGCAAATCAATAAAGATTATGCGTTTCGAGCGGCCGAAAATTCGCCTATCTACCTCAAGAAGTATTTTCACGCCCTGAGTGTCGCCAACAACCATGCCTTAGACTGGGGGCCGGAGGGCTTTCTGGAGAGCCTCAAGGTGCTGAAAAAATCCGACATTGGATATTTCGGCGGAGGGGAGGATATCAATGCCGCGCGGGGCGGTCTGATGCTCAACGTGCGAGGCAAGCGGATCGTATTGTTCGGCTACAACGATATCAACATCGAGAGCAATCAGGCTACCGACTCTCTCGTTGGGACCGCTCCCTTCCAGATGGAATCGGTTGTCGAAGATATTGAATATGCCAAAAAAACGCTCAACGCCGATATCGTCATTCCTTATATCCACTGGGGGACCGAACTGGTACCGATGCCCGATGAGCAGGAGCGGACGCAATCCAAACGTATGATTGAAGCGGGTGCAACTGCTGTGATCGGGTCGCATCCGCATGTCGTTCAAACCGTGGACAGCTACCGAGGTCGACCGATCGTTTACAGCCTCGGGAATTTTGCCTTTGATTACTTTCCGCTCGACCCGCCGGTTTGGCATGGGTGGGCAATCCGCTTGAGTATCCCGCCGGAAGGCCCGGTTGAATGGGAGACGGTCGCGGTCGAACTCGACCCTCGCGGTTTACCACACCCTGTTGTGGTCGAGTGAGGCAGTTGCTCGTGGGACCGCTCCTAAGATCGAGCAGCGTGTTGAAATTTCTGCGGGCTATCCAGGTGCTTGCGAAGCACGGGCAGAAAGTTTTCCAGAAAGGACGAGCAGTCGCTATGAGTGCCGTCTTTACGGGGCTGGCCGGAGAGTTGCAGCTTGTAAAGATGATTCGTCGCCCAGTATCGTGGATTCTCGCTTGCGTGCCATCTCCCGCCGTCACTCCATCCGTACCAAACTTCGAGACACGGTTCCTGGAATCCCTCCTTGGCGAACTGCGTGATCCAGAATTCGTCTCGATGGTTTTCCGACTCAATGCTCGTAGAGCGACGAGTGCCCTGGACTTGGGTTCCTACGCTCGAATAGCAGATCTCGGGTGTATGAACTGCGATGGGTCCGCGTGGACCGAATAGGACCGCAACCGAAATCACTCCTCCGGAAATCGAATTTTCGTATGTCTCGCTGAGGTAGCCATAGCACCGCAGAACTCGCAAGATCCTCGCAGGGATTTCTTTTTTCGACGTGCGTTTCCAATCGCCGAAGGAGTCCGGTAGGTTCTGCAGTTTGGATGCGATCGATTCGATTTCTGACTCGCTCTGCCAGCCTGCTTCGAGGTATGTGTGAGCGATCGCGATCGTCCCAGTGATCACTACGACCGCAACCACAGCGATCATGGTTTGCGTTTTCATCAAGGTGTCACCTGAATCCTTTTGTCGAGCAACGCGACTAATTGATCCAACGCCGTTTGCTCGCGAGGGGTTAGCTTCATCGTCCGTAAGCTATCGAGATTGATGCTGCCGACGATCTTGTTCGGATCGATTTCAACCGATTCCGCCATGTCGACTTGGATGCGATGCAATCGAAAGCGAGGATCAGGAAGCAACGCGTATGCCTCATCGAACGATTCCCTCGCTTCACGAATTGAACCGATCCGCAAAAGAACGAGTCCCCGAGAATCGATCAGGTCGGGCATCCGTCCATATTTGGCAATCGCTCGATCGATCATCGAGAGTCCGAGAGACTCCTTTCCTGGAATCTCGGAAGCAGCGATCGCGAGATTATTTAAGGTCAAAAAACTATCAGGAGACAAGCGATTAGCGGCCTCCAGCAAGCGGAAGGCCTCTTCGTATCGAAATTGAGATAACCGAAGTGAACCCACGGACTCGAGTATCATCGCGTCGTCTGGATGAGCCTTCAAACCGCCGTCCAAGATCGCTTCGATTTCTTTCGCGTTCGAATCCCATTCGCTGCTTGCCGTCCAAAAATCGGCGACCACCGATATCAACTCGGGAGAATTATCGACTTTGGATCGTTCGCTGCATACCTGGAAGCCTTTCTGAAAATCACCCTGATTCAATAAGCCTTCCACCAGTGGCCTCAAGTAAAGGGGGTTTCTTTCGTAAGCTGCCTGCAATAAACGAACGGATTCCACCTGCAAGCCTTGTTGAGCCAGGATCTCGCTAAGTCGAAGGATTCGGATCGTCCTGTTTTGCGCCTCCTCCCGCGCGATCGTTTCGCGGATGATCTCGAGCACGCGATCCTGCTCGCGCTTCGCATGTGCCAAGCGAATTCGAAAAGCCAACGACTGCTCGGTAGTACCTACCAAGGACTCCAAGCGGTTGAGAATTCCAGGAATATCCTCGATCTTTCCCAAGACAAACAGGAAATCAACCTGTTGAGCCAAATCCATGGCTGCAGGGCTTTTGCGTTTGGTAAGTCGATCAAAACCACTTAGGATATCGGTCGCCAATTCACGAGCTCGCTTTTCATCACCACTAGCCAGGCGGTCTTTGCGGAGTTTCTGATCCAAAATTATCGAGTACCGTAAGGCATCGTCATCGGTTTTTGATTCGGGTTGATTGATCAGTCCCTTGAGAATATTTCGAGCTTGCTGTGTCCTCTGTTCATCGCCTCGTGAAGCCAACAGGATCGCATGGAAAAGCTGATTCTTTCCGGCGGACGCTCCCTCTTCAACGCGCACGAGGGACTCGATACGATCCCATGGGATTGACGTACTATTCAAATCATTGCTTAACAGTGCTAGGGCCAATGAGTTTTGCCTCGTCAGCAGAATTTGTGGGTTCGTTTTGGCTCAGGAAGGTTGCCAAGCTGATGATACAGTGCGATCGAAATGGTTTCTACGTCCTTGAAACCGTACGCTTTTCTCATGG
>Ga0315901_10009727_pt1 | contig 11029 bp, 9 predicted proteins | sample LakEriMetagenome_10_FD_203761 | JGI IMG/M metagenome (GOLD analysis project Ga0315901, IMG submission 203761) | Freshwater fungal communities from buoy surface, Lake Erie, Ohio, United States - Buoy 2 MA116 | ecosystem: Environmental > Aquatic > Freshwater > Lake | place: USA: Lake Erie, Ohio...
GTTCGCCTTGCGCGGCCCATCGGTCACGGGCGATGCCCCGTCGCCCGAATTCAGCGCCAGTTCAAGAGAAGGCTATCTGCTGGCCAACAACCTTCTGATGGTGACCGCGGCAGGCTCGGTTCTGCTTGGCACGCTCTATCCGTTGGTGCTCGATACCCTAGACCTGGCCAAGATTTCGGTCGGGCCGCCTTACTTTGAGGCGGTTTTCTTTCCGCTGATGGCACCGGCTGCGTTTCTGATGGGTGTGGGGCCTCTGGCCCGATGGCGACAGGCGCCCTTGCCTTCGCTGGCTCAGCGTCTGAAGTGGGCGTTTGCGATTGCGCTCGTCACCATGATCGCCACCCTGGTAATGCGCGACACCACGGGCAGCGGGTCGCTGTTTGGCAGCATCGCCTTCGCCAGCGGCATCTTCCTGGGCATCTGGCTGATCGTGGCCAGCGGAGTCGCTCTGCAGGAGCGGGCCTCGCAAGTCAAAGCCCCTCGCCTGATCGAACGCTGGCGTGCCCTGCCAGCCAGTACCTGGGCCATGGCCCTGGCCCATGCCGGGGTGGGCGTGTTCTGCATCGGCGTGGCCTGCGTCAAGACCTTGGAAGTCGAAATCGACTCCGCGCTGGGCCCGCAGGAAACTCTCACCATCGGCGGCTACCGCATGACCCTGACTTCGATGGGGGAGGTGCAAGGGCCAAACTACCGTGCGGTTCGTGCCCGGATCGAGGTGCAGCCTGCATCGGGCGCGGGTTTCGTGCTTGAGCCCGAAAAGCGCTTCTATCCGGTCACCCAGTCGGTGATGACTGAAGCGGCCATCGATTCCGGGTTCACCCGCGATGTCTATGTCTCGCTCGGCGAGCAACTTCCCGATGGCCGGTGGACCGTCAAGGCCTGGGTCAAACCCTTCATCGACTGGATCTGGGCAGGCTGCTTCCTGATGGCTCTGGGCGGTTTTCTGACCATGGTCGATCGCCGATACCGGGCCACGCGGGTGGCGGCCCTGCAGCCGACTGAAGGCGCTGCAACGGCGTCCGCGCGATTGGGCTGAGAGCATGCGTGCGCTGCGTTTCATTGTCCCGGCTGCGGTCTTTGCGGTCATTGCGATTTTTCTCCTGCTGCGTCTTCAGTCAGGTCGCGATGCCAAGGAAATCCCTTCGCCGCTGATTGGCAAACCGGCCCCGGCCTTCAGCCTGCCTCTGTTGCATCAGGCTGAACAGTCCTGGTCGCCTGCAGCTCTGAAGGGGCAGGTCTGGCTACTCAATGTGTGGGCGTCGTGGTGTGTGCCTTGCCTGGCCGAACATCCGCTCATCACGCAAATCGCCCGTGAAGGCAAGGTGACCGTGGTGGGCCTGAACTACAAGGATGAGGTTGGCAATGCCAAGGCCTGGCTGACCAAGCACGGCGATCCCTACCGGGTGGTGATCTCGGATCGCGCCGGCCGTGCCGGGCTCGACTATGGCGTGTATGGTGTGCCTGAAACCTTTCTGATCGATGCCCAGGGCGTGATCCGATACAAGCATGTCGGCCCGCTCACGGCCGAGGTCCTGCGCGATCGCCTGGGCCCGCTCATGAAGTCGCTGGCCCCATGAGCTCGGCCCTGCCCGATCCTTCGCCCGAACAGGCGCAAGCCCTGCTGCGCAGTGAGCGTTTCCGAAAGCTGGCCAGCGAACTGCGTTGCCTGGTTTGCCAAAACCAGACTCTGGCGGATTCCAGTGCCGAACTCGCCGGTGACCTGCGACAGGAGGTCTTGCGTCAGATGGCCTCAGGCAAGGACGATGCCGCCATCAAGACCCATCTGGTCGACCGCTTCGGCGAGTTCGTGCTGTATCGCCCCACGCTCAACGCCCACAACCTCGGGCTGTGGGCCGGTCCGGCCGTGCTGGCCGCGCTGGGCGGTCTGGTGATGTGGCGTTTTACGCGACGACGCAATCTGAACAAGCCTCGCTTGAATTTCGAACAGGTCGACGCGCTGCTCGAGCAAACCAACCCCGCTGCACGAAGCGTCCCCTATGGGGAGGCGGGCCGTTCGCCGCCCGGCTCAGCGCCCTCCTCACGCCCGCCGGACTGACCTTTTGCTCGATACGCCCACCACGCTGGCGGTGCTGGGTGCGGCCCTGATTCATGCCGGCTGGAATGCTTCGCTGAAGTCACGCGGTGAGCCCCTGCTCGAATCAGCGCTGATGCACCTATGGCTCGCGCCCGTGGCGCTGATACTGCTGGCGGGCCTGCCCACACCCGATGCCTTCACGCTGGCCTGCGTACTCGCCTCGGCACTGGTGCATGGCGTGTATTTCCAGGTTCTGGCCGCGGCCTATCGACACGCTGACTTCAGCATCACCTACCCCATCCTCAGGGGCAGTGCACCAGCCATGACCGCCGTAGGCGCGATTTTCTGGATGCACGAACACCCCGCGGCGCAAGGCTGGCTGGGCATCGCCATGATCTGCGGCGGTGTCGTGGCCATGGGTCTGCTGGCCACGAGGATGCGACCGTCCGTGGATTCAGCCGTTCAAGGTCAGGCGGCCCAAGACCCCGCGGTGATCCGAAAGGCGATCGCATGGGCGCTGTGTACCGCACTCACCATCGTGGCCTATACCCTCATTGATTCGGCCGGCGTGCGCAGCGCGCCACACGCCTGGATGTACATGGTCTGGCTCACGCTCGCACAGGCACTCGTACTGGGCACGGTGGTGCTGATTCGCTCGCGCCAGACCTTCGTGGCGTATGCACGCCAGCGCGGGGCCAGGCCCATGCTGACGGGGCTCGCGCTGGTTCTCAGCTATGGCATCGCCTTGTGGGCGATGACACGCGCGCCCGTTGCTGCGGTGGCCGCGCTGCGCGAAACCTCGATCGTGTTTGCCTTGCTGATCGCGAGGCTGTTGCTGGGTGAGCGTCCAGGCGCAGGGCGATGGATGGCCGCTGCCGTGATTACGCTCGGGGTCGTCGTGCTGCGGACCGCCTGAAACGCAAACGCCCCGGAGAGTCCGGGGCGCTTGTGCACTCGATCGCGTCGTTGCGACGCTGCGGGGTGATGTTCCGGGGACCACCCCAGGAACATCTCGCGAACGAATTACTTCGCTTTTTTCTTGTTGACGGCGGCCTTGAAGGCTGCGCCGGCTGAAAACTTGGGCACGGTGGCGGCAGCAATCTTGATCTTCTCGCCGGTGCGCGGGTTCTTGCCCATCCGGGCCGCACGCTTGGTGGAGTAGAACGTGCCGAAGCCCACCAGCGTCACGCGATCACCTTTGGTGACTGCCTTGGTGACCGCCTCGATGACGGAATTCAGGGCGCGCTCGGCGGCGGCCTTGCTGATGTCGGCGTCAGCCGACACGGATTCAATGAGTTCGCTTTTGTTCATGGGGGGGAACCTCCGTCACGGGTGGGTGGGGTCGTGTCTGTTGCTCCGGATGACCGACAGATTCATCAGGGCAATGAAAAGCCCGATGACGGCCAACCCGCGGAGCGCTCTTATCAGGGTCGGCGGATTGACTGGATCCACCAACTTATTGTGGCATAAAGCGAGCCATTCGCAATCATCCCCGAGTGATCTGATGAACCGTGGAAAGTCTCTAAAGCCTGACACCCTCCTGATTCACGGCGATCGATCACACGATGCTGACGCCTCGCTGACACCGCCCATTGCATGGTCAGCCACTTTTGTCGCCCGGGACGCCAATCAGTTTTCTGAAATGTCGTCCCGGCCCATGCATCCGACGTTCTACACACGCTATGGCAATCCGCTGCACGAACGCGTTGCCGGTCTGCTCGCCCAACTCGAAGGCGCGCAGAGCGGACTGATGTTCGCAAGCGGTATGGGTGCCATCAGTTCGACCTTGATCGGCTTGCTGAAAAAGGGCGATCGTGTGGTCGCGCAACGGAATCACTACATGGGCACCACCCGGCTCCTCAGTGAGACCCTGCACCGTTTCGGCGTCGAGACAACCTTCGTCGATCAGACCGATCTCTCGGCATTCCAGCGGGCGCTCGAGGCCCCCTGTGCGATGGTGCTGCTCGAATCACCGACCAATCCGGATTGCAGCCTCACGGACGTCGCCGCCGTGTGCAGCGCCGCGCGCGCCGTGGGCGCATTGAGTGTTGTCGACAATACCTTTGCGGGCCCGCTCAATCAGCAACCCCTGCGTCTGGGGGCTGATCTGGTCGTCCACAGTGCAACCAAATCCTTGGGCGGCCACCATGATCTGACTGCGGGTGCCGTGCTGGGCTCGCAGGCGCTGATCGAGCAGATCTGGCAAACCCAGATCGTGTTGGGTGCCACCCTTTCTCCCATGGATGCCTGGCTGCTGTTACGTGGGCTGAGAACGCTGGCCGTTCGAACCGAAAGAACGAACCTTCATGCACTGCGGGTCGCTCAGGCGCTGGAAAGGCATCCCGCAGTCGCCTCGGTGTCCTACCCTGGTCTGCCCAGTCACCCCCAGCACGAACTCGCGAATCGGCAGATGTCGGGCCATGGCAGCGTATTGGGCGTTCGGCTCAAGACTGGCTACGCCGGCACGGCCGAATTCGTGTCGACCCTTACGCTGGCCCGGCAAGCGGTCAGCCTGGGTGGAGTCGACACGCTGATCGTCCATGCGGCGGCCATGTGGGCTGGCACGCTCGATGATGCCGGTCTGCGCAACGCTGGCATCGAACCCAACCTCGTCCGGTTGTCGGTCGGGCTGGAGGATGCCGAGGATCTCATTGCCGACCTCACCCAGGCGTTGGACGGCATCAAGATGTGACCCAATCGAGGTCTGCGAGAAGACCTGCATTCGAATTGTGTGATCTGGCGCACAACACGCCGGGGGGGCGCAAGCCAAACTGATCTCCATGTTGCATCGATGCCGAGTCGATGCGCCAAGGACCGATGTCCGATCAGTCAGCTCCTGCAATCAAGCAAGGAATGGATCGCCCACCATGACCGTGCCCCACCCCGTGCCGACCTGGATCAAATACGCCGCTGTGGCGGCCGCCGTGCAACTTGTCACGGCCTGCGGGGGAGGCGGGGGTTCAGGTGCACCGGACTCGCTGAGCACCGCGATCCGGCCGGTCGAGAGTGTCGCTGCTCCGGCAGGTCTGGCTGCAGGAAGCGCCTGTGATCTGAAATACACCATCACCCAGCATCCGGTGCTGACCGGTGCCGATCCGCTGATGGGCTCGCAGTGGCATCTGCGCAATCTGGGTCAGAGCGGCGGGACGACAGGCGAAGATATCCGCGTTGCAGGCGCCTGGCCGCTCGCCAAGGGCGAGGGCGTGATCGTTGGCGTCGTAGATGACTCCGTCGAACTGGTCCATCCGGATCTTGCGCCCAATGTCGTGGCGGGCAGTGTCAGCTTTCGGCCTGGCAATGAAGGCGGTTGGCCCGTCCCCTGCCGAGCAGCAGAGGATGACCATGGCACGGCCGTGGCGGGCATTCTGCTTGCGCGTGACGACAATGGTCGGGGCGGCAGTGGCGTGGCTCCTCGGGCTTCACTGATTGGTTACGATGCGCTGTCCACTTCACTGGACCTGCATCTGTACGAAGCGCTCACCCGGGATAATCAGCGCGTCGCGATCTATCAAAACAGCTGGGGCTCGCCGGATACCGGGGCTGTCAGCGAAGCGGGTGATCTGTTCGCACAGGCGATCAGCCGTGGCCTCAATGAGGGCCGCGGCGGTCTGGGATCCATCTTCGTGTTCTCAGGCGGCAATGGGGGCCAGGGCGACAACTCCAACCTTGACGGGTTTGCCAACAAGCGGGGCGTGATCGCGGTCTGCGCGGTTGATGATCACGGCCGAAGAGCCGAATTCTCGGAGCCTGGGGCCAATCTGCTGGTCTGCGCACCCGGGGTCGGCAGCCAGAGAGGGATCTCAACCACCGCCCTGCAGAGCGACTACCGCAGCGACTTCGCAGGCGCTTCGGCCGCGACCCCGATGGTGAGCGGTGTAGCCGCCCTCATGCTCTCCGCTCGCCCCAGCACGCTCCAGCCGCTCACCTGGCGCGATGTCCAGCTGATACTCGCCAACACTGCACGACGCAATGATCCGCTTGATCCGCTCTGGACCCGGGCTGCCGGCGGGTCGGGGTGGGTGCACCCGTTCTATGGTTACGGCGTCATTGATGCCGAAGCTGCGGTCAAGGCGGCCATGACCTGGACCAGTGTGGGCGGAGCCGCCCAGCAAAAGCGTTGCGACAGTGGATCGAGCCTCTCGGGTCAGGCCATCCCTGACCAGCCCTCGGGCGCCGCCCTGTCCGTGACGCTGCGTCTGAACTGCCCCGGCATTTCGAAGATCGAGTTCGTCGAGGTCGAGGTCACGACCGAGCATTCGTATCATGGTGATCTGCGTATCGATCTCACCAGCCCCGCGGGGTATTCCAGCCGGCTGGTCGATGCCCGGCGCTGTTACAACGCCGGTGCCGATGCCTGTGGCAGCTTCAAGGGCTGGCGTTTTGGCAGCCAGCGTCACATGGACGAGAGCGCGCAGGGCGTCTGGCGACTGGACCTGACCGACCTCAAGGCGGGCGATCAGGGCGCATTGATTCAATGGAGGGTGATCATTCATGGTCGCTGAACGAAAAGGCCCGGCGGTGCAAAGCAACCGGCGTCGCATCACCTGGCTGCTGGGCCTCAGTGGTTTAGGTCTGGGGGCCGCTCTGGGGTCCTCGCACCCCGTCCTCGCACAGACGGCCCCGAGCTCAGCGTCATTGGGCTGGCATGACGGCGATCGTTGGCGGCCACTCTCCTTGGTGCCCGACAAGGTGGCCGACTTCTCCCCCAGCCGCATCAGTCGGACAAGCATCATTGAAGCGGGCCAGCCCGATGCCCTCCGATCGGCAGTGCTGCGAGATGAGGGCGGGCGACTGCGGGCATTGCCCGGCGGCTTGATCGTGAGAGTTCGCCCCGGACTGAGCGCAGAGCAGGTGCGCGAGCAGTTCATGCAGTCGGGCCTGAAGCCGTCCCGTCCGATCGGCGAAGACCAGTGGTTGATTGAAAGTCCGGTCGGTCTGGAATCTCTGCGACGGGCCAATGAACTGCATGCCTCGGGGCGCTTTGCCAGCGTTCAGCCGAATTGGTGGGTGGAGCGTCGCCTCAGATAGGTGAAGCGTCGCCTCAGGTAGGTGAAGCGTCGCCTCAGGTAATCTGCACCCGCCGTGCGCAGTTTGCGCTGCGCGCGCCCACAGCGGAGCCTGAACGCATGCGTACCGACGAGGCGGTGACGATTCACCGTAACGACTACTCCCCCCCAACCCATCGGGTCGAGCGAATCGACCTGCGCTTCGAGCTCGACCCGGTGCGTACCCTGGTGCGTGCCCGGTTATCGATCCGGCGCCAGACGCCCTCCGGCCAGACCGCAGAGGCCTCTGCGCCAGCCCCGGGCAGTGGCCTCGCGCCGGCCCCCGCGTTGTGGCTCGACGGCGAGCAACTCGAACTGCTCGAATTGCGTATCGACGGCCAGCCGGTGAGCGAATCTCGCCTGCAGAAAAGCGAGTACGGTCTGCTCATTACAGAGCCGCCCGATCGCTTCGAACTCGAAACCTGCGTTCGCCTTTGCCCGCAGGCCAACACAGATCTCTCCGGTCTCTATCTATCCAACGGCAACTTCTTCACGCAATGTGAGGCTCAGGGTTTCCGGCGCATCACCTTCTTTCCGGATCGCCCGGATGTCATGGCGATCTACAGCGTCGAGCTCATCGCGCCGGTTGCGCAATATCCGGTGCTGCTGTCCAACGGCAATCTTGTCGCGACCGAAACACTCAGCGACGGACGCCACAGCGCCCGCTGGGAGGATCCTTTCCCCAAGCCCAGCTATCTGTTTGCGCTGGTGGCTGGCACCTTGGTCGCACAGGAGCAGACCCTCATGCGACGCAGTGGCCGCGACGCCCTGCTGCAGGTCTGGGTGGAACCTGGCCAACTCGATCGCACCCAGCATGCCATGCAGTCGCTGATTCGCTCGATTCGCTGGGACGAAACGCGCTACGGACTGGAGCTCGATCTGGATCGTTTCATGATCGTCGCCGTGTCGGACTTCAACATGGGAGCAATGGAGAACAAGGGTCTGAACATCTTCAACACCAAGTATGTGTTCGCCCATCCGCGTCTTGCCACCGATGCCGACTTCGCCGCGGTGGAGTCCGTGGTTGCCCATGAGTATTTCCACAACTGGACCGGCAATCGCGTGACTTGTCGCGACTGGTTTCAGCTCACCCTCAAGGAGGGTCTGACCGTCTTTCGGGATCAGGAGTTTTCGGCAGACATGATGGCGCAAGCCTGCTCGGATGAAGCCTCGGCCCAAAGTGCGCGGGCGGTCAAGCGCATCAATGACGTGCGGGTGCTTCGCAGCCTGCAGTTTGCCGAGGATGCGGGTCCGATGGCCCATCCGATCCGACCCGACAGCTATCAGGAGATCAATAACTTCTACACCGTCACGGTGTACGAAAAGGGTGCGGAAGTGATCCGCATGCTGCAGACCCTGGTCGGCCAGGAGGGCTTTGCAAAGGGCCTGGCACTCTACTTTGAGCGCCATGACGGTCAGGCGGTCACCTGTGATGATTTCGTCCAGGCCATTGGCGATGCCAATGGCCTGGACCTCGCGCAGTTCGCGAGGTGGTACGCCCAGGCCGGCACGCCGAGGGTGCGCGCGCAAGGCGCATACGACGCACAGCGGCTGACCTACACCCTGCATCTGGCGCAGTCCTGCCCGCTAACGCCAGGCCAGGCCGACACGCTGCCCCTGCACATTCCGGTGCGCCTGGGTCTGATCGGTGCCGACGGGCAGGACCTTCTGCAAACCACGGTGGAATTGCGTCAAGCCGAGCAGACCTTTGTCTTCGAGAATGTCCGGGCCCCGTTCGATGCAAACGGGCAGCAGCCGGTGGTGGCCTCGCTGCTGCGCGACTTTTCAGCCCCCGTCATTCTGCACACCGATGTCACCGATGCGACCCTGGCCTTTCAGCTCGCCTACGACCAGGATGCCTTCAATCGATGGGAAGCGTCGCAGCAACTGGCCGTGCGGGCCATGCTTCGAGTGTTGGCAGGCGAATCCGCCGAGTCGGCTGCATCGGCTCTGGCCGGTGCGCTGGGTCGGGCACTGACCGATGAGTCGCTGGATCCCGCCCTGCGTGAGCAGTTGATGCAGATGCCCGCCGAGGGCTATGTCGCCGAACAGATCGATGTCGTGGACCCCCAGGCCCTGCGCGATGCGCGGCATGCGGTGCGCACGGTTGTGGGGCGGTCGCTGTTGGGTGCGCTCAACGACCTGCAGGCCCGCATGACCGTTCTGGAGCCCTACTCGCCCGAGCCACCGCAAACCGGCCGGCGTGCGCTGCGCAACGCGGCGCTCAGTTGGCGCGTGGCTCTCGGGGCGCCGGGCGCTGATCAGCAAGCCTGGTTGCAGTGGCAGCAGGCCAACAACATGACCGATCGCTTTGCGGCGCTGTCGGCGCTGTGTGGCAGTGCTTCACCCTTGCGGGACGCTGCACTCGAGGCCTTCGAGCACGAGTTTGCACAAGAGGCTTTGGCGCTCGATAAATGGTTCATGCTGCAAGCCACCCTGCATCGGCAACCCGCGCAGACGCCAGTGCTGGAGCGTGTTCGTCTTCTGATGCAGCATCCGGCGTTTTCGATACGCAACCCGAACAAGGTAAGGGCCCTGATCACCAGTTTCTGCACTGGCAACCTCGCTGAATTTCATTCAGCGGATGGCAGCGGCTACGCCTTTTGGGCCGAACAGGTGCTGGAACTCGATACCATCAACCCTCAGGTCGCCGCCCGCCTGGCGCGGGCGCTCGATCGCTGGCGACGCTTCGAACCTGTGCGTCGATCCCTCATGCATCAGACCCTGCAGCAACTCGCCTCGCGGGTGCGCTCACCGGATGTGCGCGAGGTGATCAGCAAGGCCCTGGTGGACAGCCACGCGCAATAATCCGTCTGGCCTTACGCCACCGACGCCCTCTCTCACGATCTTTCGAACATGACCAAGCCCATCAGCCTCACGCAATACCTTGTCGAAAAGCAGCGCGAACGCAACCTCATTCCGGCCGAACTGCGGCTGCTGCTCGAGGTGGTGGCCAGGGCCTGCAAGCGCATCAGCTATGCGGTGGGCAAGGGGGCGCTGGCGGACGTCCTTGGCGATGCCGGTAGCGAGAATGTCCAGGGCGAGGCTCAGAAAAAGCTCGATGTAATCGCCAACGAAACCCTGCTCGAAGCCAATGAGTGGGGCGGCCACCTGGCCGCCATGGCGTCTGAGGAAATGGATCATCCCTATGCGATTCCGAACCGCTATCCCAAGGGTGAGTACCTGCTGCTCTTCGATCCGCTGGATGGCTCATCGAACATTGATGTGAATGTCTCGATCGGCACCATCTTTTCAGTGCTGCGTGCGCCCGAGGGTGGTGGTGAAGTGCTGGAGTCGGACTTCCTGCAACCCGGCACCCGGCAGGTGGCGGCAGGCTATGCGGTCTATGGCCCAGCAACCCTGCTGGTGCTCACGGTCGGCGATGGCGTGGCCTGCTTCACGCTCGATCGCGAAACCGGCTCCTGGTGGCTCACCCAGGATGGCATGCGCATTCCGGAGGACACCAAGGAGTACGCCATCAACGCCTCCAATGAGCGTCACTGGCATGCGCCCGTGCGCCGCTACATCGACGAGCTCAAGGCGGGCAAGACCGGCCCGCGAGGCAAGGACTTCAACATGCGCTGGGTGGCCTCGATGGTGGCCGATGTGCATCGCATCATGACCCGGGGTGGGGTCTTCATGTACCCCGCTGATGCGCGCGAGCCCGGCAAACCGGGCAAGCTGCGCCTCATGTATGAAGCCAATCCGATGAGCCTGCTGGTCGAGCAGGCGGGCGGCATGGCCACCGATGGCAGGCGACGCATTCTGGACATTCAGCCTGACCAGCTGCATCAGCGGGTTGCGGTGTTTCTAGGCTCGAAAAACGAGGTCGAGCAGGCCACACGAGCCCATCTCACCCCCTGAACACCGTCATTGAGGGCGACGGCTCAGCCATGACCCGCCCCGGCGCAGCAATCGCCCGATCAGCGTCGGGCAAGGAGCGCATCCA
>Ga0315901_10009728_pt1 | contig 11029 bp, 8 predicted proteins | sample LakEriMetagenome_10_FD_203761 | JGI IMG/M metagenome (GOLD analysis project Ga0315901, IMG submission 203761) | Freshwater fungal communities from buoy surface, Lake Erie, Ohio, United States - Buoy 2 MA116 | ecosystem: Environmental > Aquatic > Freshwater > Lake | place: USA: Lake Erie, Ohio...
TTACCGGTGGATTGGGGGCTTCCAGTGCTATAAAATCTGGTATCAATCCAGATTCTTATTATAAAAGATCAAATTTTCCCAGCGCGTCTCACAATCGAAATCGTATTTGGAGACTGCTTCGAATAACGCTTTAGAGCAACCGGGCACCATGCGGTCGTGTAGCTCTACGATCAGTAATCTGGTTTTGGGCAACCAGGACTCAAAACCTGTTCGGAAAAGTTCCTTTTCGGCCCCCTCTATGTCAAGTTTGAGTATATCGATCGTTTGTTGCCCGCTTTTTTCCAATAGCTCCGCAATGGATACGGCTGGCATGGAATCGGAGGTGGCTGATTCGCTCCATTCGACCTGAAAGGCATTGGCGTCAGCCGATTTGTCCTTGATTCGGAGATGTCCGGAACTCGGCCAGAGTCCGGCTTGTATGGCATCTACCCGTTTTTGATCTCTTGTGTTGTGTTGTAATAGGGCGCAATTCGCGGGGTCGGGTTCAACGGCAAGGATTGTTGCCTCGGGAAATCGCCTGGCATAATAAAGAGCCGACATCCCGATGTTGGCTCCGCCGTCGATGATGAGCCTGGGCTCAAAGGGAATGGGAAAGTCGTATTCCTTTAAAACAAAAACATGTTCGTAGGTGTCGTAATCGGTCGAATTCGGTCGCAACCGAAAGCTGGTGTTCCAGCGGGAGGCACGGATCTCTCCGAAGGTTTTCCGTTTAGCTTTCCACCAAAAAGACAGTCCGTCGGCCAGGCCGAGGGTGCGGGTCATGTTTTTCAGTCGAGACAAGTGACGTGGGGTATTAGGATCTGTTTATCGCAGATATGCTCAAAGTTCGGTGTTTCAGGTTGCTCATTCGCTACAGAGTGAATTTTGTTCATCGGTTAGTTGTTATTTTGAGCGATGCATTTGGGATTTGTTTCGTACGAATATCCGCCCGATACCGGTCAAGGTGGTATCGATACCTACGTTCAACAGGTCAGTGCTGCACTGGCCGGCTTGAATGTGGAAGTGGATGTGTTCGTGGGCAGTCCCAAACGTTTTGGCGTGGAACGCCTTCGTCCCAATTATCGCATCCACTATATTCAATGCAACTCTCGAGAGGAATTCATCAACCTTTCTCCTGAACAAGTGCGGATCGTGCATGGCATCATGCCCTTCGAAGGGGTTGAGTGCCCCGAGTATGGAGCCGAAGCAACATTTATGCGAACGGTTCTTCCTGAAGTTCGGATCTGGGTCAAATTGCACACGCCGGCTTACTTGGTAAAAAAGCTCAACGATCATTATTACGATCGCCGGATCTGGCGCCGGATCAAGCATCTGCTCCATCCCTATCAAAAAGAAAAAGATCCTGAGTATCTCGCCCTTCGAAAAGCCGACCGAGTGATCGCGCCTTGTGAATCGATGCGTGCGATCGCCATACGCGATTGGGGATTAGAGCCGGATCGGGTGTGGACTGTCCCCAACCCTTATCAGCCGGCAGCTGCATTCACGGAGATCGAATTGCCCAGCGGCGCTCCTACGGCCATCTATGTAGGCCGACTCGAAACGCGTAAAGGTGTTTGGAACCTGGCAAAAGCCATCCCACTCGTGTTGCGCGAAATACCGAATGCCCGTTTCCTGTTTCTGGGGAAAGACAGTCAGGGCCCGCGTCGCGAACGCTCCATGAAAAAATGCATGTTGCGTGCATTGGGCAATGCCGCCCGATCGGTTGAATTCATCGATGCCGTTTCACTCGCGCAAGTCCCGAGCATACTGGAGAGGGCTTCTGTTGCCGTGTTCCCTAGTCTATGGGAGAATTTTCCCAACGTGTGTCTGGAAGCCATGGCAAGTGGAAGAGCCATCATTGCTTCGAAGGAAGGCGGGATGATCGATATGTTAACTCCCTCACAGGGGGGCATCTTCATCGATCCGAACGATCCACAAGACATTGCGAATGCACTGATCGAACTATTCACCCATCCGGATCGGATCCGGCAAATGGGCGAACGCAATCGTCATCGGGCTACTCAGTATTATGGAAAAGAACTGGTCCGCGAACTGTTCGACACCTATCGAAAGTTGTGTTTTCATTGAGCTATTCTTTATAAAATCTTTCACACCTCGTTACACGTATTCAGACTTGTTTCTGCGTTAGCTTTAAAACTGACTATGCGATCGCTCTTACTTTTTTTACTGGCGTTGCCGATCATGGCCTTTCAGACGATCGAATCATCGGAGCAAACGGAGAACGTTTCCCCTCTAGCGGTTTTTTCTTCGGAGTGGAACAAGCCTCAATATCTTGTCTGTAATACTGCGGCAAACACGGACTATCTATCCGAGAATGAAAAGACCGTCATTTATATTTTGAATCTGGCTCGTATGAATCCGCCACTTTTCGCACAAACGGTGGTGAAGGCCTATCCGGATTACTCGGGCAACGCTAGGCTCTTGCAGTCAGATTATTACATCGGACTATTAGCATTTCTGAAAAACAAAATCCCCTTGCCGCGTCTGTATCCGGAGCGAAGTCTTTTTGAAAGTGCTCGTTGTCATGCCGAAACATCCGGTAAAACCGGATACATCGGACATAACCGACGTACCAAAGACTGTAAGGACATTGAAACATTCATGGGTGAGTGTTGTCAATACGGCTATCAGGATCCACTTTCGATTGTGATGGACCTACTGATCGATGAAGGCGTGCCTTCGCTCGGCCATCGCATCATATTATTCAGACCGCATACACAGATCGGGGTTTCTATTCAACCACATAAAAAATACAGGTGGAATGCCGTGTTGGATCTGGGATAGGAGACCAAGAGACCATAAGACAGAGAGACAATTAGAAGGGAAGATCGTCTTCGTGGTGTGGGGCATCGATTGGTCCGGGTACAGATGCCGGTCCTGAGGAAGCACCTTCCAATTCTACGCGCCAGGCCTTTACATCCGTGTACCAACGCCCGTTGTATTCGCGGCTCTCCACATCGAAATCGATCTTGAGTCGGTTTCCGGGAATCAGCTTGCTTTCCTCGATCTTATCTCCCCAAATGGAGATGCAGACTTTTTTCGGATACTGGCCGTCTGTTTCTACAATGACGTCCTGTTTTTTCCAGGTTCCGTTTTTACCATTTCCGGTTTGAAGTGGGAGAAGGGAGAGAAGCTTTACACTGAGTTGCATATTACTGTATTTGAAGGGCCGTGAAGGTCGGGAAATATATCCGGTCTGAAAAGTTGATCAATCTTCTTCGGCTGCGATCAGTCCCAAACTATGATCATCCATGTGTTTGGTGGTTTCTTTCCAAACCTGTTCGATCCGTAGTTGTTCACCCTTGTCAGCTGTGTAGGCGGGATGAGATTTGTTTCCTGTGCGTATCGCTTTCATGGCATCGGAAACAGGTAGAATGCGGTATCCGTTTGCAGTGCTGACATAGGTGGGGATGTAGTCAAGTTTCTCATACTTAAATTCCCCGGTGGAACGATTCTTTATCAATGTGATGCGCAGGATCATTCCACAGTCGGTGTATTGCTTCCGTTGGCCGGAAATAAAATTTCCTAAAGAGTACACCGTGAAGCTGGCCACATCACCCCAACCGCGCAGTTGTGAAGGCTGTAATACATGCGGATGGGATCCGATGATCAACATAATGCCCTGCTCATGAAGAAAATCAGCTAAAGCTATTTGAGCAGGTTTAGCGAAGCGCGCATACTCATCGCCCCAGTGCATGAAAGCGGCGATCGCTTGTGCTCCTGCATTGCGGGCCGACTGAACATCTTTTCTGATCTGTGCCGTATCAATCATGTTCACACAAAATGATTGTCCGACCGGAATCGGAATGCCATTGGTACTAAATGTGTACGCTAACACCCCAATTTTAATGGAACCCTTGTTGAGGATGAGTGGCGTGTTTCTTTCCGTGGCAGATCGTGCGGTTCCGGTATGATAGATATTTCGTTTGTCCAATTCCTCCAAGGTTCTGACCACACCGGGAAAGCGACGATCCAGCGAATGATTGTTGGCGGTGGTAAGCACATCGAATCCGGACTCTTTGAGTGCGTCCAGATATTCAACAGGGGTATTGAACTGAGGATATCCGGTGAACTTGGCTTCTGCACCGGCCGTTACGGTTTCAAGGTTTCCGAAGGTGAGATCTGCCCCACTCAAATATTTTTTTACGGGTTCGAAAACCGGACGAAAGTCGTACCCGTTTGCGGTACGAGCTTTTTCAAACTGCGAGGCATGGCACATCAGGTCGCCAACGAAAGCCATTGTAATCGTATCGTGTCCGAGGCTATCAGCCACCTGATGGATGGTGATTTCTCGGTCATAATAAGCGGCCCGGGCGTTCCATTGAGACATAAAAAGAAGTGCAATGGAAAGGGTAAAGATCCTTTGAGTAAAATTTGAATAGCGTTTTTTGTGCGGGTGCTTCATATAAAATGTTTGATTTTGAAAGATGTCCTAATTGTGCATATTGAACCTGTTTTTCATTGTTCTGCTACACATGGACAATATTCCGATTGCTGTTTTTTAGTTAATCGTAATGCAGGGTCGGGCTGAAAATTCACAATGCGTGTCTTTATTTTGCTGAATCCCTTATCGTTTCCGTCTGTATTTTTTCTCCAATACTCCCATGCTTGTTCACAATTGAAATCACAAAATTGGCGGAGTGCATAGGCGGAGACCAGTCCAGACATGTGCCAGCCATTCCAACAATGCACCAATATCGGTCCTGCTTCTGGAGATTCAATTGTTTGGTAAATCGAACGCATCAATACGTTTGCCAACGAATCGTTCACCGGCACAATCGAGTTATATTCAATACCAACTTCATTCAACAATTGACGGATCTCAGTTGGATATTGATTGGTGAATCGGTTGGCATATAGATAATACACTTTGTCGAACCCCAACTCATAGAGATTCAAAATGCCTTGAAATGTCATCGGACCGTCATTAGGCCTTGCTACTAAGTTATTATATGAGCCATTCCCTCCACTACGATATAGAATACCCGGCAGAACGGTGCGTATGTTTCGTATTCCGTTCCATTCTGGATCTCCTTTTCCAAGGTTGGTTGTGAACTTATGCGAGAGCAAACTGTCACATCGGGTTGTATCGGATAATTGACTTATGGCACCCATGGTTGATTGGGAGAAAACCAATGAAAGCATTGCCAAAAAAGTTACTTTTCTCATTGTTTCGGCTTTAATTCATTTTCAAGTGCTTTTTCCCAATTGACATTTATACCCTGCTCGGCTATTCTATCATACAATGCTTTGGAAAAGTTCTTAACTCTTGCGGAAGGGTCGTTAACAAGCGGACATACATTTTCGAGAACAAAACCTTTTGGATCGGGAGACCCGTTCGATTCTATGATAGCTGATGCCAATAAAGAACAGGTCCGGTATCGAATCTGCCAAAAATAAAATCCGGCCGTCATGCCCAGCTTGGATCCAGGAATGCTTACATCGGCAGTCAAATTTGGATTCACGATCGGGTAGTACCACGATTCTAATCCGTTCTTGTGTTCGATTCGTACGAGGTATAGTTTCTTTACAGAGTCAATCAGAAAAAACTCCTTATTCATCCCAGCGATCCAACAGCTGGCCGAAACGGACATGAACTTCATGTGTCGAACACGAAAGTTGTCAGTAGGCAATTCTTTAAATGCTTCAATTGTATAGGCCTGCTGCCAATTTCCGGTTGCCAGATCTTTCGAATTAAATGGCGCAATCCAGGAAACTAATTCGCTGATTGGCTTGTATGTTCGATAGAAACCTGATTGTTGTTGAATCTCATTTGGCCCTTTGAAAACAAGACTCGAATGGCGGAGGAGTTCGACGTCTACTCGTCTGAATTTTTCCGAAATGCGTCCTTCCTCTTGTGCATTTGCCGACTGAAAAGTAGCCAAAAGAACAATCAGCAATACATTTACGGTTACAGATCGTTTTCTTCTTTTCATATAGTAAATGATTCCCGCCACACTTGCTATCAGAATGCCAATCAAAGGCAACATCCAATCACCCTTATACCAGGGTTTTTGGGGAGGCATGAATTTCGGAGCTTTCTTTGACAGGGTGAATTTTCCATCTTCAGAACGTATCCAGTAGGGTTCTTTACGGTTAATGGAGTCCCAGGCAAGCAGATCAATCGAGTCGATCCAGGCCCCGGAGGGCTCGGTCAGATAAAGTGTTGGACCCAATTTTTTTAGTGGGAGATTCGGACAGGCGATCAAATCAATGTTTGTATTTGGGAATAGCCGACGAAATGTCAAGGTGTCCTCTGTGATAACTAGGGGCATTTTCTTTAATGAAAGGGTAATGGAAAAATATTTTTTTGAATCGACCAGTATAACGCTGTCTTTATGTGTTCCCCATCCGTTGATTTCTATGAAGCGGGGCTGATCTTTTTTTCCGTGCCCGATGCTATTGATCCAGATTTTATCTTTTGATATCGATGGGGGTGTCTTTTCTACTTTTGCGGATATATTGAGGATCGAGTCCTTGGAATTTAGCACCAATCGTTTCCGATCGATCGATCCGTTTTCCCAAGAAATAAATTGATATCTTGGATGCAAGATGTCTACTTCGACATTCACCCGAACATCTTTGAAATATTTTCCTTTGTATGGAAGAGACGGAACGGGTATTCGTTCGATATAAAATTTTACAATGTCGTTAGACAGGGAGCTATTAATGCCAAGCTGATAAGTGGAGCCTAATTGAAAGTTACTCGATAGATGTTGATAGGCTGCCGGCATTCGGGCCTCTGCAAATTGGTCCAATCGTTTTATACGCGAAAGCCAATTATTTTTAGACTGGTTAAAGTTTTTTCGTTTCAAATGCCGTTCGATCTCCGGCTCAAGCCATGATGTAAAAAAACCGATCCGATTCCCGATCGTATCTGCATGCAACCAAGTTGAAAGTAACATGCTGTACTGGCTTATAAATCGATCCCGGAGTTCGGGATTAGCGGTCAGGTGGCGGAGTAGAAATGTGGTAGAGGGCGGATTATGCCACGCTGTTTCAACAGGGCTTAATCGAAATTTCAGGTAATCAACACCTGGGCCACCAAACCCCAGGTCCCCATCATAGTATATCCACCTGAACCGACTATCCAAATTATTTGCTTCCCAGTATCGCACATTTCCTCTCGAGTCGGGATTGTTGATGTGTACTTGCAGGGCGATGTACTTAAAGTAATTGTCTACATCCATTCTTTTTTCAACCGAATCGACAAATCCGGCTTCATTGGGATCTGTATGGGAGAGAAAGTTAAAAAGTTCTTTATAGCTGGCGATACTACCATGGGTGGCACTTGATCCAAGTCCGGATATAAGATTTGATTTAGTTGCGTCAGCACCGTGGTTTGTTTCCAGGTATGAAATGTTGATTTTTTCACGGATGTTATGAATTCCCCAGTATTCGCCATTAACAAAAAGGACAGATGGTTGATACGCTGTATAATCCACCCCAATATCTTTTGCCAGGGAGGAGATCATCATATCCTGAAACCGTGTTCCTAGCCAATCATTGCCGCTGACTCGAAGCACCAGACTGTTGAATTCATCTATATTTTTTGTTGGAAATACCCTGTATTTGAATTTCCCTTTTCCGTATTTCTTACGGGCGATCACCCGGAGTGATTTTTCGGCATTTTGCCGGGTCATTCCGCCAAAAATTCGCAAGCCCACACTTTGAGCCATCGCCAATTTGTTTGACTGAATGAGTTCAAAAAAAGCTTGTCTTTCTAAGTCCCCCCAGCAATTTCCCCATCGTTCTCCGGATTCTGTTAGCCCGCCCACATAGATCCCGCGGTTTGGGTCGAATAGGTCTGAAGGAGGAAGAATCAAACTGGTGATAGGGAGTGTGGAAGAAAATCCGATTAAGTAAGTTCCAAAATATAGGGTGTCGCTTAGTTTTCCGTTTTCTTTCAGTGCAATGGTGATGGGGACGGTTTTACTTAATGAAACAGGGCGATCGAAAGCGTTGGCAGCTGTAGGGATGTTTCCATCTAACGATAGCATCAGTTCTATGCTCAGCGGCATTTTGGCGGAAAGTGTCAGTGGGCCATTGTAGATGCCCGGAAGGGCAGACAGGGCGACTCCTTTTTCTGATAGCTTGGTCAGCGGCATACCTACGTATGCATATGTGATGATCGATTGAAAAAGAAAAAAAGCCAGGGAGATTACCAGAACAGGTCGGCGCATAACGTTGTAGTAAGGGGCGAGAGTGAAGTTAGACGGATACAACATAACTTTGTTTCTTAAAGCTGGGAATTTTCATATGGGTACATTTTTTTTGTCAATCCTTAACACCTGTCTTATTGGATTGAGTTTGGTTTCTTGTGTATCGGACTCAAAAAAGGATAGTCTGAAGACGCCGCAGGCACAAGCGCCGAACCCGAACCCGATCCGGCCGGAGCGAGACAGTACCGATACAACCGCGCGTGTTTATCTCACCTTCGACGATGGACCATATACCACCACACCGGGCTTGATGCAGTTGTTGGCGAAAAAAAATATTCGCAGCAGTTTTTTCATCATTGGTTCGCAAATTGACAAGTCGCCCTGGCATGATAGTGTTTATCAAGTAGTCGCTTCTAACGAAAATTTCAAAATATATAACCACACCTACTCTCACGCGGTAACTCGTGGTCGTATACATGCTTATTACCGAAATCCAGCAGGTGTATGGCAAGACATAGTGAAGAATAAATCCTATTTACCGGCCGGCATGTCTATTACTCGCCTACCGGGTAAAAACACATGGAGAACGCCTCGGCGGACCAGCCGCACTGATCGTCAGGCAGCCCCGCTCTTGAATCTATTAGACACATTGAATCAGCCAGAATTCTTTGTTGGTTGGGATTTTGAGTGGGTTTCCGCTACCAGTGAAAATCGAGCGGATCTGGATAATCTGATCCGACAAGTAGAACAGAAACTTTCAAATTCCTCTCCCGGTAATCGGGATGTGGTTGTCTTATCTCATGACTACCTGTATAGAACACCCCAATCGCTGCAGCTACTCAGTGACTTCATCGATCATTTTCAGCGTAAGGGAAATGTCAAATTCGACTGGGTAGAACATTTACCCGGACTTCATACAGGGGCTGCAAAGACCAAACCAAGTTGACAGCCCGAATAATTCTTTTTAGCGTTATCGCGTGATGATTTGCAAATTCCCTTCTCCGTAAGCGGCTGTATATCCTATTGTAAAAGGAAGTTTTGGTATGGAGTCATTTTTATAGGCTTCGGCTAAGTCCGCTCGAAATCGCTCTGCAAAAAGCGGAATGGTTCTTGTATACTTTCCGTAGAGTTGGAACCTTCTCCCCGAATTTTTCAAGTAATTGTATCCGATGCCGCTATCGTCTTGAATGTGTAAGTCATATCGCTCCAGCAAATGATTACGTATAATGGAAAAATCGGGCCGGTCCATTAAATAAGATGCAGCTTTTGCCATGGATACAGGTTTACGCTTTCCCTGAATCTTGACGACCCAGCTTAACCAGGAATGATCTTTCGAAAGGCCTTCATCAGACAGATCTTTCGAGAAGTATATAACTTCTCCGGGTTTTCCACTTGGATGTTGGAAGCGAATGTGGCAGAAATCGACACTGTCATTTATGGAGTGGGTTGTATCCATTTTGATGGGATCCCAGGAGCCCAGATGAATGTTATCGATCCGGCAATTCAACTTTTTCAGGTAGTAGCAAATGATGTCGACAACGCCACGCTCTAAAAAATGTTTTTCCATATCTCGTGTCCGGAAAAATCCATATCGGCTACTGAAGTAAAAATAGCGCTGCGCATTTTTTAAGAAAATGGTGTAGTCGGGTTGATCTTGTAGCATGAGCGACTCGGTACTTCCTGCTCGTTCCAATCCCACTAACAGATAGGTGGGAGCATCCGGATAAAACGCCTGTACAAATGGAAGGTCGGGGCCGCTGAACGGGTAAAAGACAAAACTGTTCTCGTTGCCGCTTTTGGTAAATGATTCTTGTGCAGACCAACGACGGATGCTTTGTAAGATAGAGGTATCGTGAATGTTCCAATCACGATTTAGGCGTTTGACAATCTTCCGGTCGTCAGGCGTAAACAGGTTCGAGTCTTCTCCCGCCATGGCGGCAGCTCGTTTATCCAATTGTGAATCGACCACAACAGGCGAGGTGGTTTTGAGTGCGCTATCTTTTTTTACTTCGGGTAATTCTGCAGGGGTGCGAGGTGCCTGCTCACAGGAAGCCAGCAAAGCGCAAAACATTGTAACGACCACAGCGGGTTTCATGGTTTTTTTTTGTAGCGCAAAACGAAGAAAAAGTAGACCAATAAGCAGAAAAACTATGCCGAAAAGCGCTTCAGTAGTTTTCTCTAGTGCAACATAAATCATAATCCAGGTAGTGAAAGCGATGTAGATAAGTGGTGGCAGCGGATATAGTGGTATTCGAACGGGCCTTGGTTGGTTTGGATGTTTCATTCGAAGAATGATTGTACTGGCTGCGGTGAGTGTTGTAAAAAGGGAAAGGATAAATCCAATGGCGGTGACGATGAACTCAAATCGGCTGGCATGAAGGATCACCAGTGCGATTATTGATTGTAGCCAGATCGCCCGAGTAGGGGTAGACTGTTGTGTTTGTTGTGATAAAAATTTCAGTTCCGGATTATCTTCTGCGATCCGATGAATCACGCGTGGTCCAACTAAGATCATTGAACTGATAGTCGAAATCAGAAAAAATGCAATCAGCGAACTAACGATCATTGCCCCATATTGACTAAACAAATTTTCTGCAGCTATAAATGCTACATCGGGTTTACCTGCCAGTTCATTAGCGGGGGCAGCCAATAAGAAGGAAAAGTTTAAACTCGTATAGAGGATCAGTACAAGTACTGTGCCGAATATGATTGATTGGGGTACGTTTCGAACGGGGTCTCGAATTTCATCGATCATATAAGCGGAGGCATTCCAGCCCGAGTAGGCATAAGAAACAAAGATTAGGCCAACCCAAAATCCAGACTGGCCAATTTGCTGCATAAGATCGCCTTTCACCAATAACTGAGTG
>Ga0315901_10009730_pt1 | contig 11028 bp, 9 predicted proteins | sample LakEriMetagenome_10_FD_203761 | JGI IMG/M metagenome (GOLD analysis project Ga0315901, IMG submission 203761) | Freshwater fungal communities from buoy surface, Lake Erie, Ohio, United States - Buoy 2 MA116 | ecosystem: Environmental > Aquatic > Freshwater > Lake | place: USA: Lake Erie, Ohio...
GGAATTTCCTATAGCCTCGCGGATAGCGCGCTGGCCTTTGCGAGCAATGCGTATGGAATTCAAGCGGTATCCATTGAAACGTCTATTTCACATGTGGCACAAGCTTTTGAAGGCGATGTACTCACTACACAAGTGGAGGAGAAGAGCGTAACCAAAAGCACAGGGCTCTATCACGTGAATGTGCTCAATCAGAATAACAAGGTGGTCGCTTTTTTCAAAGGAACTGTATACAGAACAGGCAAGGAATGGGCGATTGAGAATTACTAAGGCCTATACTTCACCACTTGCTTTACATAGCTTTTGCTCGCTTGCTCGATGATGAGAAAATAGTCTCCGGCCGGGTAGGGCGCCAATTCAAACGTGCGTTCGTAGGCTGAATCGTTGAGTTGTTTTTCATCATAAAGCAAGGTATGTCCCTTGCCATCTTTCAGTTGTACAACAACGGGTGAATTGGACTCCAGGTTAAAGCGAACCGCTATGCTGCAGTCCGAAACGGCCGGAACAAGTGAGAGCTCATTGAATGCAATTGTGTTTGCTCCCAACTCAAGTAACGACAAGTCTTCTTGCTTGGGTTCTTCCAATCGCAGCAACGAAGGCGATGACTCCATGTCGGGAATGTTGAAGCTGCCGGAGTTTCCACCACCGTTCAATTCACGGAAGAAATCTTCCATTTGACGCTGTAAGTCGCCGGCATCCATGTTGAATTCAAAGTCATAGAAGTAATTGCCTTCATCGTCCATGCCTTTGAAGTCATGAAAAATTTGAAAGTCTTCTGTTCCGTTGGACGCGCGCTTTCCCAACGTTCCGGCAATACTTCGTTCCTTGCCATTGCGAATGATTAGGATGTCTACTGCGCTTTCCGGTTTGCACTTGCGAACGGCATTGGCAAGGGTGCCAAAATCGCCCACGATTTCACCATTGAATTCGAGCACAATGTCTTCGTCTTGCAAGCCCATTGCTTCGGCAGGAGAGTTTTTCTCTACCAGAATCGCTACGCCTGATGTGCTTGTTTTGTTGGATGGAGTTACACCCAGGAATGCTGTCTCACCGCCCGGCAGCCCTTCACCGTTCAGATTAAATGGCTGTATGATTCGCATCGAATCACCGAGAAGTGGGTTGATCATCAAAATCGAATCGTTACCGAAATGCAGATTAAAGGGAAGGGATGTTGATTCTTGTTCTATTGGTGCATCGATGATGGCCTTGATTTTCTTCTTTTTGCCATCGCGACTTACTACAATTTTCAATTCACCGCCGTTGCCCGCGCTATGCACTTGGTCTATCACATCTTGAGCAGTGAAAATGTCTTTCTTATTGATGCTGACGAAAACATCACCCGTCTGTAATCCCGATTTTGCAGCAGGGGTTTGGGGAATTACCTCTGTTATGCTCACTTGTTGCTTGCCTTTATCTGATTTGTTTGGAGCAACTTCTTTGAGCATCACGCCCAGCAATGGTTTTTTCTGGCCGCTGTTCATTCCTTGCCAAAAGGGACCGGGCATGTTCAAACTACGCGGACCTTGATAGCGATTCAATTCATCTTCATCTGAGAATATGCTGATTTCAATTTGTTGATGGCTGTTTTTTTGAAGGTCTTGTGGTTGTTCATTCAGTTCGCGTAAAACATCTTCCAAACTTTGGTTGGAATCAATGATGACCTCTCGGGTTTCTTCAGACTCCACACCATTGATGTTTTTCTTAATGCGGATTTGAGCTTTCTGCTGCGCCAGAATGCTGCCGGCAAACAAAGAGCCCATGAATAAAAGGAATACAATCGACTTTTTCATCTGAATTAACTATGCAAGGCCGCGAAGGTAAAAATGAGAATAAATGTGCGGCGTTAATACAATCCAAAAGTGTGTTAATGTTCAGTCTTTGAAAAACCAGAGCATTCTTCGTTGAATGAGGTGGACATCGGTGTAGTAGTAATGAATGATATCCTTATAGCTATAGCCCAATTTGGCCATGCGCATCGCACCTTCCTGACACAAGCCAACTCCATGACCGAAGCCTTTGCCTTTAAAGATTACCTCTCCCGATTTTTCTTCGATTTCGAATTGCGTGGACCGCAGTTTCAGTTCGGTTCGCATGACTCTGCGGGGTATTTGCAGCGTAGCGTCGTGGCAATACATGGGATTGCATTCACCGAGAATTCCACCATCGGACAGCGATGCTGTGTCATTGCTACCTCGTTTTTGTTTTATGTAGGAATTCCATTTCTCGGTGCTCATCGTTTTTTCCCAATGGCTGTGAGGCATCGAAAGGCAGAACGTATCGCATCGTCCAATCAAGTAGGGGACAGGTTTCGACCATGCAACTTCAGCATTGACCGTTTTTCCTCCGCAGTTGCTGTGAAAGGCTGCGGTAATGAGGTTGATTTCGTGATCAACGATGACAATGTCTTCTGTCGATTTTGCAGCTTTCTCGGCCAAGGGTTCTTTTCTAGGTTTACCATGGTAAACCTGACAGTGCGTTCCATCACAGATTTCAAATCCGGAATCGATGTGTCGGATGCGATTGTTGAGCGCATAGGTGCGGCTAATAACTGCTTGAACCTTGTAGTATTCCAGCTCACTGCCCGTGCCACTTTCGGCCTCTATTACTCCGGCAACATACTCTTCGATATCGATACGGTTTACCAGTTGCAAATGTCCGTTGATGCTAAAGGCTACAATATCGCCTTTATAAATACGATTGTTGGCTTTGCTGCCTGCGGGTGTCGCCTTGAATTCTGCTTGCGATTCCGATCTCCAAGTGATTTTCTTGAAGCCGGTGTGGTTTTTTCCCGAAAAGAAGATGTTCACTTTTCCGCTAATCGCGGTAATGTCGGCTGTTTGACCCGATGCAATTGTGAAAAGAAGTTTGTCATCGCCAATCACCTGGTAGCTTCCCGTGATGGGGCTTATTCCGCAACGCAAATAGTTTTGCTGGCAATGCAGGCCAATGAGAATAGGGTCGGCCCAAGCAAGCGCATGAAACAAAACTACAAATACACCAACTAGAGGCCACTTCATGGAGGCGAAATTACTCGGTGTCCGACGGCTGCTTAGGAAGTGATTCGATAATTTTCAACATTGCAGTGGCAGTTCGATTCGATGCCCCTGGTCCGCCCAGAACTATTCGTAATTCGGAATAACTGCGCTTCATGGACTCCCTACGCTGATCATCATGCAGTAATTGATTCAATTCAGTGGATAATCGTTCCGCGTTCAGTTCGTGCTGTATGAGCTCTGTGACAGCCTGTCGATCGAGAATGAGGTTCACCAGCGAGATGTATTTTATTTTAACGAGTCGCTTAGCGATAGCATATGAAATTGACGACCCCTTGTAACAAACTACTTGCGGAAGCTGATAGATACCTGCTTCAAGTGTTGCTGTGCCGCTTGTAATCAAACCGGCTGAGGCGTGTCGGAGTATTTCGGAGGTCTGCCCAAAGAGCACAGGAACCTGCGAAGTTTGTTTTACGCTTTCATAAAACTCAGAGGTTTGCGCAGGCGCTCCCGCTATTACAAACTGAACATCCGGAAAACGCTTTTCCATTTGCAGCATGATAGGAAGCATGGTCGTAATTTCTTGTTTGCGACTTCCGGGTAAAAGCGCTACCATGGGCTTATCGGTGAGTTTGTTGCGTTGCCGAAATGCACTGCTCGATTCTTCAGTCGTGCTGATTTCGTCAAGAAGTGGGTGTCCAACGAAGGTCACCGGCATATCGCGTTCCTCGAAGTATTGCTTTTCAAACGGGAGCACAACAAACAGATGATTGATGTGCTTCTTCATGGCGTGGATGCGATTTTCTTTCCACGCCCACACCTGTGGAGCGATGTAATACAGGACGGGTATATTGTTTTCGTGCGCCCACTTGGCTATACGCAGATTGAAGCCGGGATAGTCGATGAGAATGAGCGCATCCGGTTTGAATTCCAGAATGTCTTCCTTGCAAAATCGAATATTGCGAAGAATGGTTCGGATGTTCAGCAACACCTCGTAGAAGCCCATGAAGGCGAGCTCTCGGTAGTGTTTTACAATAGTTGCTCCCTGCTGTTGCATGCGGTCACCACCCCATGCTCGAATGGTGAGCGAAGAATGGTTAGCACGAAGCGCGTGAATGAGATTACTTCCGTGTAAGTCGCCGGATGCCTCGCCTGCAATGATGTATAGTTTCAACCGATTTGCTTTTTAGTATAACCAAGCGATAACCGCTACTGAGATTACAAGCACTATAATGAGCCCTTTGCAAAACTCCTCGTATCCTCTTCGGATGAGTGCAAAGAACAACACAATGTCGGCAAGCATCGAAAAGGAAATTATTCTGCTTTGGAAATCTTGAAGCGCTGAACCAAGGAAAACATCCATGACGAATTCGCTGAAGAAAATTTCGTTGTACCACGAAAAGACTAGGCCGAATAAGCAGAAACCAATGAAGGCGCCCACTAAACCACCTAATATTCCATATCCGACATGATTGAGTTTGCTCTTATTCATAGGTTCCAATCTCTGAGTGTTTGCATGGCGCTGTAAGCAGTTAGGTCGAAGTGAACGGGAACGACCGAAACAAAATTATTGGCCAATGCGATTTCATCCGTGTCAAGGCCTTCGTCCATCAACTTGAACTCGCCTGTTAGCCAGTAATAGGGCTTTCCGAATGGGTCGGTACGCACGTCGAAATTGTCTTCCCAATATCCTTTGGCTTGGTGACAAATCCGAATGCCGGCAATCGCTGATGGCGCACACTTGGGAATATTGACATTCAGACAGGTTCCATTTGGAATTCCATTTTTCAATGCACCCTCAACCAATTTGGTCACTACTTGTTGTGATGCTTCAAAGTCGGCTTCTGCACTGTGATCAAGAAGTGAGAATCCGATGGAGGGAATTCCTTCTACGGCACCTTCAACAGCTGCCGACATAGTGCCGCTGTAGATTACGTTGATACTTGAATTGGAGCCGTGGTTAATTCCTGAAACCACTAAATCGGGTTTGCGATGGAGTACTTTGTAAATGGCAAGTTTAACGCAGTCGACCGGAGTACCGCTGCATGCATAGGCGGCGCTAACCGGCAAATCGTACTTCAACGGGTGCAAGCGAAGCAGATTGCTAATGGTAACAGCGTGTCCCATTCCCGATTGTGGCTTGTCGGGGGCAACCACCACCACATCGCCAAATGGTAAAACCGCTTCGGTAAGTGCTAGGATGCCCTTCGAATAAACACCATCATCATTGGTAACAAGGATGAGTGGTCTGCTGCCTGATTTCATGCTGCAAACATACTAAGGTGCCTCGTTGTATGTAGGTTCATCTATTTTGCATGAGTAAGACAATTTTTGTCATAAACGGATTGAGTTCGGTTCATTCTCAGTTAAATTCGCTTTATTCTCTATTTAAATGATTCGCAAGAAGAAGATTGTCATTGTTGAAGACCACCTGATTATCCAAGAACTCCACAAACAGTATGTGGAGGATTTGGGACACGAAGTGGTAGCATGCTTTACCACCGGTGATGATGCAATCCACTATTTTCAGGATAGTTCAGCAGATCTCGTTTTGATGGATATTCGACTCGAAGATGCGATGGACGGAATCGAAGTAACCAAGAGAATACAGGAACTGAAACCTGTGCCGGTCGTTTACATTACAGGTAATACGGAAGATTCGAATTTCCGCCGTGCCATGGAAACCAGTATGGCCGGATTTATTTCCAAGCCGGTATCCCAAAGTGAACTGGAAAACGTTATTGATTCCCTCAACGACCTCACCAGTTCAATTATATACGCAGAGAAAATTCAAAAGGCGATTTTCCCGCAACGTAAAGATTTTGATGCGCTGTTCCAGCATACGGTTCATATCAATCGCCCCATGCACATCATTGGAGGTGACTTTCCATTTTTGAGAAGTTTCAGTGATTGCGGAATGGTAGTAGGAGGTTTGGGCGATTGCACAGGCCATGGAATACCCGCTGCTTTGCTCTCGGTTTTGTGTCATGAGATTATTTCAAATATCATCCAACGAACCCAAGTTTTAGTCGATATCGTTCAGGAGCTGAACACATCGTTGATTAACAACTTGGCGAAAATGAATAGTTCCGATGGAGTGAATGATAGCTTGGATATGATTGTTTTCAAGATGGATATCCCCGCTCAAACAATACAAATCGCCGGATTTAAAATGGGGTTCTTGCATTGGAAGGCCGCGGAAGGCGAGTTGCACTATCATAAATTTAAGGGCAAGTCGTTAGGCACTTCAATGGAAGATCGCGATATTCAAGTACTGGAAATTCCTTTCAACCGGGAAGACCAGTTTTTCTTTTACAGTGATGGGGTTACCGACCAATTCGGCGGCCCTCAGTCAAAAAAGCTCTCTACAAAAGGCCTGCTGAATGTTATTCAAACAATAATGGCAGAGGCACCCGCTAATCGCGAAAGAGAGATTAATTTATTGCTTCGCAGATGGCAAGGAATGAATGTTCAAACCGATGATATGCTGATGCTCGGCCTACTTCCTTCGAATGTTAAATTCCAGTAAAAATCAATCGCGTACCGATAACTGAATAGGATAATATTTCAACCACATGTCATTATTTTTTTCATCATCGATAATTGACCAGTTGTTTGAATCCAAGTCATTTGATTGGCAAAAACTCAGGCAACGGGTTGTGGAGTTTTCGGCTGTTGCTAATCCTGCAATTTGCTGCGTTGACTTTTTTCAAAAGGAACGCATCATTCGAGTTAAATCAAAGGAGGTAATAGATCTTCCGGTCGTTCTGAGTGATGAGGATTGGGAGTTTTGTTTTTCTTTATCCGAAGGCTTGAGACCTATTGGATCCGATGTTCCCCATTGGTTGACAGAATTGTCGGAGGGCGTTTTTTCACGCGCTACCTGTTTGGTTGCTGAACCGATTCGAGACGAGAATGGACTGACAATAGGACTCTTTTATGCATTCTATGCGTCGGGCGCTCCCGATTCGGTAGTAGCAACGTATCAACAATCTGTTGCGCACCAATTCTCGACGATTATTCAACAATGGCAGGCCGCAAATAGGCACAATGAATTGCTTTCGCGATTATGGACTTCCATGGAATTGAGCTGCCCCGGGTTTTTGATCTTGGATGAAAGGATGCGAATTGTGGAGAAGGGTTCACTTTACAACAAATCCCTTCCGCAGCTTTGTGCAGGAGATAAGTTTGAACAGCATTTTATTTGGGATGGTGTAATGGGTAGCGATGATTGGATTGCGTCTAATTCATCGCGCCAGAAATTGAGGTTCTTTCACTCGCTGGAATTCAATCAACGTTATAAGTGCACTGTTCAACCCATTCAATCCAACTTGTTTTTGCTTTTGGCAAATCCTGTCATTAATAGCAACCATGCCATGGTCGACTATCACTTGTCGGCCAATGATTTTCCATCGCATGATTACATAACAGATTTCGTTTTTTTGCAAACAACTACGCTGCAGACATTGGAGGAATTGCAACGTGCTAACGAGGTGATGCAGTCGCGAAATAAGGAATTGGAACTTTCCAATACCGAATTGGTCCGAACAAAATTAATTCTTGAAAATAAAATTGCCGAGAGGAACGAGCGCGTGCTCAGGCTATCCAATTTCCCTGAGCAAAATCCAAATCCGGTTTTTGAGGTCGATTTTAATCGTCAGTTTATTTGTTTCTCTAATCGAGCAGCAAGAGAGGCCTTCAATGATTTGTTGACGCTGACTTATGAAGATTTTCTTGCGGTAATGGGGCTTTCACACGAGCTTGTGTCAGGAAGCATTAAGCTGCGTGTTGAATTTGAATGCTTGAATCGATTTTTTATTGCCGATGCTTCTAGAGTGCCAAATGAGGATATTATGCGCTTTTATGCAAATGACGCAACTGAGCTCAGACAAATGAGAAGTTTACTCTCCAAACAACAGGTGGGCTTGAACAATCTTCTCGGTGTATTGGAAGCATTTAACATCAATCGGGAGGATGCATCCAGACAGGCAAAACTGGATGATGTTTTACAAGAGGTTTCCAGAGTGCTTGCTGCAAAAAGGAACTATGGGGATGTATGATATTTCGCAGTCTGTACATTCGAATTGTTTAATAGGTTAGTCCCTATTTTTAATCACTGATTGCCACTTGAAATGCAAAAAAACGTAGTTATAATTGTCGATGATGATCTTACAATTCTTGAGTTGCTTCGATACCAAATCACAGACGCCATAGGTGAAGTTTGTGACGTTGAATTGGCAACCTCGGGAAGTGAAGTAGAGGAATTACTCGCTACATTGAAAAGTCAGAACAGGATTGTCAAAGTCTTGGTAACCGATTATTTTCTGGATGATACAACCGGGTCGGAAATAATAAGCCGTGTAAAGGAAATATATCCCAATTGTTCTACCGTTCTTCTTACGGGACAGCACCAGCGCGATATTGAAAGAGTTGCTGATTCACCAATATCACCCGATCGATATTTCTCAAAACCCTGGAATTCGTTCGAATTGAAGTCACATTTGAATAATTTATTGGACCTGAAGTAAAAAGGAAATGGCAAGGGGAGAAGATGAAAAGCATTGGTTGTTGCGACGTCAGTTGCAAGAGCAATCGGAGGGATCCTTGCCGGAGGCATTCTTGCGCTCTGTCAATAAGGCTTACAGAATCTTCGACGATAATTACCTTCGAATCAAGTTAATTCTTAGAAGGAAAATCTATCAACTCGTTGAATCAAATGCCCGCTTGCAAGCGTTGCTTCAGGAGCGGGAGAACCAACTTGATCAGGACCGTATTCACCTCAAAAAACTTGTCGATAATTTTAATCGAGCAGAGATAATTGCTCATTTGGGAAGTTTTACTTGGTATTCAGGCACAGCCAGTGCGGAATATTCAGAGAACCTTTTTCAATTAATAGGACTTCAAAAGACGGAGCGGAGCGTGCCTGCAATGCTCCGGAAATTCGATAATCCGTTGGCTATTATTGCTGCCATTCGAAGGGCCAATCTATTAAACAATGTAGTTATTATTGAGAATTTAAAACTTCGGAACGAAGCACGTTACTTTGATATCGAAGCTCATGTGATTTTTAATGCCCATGCAGGTATTGATCGTATTTCGGGAATTATAAAAGAGAATACACGATGGGTCCATGTAAACAATAGAGCAGAGGACCAGAAGAAGTTTTACGAATCCATATTGAATAATATTCCTGTCGACATCGCCATTTTCAACTACGAGCATAAGTATATGTACTTGAATCCAGTGGCTGTTAGGGATCAAGATGTCCGTGATTTTTTACTTGGCCGCGACGATTTCGACTATTGCAGGGTGAGGAACTTAGAAACTTCGAAAGCTGAGGCCCGAAGAGCAACATTCCTGAAGGCCCGAGAAAGCAAACAAGCAATCGATTTTGAGGATGTAGGAAGTCAGGCCGATGGATCTCCCAAGTATACGTTGCGCAGATTTGTGCCGGTATTGGACCCGTCAGGCGAGTTTGCCTTTATGCTTGGTTACGGCGTTGATGTTACGCTTATCAAAATTCAAGAATTATCACTAGAAGCATCGCTCCACGAAAAGGAGCTTTTACTCGGCGAAATCCATCACAGCGTTAAGAATAATCTTACATTGATTGTTGCGTTGCTTGAAATTAACAGCGCACATGAGAAGTCTGAATTGGTAAAGAAATACTTCGGTGAAATTCGAAATCGCATCAGCGCGTTGGCATTGATTTATGATAAACTGTACCGTTCTGAAGTATTTAACCTGATTAATTTGAACGAATACATTGCTTCTCTTGTGCTCTATCTGCAACAATCAATTTTGCCGGGTAGAAGAGATGTTGCCGAACTTGAAATTGATCAAATTTATGTAGACAATAAAACTGCTGTTCCTCTCGCATTGCTGGTGAATGAGCTCGTGAGTAACGCGTTTCTCCATGCTTTTCCTGCGAGTGATTGTGTGCGTTTAAGGGTTTCGTTGAAGCATGAGGGAGACCATGTTGTGCGACTTGTTGTCTCTGATACAGGAGCAGGTTTGCCCCAAGATTTGGATATTGCAAAGGGGCGCTCTTTCGGCTTCAAGTTAATAGGTCTCTTCGCACGCCAACTGAAGGGTAAATTGCATGTAGAAAACAGCAATGGTTTGACGGTTGACGTCGAATTCCAAAATATGCAATTCGAGGTGCGGAATTAACATTTGACCGCCATCTTTGCCCAAATTTTTTTGCAATGGATGCATTTATTATAGATGGTGTGCGCACCCCAATCGCCTCTTTTGGTGGAAGTTTATCACCGGTGCGTGCCGATGATTTGGCAGCACACGTGATAAAGCAGTTGATGGCTCGACACACAATGTTTGATGCCGGTGGCATTGATGATGTAATCATGGGTTGTGCTAATCAGGCCGGCGAAGACAATCGCAACGTTGCCCGCATGGCATTGCTTTTAGCGGGTATTCCAAAGGAAGTTCCGGGTGAAACAGTGAATCGTTTGTGCGCGTCGGGTATGGCCGCTGCAGTGAATGCTGCAAGAGCTGCTCACGCCGGAGAGGGAGAGGTGTTCATAGCCGGCGGTGTAGAACAGATGACTCGAGCTCCATGGGTGATATCGAAAACGTCGACTGCATTTGGACGCGATGCTCAAATGTTTGACAGTAGTTTCGGGTGGCGATTCGTACATCCGAAAATGAAGGAAATGTATGGCGTCGAGGCGATGGGTGAAACCGCTGAGAATCTGGCTGAACTTTATTCAATTTCCCGAGAAGATCAAGACCTATTTGCTACTTGGTCGCAGCAAAAGGCAGCCAATGCAAAAGATAGACTTGCGATGGAAATTGCTCCCGTGCATATTGCACAGAAGAAGGGAGATCCAATAGTCTTTGATACAGATGAGTTTATAAAACCTTCCACAACGACAGATGGGCTTGCAAAATTGAAACCTGCTTTTCGCAGTGGTGGATCAGTAACCGCAGGAAATGCTTCCGGTTTGAATGACGGGGCAGCAGCTATGCTAATTGCTTCCGAATCGGGATTGAAGAGGGGTAATTTTGTTCCAAAGGC
>Ga0315901_10009732_pt1 | contig 11027 bp, 5 predicted proteins | sample LakEriMetagenome_10_FD_203761 | JGI IMG/M metagenome (GOLD analysis project Ga0315901, IMG submission 203761) | Freshwater fungal communities from buoy surface, Lake Erie, Ohio, United States - Buoy 2 MA116 | ecosystem: Environmental > Aquatic > Freshwater > Lake | place: USA: Lake Erie, Ohio...
GGCAAAGTGACGCTCGGTCCAGTCCAAACCCCGGCGAATCCAGTTGCGACTTGACGACACTCTTCCCCCCCCACTCGCATCGACCTCACAGCGCTGAGATTTGTAGTCGGTGGCCCAAATCGGGCCCGAGACCTCTTCCCCCAACCAGAGCCAAGTCACCGTCCCGGGGACCGAACAGCCGCGTGGTTGTGTCGCTCGGGCGGTTCGCTCACAATCGTGTTTCGCCGACGACATCCGATCTCGGACAACGCACCTGCCGAGTCCCTCCTTCACGGATACTTTCCTTCCTTCCCATGAACCCTTGTTTGCCTCGACTTCGCGGGTTCTGCTGGCTGGCGCTGGTGGTGGGACTGTTTGGGCCGGATCCGGTCCGGGGGGCCGAGGATGCTCCGGTTTTTGAAGATCGGGTGGCTCAGGTGCTGCTGCAGCGCTGTGGGAAATGCCATGGTGCCGAGACGCAAAAAGGGGCGTTCGCGCTGCACTCGGCCGAAGCTGTGCGCCGGGGGAGCGAAACCGGCCCGGTGATTGTTCCGGGAAAACCCGACGAAAGCCGGCTGTACGAAGTGGTCGAGTCGGGAGAGATGCCCCCGCGCGGCGAGACCCCCCTCACGGCCGATGAGAAACAGCAACTGCACGACTGGCTGCAGAGCGGGGCGCGGTTCCGGGAGTCGGCAGCCCCCACGGCGGTCACCCAGCACCAGGTGCTGCCCATTCTCTGGCTGCGCTGCACGGTCTGCCACGGAGGCCGCCGTCGCGAGGCGGGACTCGACCTGCGCACCCCCGCCGGAATGCGCCAAGGGGGACAGTCAGGACCGGCCATTGTCCCCGGCGATCCGGCGGCCAGCCTGATCCTGAAACGCCTCCACGCCGGCGAGATGCCTCCCAAAGACCAGTTGACCCTCGCGATGGTCAAGCCGCTGGAGAGCGCCGAGATCGACACCATCTCCCGCTGGATCGAACAGGGGGCGATCGAGGCCGAACGCCCCGACGATCGTGCCGGGGAACTGGACGATCCCCTCGTCCGCCCCGCTGACCGCGACTTTTGGGCGTTCCGTCCCCCGCAACGTCCTCTCCTGCCGACGCCCGTTTCGGCCTCCGTCATTCGGACCCCGATCGACCTGTTCGTGCTCGACCGTCTGGAAGCCGAGGGGTTGGGGCTCTCGCCCCCGGCCAGTCCCGCCGAGTTGCTGCGGCGGGCCAGCTTCGACCTGACCGGCCTCCCCCCGTCACCCGATGAGCAGGCCATCTTTGAGACCGAACTGAAGCAGGCCGGCCCTGCCGGACGCGATGAGGTCTGGGCGCGGTGGGTCGACCGATTGCTGGCTTCGCCCCGGTATGGCGAGCGGTGGGGACGGCACTGGCTCGACGTCGCCGGGTATGCCGACTGCGAAGGCCGGCGCGAACAGCACCTGCCGCGCCCCTTCGTCTGGAAGTACCGCGACTATGTCATCCGCAGCCTGAACGCCGACAAGCCGTACGACCAGTTCCTGCGCGAACAACTCGCCGGCGATGACCTTGTCGACTATCGGCAGGCGACCGAGATCACCCCCGAAATCGAAGATCTGCTGGTGGCGACCGGCTTTTTGCGGATGGCCCCCGACCCCACCTGGGCCAATCTCACCGGGTTTGTGCCCGACCGGCTGGAGGTGATCTCCGACTCGCTCGACGTGCTCGGCGGCGGGGTGCTGGGGTTGACGCTCAAGTGTGCCCGCTGCCATACGCACAAGTTCGACCCGCTTCCCCAGCGCGACTACTACCGCCTGGTTGCGATCTTCAAGGGAGCATGGGACGAACACAACTGGCTCAAGCCCGAGACCTTTGGCTATGGCGGAGCCCTCAACGCCGGGTTGGCCGAGCGACTGCTGCCACAGGTGAACTCGGCCGAGCGACGGCAGTGGGCCGACAAGCTCGCGGCGATCGACCAGCAACTGGCCCAGTGGCAGCAGCAGCCCCCCAGTGCCGAGCGCGACGAACAGATCCGCAAGTTGACCGCGTCGAAGCCCCGCGAGCCGCGACTGTTCGCCCTGTGGGACAACGGCGACCCCTCCCCCACCTGGATTTACCGGCGGGGCGATTACCAGAACCCCGGTCCCCCGGTGGAACCGGGCGTGCCGGCCGTCCTTGACGAGCCGGGGCGTCGCTTCACACCCGAGCCCCCGTATCCCGGGGCCATCTCGACCGGACGCCGGCTGGCTTTTGCGAACTGGCTCACCCGGCCCGACCATCCCCTGACGGCCCGCGTGATCGTCAACCGGGTCTGGCATCACCACTTTGGCCAGGGGCTCGTGCGCACGCTGGGGAACTTCGGCACCATGGGAGACCGCCCGTCCCATCCCGAGTTGCTCGACTGGCTGGCGTGTGAATTCGTGGAACGGGGCTGGAGTCTGAAGGAGCTGCACCGGCTGATTCTCAATTCCAGCACGTGGCGGCAGTCGTCACAGGTGAGTGAACTGGCGCAGGAACGGGATCCCGACCGTCGGCTGTTGTCCCGACAAGCGCTGCGCCGACTGGATGCCGAGCAGTTGAGCGACACGCTGCGACTGGCCGCCGGCAGCCTGGACCAGCGTCCGTTCGGTCCTGCCGATGGGGTCCAGATTCATCCCGATGGTTTGGTCACCGCTGGTCGCCGGCGGGGACTGTACAACCAGCAACTGCGGAAGTTTCCCGTGACGCTGCTCGACAGTTTCGACCTGCCGCAGATGAACCCGAATTGCCTGGCCCGCAGTGAGTCGCTGGTGGCCCCGCAGGCGCTGCACCTGCTCAACGACACGGGAGTGCGCGACCTCGCCCGGCAAGCGGCGGAGCAGGCACTGAAAGCGGGGGGTGACCAGGGGCTCGATCAACTCGTCCGGCAACTCGTGGGACGAGTTCCGACCGATGCCGAGCGTGGCCTGCTGCAGGCTCACCGGCAGGAACTGGCGAACGCCTGGCGGCAGCAGCCGGGGGTTCCGGCCGATCAGGCCGACCAGCAGGCCCTGCAGACCTTGGCCCATGCGCTGCTCAACTCGGCCCTGTTCCTCTATGTCGACTGAGGGCCCCATGACGGCTGCCTCTGCGTTCCCGACCGATCCTCGTTGCTCGCGCCGCTCGCTGGGGCTGCGGGTCTCGACACTGTTGCCGGCGGCCGCCCTGTGCAGCCTGCAGGGGTACGAGCGACCGGCGCAGGGGGCGACTGCCCCGACGGGGACGAATCCCCTGGCTCCGCGGCCGACGCGGCTGGTCCCCCGGGCGCGGGCGGTCATCCAGTTGTTCATGAATGGCGGACCGAGCCAGATGGATCTGTTCGATCCCAAGCCCGAGCTCGACGCCCATCATGGAGAGCCGTACTTCCCGAAAATCGCCGGGGAAGTCGAAAACGTGAAAGACGCGGGGGCCCTGATGCGCAGCCCGTTCCGTTTCGCCCAGTACGGCGACTGCGGGATGTGGGTGTCGAACGCGATGCCGGCGATTGCCGGGCAGGTCGACAAGCTGGCCCTGATCCGGTCGCTGCACACGACGAACATCACGCACGAACCGGCACTGTACCTCGCGCACTCGGGTCGCATGATTTCGGGACACCCGTCTCTGGGGAGCTGGGTGACGTGGGGCCTGGGGAGTGAGAACCAGAACCTGCCGGCGTATGTTGTGCTGGATGATCCACTGGGGTTGCCGATCAACGGGGTCGAAAACTGGAGTGCGGGGTATCTTCCCGCGAACTTCCAGGGGACGCGGTTCCGTTCGCAGGGTTCGGCCGTGTTGAACCTGCGCCCGGCACAGCCCGAGCCCGAGGGGATCGCACCGGTCCGCTCGAGGCTGCGGGCCGCCCTGGACGATCTGCACCGCCGGGAGCGTCCCGGTCACGGGCAACTCTCCGCCCGGATCGCCAGCTATGAACTGGCCGCCCGCATGCAGTTGTCGGCGGGGGAGGCGCTCGACCTGACGCAGGAGACCGCCGCGACGCAGGGGCTGTATGGCATCGGGCAGGAACCGACCGACAGTTACGGCCGGCGCTGCCTGATTGCGCGCCGGCTGGTCGAGCGGGGTGTCCGTTTCGTGCAGCTCTACATCAATGCCCAGATCTGGGACAACCACACCGGCCTGGCCACCGACATGAAGGGGGCCTGCGACCGCACCGACCGGCCGATTGCCGGCCTGCTGACCGACCTGGAGCAGCGCGGCCTGCTGGACGACACGCTGGTGGTCTGGGGGGGAGAATTCGGACGCCTGCCGATCGCGCAGCTCCCTCCCGACAAGGACGAACGCAAGGCGGGTCGAGACCACAACAAGAATGCCGGGGTCTGCTGGTTTGCCGGAGGGGGCGTGCAGGGGGGCGTGACGCACGGCGTCACCGACGAACTCGGGTTCGCTGCCGTGGCCGACAGGGTGAGCATTCCCGACTGGCACGCGACGATCCTGCACCTGATGGGTCTCGACCACCTGACCCTGGCAGTCGATCATGGGGGGCTGCAGGAACGCCTCACCGGCGTCGAACCGGCCCGGGTGGTGACGGAAATTCTCGCGTCGTCGACAAGTCGGGCCCCGTCCGCGGTGGTCGATGCCGATCGCGTTGACCCGGTGCGGTGATTCGGTGCGGTGATTCGGGATTCGCGCACCGCATTCTCCGCTGAGAGGCCGACCCGGCTCTCCCCCGGTCGATCCCCCTGGCTGCAACCAGCGTTCCCACGAACGCGAAACTGTCGGTGTTCGCACTGCTGTGCCGGGATCGCTGCACCACCGCTTGAGGAACTGCCACTCAGACTCTGGCAACTTCCTTGCCACGCCCGAATCGTGCGGCTAGGCTCACCGGCCGTTCTTCGTTTCCCCCGTGTGCCTTCGCGCCGCTCCCCGATTCCAGGTCGCCCGGTCCATGCCCAAGGTTGTCATCACCGCCAAGATTGCCAAGGAAGGTCCTCACAACAAGATCTTTCATGATCATGGGTTTGATGTGGTCTATCCCTCGCAGGGTTGCGATGTCTTCCAGGAAGACCAATTGATTGGCGTGCTGCAAGGGGCTGATGCGGTGCTGGCGGGGTCCGAGCCGTATACTCCGCGGGTGATTGAATCGCTGCCGCAATTGCGGACCATCACCCGGGCCGGCGTGGGGTACGATGCCGTCAATCTCGAGGCGTGCGATCGGGCCAACATCCCGGTCTGCATCACTCCCGGCGTCAATCATCATTCGGTGGCCGAGCACACCATCGCATTGCTGATGGCGGTCGCCCGGGGCTTTCCCCAACTCGACCGCAAGGTGCGCGTGGGGGAATGGTCGCGCAAGAGCTATCCCCGTGTGATGGGGAAGACCCTCGGGCTGGTGGGCCTGGGACGCATCGGCCAGGCGACCGCCACCCGCGGCGTGGGCCTCGGCATGCGGGTGATCGCCCACGAGCCGTATCCCGACCGCGACTTCTGCCAGAAGTGGAACATCGAACTGGTCGACCTCAATACCGTGCTGTCTCAGGCCGACTTTCTGTCGCTGCACTGCCCCAGCACCCCGGAAAGCCGGCATCTCATCCGGAAGGAAAACATCGAGAAGATGAAGCCGGGGGCGGCGCTGATCAACACCGCCCGGGGAACGCTGGTCAATGAGGCCGACCTGTTCGAGGCGCTGCGCACCCGTCGTCTTGCGGCTGCCGGTCTCGACGTGTTCGAAGTCGAACCGCTCCCCCTCACCAGCCCCCTGCTGACCCTCGACAACGTGCTGGTCAGCGGTCACATCGCCGGTCTTGATGACGACTCGGCCCACGACACATCGAAGATGTGTGCCGAGATCATCACCGGGCTCTACCAGGGGCGCTGGCCCACCGGTTGCGTGATGAACCTCAAGGGGAAGACGGGCTGGACCTGGTAGCCGGCCGCTGTCGGCCGCGTTCGGCGCTCTCCCGAAGAACACACACCCCCGGTTGCCACGCGAAAACGCGTCGCGACCGGGGGTGTTGTCATTCCCGCCGACAGGGACGGCCCACTCGGGCCATCTCCGAAGGCCCTATTTCCTGGAATCGAGCTGATTCCAGAGGAACGTGTACGCCAGTGACCACATGTAGGCCGCCTGCTTGTTGTCGGCCGCCCCGCCGTGGCCCCCTTCGATGTTTTCGTAGTAGAGCACATCGTGTCCCTGGTCTTTCATCAGGGCAACCATCTTGCGGGCATGACCGGGGTGCACGCGGTCGTCGCGGGTCGACGTGGTGAACAGCGTGCGGGGGTACTTCGTCTTCGGATCGACGTTGTGGTACGGGGAGAACGTGCGGATGAACTCCCATTCTTCGGGGACGTCGGGGTTGCCGTATTCTCCCATCCAGCTCGCACCCGCCAGCAGCTTGTTGAACCGCCGCATGTCGAGCAGGGGGACCTGGCAGACAATCGCCCCGAACAGGTCGGGACGGCGGGTCAGCATGTTCCCCATCAGCAGACCGCCATTGCTCCCCCCCATGGTTCCCAGGTGCGGCGGGGACGTGATGCCGCGCCTGACCAGATCTTCCCCCACGGCAATGAAATCTTCGTACGCCTTGTGCCGGTTTTTCTTGAGAGCCGCCTGGTGCCACTTCGGACCAAACTCGCCTCCCCCGCGGATGTTGGCGACGACATACACCCCGCCATTCTCGAGCCATGCCGCCCCGACGTTGGGCTGGTAGGTGGGGGTCATCGAGATCTCGAAACCGCCGTAGCCATACAGCAGGGTCGGGTTCCTGCCATCGAGCTTGATCGGCTGGCGCGACACCTGGAAGTAGGGAATGCGGGTCCCGTCGGCCGAGACCGCCTCGTACTGGGCGACCGACAGCCCCTCGGTCTTGAAGAACTGCGGGTTCTCCTTGAGCTTCTCGGCCGGCCCTCCCCCGAGAGTGCCGTAGTAAAGGCTGGTGGGGGTGAGGTAATCGGTCACGGTCATGAAGTACTCATCGGTCTCATCGGGATCGATGGGACTGACACCGACGGAACTCAGCTTGGGGGCGCCGGGGACTTCTTCGCGCTTCCACTGGCCGTTCTCGCGCGTGAGCACATAGAGCCGGCTGCGGACGTTGTCGAGTTCGTTGAGCAGCAGGTGATTGCGGGTGACGGTGAAGTCGTCGAGCGACTTCCGCTCGGTCGGCTCAAACAGCACGTCGAACTTCCGTTCCCCCTTGAGGAACTCTTCGAGATTCGTGGCGAGCAGTGCCCCGGCCGGGTATTGCTTCCCCCCGACATCCCAGGAACTCCGCAGTTCGAGGAAGAGCAGCTCGCGGTCGCTCGAAAACTTGGCGTCGTCGGGCTTCTCGATCTTGATCAGTTTCCCGTCACGGCGGAGGAAAACCTCGGTGGTCCAGAAGGTGACTGCCCGACTGAACCAGTCCCGTTCGTAACCGGGCTGCTTCGAGCGGGTCCCCGACACCGAAACGTCGGCCGCCTGTCCTTCATAGACCACGGGGGCTTCGGCCAGGGGGGTTCCCCGCTTCCACTCGCGGACGGTGCGCGGGTAGCCCGAATCGGTCAGCGAGCCGGGGCCGGTGTCGGTCCCCACGAAGACACTGTCGCGATCGCGCCAGCCAATGCGCGTCTTCGCCTCGGGGAGCACGAAACCGTCGGTGATGAATTCCTTTTTCACCACGTCAAATTCGCGGGTCACGGTGGCATCGGCTCCACCGCGAGAGAGCGACAGCAGCACGCGGTCATAGCCGGGCTTGAGGAAGGTCGCCCCCTTCCAGACCCAGTTCTCTCCCTCCTGCTTGCCGAGTTCGTCGAGATCGAGCACGGTCTCCCATTCGGGATTGGCCTGGCGGTACTTGTCGAGGGTGGTCCGCCGCCACAGCCCCCGGCGGTTTTTCGCATCCCGCCAAAAGTTGTAATACCAGTCCCCCGCCTTGGAGATCATCGGGATCTTGGCGTTGGAATCGAGAATTTGCAGGATGCGGTCGTTGAATTCCTGAAACCGGGGGCTCTTGGAGAGTTCCCCCGTGCTCTGGCCATTCTGCTGCTTGACCCAATCGAGGGGCTTTTCGCCCAGCACCTCTTCGAGCCACTGGAACTGGTCGTCTCCCCCTTCGGAAGACTGGGCCCAAAGTGGAGTCGGAACAGGCATCAGCAAACCCAGCAGAAGCAGGAACGGGCGCAAAATCGCAACTCCCGGAACAGGATGGAAAACAGACCCCTCGCGATGAGGCCAGCCGGTCTGCGTCACCGCTCACCGGGGGCGATTCTGTCGTCGAGGAAAAACCGGCCCAGGTGACCGATCTGGGAAGATCGTAGTCTCCGATTTCGGTGAGGTAAACCGGTGGAATGATCGGGTCAGCCCGGATGGATGGCGTAGCCCGCAGGAGGGAAATCGCCTGGCGAGCCCCGGACGCCGCCGCCGATGGTTTCAGCCGGGCAGCCCCCGCCCAGCGCAGCAGCCCACGCCTGAAATCGGTATTTTGTTCCCATGCACGACGTTCTTGAAGTACTGCCGGTGTCGGGGCCTGTCCACGGCACCATCCGTCCGCCCGGTTCGAAGAGCATCACCAATCGCGCGCTGGTGATTGCGGCGCTGGCACGGGGTGACTCGCGGCTGACCGGGGTTCTCGACAGCCAGGACACCCGGGTGATGCTCGACAGCCTGCAGCGGCTGGGGCTGGGGCTGCACCACGACCCGGCCGCCTCCACAGTGACGATCGCCGGGTGTGCCGGGGCTCCCCCCGCAACCTCTGCCGGGCTCTGGCTCGAAAACAGCGGCACCAGCATTCGCTTTCTCACCGCGCTGTGTTGTCTCGGGCAGGGGGAGTACCGTCTCGACGGCAATACCCGCATGCGCGAACGGCCCTTGGGCGACCTCATTGACGCCCTCAATCAACTGGGGGCACACACCCGCTGTGAGCTCGACAATCGCTGTCCCCCGGTGGTGGTCTCGGCCCAGGGTTTGCCCGGTGGTCTCGCACGGGTGGCCAGCGGCATCTCCAGCCAGTACCTCAGCGCCCTGCTGATGGCGGCTCCCGGCGCGCAGCAGCAGGTGACGCTCGAAGTCGCCGGTGAACTCGTCTCGGAGCCGTACGTCGACATGACAATTGGGGTCATGCAGGCGTTTGGCGTCGAGGTCGGTCGCGCGAGCCCGGGGGTCTACGCGATTGCTCCGCAGACCTACTGTGGCACAGCCTATGACATCGAGCCCGATGCCTCGGCTGCCAGCTACTTTTTCGCCCTCGCAGCTGTCACGGGGGGGCGGGTCACCGTGCAGGGGTTGTCTCCCAACGCCCTGCAGGGGGATGTGAAGTTTGCGGATGTGCTGGCCCGGATGGGGTGCCGGGTCGACGCGGGCCCGGAGGGAATCACCGTGACGGGGGGGCCGCTGCGGGGCATTGAAGTCGACATGAACGCCATCAGCGACACCGCCCAGACCCTGGCAGCGGTCGCCCCCTTTGCAACGGGACCGACCACCATCCGCAACATCGCCCATGTCCGGCACAAGGAGACCGACCGGATTGCCGCCGTCGCCACCGAACTGCGCCGGCTGGGGCAACAGGTCGACGAGTTCCCCGATGGACTCACGATTCACCCGGCCCCCCTCACCCCGGCCACGGTTGCCACCTACGACGACCATCGCATGGCGATGAGTTTTTCGCTCGTCGGGCTGCGGACGCCGGGGGTCAAGATCGCCGATCCGGGCTGCACCCGCAAAACATACCCGCACTACTTCGACGACCTTGCACGCCTGTGCGGACACCCGGGGTTTCCCCGGTCCTGAAGTCGAATCGGGGTTCACCGGCCATGACAGGTGACCCAATCCGGCGGGATGATGCTGAAGGGGGACACCCGCAATCGTTTGCCAGGAGACTCCCATGAGGGGAGTTCATCCCTGGACAGCCCGCCCATGAGGGGCATCGAATGTGAATCGGGAGCGACCCCACCTGGGGAGTTCCCCTCCGAGCAAGGAGTCTGACGGATGAAAGTGGTGATTGTCGGCGGTGTGGCGGGGGGGGCGTCGGCGGCGACGCGGGCCCGCCGGTTGTCGGAACAGGCCGAGATTGTGTTGCTGGAACGGGGCCCCGATGTCTCGTTCGCCAATTGTGGGCTGCCGTATTACGTCGGGCAGGAGATTGCCGAGCGGGGGAAACTGCTGGTCACCACCCCGGCCCGGCTGCGGGAACGGTTTCGGCTGGATGTGCGGACCCAGACCGAGGCGGTGGCGATTGACCGGACGGCGGGGACCGTGCGGCTCCGCCATGTGGCGACGGGAGCCGAGTCGGTGGAGTCGTACGACCGGCTGATTCTCGCCCCCGGAGCGGCCCCGATTCGCCCGCCATTGCCGGGCCTCGATCTGCCAGGGATCCATACCCTGCGCAACCTGGCGGATGTCGACCGCATCAAGAGTGCCGTCGATGGCCTCCTGGCGTCGTCCCCGGCGGGAACACCGCCCCGCGCGATCATCGTGGGGGCTGGGTTTATCGGGCTGGAACTGGTCGAAAACCTGGTCCGTCGCGGCGTGCAGTGCACGGTGGTGGAATTGCAGGATCAGGTCTTGCCGCCGTTTGACCGCGAGATGACGACGCCGATTGCCGAGGCCCTGGCCCGGCATGGAGTCGACGTCCGGCTGCAGGAGGCGGCCGAGGGATTCGAAGCGACGCCGGGGGGCTTGCGGATAAGGCTCAAGTCGGGAGGCACACTCGACGGCCAAGTGGTGATCCTGGGGGTGGGGGTCCGTCCCGAAAATCGTCTGGCGGTCGAGGCGGGGCTCGAGGTGGGACCGCGCGGGGGCATTCGGGTGAATGACTCGCTGCAGACCAGCGATCCGCACATCTATGCCGTGGGGGATGCGATTGAGGTGCGGGATCCGGTGACCGGGTCGGCGACGCAGGTGCCTTTGGCGGGCCCGGCGAATCGCCAGGGACGGCTGGCGGCGAATCACATCTTCGGCCAGCCTGCGCACTATCGGGGAACACAGGGGACGGCAATTGTGCGGGTGTTCGATCGGGTCGCCGCCTGCACGGGGGCGGCCGAGAAGACGCTGCAGCGGGCGAAGCGACCGTATCGCAAGATCTACATCCACCCAATGAATCATGCCGGGTATTACCCGGGTGCCGAGCAGATGACCCTCAAGCTGCTCTTCG
>Ga0315901_10009737_pt1 | contig 11025 bp, 5 predicted proteins | sample LakEriMetagenome_10_FD_203761 | JGI IMG/M metagenome (GOLD analysis project Ga0315901, IMG submission 203761) | Freshwater fungal communities from buoy surface, Lake Erie, Ohio, United States - Buoy 2 MA116 | ecosystem: Environmental > Aquatic > Freshwater > Lake | place: USA: Lake Erie, Ohio...
CCGTCCACCGTCCACCGTCCACCGTCCACCGTCCACCGTCCACCGTCCACCGTCCACCGTCCACCGTCCACCGTCTCCCCCAGTCCCCCCCGTTCAATACCCCGGATTCTGCGCAATCGCTCCACTGCTGAGGGCGATTTCTGTGGCAGGGATAGGGAATAACTCGTGTTTTCCGGGGACAAAATTTTTCCCTGTTGCCCGCATTACGGTGGCTGCCCTATTGGTGCGGACCAAATCGAACCAGCGCTGTTGCTCCATAGCGAGTTCGACGCGACGTTCGCGCCAGATAGCTTCGCGGAGTTGGGATTTATCGGTGAGGGTGATATTGGGGAGTACATTGCGCGTACCCCGGGCGCGGGCGCGGATCTGATTGAGGAACTTCAGTGCATCCTGGGTTTTGCCGTTTTCGTTCAGGGCTTCTGCGGCCATAAGCAGGATATCGGCATAGCGCAGCATACGGAGGTTGCTGGGTCCGTTGTCTTGTAAGAGGGCATGTGGAGGGGTCCAGGCCTTCTGGTTGTACCTTTCTCCTTCGATTTCCTTATTATCTTCTACGACAGCGGAGCCGTCGGGCAATACTTCGCCGACTTCGAGAATAGTGGCTTCCCGCCGCGGGTCGCCCCGCTCAAATGCGCGCACGAGGTCATCGGAGGGCAGGTTGAATCCCCAGCCGAGATTAGGGGTGCCGCGTACGCCTTGTACCATATTCCAGGGGGTAGAGCCTGCATACGTGTCGGGGAGTGCTGTGGCCTGGACTTCCCATACCGACTCACTCGAATTCTCTCCTTCGGGCAGGAAGATTTTATTGAAATCGGGGAGCAAGGTGTATTCGCCCGAATTGATGACCTCCAGGGTCAGCTTTTCTGTATTGGAGAAATCTTTGAGCGTCAAATACACTTTTGCCAGTAATCCTTTTGCAGCCCCTCTGGTTATCCTGCCGAGATCTGCCGGGGCATACTTGGATTTTTCCGGCAAAACTGCCGCTGCTTCGGTGAGGTCTTTTATAATTTGTTCATATACTTTTGCAACAGGGGTTCTGGTTTGTGTATAAAACTGGTCCTGGTTGAGCGGGCTCAGGATCAGCGGGACATCGCCAAACCAGCGTACGAGGTTGAAATAGAAGTGGGCGCGCAAAAATTTACCCTCCCCGATCAGCCTGGCGCGCAGGGCCTCGTCCATCTTTGGTACTTTAGGAATACCTTCAATGGCGATATTGGCACGAAAAATACCCTGATAATGTCCACGCCAGGATAAACGCACTTCATCCGGGAAACGCGAATCGTAGGTAAAATCGTCAAAAGTGGAAATCCGCTGGGCATCGGCAGGGAAACTGCCTTTGGTGGCATCGTCAGAAACGATGTCCGTCATTGCCAGCCAGGGGAAAGAGGTGAGGTCCCAGGTGCGCAACTGGTTGTAAATGGCGTTGGTAGCCCAGACAGCGTGGTCGCTGGTCTGGAAAAAGTTATTGGCGTTGATGACACCCTGCGGCTTTACTTCGAGAAAATCACTATTTTCACATGCATGAGCAAGTGCAAGGGCGGCAAGTCCGGCCACCCAACGGAAATAACGTGTTGCTTTATACATAAAAGCTGTTTTTATCTTTCTGTTAAAAACCAATATTCATCCCGAAAAGTACGGTCTGGGCAATCGGATAAATCCCGCCGTCAATGCCTACACGGGTGACGGCACTGCTGCCGATTTCCGGGGAATATCCGGTGTACTTCGTCCAGGTGACGAGGTTGTTGGCGTTGGCATAGATGCGCAATTGGCTCAACTTGATTTTTTGTAGCAAGGTACGCGGGAACGTATAGCCGATTATGATGCTGCGCAGGCGTATAAATGAACCATCCTCGATATATTTGTCGGAGACGGCAAAATTGGGGTATCCACCGTTCATTATCCTGGGCTCGGTGTTACTGGTGCCGGCACCTGTCCAACGGTTGAGGAAAGAAGCTTCGTAATTGGGCAGACCGAAGCCGCGTGCCAGTTTTTTGGAATTGAGGATTTTATTGCCCTGAACGCCATTGAAGTCGGCGGAAAAATCGAAACCGGCAAATTCTATGCCCACCGATGCGCCAAAGAGGAAATTGGGGATAGGACTGCCCAGATAGGTCCGGTCCAGACTGGAAATAATCCCGTCGCCGTTGAGGTCCTCAAATCGCAGGTCTCCCGGCTTGACGGGCTGACGGCTTGGATAGCGGGTAATGTCTTCGTTGTTTTGATATACGCCGGCAATTTTATACCCGTAGAATGAACCAATTGGTCGCCCGATGGTAGTGAGGGTGGCAAATTCTCCGGTGATTGCCACGTCCGGGATGGTATCCCGGCCTGATCCCAGGGCAATGACTTCATTTTGTACTGTGGAAGCGTTTAGGGCAATCCGGTAATTGAATTTTCCCGGCTTATTGGAATAGCCCAGCGAAAAGTCCCATCCGGTATTCTTTACGTCGGCGGCATTCACAAAGGGATCGCCGGCGGAACCGACATAATCCGGGATGGGTACGGGAACCAGGATTTTCTCGCTCAGACGATAATAATAATCTGCTTCGATGGTGAGCCTGTTGTCGAGAAAACCCAACTCGAATCCCAGGTTGGAGCTCGTAGTTTCTTCCCACTGGAGCAGGGGATTAGCCAGGGTGATCAGCGAAGCGCCGAAAATGAGCTTTTCTTCCGGTCCAAATACCGCACTTAGGTTGTTGGTGACGGTAGGGATTGCGGCGTCAGAAGGAAATTTATCATTCCCCAGGCGGCCCCAGGAACCCCGGATTTTTAAATTGTCAATAAACTCCTGGTCTTTGAGAAAGGGCTCTTCCGTAACCCTCCAGGCCAGTGCCAGAGAGGGGAAATTTCCGTAGCGGCGGTCGCGGCCGAATTTTGAAGAACCATCGCGGCGGAAAGTTCCTGTAAACAAATACCGCTCACGAAAACTGTAGTTCAACCTGAATAAAAGGGATTCATAGCGTTCGGGGTTGATGCCGAAGTTGAAATTCGTGGAGGTCTCGGAATCGCCGGAATTGAGGTAGAAAAAGTCTTCGGTGTCGCCGATTAAATCCAGTCGGGCGCCGCCGATCACCTCCCCACCCCGCGACTGCCGTGTAAAACCGGCAAGGGCATTGAACCGGTGGTTGCCAATCTCCTTAGTGTAGGTGGCAGTATTTTCCCATTGCCAGTCAAAGAAGCGGGAAGCTTCGACAAAGACCCTGCTGTTGGGGTTGCGCTGCCGGTTGTCCACTTCAAATTTTGGCTCGAAACTCCTGCCCCGGTTGTTGATCAGGTTAAATCCAAGGCTGGAGCGCAGGGTGAGGTTTTTGAGCGGATATATTTCTGTATATAGGTTGCCGTTGAATTGCTGGCCATTGCTGCGGTTATAACTATTGTACTCCAGTTGTGCAGCAGGGTTACTCACATTGGAGGTGAAAGCGGTACTTCCGTATCTGCCCAGGCTATCTACCGGAAGAATACGGGGATCTGCGGCATAAGCGTTGAATACGATGCCACCAGGCTCCCGGTTGCTTCCCGTGGAGACGAAAGCGAGGTTGTGCCCGAGCTTTAATCCTTTTATCAGATTATACTCATTATTGACCCGCAGGGAATACCGCTCGAAATAAGAGGTTTTGATAATCCCGTCCTGCTTGAAAATATCCCCGCTGATGTTATACGTTACCGCATCAGATCCCCCGTTGATGTTGAGGTTATAATTTTCCACCGGGGCTTCCCTAAAAATTACCCCTTGCCAGTCGGTACCTTGTCCAAATATCTCCGGATTGGGATATGGGGCGGGGATACCGATATTTTTGCTAAACTCATTGACGAGCTGTGCATACTCTTTACCGTTGGCCAGGGCAATTTTTTTATCTACCTGCTGAACGCCACGATAGGAATTCAGGGTAAAACGGGCCCGTTGGCTGCGTGTACCCTTTCTGGTGGTTATCAGGATGACCCCGTTGGCGCCTCTGGTCCCGTAAATCGCAGCCGAGGAAGCATCTTTGAGTACTTCCATCCGTTCGATTTCGTTGGGGTTTAAAAAATCAATATTGTCGAGGATGAGGCCGTCCACCACAAAAATAGGGCTGGCGTTGTTCAGGGTGCCTGTCCCTCGGATACGGATTACGGGAGCCTCGCCCGGCCTGCCGCTGCCGGCAGTCACCTGTACCCCGGATACTTTACCCTGCAACGCTTGTCCAACATTGGCTGCCGCGATTTTCTGAAGTTCTTCGGATTTGATGGTCGCAACAGACCCGGTCAGGTCACTCTTGCGCTGCGTACCGTAGCCGACCACAACTACCTCATTGAGTAAAAGCGAGGATTCGCTGAGGGTCACGGTGATTTCTTTTTGCCCGCGCAGTGGAATCTCCTGCCCTTCATAACCGGTATAGCTAAATACCAGGGTAGCGCTCAGATCGGGTACCTGGAGGGTAAACCGTCCGTCCAGATCTGTGCTGGTCCCTTCTGTCGAGTTTTTGATGAGGATATTGACGCCGATCAAAGGGGTTTTCTGCCCATCAACAACGATGCCGCTGACGCTGACCTGAGCTAAAAGGTCTATGAGGGCAAAACATAGCCCAAGCGTCATGGTAGTTCTTATAAAAAAAGTAGATAGGTGCTTCATCACTTGCTATTTTGTTTTAAGCCAACCGCCGCTAAACCCGGCCTTGCGCAGTCCATCGGAAATATAAGAATTTTTCTTCATGAGATCCCAGATCAGGCCGGATTGATAATTGGCGATCTGAATGACGATGGGCCCCTGGTCAATACCGATATAATCTTTGTCAAACCATCCTTTCTCACCGGTCCTGCTCCATACATAGGTAGGATTAAAGGCATCTTTGAACCCATAGTCGTCCACGAGGTTGTCGTAATAGGTTTCCCACATGGTTTTCAGGGCAGGCAGGCATATTTCCGGGGCGAAAGGGAGGGACCCCGCAGCTGCGGTAGGGGCAATTGTCCCATCATCCACTTCGCGGATCGAGCAGGCGCCTCTGGCGGAATATTCTACAAACTTCACGGTATCACCGTTGATGACCCGCGCATCATAGGCAGGACCGTCACAGGCGGTCAGTCCCCAGATATTTTCCGAATAGGCTTTAAATTTCCGGGGATTGGCGATGCAGTAAGCCCGGTTTGCATAGGTTGCTCTTCGGGAATTTTCGAAGTAATCTATCCCCCGGTCGCGCATGTAAGCGTCTTTGATACCCCGGAAGTCAATATACATCTGACTGTATTGATGGCCGAACAAGGGGTCGAAATTGACGTGTTCCTGGCCCTGGTAAGTAGCCCAGTCATACGTCTTGCACCATTCCTCCCAGCTGGAAGCCGGAATGGGATGCGTAGGCGAGCCCATGGCCATAATCAGCAATACCATAGCTTCGTTATAGCCCGTCCACTGTGAGGCGATGAACCCGCTTTCCGGGTGCCAGCCCATAGACATGGTGGGTTTACCGTTCATGGCCCAATCCCATTCTACTCTGCGAAACAGGAAATCAGCCGTTTGGCGGATTTCTGTCTCCACCGGGTTGTTTTTGTCGAAGTATTCCATCACACTGAGCACACCAGCCATCAGGAGGCCAGTATCTATAGTAGAAAGTTCTACCTGCTTGAAGCGCAAGGCTTTATCCAGGGTGAGGAAATGATAGAACAATCCTTTATATCCCGAGACCCCCTCTTTCTGGGGGCCTTGAGGTAAGTGTTTCAGCGTGCGAAGGGTATTTAATACCCGGTTAGCGGCGAGTTCCCGCGATACCCACCCCTTGTGCGCGCCTACGATATAGGCCGTCAGGCCAAAGCCCGTAGCGGCGATACTGGAAAAGGTGAGCGAGGGATAGCGGTCAGGAACCTGAAAATTATTGCTGTCGGCCAGTTCCCAAAAATAGAGGAAAGTTCTGCGCTGAAGCTCATCCAGGCTAAAGGGTGCCGGACCCGGGCTGCCCGTCGTGTTTTGTTTGGTTGAACCACACCCGCTCCAGGATAAAATCAGAAGAAGCAGAGCCAGTATGCGAAAACGCGTCATTTTAATTGCTTTTTATGCAAAGGATGTGAAGAATGGTGCGATTATTAGCATTGAACAAACATCTTTTTTGATTTCACTTTGCGAAATCAAAAAATGAGGTTTGTGCAAATATTCTGGAGTTGAAGAGAAAGTTTTGTGTGGGGCTGTCCGAAAAGTATTCCGCTATTCCGCCGCCTTCGGTGGCGAAAGGATATTTTGAACGAACGCTGTTTTCATTGATTTTGAGAAGCAAAATCAATGAAAACAGCGTTCGTTCAAAATATTATTTTTCGGCGTCAGCCGCTAAAGGATAAAGGACGGCCTCCGGCCTTTTTACACAACCCTGAAGGAAGAGGGAGTCTCGCAAGTATTCTGCCGCCTTCGGCGGCAGAATAAAATTTTCCGAGACACCGGTTTTGTTGATTTTGCGAAGCAAAATCAACAAAACCGGTGTCTCATGAAAATATTCTTTGGCGGCCAAGCCGCCAAAAGACCTTTGAGACGGCCTCATTATTGGCGGCGAACGCCGCCAATAATCATTTACTGCTTTACAAAGCGTGCGTTGGCCCGGAGGACACCCTGGCGGTCATAACCCGCCAGCAGGTAAATACCGCGGTCGAGGCCGGTGAGGTCCACAGAGACCCCTGCCTGTCCATTGGTGACAAAAGCTCCCACGCGTTGTCCTACCAGGTTGAAGATTTCAAAGCGGAACAATTCCAGGGAGTTGTCCACGATGAGGGTTTCGCTGGCCGGGTTAGGGTAGATCCCCAACTTTTCGACCTGTAATTCACGCGTAGAAGTTGTTGTGGTACATTGGGCATCACCGATGGCGATATCGTCGAAATAGTACTTTTTCTCTGTCGCCGGGATGTTTTTAAGGTCCATAATGATAGCGAAAGTAGAATAAATGGCTCCATCGGGAATATTCCATGTTGGATTGAGTGCAGGATAGTTCCAGGACAAGGTCTGCCACTGGCCGGGGGTGGTGTAGTTGGCGATCGCGTCGCCGACATTAGGGGCGCCATTTGGACTCCTTTCTACCTTGAGGACCACCTCTGCTGCCTGGTCCATCCATACTTTCATCGTCATTTTCTTATTAGTCCCCATAAACACCTGTGCGGGAAGGGCGTCGTTGAACATACCCTGCCATGGGTTTGGCCCCACTTCCTCAACGAACTCCCCAACCTTATTACTCGGATTGAGCGCGGATTTCTTTGGGTTGTCCACGACGACGTTCACGCGCTTACCCTCCAGGGCTACTGCCCCGAAATACTGCCAGGTACCCAGATTATCGGCAGGGGTCTCGAAGGTGGAAACACAGCCGGTGTAGGGCTCGCGGCGCCATTCGATGTCATCCACATAGTAGGTGTCGCCTTCGGGCGATACTTTTCCGGCGTTAAAGAAGAGCACCAACTTAGTATTTTTCTTCCCTGCTGCCGATTTAAAACTGATCTGATATTCTACCCATTTGCCTACATCGCCGGCTTTGATTTCTGAGAAAACTTCGGCCTGCATGCCACCTTCCAGCTTGAAGAGGACAGGAACAGCCTTTGCAGCGTAGATTTTTACGGCGAGTGTGTTATAGCTGCTCAGGTCAAATTCCCTGCCCACGTCCCATACCAGCGCCGACCATTCTTTTGCCCCTGCCGGGTCAACATATTTCAGGACTTTGTCGTTAGCACTCGAATTGATCCCACCGGGGAAGGGGTTGCGTACCACTTCAAGCGTGGTGGGATCGGTGGCAAACAAGTTGGTGAAGTTGCGCTGGCAGTCGAAATCATCAATTACATTGAGGTCTTTCACAGCACCTTCACAGGGGTCCACCGTGGCTTTGGTTTGGGTGAGGTTGTCGAAATACCAGGTAGCGGTAGCGGCGAGGTCGGGATCGAATACGATCTCTACGCGTTCGAAATCCTTGATATTTTTGAAATTATCGAAGTTGAAGGACAAGTCCACCCATTTTTTGGTTTGGGAGATTGGCCGGTTGATTTCTTTTGTGCCATCTACGACACTAATGAGTTTGAGCGTGAGGCTTTTTGCGCCATCAGGTGCCCACACCTGTAGGTTGACCTGCGGGAAGCTGCTCAGGCTAAAGTTGGCTGGAAGCAGGGCTTTGAGTCCGCCGAGCTTTGAGCTGCCTTTGGTATAGGAGCCCACCTTGTCTGTTGTATTGGCACCGCTCTTGTCGGGGTTGTTAATCCCTCCATTGAATTTGCCAAAAACGGACTCTGCACCGAGGGATTCCCAGCTTTGCTTCGGCGTAGGCTCGAAATCTTCGAGTTTCACCAGGCCTTGTTCTTCCAGGCGGATATCATCAATATAGTAAATGGTATCTGCACCGGGTTCTTTACCCGCGTTGAAGAAGAAGACCAGTTTCTGGAAAGCCCTGCCGGCCTCGCCGCTGAAATCGGCAGAATATTCGACCCATTTTTTGATTTCGGTTACCGGACGGTCAATTTCTTTATTCCCCCCCGTGCCTTCCATTTTAAACTTCAGGGTTCCGGCTATGGGTGCCCAGACTTTTATTTTTACGACATTCCGGTCTTGTAGCGGGATGTTCTCCCCGTCAAAATCCAGTACGAGAGCGTGCCATTCCCCGGTGCGGTCGTTGTAGCGGCCTACCTTTGGGCTATCGTTGGCCGCGCCTTTATCCGGGTTGTTCACGACGGTCACGTCGTTGAAGCCTGGGTTGGCATAGGCGATATTTCGCTGGCACTCGAAGTCATCGAGCATAGAAACGACTTTCTGCACCCCATCGCAGGCTCCTGATGGTTCTACGATCAGGTTGTCGAACAGGTAGGTGCCTCCGCTGGTATCTACACCGGGGTCAAAAAACAGCAGAATTTTGCTCAGGTCGCTGATGTTTTTCGCTGCGCTGAAGTTGAAGGTATATTCGATCCATTGTCCGGTAACGGCGATATTTCTTTTTTCCTCTATACGCGCCGAGTTGTCCTTATTCTCCATTTTAAAGATAAAGGAGGTAGGTCTTTCCGCTTTGACCATAATCCGGAACTGGTTGTAGCGGGAAAGGTTGAGTGGTTGGGGGAGTTCTGTGAGGAAAAGGCTGTAGGCGGAGCCTTTCTTTTTAGTATAGGACCCCACTTTGCCGCCGGTATTGATTTTTAGCGTATCGCCGCCTGGAGGGTTATCAATTACGGCGAAAGTACCTTCTTTGGCATCCCAGTTAAGTTTTGCGCCGCCTTCAAAATTTTCCAGGACGAAGAAGGCGGGTGCTTCCTCGAGCCTCAGATCGTCGAAGAAATAAATATCATTGGCACCGGGCAAAACGCCGGCATTGAAGAACAGGACGAGTTTCTGGTATTTTTTACCTTGCTGGTTGGTAAAATCGGCCGAATATTCCACCCATTTATTGAGTTCGGTGATTTGGGCATCTATTTCTTTACCGCCATCTGTGCCTTCCAGTTTGAATTTAAGGGTACCAGCTTTAGCGGCCCAGACTTTTATTTTAACCACGCTGCGCTGTTCGAGCGGGATATCGCCGGGGAAACCCACCACAAATGCGTGCCATTCGCTGAGGGTATCGCGGTAGCGGGCAACTTTATCGCTGGTGTTGATACCAGTTTTGCTGGGGTTATTGACAACGCTGAAGTCCACATAGCCTGGGTCTGCATAAGATGCGGAGCGGTTGCATTCAAAATCATCCAGGATTGAAGGGTTGGCTGCTACGCCCGAGCAGGCTTCCGCCACCAGGTTGTCAAACAGGTACACATCGCTGCTGCCTTCCACCCCGGGGTCGAAGAACAGGATGACTTTGTTCATACCCGTAGAAGCTTTTTTGCCAGCAAAGTTGAAAGAGTATTCCACCCATTGATTGGGAACGGCGATACGTCTTGTTTCTTCGATAAAATCCCCTCCGCCTTCAATTTTGAAGATGAAGTTTGTCGCTTTAGGTGCTTTTACCATAATTCTGAAGCGGTTATTGACCGACAGGTTAAGGGGCTGAGGTAATTCTGCGATAAGCAGGCTGTAGGATCGGTCTGCCTGTTTGGTATAGGCACCAACTTTGCCGCCTTTGTTCAAGCGAAGGGTATCTCCGCCTGCCGGATTATCAATGATTGCGAAGGAGCCGTCTCCGGCCCTCCAGGGCATTTTTGCTCCCCCTTCAAAATCCTCCAGTACCACCTGGCCGAATGCAAGCGCAGGCAGCAGGAAGAAGAGGAGTTGCAGCATGGGTAAGGAACGTAATTTCATAGTTCTCGTTTTTAGGTGAGTAAAATTATGGTTGAATGACAAAAACTGTACTGCTGTATTGCTGACCTGCACTCAGGCGCAGGAGATAGATGCCTGGGGCGAAGCCGGGGAGTTTTAGCACCATATCGTGCGTACCTTCGGGGTATCTTCCGGTATTTCCCGGGGCATGACGTAGCTGGCCGCCCATGTCATAGATCTGGATTTGTACATGAGCGGGGTAGGGGAGATGGAATTCCACGCGCGGGCTCGTCCCCGATGGGTTTGGACTGACCTTGAGGGCGAAATAATCCGGGGTTTTATATTCGGGGCCACTGGCGGGCGTCGCTGCCGCAAAGCCTGTTTTTTCTAAGGCTGTCCGGATTTCCGGGGCTTGCATAAATAGATCCCATAAAAAACCGCTGCGGTGGTTTTCAATCATCGTCAGGATGGGTCCCTGGTCAATTGCAAGGTAGGAGTTGGCAAACCAGTTTTCTTTGAGGTTGAAGGCATCGTAAAAACCCATAGGTCCCCAGAGCCGGCTGCCATACTCGCGGTAAAAATGTTTGAGCGCCGCAATGGACTCTGTGGGGGTATAAGGCATGGAACTGATTGCGGCAGTCGGTGCGATCGTACCATTATCGCCGCCCGATGTCGGCTCATGGGCCATGTAGCCGACGAGCGGGTCATCACTGGCAGTCAAGCCCCAGCAATTGGGCCCATATCCCGGGAATTGACGGGGGTTGACCATACAATAGGCCCGGTTGATGAGGGTCTGGTTGCGGTTTTGTTCAAAATAGTTGGCATATTGGTCTTTTCTATTCCTTGGGTCAAACCCCATGAAGGAATAA
>Ga0315901_10009741_pt1 | contig 11021 bp, 2 predicted proteins | sample LakEriMetagenome_10_FD_203761 | JGI IMG/M metagenome (GOLD analysis project Ga0315901, IMG submission 203761) | Freshwater fungal communities from buoy surface, Lake Erie, Ohio, United States - Buoy 2 MA116 | ecosystem: Environmental > Aquatic > Freshwater > Lake | place: USA: Lake Erie, Ohio...
AAGCCACCCAGGCCTTCACGGAAGAGACATCGGGCGACCACATCAGAGGCGGTCCTGCCGCGGCCCGCGATGGGAGAGGCGGCCGCAAACAACGCCGCCCCCGCAAGTCGATCGGCTACCGCCCCAAACGTGGCACGTAGGACAGGCCTCCGTGCCTGTCTCCGGTAGGATAGGCTTCAGCCTGTCAATGAAACCGGCTTCAGCCTGTCTCCGGCAAGACAGGCACGGAGGCCTGTCCTACGCGAGTCGGCACCCGGTTCATTTCCCGTCGATTTCCACGACGGACAGCCGCGCCTCGCCCATTCCCGGCTCCGCGCCCGTGCGGCCCGCCACCACGATCCGCGAGCCATCGGCCGCGAGCCGCATCCGGCGAATCTTCCAGCCCGGCCGAAATTCATCGAGCGTCGAGAGCGTCGCCGCGTCGCAGATTCGCACGCAGTCGGGGTCGGCCGTGACGAGGATCCGGCCGTCGGCCGCGTAGGCCACGCCCGCGATGAGCCGCGCCTGCGGCGCGAGCTGGCCGCGGGCCGCGCCTGAGGCGGCGTCGAAGATCATCACCCGCCCCGAGTTCGTGCCGCAGGCGAGCGAGCGGCCGTCGGGCGACCAGCCCACGGCGGATGTTTCCTCGCCGACCGGCAGCACGATCGCTTCCGCCGTGGTGCTGGCTTTGCCTGCTCCCAGGGCCAGGATCGCCGTGACCTTCCCCACCGTCGCGACACGCGCGGGGCCGGAGGGCGCCGGCACGAGGTCGTGCACGGGCGACTCGAGCGGGGCATCGATCAAGGTTGCGCGAGACAGATCCGCCGCCAGCCGGCAGACGCCCCCCTCCAGGCCGCTCACGACGAGTCCGCCATCCGGCAGCCAGCATGCCGCCGCCCGCGCCGGGCTGATCGCCGCCGGCAGTTCGATCGGCAGCCAGTTGGCAGGTGACGCGAGGTCGAGCACGAGCGGGTGATCCGCCCCCCAGCACGACACGAGCAGCCGCCGGCCGTTCGGCTCGACATCCAGGTTGAACCCGGCCCCACCCGCCATCGGCGGCAGGAGCCGAGCCGTGCCCTGCGCGAGATCGACGATCTGGACCGTACTCCGGGCGTCGAGCGCCACCAGTCGGCACGAGTCCCGGTCGTCGCGATCCTCAGGCACTGCACCGATGCCGATGATCTCTCCCCCTACGATCGGGATCGGGCGGAGCATCGCCGTCTCGAAATCATCCGCCGGATCCCAGCGGCGGACGGTGCCGTCGGCGCCGCAGGAGAGGAGCGTGCCGGCGGGCTCGCAGGCCACGGCCCATACCCGGCCCACGTGCCCCATGAGACGCGTGAGCGCGGCGCCGCTCGCAGCGTCGAACACCCGGATCCCGCCGTCGCGGCAGGCGGTCGCCACGCGGTCGCCCGTGCCCACGAAGCAGCAGCCCTGCACCCACGCGGGATGAGCCGGCAGCGACACGACGATCCGCCCCGTGGCGAGATCCCAGAGATGGGCCTTGGTGTCGGTGCCGCAGGCGAGCAGCCGGCGGCCGTCGGGCGACACGGCCAGGCTGCCGAGCACGGCCTGACGATTGCCGGTGAACGGCAGGTCGAGTTCGCGAACGACGCGGCGGTGTTTGGCATCGATGAGCACGATCATGTCGCCGCAGGCCGCGGCGACCGTGTCGTCAGCCGTGAACACGAGCGATTCGACATCGGGCGACCGGCCTGCCGGCGGCTCGAATCGAAACAACTCGACCGCGCGGTCGGGCTCGTCGAGCCGCACGAGTCGCACGACGCGATCGGCGCCGCCGCAGGCGATCGAGCGGCCATCGGGCGAAAAGGCCGCCGCATAGAGCGGGCCGGCGGCCGGATCGGCCCCGCCCGCCGCGACCAATCCCGCTTCGGTGACGCTCCACCACCGCAGCCGGCCATCCTGGCCTACCGTGACGAGCTGCGTGCCATCGGCCGAGAACGCGACCTCGTTGACCTCGTCGTGGGCGGCGACGGCCGTGATCGACGGCGCGCCATAGAGATTGCGCAGCAGCCGCACCGATCCATCCGCCGCCGCGACGGCGGCCGAGGTTCCGTCGGGCGCGATCGCGATCGTGTAAAGGTCGCGAGGGCGATCTGCGGCCGCCCGTCCATCGGGCTGCATGAGGATCGCCCGTTCGCCGTGGGTGCGGCGCACGAGCCAGCGGCCGGCGAGCGACGCCGCGAGCGGCGGGTCGCTTGCGCGGCTCTTCTCCAGCTGCTCGAGCGCCCCATCCACGTTGCCCGCCTCGAGCGCCTCGAACCCGCGCCGCAGTTCCGCCACCGCCTGCTGCCTGCGGACCTCGTTCGCGCGGGCGCTGGCCTCGCGTTGGGCCTTCACCTGCGCGACTCCCGCCCAGCCCGCGGCGATGCTCGCGATCACGGCCGCCGCCGCGAGCGCCGCGACCACCGGCCGACGGCGGATCCACACGGCCGCGCGGCTGGCGGCCGAGAGTGGCCGGGCCACGGTCGGCCGGCCAGCGAGCCAGCGATCGAGGTCGGCGGCGATGGCCGCGGCCGACGGATACCGCTCGGCGGGCTGTTTCGCGAGGCACTTCATGCAGACGGCGGCGAGGTCGCGCGGCACGCCGCGCACGATGCGATCGGCGGACGGCACGTCGTCGACGAGCACCTGTCGGTAGGTTTCGGCGGTCGTACCGCTGCCGCGAAGCGCGCGGCCCGTGAGCAGCCGGTCGAGCAGAAGGCCGAGGGCGTGCACGTCGGCGGCGGGACCAACGGGGCCGAACGAGCGGTCGATCTGCTCCGGCGCCATCCAGGCCGGCGTGCCGAGGCTCGCGCCCGTGCGGGTGAGCTGCGTGAGCGGATCGGCGGCGGCGTCACCGTCGTACAGTTTGCCGAGCCCGAAGTCGCCAAGCTTCGCCGTGAGCCCGACGGTCGCCGCGCCGTCGGCGTCACGCTGCGATGTCCATAGCAACGGCTCCGCTCCTACCGGCGCCGGCAGCAGCATCACGTTCGCCGGCTTGATGTCGCGGTGCACGACGCCTGCGGCATGCGCGCAGGCGACGGCGCCGGCGATCGCCCGCACGAGCCGCGCCGCCTCCCGCGGCGGCAGTGGATCCGGGTGCGCCTGCAGCCAGCCTGCGAGGCTGCCGCCTGAGCAAAACTCCGTGGCGATGAACTCGCGGCCGTCGTCCTCGCCCACTTCGAAGATCGTGACGATGTGCGGGTGCACGAGCCGGGCCGCGATCTCGGCCTCGCGGACGAACCTGCGGCGGGCATCGGCGGAGAGCAGCAGTTCGGGCCGGAGCACCTTCACCGCCACGGGCCGCCGGAGGACCGTATCGAAGCCCTCCCAGACGGTCGCGAAGCCCCCCTCGCCCGCCGGCCGCAGGATCGCGTGGCGGCCGATCGATCTCGGGGGGATCGCGCCGGGAACCTTCGGCACCGCCCCGTCGGCAGCCGCCTTCTGCCGCAGCAGGAGCAGCGTGTCGAGCAGGGCCATGCCGGCGGATGCATCAAGATCGGCGGCGAAGCCGCCGAGGTAGTCGTCGAGCGCGACGGCGTGGTCCACCGCCGCCTCGGGACCGGCTTCATCGGCAGGCTGGGAATGCGGCTGCTGCGTCATGGGGAGGAAGGTCGAGGGTCGCCCGAAGCCGCCACCCCGACGCCGGCTGCGTTCAGTTCCTGATGAATCCGTTCGACCGCCTGATACCAGAGCTTTCGCACCGTTTTGGGCGACCGCCCCAACTGGGTCGCAATGTCGGGGAACGACATGCCACTCCAGTATCGCAGTTCCAGAATCTGCCGCTCTTCCGCCGACAGCCTGGGGAACACACGCGCGACCGCATCGGCCTCCTCGCGTCGGATCGCCGATGCATCGGGCGAACGGTGTTGGTCAACGAGGGCATCGTCGACCAGTTCCGGGTTCTCCGTCAGGCTCACCTCGCGATCCACGTTGCGCTTGAGCCTGTCACGGTAATGCCTGACGGCATCCACCGCATTGTTGCGGAGAATCTGCCGCAGCCACGCGAAGCACTCGTCGGCCGTCGTGCCGGTGAACCGCGCGAAATCGCGATGCATCTCGATGGCCGTCTCCTGAACGAGGTCGGAGGGGCCGAGCTTGGCCCGCAGCTCGGGCGGCAGCTCGCGCTCGGCCACCTGCAGGAGGTGGCCCCGGGCCACCTCGAAGATCCGGCCGAGCGCGTCGGGCGCGCCGCTGCGGGCGGAAGCGAGCAGGGCCTGGATCGTGTCACGAGCGTCCATAGTCGAGCGAAGCAACTTCAAAACCCAAAAAGCCCGAAGCATAAGCGTTGGGCTGCCACGCATGCCGTCCTCGGCCTTCGGCGCGGAGCGGCCCGAACGACTCCTCCCGCTCGGGCAGTCTACCCCACCCTGCGGCCGCCACCCCCGCGGCCGCGTCGGGCGCGCCCCGCCGCGGAGCCCTGGCCGGCCCCCGCGTGGCCAATTCGTCCCTGCTGAGTCCCGTTTCGTCCCTTTTCGGGGGTGGGCTTCCCCAACGTTGCGGCGTTTGTCGCCAGTGAGGGTGGGGGGCGGTGCGGGCAGTCGTCCGCGCCGCCCCGCCGCCTCGTCGACCCCTCGCTGCCCGCCTGGGCCCGCTCATGAAACGTTCATCCACCTGCCCTCGTGGCGTCATCGCTTGCCGGCTTGCCGTTCGCGCATGCTGCCCAATCACCGCGATCGTCGTGTGGGCACTGCTCGGCGTTGGCTCAGCGTCCGCTGCCACGACGACCTACACGTCCGTATGGGCCGGGGGAACTATCGCGCCCGGCGACACCGTGGTACTCAACAACGGTGCCAGCGTCACGGGCCCAGTGCGTGCCAACGGCACGCTTCAGTTCAACCAGTCCGCTGGGATTCTCACGATCGGGACTCCCACGAGCGTCAATATCGTCACTGGCACCGGCTCGCTCTTGCTCACCAACAGCGGCACGCTGAATTTGCTTGGGAACGCGTGGGACGGCGGGTCGATGGTCAATACGAACACGATCAACCTCGACATGACGACGTCCGTTGCCGCGGGATCGCTTCAGATACTGAGCGGGACGGGTAAGTTTTTTGTTGGCTACACCGGCACCATGGCCACACTCGCGGTGTCAGGTGGCAACGTCGCTAACCGCATGGGATTTATTGGTGTCAATGTCGGCGCAATGGGTTCGGCGACGGTGTCGAGCGGCACATGGGCCAACAGCAGCGATCTCGGCGTCGGCTACGACGGCACCGGCTCCCTCAGCGTCACCGGGGGCAGGGTGTCCAGCCTGTCTGGGGCGCTCGGCGTGAACGCGGGCGGTAAGGGCATGGCCACTATTTCGGGTGGCACGTGGGCCAATAGCAGCGATCTTTACGTCGGCTACAACGGCGCCGGAACGCTCAACGTCACGGGCGGTAGCGTCACGAACAACTATGGGGCCGTCGGCCTCAACGCCGGCAGTTCGGGCACGGCCACGGTTGCGGGCGGCACGTGGGCCAATAACAACGATCTCTTCGTTGGCAGATCTGGCACCGGCACGCTCAACGTGACGGGCGGGAGCGTCACGAACACCTATGGAATCATCGGTGACAACGCTGGCAGCATCGGCACGGCAACTGTGTCGAGCGGCACGTGGGCCAATAGCGCGCAACTTCTTGTCGGAGATTTTGGCACGGGCAACCTCTATGTTGCCGGCGGTAGAGTCTCCAACACCGCTGGGTTTTTAGGCGTGAACGCCGGCAGCACAGGCACGGCGACCGTGTCGAGCGGCACGTGGGCGAGTACCGCGTCCCTGACTGTCGGGAGTGGTGGCACGGGGAGCCTGAATGTTGCCGGCGGCAGTGTCTCCAACACGCTTGGCACAATAGGCTTTCGCGCCGGCAGTGTCGGCACGGCGACTGTGTCCAGCGGCACGTGGGCCAATAGCAGCGATCTCAACGTCGGCTACAACGGCACCGGCACGCTCAACGTTACGGGCGGAATCGTCACGAATGCCATAGGATACCTCGGTCTGAACGCTGGCGGCATCGGCACGGCGACCGTGTCGGGCGGCGCATGGGCCAGTAGCAGCGATCTCTACGTCGGCTATGACGGCACCGGCACGCTCAACGTGGCGGGCGGAAGCGTCACGAACAACCTTGGTTGGGTCGGCTATGCCGCCGGCAGTTTGGGCACGGCGACCGTGTCGAGCGGGTCGTGGGCGAGCAGCAGCAACCTTATCGTTGGCGGATCTGGCGCCGGAACGCTCAACGTCACGGGCGGTAGCGTCACGAACAACTATGGGAACGTCGGCCTCAACGCCGGCAGTTCGGGCACGGCCACAGTGGCGGGCGGCACGTGGGCCAATAACAACGATCTCTTCGTTGGCAGATCCGGCACCGGGACGCTCAACGTGACGGGCGGACGCGTCACGAATGCCATAGGGTACCTCGGCCTGAACGCTGGCAGCGTCGGCACGGCGACAGTGTCGAGCGGTACGTGGGCCAGTAGCGGCAATCTCGTCGTTGGCGAATACGGCACCGGCACGCTCAACGTGACGGGTGGCAGTGTCACGAACAACTTTGGGTACATCGGCTTTTATGCCGGCAGTTCGGGCACGGCGACGGTGTCGAGCGGCACGTGGGCCAATAGCGGGCAACTGCTCGTCGGAGTGAGCGGCGCGGGCAACATGTCTGTTGCTGGAGGCAGGATTTCCAATACCGATGGTTCACTAGGGCTGAACGCCGGCAGCAGGGGCACGGCGACAGTGTCCAGCGGCACGTGGGCCAGCACCGGCTTTCTCATCGTTGGCGAATACGGCACCGGAACGCTCGACGTGACGGGCGGCAGTGTCACGAACAACTTTGGGTACATCGGCTTTTATGCCGGCAGTTCGGGCACGGCGACGGTGTCGAGCGGCACGTGGGCCAATAGCGGGCAACTGCTCGTCGGAGTGAGCGGCGCGGGCAACATGTCTGTTGCTGGAGGCAGGATTTCCAATACCGATGGTTCACTAGGGCTGAACGCCGGCAGCAGGGGCACGGCGACAGTGTCCAGCGGTACGTGGGCCAGTAGCGGCAATCTCGTCGTTGGCGAATACGGCACCGGAACGCTCAACGTGACGGGCGGAAGCGTCACGAACAACTTTGGGTACATCGGCTTTTATGCCGGCAGTTCGGGCACGGCGACGGTGTCGAGCGGCACGTGGGCCAGTAGCGGCGATCTCTACGTTGGTAACAGCGGCACCGGCCGACTCGTTATCAACGGCGGCCGCGTGATCGTCGGCGGATCGCTTTCCACAAATGCTGCCAGCACCATCAACCTCAACGCCGGTGGCACGCTCCAGATTGGCACCGGCGGCGTTACTGGTGTGCTCCTCGGTGGTACTGGCAGCCTCGTCAACAACGGCACGCTCGTCTTCAACCGTAGTGACGCCTCCACCTACTCGGGTGTCTTGAGCGGCTCGGGAACCGTCACTAAGCAGGGCCTCGGTGTGCTCCTGCTTTCCGGCACGAACACCTATTCCGGCACGACCACCATCTCGGAAGGCATCCTGGCGGTCTCCTCGACGGCAGGGTTGCCGGGCTATGGCAATGCTGGCCGCTGGTCGGTTGCCGCCGGTGCCGGGCTCACGGTCGGCGTAGGCGGCCTCACCAACTCCGCGGCCGACTTGCTCGTCACCTCAGCCACGGCCACAGGCAATCTCGCCAGCGGCGCCGCTATCGGCTTTGATACGACGGGCACGAGCACCTATGCCTACGCCAACGCTCTGCCGGTGTCGGCCGGTTCCGGGATCGGCCTTGCAAAGTCGGGCAACGGCACTCTTCAGATCACAGGCTCCAACACCTACACGGGTGCGACATTCATCGCGGGCGGCACTCTGTCGATCGGTTCGGGGGGCACGACCGGCTGGATCGGCGCGACCAGCGGAATCGTCCTCTCACCGGCTGGCGCCATCCAGTTCAACCGCACCGATGACTACGGCGGGTTTAGCCCCACGATCTCCGGTTCCGGCGGAATTGTGATCTCCAGTGGCACCGTATCGTTTGCAAATGCCAGTTCGGGAACTCTGACGATTGGCCAATCCGCCGGCGACGCCGGAACGCTCAACGTGACGGGTGGAAGCGTCACCAACGCCATAGGATACCTCGGCTATAACGCCGGCAGCTCGGGCAGGGCGACAGTGTCGAGCGGTACGTGGGCCAGTAGCGGCAATCTCGTCGTTGGCGAATACGGCACCGGAACGCTCAACGTGTCGGGTGGAAGCGTCACGAACGCTACAGGATACCTCGGCTATAACGCCGGCAGCTCGGGCAGGGTGACAGTGTCGAGCGGTACGTGGGCCAGTAGCGGCAACCTCATCGTTGGCACATCTGGTACCGGCACGCTCAACGTCACGGGCGGTAGCGTCACGAACAACTTTGGGAACGTCGGCCTCAACGCCGGCAGTTCGGGCACGGCCACGGTTGCGGGCGGCACGTGGGCCAATAACAACGATCTCTTCGTTGGCAGATCTGGCACCGGCACGCTTAACGTAACGGGCGGACGCGTCACCAATGCCATAGGGTACCTCGGCCTGAACGCTGGCAGCGTCGGCACGGCGACAGTGTCCAGTGGCACGTGGGCCAGTAGCAACCTCTTTGTTGGCAGGTCTGGCACCGGCACGCTCAACGTGACGGGCGGAAGCGTCACGAACTTCTCTGGCTATCTCGGCCGTAACGCCGGCAGCAGGGGTACGGCGACAGTGTCCAGTGGCACGTGGACCAGTTCGGGCGAACTCTACGTCGGAGAAAACAGCACAGGCATGCTCGCCGTCACAGGCGGAAGCGTCACGAACAGAAATGGGTGGATCGCACTGAACGTCGGCAGCAGCGGCACGGCGACAGTGTCAAGCGGCACATGGGCCAGTAGCGGCCCATCGCCATTTTCCGACGGATATCTCTACGTCGGCGGTAGAGGCCAGGGCACGCTCAACGTGACGGGCGGCAGCGTGACGAACAACTTTGGGTACATCGGCCTGTATGGCGGGAGCTTCGGCACGGCGAACGTGTCGAGCGGTACGTGGACGAACAGCGGTGATCTGGTCGTGGGCGCTGGGGGCATCGGCATACTCACGATGACGGGCGGTGTCGTAAAGGTCGGCGGAACGCTCTGGAGGGGCTACTCCGGCACGATCATCCTCAACCCCGGTGGCACGCTGGAGATTGGCACGGGCGGCACGACAGGCGTTCTCAACACGAACCTGACGAACAACGGCACACTCATCTTCAACCGCTCGGACAACTCGACGTACGCGGGAGTCCTCACCGGCACGGGAACGCTCGTAAAACTCGGGGCAGGTGCTCTCAGTCTGACCGACACCTCGGTGGCTTGGAACACGGTTGTGCTTGATCGCACGACCGACGTTTCGGATGGTGAACTTCAGGCTTCGGGTGGATTTGCCGACTTGCGGATTGGCAACAGCGGTATTCGCCAACTGAACGTCAACGGCGGCCGAGTATCAAATGCCAACGGGTCTTTGGGATATAACGTCGGGAGCAGAGGCACGGCGACCGTGTCGAGCGGAACGTGGGCCAACAGCGGCAATCTGTTTGTTGGCGAAAACGGCACTGGCTCACTCAACGTGACGGGCGGAGTCGTCACGAACACGTTTGGGTACCTCGGCACTTCTGCCGGTAGCACGGGCGTGGCGACCGTGTCGAGCGGCACATGGGCCAATAGCTTCGAGTTGCGCGTGGGAAACAGCGGCGGCGGCACGCTCAACGTGACGGGTGGAAGCGTGACAAGTCTTAACAGTCTCTCAGTTGGCTATCGAGGCTCTGGCTTGCTCAACGTGACGGGCGGCAGCGTCACCAGCGGGCTCGGCTCTCTCGGCTCTGAAGGCGGAAGCTTGGGCGTGGCCAACGTGTCGAGCGGCACGTGGGCCAACAGCAGCATTCTCTATGTGGGAAACAGCGGCACCGGCACGCTCAACGTGACGGGCGGAAGCGTCACGAACTTCTCTGGGGATATCGGCCGTAACGCCGGCAGCGTGGGCACAGCGACCGTGTCGGGCGGCACGTGGGCCAGTAGCAGTTCTCTCTACGTGGGAAACAGCGGCACCGGCACGCTCAACGTGACGGGCGGCCGTGTCACCAACTCGACAGGCTTTTTGGGCTACAGCGATGGCAGCGTCGGCACCGCCACAGTGTCGAGCGGCACGTGGGCGAACAGCGGCAACCTGACCGTGGGTGTTTCGGGGACCGGCACGCTCACGATGACGGGTGGTGTCGTGACGGTCGGCGGAACGCTCTCGACGGGGACGTTCGGCACCATCAACCTCAATCCCGGCGGCACGCTGCAGATCGGAACGGGCGGAACGACGGGCGCGCTCGCAGTGTCGACGCTCACCAACAATGGCACGCTCATCGTCAATCGCTCGAATTCCTCCGAATACGCGGGCATAATCAGCGGCTCGGGCGCGCTTGCCAAGCAGGGGGCCGGCAACCTCGTGCTCACGGGCACGAGCTCCTACACCGGCGCGACGACCGTCTCCGCCGGCCGGCTTTCGGTGGACGGCTCCCTCGGGAATTCCCCCGTGGCCGTCCTCGCCGCGGCCGAGCTCGGCGGCTCGGGCGCGATCGGCGGCGCGGTGAGCGTGGCCGCTGGCGGCACGCTCTCTCCCGGCAACAGCATCGAGTCGCTCGCCACCGGGGCGGCCTCGTTCGCCGCCGGGGCCACGTTCGAGTACGAGGTGGATTCGACGAACCTCGCGGCGCTCGGCACCGCCGCCGACCTGCTCGTCGTCACCGGCAACCTCACGCTCGACCCCGGCAACGGCACGATCCTCTCGTTCACCGACCTGGCCGCGACCCCCAATCCCTTCGTGAACTACACGACGATCTTCGCCCTCATCAACTATTCCGGAGTCTGGAACGGCGGACTGTTCACCTACGAGGGCACCGTGCTCGCCGACGGCAGCCGGTTTTTCGTGGGCACACAGGAGTGGGAGATCGACTACGACCGCACGTCGGCGGCGGGCCTCGACAACTTCACGGCCGACTACCTGCCCGTCGGCAGCTTCGTGGCGATCACGGCCGTGCCCGAACCATCGA
>Ga0315901_10009743_pt1 | contig 11020 bp, 10 predicted proteins | sample LakEriMetagenome_10_FD_203761 | JGI IMG/M metagenome (GOLD analysis project Ga0315901, IMG submission 203761) | Freshwater fungal communities from buoy surface, Lake Erie, Ohio, United States - Buoy 2 MA116 | ecosystem: Environmental > Aquatic > Freshwater > Lake | place: USA: Lake Erie, Ohio...
AGTCTCCGACACCTGCATGATCGCGCCCGACGATGAAGTGAGTACAACCATAGTTTTTGCGAATCAAAGCATGGAAAATCGCCTCGCGGGGTCCAGCGTAGCGCATCGCCGCAGGATTAATCGCTAGAGTTACCCGATCCAATGGGAAGTAATGCTCCAGCATGATTTCATAGCAACGCATCCGCACATCCGCAGGCACATCATCGCTCTTAGTTGCGCCAACTAAAGGATGCAAGAACAAACCATCGACCATTTCGAGCGCACATTTTTGGATATATTCATGGGCGCGATGGATCGGATTACGAGTTTGGAAACCGACAATGGTGCGCCAACCTTTTTCGATAAATAATTCGCGAGAATCTACAGGATCGATCTGGTAAGTGGGGAAAAGTGGGTGAGGACGACGTTCTAATAGCCAGACATCACCAGCCAGATATACATCACCTTGGGCATAGACGACCTTGACCCCTGGGTGGCGATCTTCGTTGGTGCGATAGACATGGAGGGCTTCTTTGAGTTTGTCGTATTTATACTTTTCGCTTAGTTCTAATACGCCGATAAATATGCCATTGGTGTCATTTAAACGGACAAGGCTACCAACGTTTAAGTTGTCGGCAACTTCAGAAGTGACAGGTAATGTAATTGGAATCGACCAAGGCAAGCCATTGGCGAGACGCATATTTAAAACTACTGACTCATAGTCAGCTTTGCCTAAGAAGCCTGTCAATGGGCTAAATCCACCGATCGCTATTAGCTCAAGATCGGAGAGCGATCGCTCAGTCAGTTGCACAATTGGCAAGTGGTCAGCTTTGCTATAAAAAACTTCTTTTTGGGCTTCTGTAGCCATGCGGTTGATCAGTTGACCACCATGCGGTGCAATGTTTTTGAGTTGTCGAGCCATGACGTTTGAGTTCAAAGGGTTTGATTTACTAAGATTCTAGTTTTTAGCGAAGTTTAAGGTTATACCAAAAGATTAAAGCGGCTTAGCCGTTTCATCTTTTAAAAATCTTGTTGAACTTGCTTTTAATTCACAAAAATATACTAATATTTTTGTGAATTAGCGTAATTTATTGTTACAAGCTATGGAAAAATAACTTGGTTAAGATTTCTAGAATTATTAAGTTAATGTTAACTTTTTTTGACAATAAATTTTGAATTTGAGTCGTAATTCTGATTATAAAAATCGATTTTGGAGCTTTCAGTGCAAATTTCTCAAAAATAAAAATACAAATAAAAGAGAAGTCAAAGCTTCGCTCTGTCTTCTCTTTATTATGAAACCTTATATAGAAGTATAAGCGATCCCCAACCGCAAATCTAAACCAGACATAGGGATATGCGATCCTAATTAGCTAATCTAAAAGAGATATACACATCCCTCAGAATTCTTGCAATCTCATGTAGACTTGTGAAGTCAGAAGCTATAAAACTATTTAGCGACAGGAACAAATCGTAATTTTATGGTAACAACTCCTCTCAAAATGGCTGACACAGACTCCGCTACTACAGCAATTAGTTGCTATGGCTCTGCACGCTCCACTCTTGCAGGAACCCCTCTCAGTGCCGAAGAACTGCGGAAAACCGATGCCTACTGGCGGGCTTGTAATTATCTCGCGATCGGGATGATCTATCTGCGCGAAAATCCACTTTTGCGTGAACCTCTCAAGCCAGAACATGTCAAAAATCGCCTACTCGGACATTGGGGATCGAGCCCTGGCATGAGTTTCGTCTATACGCATTTAAATCGTCTGATTAAGAAATACGATTTGAATGCCATCTTTTTGGCAGGACCTGGACATGGCGCACCAGGTATTTTAGGTCCTGTCTATTTGGAAGGAACCTATTCCGAGGTTTACCACGACATCAGCGAAGATGAAGATGGCATGAAGCTCTTCTTCAAGCAATTTTCTTTCCCCGGTGGAATTGGTAGCCACTGCACCCCTGAAACTCCAGGATCGATTCATGAGGGTGGAGAACTCGGTTACAGCGTTTCCCATGCCTATGGAACTGTATTTGACAATCCCGATTTAATTTCGGTAGTGATGGTCGGTGATGGTGAATCAGAAACTGGTCCCCTCGCCACTGCTTGGCATTCAAACAAGTTTATCAATCCGATCCGTGATGGTGCGGTATTGCCAATTCTGCATTTGAATGGCTATAAGATTAACAATCCGACAGTGCTATCGCGCATCAGCCATGAAGAGCTAGAAAGCCTATTCATTGGCTATGGTTATCAACCCTACTTTGTGGAAGGTTCCGATCCTGAGTCGATGCATCAGGCGATCGCCGCTACCCTTGAGCATTGCATTAACGAGATTAGACGCATTCAAATGGAATCTCGGAGTACAGGTGTTCCCACAAGGGCAAAGTTCCCAATGATCGTGTTTCGGACTCCCAAGGGCTGGACAGGTCCCAAGGAAGTAGATGGGCATAAAGTCGAAGGCTTTTGGCGAGCGCACCAAGTGCCACTGTCGGGAATGCATAATAATCCCGAACATTTAAAAATGTTATCGGATTGGATGCAGAGCTATAAACCTGATGAATTGTTTGATGCTTCAGGCAAGTTGATTCCTGAATTAAAGGATCTTGCTCCCACAGGCGATCGCCGTATGAGCGCGAACCCGATCGCTAATGGTGGTTTAGTTCGTCGTGGTTTGAGAATGCCCGATTTTCGCAGTTATGGCGTAAAAATCGAGAAGGCAGGGACGATTGAAGCCGAAAATACCAAACCTTTAGGTGTTTTCTTGCGCGATGTGATGCGTCAAAACATGGATAATTTCCGTGTCTTTGGTCCCGATGAAAACACATCTAATAAACTGCAAGCGATTTATGAAGTCAGTAAGAAGTTCTGGATAGCTGAATATCTGCCTGAAGATGCTGATGGTGGTGAATTAGCTACGGATGGTCGCGTGATGGAAATCCTTAGCGAACATACCTTAGAAGGCTGGCTAGAGGGATATTTACTGACAGGAAGACATGGATTCTTCTCGACCTATGAATCCTTTGTGCATGTGATCGACTCGATGATCAACCAGCATTGTAAATGGTTGGAAATCAGTAGAGAGATTCCTTGGCGATCGCCGATCGCGTCGCTTAATCTCTTGATTACCTCAACAGTATGGCGACAAGACCACAATGGCTTTACCCATCAAGATCCTGGATTCTTGGATGTAGTGGTAAACAAGAGTGCAGAGGTAACACGCATCTATTTGCCTCCCGATGTGAATACACTGCTATCGGTTTCCGATCATTGTTTGCGTAGTACTGACTATGTGAATGTGATCGTCTGCGATAAGCAATCGCATTTACAATTCCTTAATATGGAAGATGCGGTTAAGCACTGCACCAAAGGCTTAGGTATTTGGGACTGGGCAAGCAATGATCAAGGTGCGGAACCTGATGTGGTGATGGTAGGTTGTGGAGACATTCTCACTCAAGAGGCTTTAGCCGCCACAATCTTGTTATGGGAGCATTTCCCAGAGTTGAAGATCCGTTTTATCAATGTTGTCGATTTGTTCAAGTTACAGCCTGATACTGAGCATCCTCACGGTTTAAGCGATCGCGATTTTGATTCGCTGTTCACCACTGATAAGCCAATCATTTTCAACTTCCACGGTTATCCTTGGTTGATTCACCGTCTCGCCTATCGCCGTACCAATCACAAAAATCTGCATGTGCGCGGTTACAAGGAGAAGGGTAATATCAACACACCTTTGGAACTGGCGATCAATAACCAAGTTGATCGTTTTAGTCTGGCGATCGATGTAATAGATCGTGTGCCAAAGCTCAAAAATATCGGCTCTCATGCGAAGGAAGCTTTGCTCAATCAACAAATTGATTGTCGTCGATATGCTTACGAGCATGGTATCGATATGCCTGAAATCGTGAACTGGCGTTATCCCCATTAAGCCCTCACCCCCAGCCCCTCTCCCATTGGGAGAGGGGAGCAAATCAATAAGGAATTATGAGCTTAAAACTATACCTGCTTCGTCATGGAGAAACTGCCTATAGTCGCACTGGTGGCTATTGTGGAGAGCTTGATCCTGAGTTAACTGAGAATGGTGAAAAAATGGCGATCGCCTTTGCTCAAGCTCATCAAGCGATCGCATGGGATGCCGTATTTGTCAGCCCCATGAAACGCACGATCTCCACAGCCACGCCATTATGCAAAGCGATCGGTATGGAAATGCAATTTCGAGATGGCTTGAAAGAATTACGTTATGGCAAATGGGAAGGACTAACCAACGAGTTTGTCAAAGAGAATTATAGTGATGATTATCTCCGTTGGTTAACGGAACCTGCGTGGAATCCCCCCACGGGCGGCGAAACCGCAGTACAGCTTGCCAGTCGAGCTTCATTTGTAGTTGCCGAAATTCAAGAAATGTATCCATCAGGTAATGTATTAGTCGTTTCGCACAAGGCAACAATTCGCGTCATCTTGTGCGGTTTATTGGGAATCGACATGGGGCGATATCGCGATCGCATTGATGTTCCTGCGGCTTCACTGAGTATTGTGCAGTTTGGCGCATTGGGACCAATGCTGAAGGTGTTAGGCGATCGCAGTTTTATGGATGCTGAGATGCGATCGCTTTCAGGAACTTAAAATTTGCATTGCACAATCAAAAAATGAAGATACTAATTCTCAATGCGGGATCGAGCAGTCAAAAAAGTTGTTTATACAATTTAGAAGGTGTGTTACCCGATACGCCACCAGAAGCAATTTGGGAAGCGAGTATCGACTGGACACATCATGATGGGTTTGCGGAAATAAGGGTTAAACCTCAACATGGGCAGGTTTTAGAAGAAGAAATTGCTGCAACCTCCCGTCCTAAAATTATCGCGCATATGCTCGAAACCCTGTGGAGTGGTGAAACTCCAGTTCTTAAGAGCCCTTCAGAAGTAGATGTCATCGGGCATCGAGTGGTGCATGGTGGTGCAGAATATCGCCACAGTACGATCATTAATGACGAGGTGAAAGAGGCGATCGCAAAATTAGCCATCTTCGCACCAGTACATAATCCCGCCAATTTGGAAGGGATTATTGCCGCCGAAAAAGTATTTGGGAACGTCCCGCAAGTTGCGGTGTTTGACACGGCTTTTCATGCTCATTTAGCTCCTGCCGCCTATACTTACGCAATCCCTACAAAATATACTGAGCGAGGGATTCGGCGCTATGGTTTTCATGGTATAAGTCACCAATATTGTCGCGATCGCGCTGCAAGTATTCTCAATCGCAAAGTCGTAGATTTACGCTTGATTACCTGTCATTTAGGCAATGGATGCTCATTAGCTGCCATTCGGAATGGACAGAGTATTGATACGACGATGGGATTTACTCCCCTTGAAGGTTTGGTGATGGGTAGCCGCTCTGGTTCCATTGATGCTGGGATTCTCATCCATTTATTACGTCAGCCTGATATGGATGCTGAGAAACTCGATCGCCTATTAAATCGAGAATCAGGTTTGTTAGGTGTTTCAGGAATTTCTGCGGATCTTCGCCCAGTTCTCAAGGCAATCGCAGAAGGCAATCAGCAAGCGCAACTAGCCTTTGATGTCTATGTGCATAGCCTGCGATCGCATATCGGCTCAATGTTAGCGAGTCTCGGCGGATTAGATGCCTTAGTATTCACCGCAGGAGTTGGCGAAAATGCTCCTTTAGTTAGGGAGAGAGCTTGTGCAGGATTTGAGTTTTTAGGACTGAAACTGGATTTAGATAAGAACAATCAGAGATTGATGGATGTAGATATTTCTACTCCTGATTCGTCAGTACGAGTTTTAGTAATTCATACCCAAGAAGATTGGGAAATTGCTCGTGAATGTTGGAATATAAAGTAAATAAGCCAAGAACTCAAGTTATTGGCTAAAAGCTAAAGTCAACTTCAGTGGACTACTGAATACTGTTAATTAACCCATTTCAATGGGTTTTAGCTCTTAGCCCGCACTTGAGTGCAGGGCATTCTGGATGTGATAAAGTTTAGATTGTTAGTCTTGAGATAAGTGGCTTATGGTTTTAGCAGCCCTTCATCCAGTTACCTTAGATGAGTTTTCTCAACTTCCCAATATTGAAGAATCTCCAGCTTGGGAATTTCTTAACGGTCAAGTATTGCAAAAGCCAATGCCTACTTTTTACCATAGCCTTTTGCAAAAGTATTTAGTTAGAGCGATCGACAATACTAATAGCACCTACGAAGCGTTTCCAGAACTGCGCTGTATTTTGAGCAAAAACTCGGTTGTTCCAGATATAACTATCATTCATCAAAGTCGTATCCCATCCAGTAATGAGCCAATTCAAGGCGCTCCAGACTGGCTAATTGAGATTCTCTCGATTGATCAAAGCACAACCAAACTAATCTCAAAAATTCAAACTTGTCTAACAGAAGGATCAAAACTTGGTTGGTTAATTGATAGCCAAGAACAAGTAATCATGATTTTTTGCCCCAATCATCCGTTCCAGCTTGTTAGCGGCGATCATCCTCTGATTTGTTTAGATGAGATGTCATTACAACTAACAGCCAACCAAGTTTTTGGATGCTTACAACGGTAAATAAAAAAGAGGTCGCAATGCGACCTCTTTTTTATTTACCACTTATTTTGGCTTTATAGCCTAAACCTAGCAAGATCTGCAAAATTTTCTGACTACAATCGCCTTGAATTTCGATCGCTTGCCCCTTACATGTACCACCCGTTCCGCACTGATTTTTTAACTGCTTAGTCAGTTTTGCCAAATTCTCGGTTGTAGTCTGAAAACCTGTGATCTCAGTTACCGTCTTGCCACCCTTGCCTCGGCGCGTTACTTGAATGCGCGGATTTTGTTGCTGGGGTGGCAGATCGATCTCTTTTTGCTCAGAATCGTCTTCTTCAGGTGTGCCGAACTCACGGTAAACTACGCGATTTTTGGTCATAGCTGTAACTAATCATTAATAAAACCCAATAATTTTATTGAGAGGGTGGCAAAGCCACCCTCTCAATAAAATTATTATTCCACCCATGCCGATCGCCATGCTAATTCGGCTTCAGCGATCGTCTTTTGTTGATATTTCTTTTCTAGCTCATTGTGCAAATGCGCTAGTCTTGCCGATAAAACGCGCAACTCCCCACGATGAGACATCACTTTGCGATCTGTAAACTCAATTTCAGCAAGACGAATACTCATCTGTGCAGTTTTATCGTCTTTAGCCTTATTTTCTTGAGGATTTAAAACTTTATGCTCGACTAAAAGCTGGTTCAGTTTCTCCATACTTTCATTGAGGAGCTTACTCAACAAATTATCGAGATTTTCTTGATTTGTGCGACTGTCGCGATCGCATTCTTCGAGAGTTTTTTGCATCTGCTCACAGAGCGATTTGATCCTCTGCCGCAGTGCGTCTTGCAAATTTTGCCGAGCTGATAGAGATAGGGCTAGAAATGCGTCAGGACATTTTTTGGTGCAAAACTTAAATACTGTGAGCAAAATTTGTTGCTGAACTGCTTGAGCGATCGCTTGTGAATACTCAATATGAATAACATCGATCCGACTGATCACATCAGCGATCGCCTGTTGGATATTTTGAATATCTTTATCAATACGCACCAGCATCGTAGTTCACATTATTTTTTTAAATCTAGCTAAAAAAAATTCGATTTTTTTAGCTCCATAGGAGCTAAAAAAATCGAATTTTTTTTATTATTCACCAACAACAAAGCGTACAAAGCGACGAACTTTAACATTTTCGCTAAGCTTAGTCGCAGTTAGTTTAACCAATTCATCAACGGTGATGCTTTGATCTTTGATGTAAGGCTGATCTAGTAAGCACAATTCTTTCAAGCGCTTTTCGATGCGACCAAGTACGATCTTCTCGCGAATGGCAGCAGGCTTGCTTGCTAAGTCCTCTTTACCAGATTCGATTTGCTTTTCATTTTCTACAAAAGCAGCAGGAATATCAGCAACACTGACATATTCCACGTTAGGGCAAGCAGCAATTTGCTTAGCTACACTATCAGCTAATTCTTTAAGTTCTTCTCGACGCGCCACGAAATCAGTTTCGCAGTTAACTTCGACGAGCACACCAATGCGGCTACCAAAGTGAATATAACTATGGACGATTCCTTCAGATGCTTCACGGGTTGCTTTTTTAACAGCAGAGGCAAGCCCCTTTTGTCTTAGGTATTCGGTTGCTTTGGTAAAATCACCACTGGAGTCAACGAGCGCTGCTTTACAGTCTTTGATACCTGCGCCAGTTCTCGCACGTAGCTCTTGAATTTGTTGGGTTGTAATGTCTGCCATATTAAGTAAGCTTGTTTTGGATTTCTAGGGCAACATTTCGAGGAGCGAGGAGTTTTTGCTCGTTGCCGAAAATATCTCTCGAAAATATTTCTAAAATGTTTACAGTACTCTAAGTTATCACAATTCCATGTACACAGTTTTTTGAAAATTTTGGGCGATCTCCGAACTTGCCCAATACGTCTTAGGTGACACTTTGCGATAACTCTAAGGGACTTACACAAAATAATCGCTCAAAAAAAATAGCAACGGACTTCGCCCGATGCTATTTTTTTGATTTTATATGGATCATTGCCTGTAAGGGTTTTAAAAACCAACAATTCTGATTATGAAACTGATTTTGGGATTTGCTGCGTCAAAGGCGCAGCAAATCCCAAAATCAGTTTTGGTGAAATTGGCGTTAGCCAAATATTTTTTGATGAATTAAAGCTTGTTGTTTGAGTTTCTGTACCCGATCGCTTAAAAATTGATCTCGATTTTCGAGTTGATCAACCCAAGCGTCCGTAAGCGACTGCGCATCGTCTGGTAAAGCCTCTAACTCCCAGCCAGAAATCCCTAAATCCTGCATGAGATAAGAAACTTTCGGATCATAACTAATTGCGGAACAATTACTGCCTTCAGCCGCCGCCATAATTAATCCATGCAACCGCATTGCAATCGTCAAATCTACACCATTGAAAATCCCCTTAAGGCGACGTGGATCTCTTTGAATGATGATTTGACTGCGGTTTGGCATCTTTTCATTAAGAGAATCACAAATTGCTTGAGCGATCGCCTTATCTTGAGATGGCTGAAATGGGATCAATAAAATTTCAGCATTAGTTTGTAATTGCAACTTTTGCAAAGCCTCAGTAATTGTGGCAAGACGACAGGTTGTCAGCGCAGAATGCGATCGCAAAACCACCGCAACACGAGGTTTTGATAAATCACGATGCATGTTAATGGGAGTTGCATCCAAAGCCCATACTGGATCAGGGGCAACCACACTCTCAATTTGCCAGTCTGCTAATAATTGGGCTGATTGGCGATCGCGCACTGACACCGATGTACATCCCTGAAAAGCGCGTCTAGCAATCCATTTACTCAACTTACGCTTTAGTGGTCCCACCCCCTGTGCCCAAGCGTAAGTTTGCAATCCCAAACCCTGAGCTAAGCCCATAATGCCGCCATAATAAATCGGATTTCTCGCACTAGTAGCATCTTGCATCAAGCTCCCACCTCCCCAAACAAATAGATCTGATCGCTTTAATTCACTAATCAATGTAAATACTGAATAGCGATCGCTAGCTTCGACCTGATGCAAATTTTCGGTAGCTCTGGGACTAGCAGACAAGACAAGCGGTTGGATATCTTTGGGCAGCATTTGCAGCAAAGTGGCAAGTAGCGCCTCATCACCACCATTGCCCATTCCGTAATATCCACATAAAACCGCACGTCGCATATTGCTTATCCCAAATACTGTTTAACCTTGCCGCAATTCTCACGGAGTCTTAATTGTCGCGTATTTCAGTAGCCAAGCATAATTAAATATAAAACCCAAAGATAAGTACAGCCCGATGCGCGGGCTGTACTTATCTTTGGGTTTTATAACGCTATGCAATTTCGATAAATGTGGCGCTGAGCACTAGAGTTACACCAATTAACAACCAAACAATTGGCATATATACAGGACTAATAAAGCTGTTACCTAACTGCATCAAAGCGATCGCCATGCCTGTCATGCTAGCAATCATAATTGCCCATAACCAATGCCAATGAACTCGACCAGAGCGTCTCTTTGATTTTGGTAAAAGCTTTGGGGATGCAGTTGTTATGTAGAACTGAGTCTTTGGCGATCGCTTATTGACTGCGGTCAAATTACCCATTGATCGATTAGGGATAACTTGGGTCGAGCCGAGAGATTGGTGAGGCTTTGGCAATATTTTTTGTGAGCTTTTCGGCGTGATATTTTGGTTAAATCTCGACTTTAGCTGTCTTCTTTTCTGATATATACGTTTTTCAATTTTCTTAAGTCGCAACCAAAATAGCAGTAATAACGTAATGGCTATTGAGCCTAACGCGATCGCTAACTTGACTAAAATTAGCAGCAAGTCCATGTTTTCTTGAAGGGATAAGACAATTGCCATATATGCTGCAATCAAGTCAAATTGCGAATTTATTTCACAATATTTTTTCACCTCGCCCAAAAATCCACGAACTAGAAATCATCAGTAAAAGTGCCAGTAAAAACATGAAAATCAAATCCAAGATAAAGAAGGTCGGCACTTCGTGCTGACCTTCTTTATCTTGGATTTGATTTTTGTTCAGGCATAAACTACAGCAGTCAACCTTGAACAATCCACCAAAGACATTTGGTGGATTGTTCAAGGTTGACTGCTGAGATAAGTTAATTTCACATTTGGAGCAAGCGTAATCACATCACCATTACATAGATCGTGAGAAGAGGCAATCTTCATATGATGATTAATTATTACCCCATTCACACTCGGCTTACCAGATAGATCTCCATCAATAATTCTGTACAAATAACGCCCACCCTCCACAGGCACACGTAGCAATACCGCATGTTGTCGAGAGACAAATCGCGAATAAAGTTGAATATTATTATTCACATCCCGCCCAATCGTATACTTTAAGCCATCAAGTGCGAGTTTTCTACTACCTCTCGCATCATTGATTAATAGTGTGTGACTAACGTGTGTTTCGCTCATTAGCTCACCAAAAAAAGAAGTAGATGTTGCTTACCAGCGAAAAGTATATGCT
>Ga0315901_10009744_pt1 | contig 11020 bp, 10 predicted proteins | sample LakEriMetagenome_10_FD_203761 | JGI IMG/M metagenome (GOLD analysis project Ga0315901, IMG submission 203761) | Freshwater fungal communities from buoy surface, Lake Erie, Ohio, United States - Buoy 2 MA116 | ecosystem: Environmental > Aquatic > Freshwater > Lake | place: USA: Lake Erie, Ohio...
CGCACGGATTGGCTTTTAGCGTTCGTCAAGGTGTAAAGACGCCGCCATCTCTTCGGAATATATTTAAAGAATTGGAAAGCGAATACGGAATCGATTTGACGCGGTCAACAGATTTAACTTCTTGGGCAGAGCAAGGCGTCTTTTTGTTGAATAGTGTTTTAACGGTGGAAAAGGATAAAGCTGGAAGTCATTCGAAATGGGGATGGGAAGAATTTTCGAATGCCGTCATTTCATTTATTTCGAAGGAAAATGAGCATGTCGTTTTTGTTTTGTGGGGAGATTATGCGCGAAAGAAAAAGAGTTTGATAGACTTATCGAAGCATGCAATTATTGAAAGTGCTCATCCTTCGCCGCTTTCGTCCTATCGTGGGTTTTTCGGGTCGAAACCCTTTTCGAAAATTAATGCGCAGTTGCATCAATGGGGAAAAGAGAGTGTCAAGTGGTAAATTGTATGTCTTTATGAATTTTGAATTATTAGAAAGTAGAGAGGCATTCCTAAAGTAATATTTATCGGAAAGGTAATCGCGAGTGCCATTGGAAGTAGCAAACCTGGATTGGATTGTGGGACCGAAATTTTCATTGCAGCAGGCACTGCAATATAGGAAGCGCTTGCTGCTAAGACTGCGAAAATAAATCGATTGGCCACATCGGTTATTATTCCATCGCTCAAGAAAGCAACAAGGCATCCGTTGAATAAAGGGATGACCAATGCAAATGCAATAGGGAACCATCCCATTGAAAAGAACGATTTAAGTTTTTTGCCGCTTGTTATTCCGAGGTCGAGAAGGAAAATAGCTAGAAACCCTTTGAATAGGTCGTTCGTGAAGGGTTTTATTCCTTCAGCTTGCTTAGCACTTGCGAGATATCCAATAATTAAGCTTCCGATTATAAGCAACACACTTCCGTTGGTGAAGGAGTGTTTTATTGCAGTTCTTTTCTGAATGCGTTCTGTATTATTCGTGTTGAAAATTGAAATGAGCACAAGTCCCATGATAATGGCCGGAGATTCCATTAGGGCCATAACAGCAACCATGTGTCCTGAGAAACTCATTTGTTGGGCTTCTAAAAAAGAGGCAGCGGTGACAAAGGTAACAGCGCTTACCGATCCGTAGGCGGCAGCCACAGCACCAGCGTCGAAGACATTGAGTTTAGTTTTAAGTATAAAAAAAGTATAGATTGGAATTAGGAATGAAATCAGAATTCCGAAAATCATTGAAACTCCTACTTCGAATGTAAACGGTTCATGCGAAAGCTCTTGCCCACCTTTGAATCCAATGGCAAATAACAAATAGAGGGAGATGAACTTGGCGGAGTTTTCGGGAATGACAAGGTCGCTTTTAAGTTGAACGGCGACAATACCAAGAACGAAGAAAAGTAAGGCGGGGTTTGTTAAATTTTCAAGGAGTAAGTTTAGATTCATAGGTTCTATTTCACTCGTGAAATTTGATTTTATAATTAGTCGTTTATAATGGAAATTTTAATTTCTGAATGGATTTGAATTTTCTTATTTGAAAATTCAGGGGTCTGAAGAAATGCAAGTGTTCGCTTGAGCTCTCTTTTTAATTCAGGAAGTCTTTCAATTGCAATTTCATCCTCGACGCTAAATCGCTCAAGAGAACTGAAGTTTTTCATTTGATGAAAGTGAATTTTTGTTGTGAAAACATTTGTTAGAATCTCTTTTGCTTGCTCTGCGGTGAATTCGCCGTTAATAAGCTCTACAGTTTCGTCTTGTTTCATTGTATGAATTATTTCTTCTTTAGGTTGCAAAAGTGGGGGTGTTTTGAATTCTATTTTTATTTATGTTTGTTATTCAAAACATAACTAATATTTATGAACTACACCTTAAATCAACTTCAGATTTTCTTGAAAGTAACTCAGTTAAGAAGCATTACAAAAGCTGCGGTTGAGTTGAATTTGACTCAGCCTGCGGTGTCTATTCAGTTGAAGAACTTCCAAGATCAGTTCGGAAGCCCTTTGGTTGAAGTATTAGGCAAGAAAGTCTATGTTACTGATTTTGGGGCAGAAGTATCCGAACGAATAGAGCAAATCTTAACTCAGGTTCAATCGATTTCAAACTTGAATAAAGAACAAAGTAAGCGTTTAACAGGAAAACTTAGAATTGCTGTAGTTTCCACGGGCAAGTATGTTATGCCTTACTTTTTATCGGGCTTCCTGACCGAAAATAAAGAAGTTACCCTGCTCATGGATGTTAATAACAGAGCGGGTGTCATTCAAAGTTTAGAGAATAACGAGATTGATTTAGCGTTGGTATCGGTTTTACCTCACAAAAGAAATTTTGAGAGCTTAGAGCTGTTACCCAATAATTTATACTTAGTTGGTAGAAATCCGATTAGTAGAAAAAAGAAGTCCGAAGATTTTTTTGACTACTCTCAATTTCCATTCATATACAGAGAGAAGGGTTCGTCTACTCGTCAGACAATGGAGCGTTTCATTGAGAAAAAGAAAATACAACCTGTGAAGAAATTGGAACTAACTTCAAATGAAGCGGTTAAACAAGCCGTACTTGCTGGACTAGGATATTCAATCATGCCGGAGATTGGAATTCGAAATGAATTATCAAGCGGTCTTCTACATATAGTGCCTACAAAGGGACTACCGATAACGACTTCGTGGCAATTGATTTGGTTGAAGGGAAAGCGCCATACGCCAGTTTCAAATTCGTTTTTGGAGCATCTGAAGCTTGAGAAAGATTCAATTGTTGCAGAGCACTTTAGCTAAAGTATGTACCGCGTTGTAAGAACTGCGTTGTTGAAAATACGAAATGAATCAATATAAATTGAAATTCCTATTAAGCAGCTTGCTTGTACAATTTATTCATAAAAATCACATGCGGAAAGCTTACACAAGAAATGAAAATAAAGAAAATACCCCATGCATTATAGGTTGAACTTATTTCAGTTTGAATCATAGGCCACACTAGGAAAAAGAGAACGAGTATTAACCATGCACCGAGATGAAAAGGGAGCGCATGAATCCACATTTTTCGGTTGTTATGTTGGATGTGCTGTTTCAGATGTCCCCAACTTGTTATGCTGTGTTGACCAACGAAGTATGTTCCAAATGCGAGTAGGAGTGGTAATTGACTGGAGATAGCAAGCCAGACCAATGTTAAGATCATCGGAATGTTTCTTTTCCACAGGGCAAAAAATATCCAAGGTGCAACTGTAAAAGGAGGAATAGAAAATGGGAATTCAACACCTGCGATATATTTCAATATTTCAGATGTTTCGTTTTGGTGCGTTCCTAAAATATAGAGAAGAAGGGTTCCTCCCCAGGGCAAGGTTAGAAAGTTATCTATTGACCATTGTCGCACATCTGCCTGTCCAAAGTGCCAAGCGGAATAAACGAGAAAGGCTATCAGAGCAAGAGTTGGTATGAGAAACCACACGATTCCCATGCAGGCAATAAGCAGTAAATATTGACCAATGAATCGCGGTGCTTTTTTATAATCCCATGTTTTGGATTCTATTAAATGATCAACAGCTCCATGCGGAAGTCCAACGCATATCATTCCAATGATTAGCGCTGTATAACCGACTATATTTCGTGTTTCAGGAAAGTTTGAAAGAGAAAATAACAATGAAACAAAACAAATGATAACAAAAGGTCTGAATGCTTTGCTTTTGATGAAGTGAACGCAGAGTGATTTCAAGAATATTCCTACGGGTAGGCGGCTGAATATTTGAATGTCTTCCAAAATTGTCGTTTTCTCGTCGAGGAATTTTAGAATGAGTTTTGTTTCTACTTTGGAGAACAGTTGAGTGAAAATAACTCTGCCATAGTTTGGCCAGAGGTGAAGTATAATGAGAAGAAGCGCATCATAAAAAGCGAACCTTCCTTTTGTGGCTTCCTGGTGTGTTCGGTTTGTTGAGATTGTTGTTTGTCCTGCTTGAATTCGCTCAGCGATTTCAGTAGCCTGGCCAAACATGTTTTTGAAGGCATAACCGGTACTTGGTTTGACGCAATAGTTTCGCGCTCCAAGATTGATAATGCTATTGCTTTCGACACTATCGAGAGAGGCGTTACTCATAGGAATGCACCCTTGCTCAGTTCCTGTCTTTTTAAATGTGCCGAATTGATTTTTGATGTAGTCTTCGAGAATGGATTCCGCTTCGGTTTTTGTAATGATCTCTTTTCCGAATCGCGTTACTTCAATAAGTGCTGTATTGGAAGAGAAGGGCAATACATAGACGAATTGAGTAAAGTTGTTTTGTTCAATGTTGAAGTCCATCATACGAAAGGATTCAACATCTAATTTTTCAACTGGGAATTCGACAACCCATCCAATAAAACTTTGAAATAGAGTTGTTTGGTTCCATTCCGTTTGTTGTAAGACAGGTGTTCTAGAATCAAAGATATACTCCCCGTATATTTTTTCACCGCTAGTTATTACGAAGTTTCCAAGGTTATCGGTTCCAGTTTCGGAAACTACTTCGTGTGAGGTTTGAATGCGATGTTCTTCAATTATGTCATTGGCCTTTTCAATGACAATTGAGTTAGGAATATGGTTGTAAGAGGTTGGGTTTAGGCGTTCTTCCTTCCCATTGTTTAACTGAATTTTAGTCCAAGTGTGCTCTATGAAAGGATTTAGCTTCTTTTTAAGTTCACCGTTTTCTTCTGTCCAAAAGCAAAAGTTCTTATTGTTGGTTGAATCTTTATTCGGCTCAACAATTAGTACGTTTTTTGAATCTAAAAGACCGCGTCTTTCAAGTTCAATAAGCACAAGTGCGGCAGACGCTCCCTTTCCAGCAAATATGAAATCGTATTTCGTTTCCGTAATCATTTGTTGGTTTGTGGTCTACTTTTTAAGTTGGAAGGGAGTAATAAAAAAGGGCGTAAGTTTTAACTCTTACGCCCCTTTCAAAATTCTATTTTTAGTAGAATAGATTTATTTAGTCTTCTTTACGCGTCAACGCATAAATAACTAAACCAAATCCAATTTTGTTAATAGCATCAGCGATGTTATAAACGATGTCCATAGCGTGTAATGCAGCTTTTGGATCTTCAACCAACTTAATTCCAAACAATCCGCCTGGAGTTCCTAGGATGTAGCCCAATGGGTAAATTGCCCATCCAACCAATACAAACCAAGCAAGGATGCGAGTTGCTTTTGCAACTTGAGGACCAGCAGTTTCAGCCAATTTAGATACTTCACCAAACCACACTAAGTATGCAATGTAGAAGTAAGCTGCACCTGAAAGAACACCCCATAGAACGCTACCGTCTCTGTCTAGTACTTCTCCAACGTAACCAGTCACTAGCATTACCAATGAAGCGAAGATTAACTTCCACAACAATGAGATTTTCGCTCCAGCTTTCTTGGTGATCAAGTAAAACTCAACGCACATCAACGGAACAGTAAGAATCCAGTCAACATAACGGAAGAATGTTGGTGACTCACCTGTCTCCAAGTTATACCCTCTCATGTAGTAGTAATGCACTGCTGCAATGAAAGTGATAAGACCTGAAACAAGAACAGACGTTCTCCACTTTGGAGAAGTGTTGTTCAATTCAAAAAAGAAAAATACTGAAGCGGCCATCATAGCCATCGTTCCGATGAAGAACGTAAAAGCAACATAATTGTCACTTGCAATTGTACCCATGTGTTCCATAAAAAACGGTTTTAGTAAGGTTTTCCTACTCTTAAGGCTTTTCGGTTTCTCCGCGTTTTTTCTTAGTGGTCTCTGCCTCCACACTAACAAGAACAATGATACATCAATTATGTTCAGGTTTGTTTAATTTTTTTTGAGAATAATTAAACAGAGGCGAGGAGGTGCCGGTTTGAACATAATGGGTAACGTTGTGTTATCTTTTTCTTTTACAGATAATTACAACAATAATGAGCGCCAAATTCGAGGTGAAATACGACGATATTTTAAGGAAAATACATCTTGTAGACCCTGTTAAGTATGGGAAAACTCGAAATTTTATTGACGGCGCCGTCAGTTATTTGTCTCCATATATCTCAAGAGGAGTGATAAGCACAAAAATGGTGTTGAATCATATGTTTAACAGTGGATATTCTGTTGAAAAAATTGAAAGTTTTGTTCAAGAGTTGGCGTGGAGGGATTATTGGCAACAAATCTGGATTGCGCGAGGCTCTGAGATAGACTCAGACATTCGAAATCCTCAACCCCGCGCTGAACGAAATGGGGTTCCCGTAGGTATTACAAACGGAAAAACGAGAATTGAAGCCATAGATAATGGTATTATGGAATTTTATAAAACGGGTTACTTACACAATCACCTGCGCATGTACATTGCCTCATGTGCAACCAATTTAGGGAGATGCGCTTGGATTCAACCTGCACAGTGGATGTATTATCATTTGTTAGACGCCGATTGGGCGAGTAATGCCCTAAGTTGGCAATGGATATGCGGCGCGAAGAGCAACAAACTCTATTTCGCGAATCAGGAAAACATCAACAAGTATTGCAATACCAATCAGACAAAGACTTTTCTAGATGTTTCCTACGAAGAAATTGAAACAATCGGAATTCCAGTTGAGCTCAATGAGTTGGAATCGTTTCAATTGAAAACAAAACTTCCGAAAACTTCCTTTCCAACCATACAAAATGGAGAGACTTGTTTCCTATACAACTTCTATAATCTCGATCCCATGTGGCGTAAAGATGAAGAGGGGGCTCGAATTCTTTTGCTAGAACTGTCAGTGTTCGAGAAATACCCAGTTTCCGAAAAGAGTATTCAGTTTTGTATTGATCTAGCGATAGAAAACATCCCGAACATTCAAATCTTTGTCGGTGAGTTTTCAGATTTGCAAAGTATTCCCGAAGTGCAATTCATTTTCAAAGAGCATCCGCTAAATGCTTACGAAGGAATTCAAGATGAACGCGAATGGATTTCTTCGGTGAAAGGAGATTTTCCTTCCTTCTTTGCGTTTTGGAAAAAAGTAAAGAAAGAACTTCAATGAAAAAATCAAACCTGCCTTCTAAAATCTGCACGGTATGCGGACTTCCATATTCCTGGCGAAAGAAGTGGGAGAAGAATTGGGAAGAAGTGAAGTATTGCAGTGAACGGTGCAGAAGGTCGAAGGACAGAAATTCTTCGAGTCACTAATTCGGTTTATAAAACTTCTTCCAACTGCTTGGTGTGCTGCTCAACTTGGTGCTCATTGAAATTATCCCAACGCGGAGCGTCTTCCGTTTTCTCATACAAGAAGGATTTCAAGTATTCACTGCTGTCGTTGTGAAGGTCATGCAGGTGCTGAAGAATTTGGAAGAAGAATTCGTCTAATCGATGAACATCCTTTAATTCATTTTGAAGTGAAGCTGGTAGTTGGAATACGCGAACGATTTCATTCTTCTCTTCTTCATTCATTTCTGTTTTATATCCTTGCGTAAGCGTCTTGAAAACAAGGTTGTTCCAAATGAGGTTGTTACTTGCCCATTCAATTTCTTCACCGTGTTGTGCATGCTCTGATATAAGAACAATCGCATGCAACACTTCAGGAAGATATTCAGTTGGGAATTCATCGAAGCTCCGGAATTCGTATCCGCTTTGATAAAGCTTTTCTCTATTGAAGTCCAATCCAAGATCAGAAAGAAGTTCATAGTACAATTCAGATTCAATGCGATCGCGCCACCAAATGTTTTCTTCTTTCTGGAAGTTCAAAAGCTTCCTAAATTCTTCAACAGGAAAAGTAAGAACTTTTCCCTTCGGCATGGATTTGTGGTAGGTGCCAACTCCGGTGTATCTCGACATGGCGTTTCGCATAGATCCGCCAGCGAACTTTTCTTCCATCTCGAATTTATCGCTAATCACAGACATGATATCTGGACTGCCGAGTGTTGCAATGAACAACGGCTCAAACCACTGAAGCAAGTAAATGGCTTTGTGGTGTGCTTGATCGAATGCGGTATAATCGACAATGCGACTGTCTTCCGTTAAGGTTGGAAGTGTTATGTGGAAGTGGAAGGTTCCGTTGTTGAAGAGAACGAGTTTCTTCTGATTCGACATGAACATGTTTATTCCGATGTTGTAGTGCGGATAGGTTAGTGGCCCCGGAAGAATTTTCGTTTCGTTCAGTTTGTCGAGAAAGATTTTCTTCGACGCTTTCAACTCATTGAAAGATTCTTGAATGGTTCTGTTCTCGTAGTATTTCGTTACAAATTCAATGGTGTCTCCGTCGAAGATGATCGATCCCATGGGATTGTTCTTCTGCGTAAGCATGCTTTGAATTTGAAAAGGTTGTTTTTCTAGGAAGAGCTCCAGTATTGACTTTCCCGCATAGTCTGGGTTGTCGAGTAGAGGAGGAGCCGATTGAATGGTCTTGTGTTGAAAATGAATGTCGAGCTTTTCAAGCGAGTGACTGTTCATCATCTGACTTACCAAATAATTTTTATTCGAGTCGAAGGCGCGTGCTAAAACTTTTTCTAAACTACCTGCACGGTAGCACTTCAAATAGTCGATGCTGTAACGCTCGCGACCCATTTTTTCTTGAATGAACTGTCCGGAAACTACAAGCGATTCTTCGAATTGCAAGTACGTTTCGTTTTCTAACCCAATGCCCCAGTAATATTTTTTTATCGGGTTGTTTTTCATTCTTTTCGGAGCTTATTGATAATTATAGTTTCTTTTTTTTTATGTTGAAGGGTGAAGTGCTTGACTCCCATTAAGCGTGGTAATACAACACGAACGATGAGTATCTGCTGTGGTTCCACCAATCTCTTCTCTTTCGCGCGAAATAATTGTAGTTCAATTTTCCGGCTTGCGATTGAAGCGGAAACAGAACTTCACCGTTTTCGCGAAACGCTTTTTTCTTTTCTGTTTCGGGAACAATAGGGACAATGTGTCCAGATAATCCTACGGTCTTTCTCTTCGCGCAAATCATTCCCACACCACCTTCTTCCGTTACGCGTCTTTGAATTTCTGTAAGAGAAGTCATTCTTTCCCACCCAAAACTTTCTCCCCAAATGCCAAACCAATCGTGAATGGCGCTTGAATAAATAGGAACAACCGTTTCATTGAAAATAGGAGTGACATCGATTCCTTGTTGAAGTTTTTCAATGGACTCATCTGTCCACCAAACTGTCGGAAGATAAACCTTCGCGAAATAGCAGTAGTCGAAGGAATAAACATTGCAATAAGTGTCTTCCGGAGTTCTTTGATATCGTAAACTGTGTTTTACATCTAATTTTCGAATAAGTCGGTGAAGACTTTTTTTCTTGGATTCAGCACTTTTTAAATTGCGATAAGGAATGGTTTCATCAATCATTGGATGAAACTTACACTCCATAGAATCTAGATTTGACAGTACATTGGGCAACAGCTCGGCTGGTTTAATAGCCCTGACCTTCGAGACAACTTCCACTTGAGAAACCGGGCTAGGGGTTTCATTAACTTCTTTCATCAGGTTAGTTTTTACGAAAATAGGTATAAATGTGCGAAGCACTGATGCCTGCGGCGAATGTTCTGCGAACGAATGCCTTTGGCGAATGCTCCGCGAGATTTTTTTTAAAAGATAAGAGGGGGAAGATTAGAACGGTCCGACAAGAATGGCTAGAAGAGCCTCAGGAATTAATCCGTCTGCAGTGAGCACGCAATCGAAATAGTTGATTGAATTTCCGCGATAGACTTTCGATTTTTCAATGGTTGTAAGACAGTCGAAATAACTGGTGGAATTTCCTTTGTAAACTTTACCAGCATTAATCGTATAAAGGCAATCGAAATAGCTTGTGGAATTTCCTGAATAAATTTTACCATCTTGAATAATATAAAGGCAGTCAAAGTAGCTCGTAGAATTCCCTCTGTAAATTTTATTTCCAGAAACGGTAAGAACACAATCGAAATAACTTGTTGAATTTCCCTTGTAGACTTTATCCTCTTTGTAAGTATATAGACAATCAAAAGAACTGGTTGAATCCCCTCTGTAGATTTTCGTTTGCGCGAATAGCCCAAAAGCTAACAGCAGCAGAAGTACGGCTGATAGTATCTTTTTCATTTAGATGAATTTCGAAATGAATTTCCAACAACAAAGTTCCATTAACGAAGTTCTTAGTTTTCCATCAAACGCTTCGCTGCAGCAACAATATTCTTCGCTTTCAATCCGTATTTCTCCATCAACTGATCAGGTGTTCCGCTTTCGCCGAAGCTGTCGTTTACGCCAATGAATTCCATTACAGAAGGTGCTTCTTTTGCTAACACTTGAGCAACCATGCTGCCTAATCCACCCGCAATCATGTGCTCTTCGCAAGTGATTACCTTTCCGGTTTTCATTGCGCTACGCACGATGGCTTCTTCATCGAGAGGCTTAATGGTGTGAATGTTAATCAGGTCAACCGAAATTCCCTCTGCTTCTAATTCGCGCGCTGCTTCAACCGCTTCCCAAACGAGGTGTCCGGTTGCAATAATGGTCACGTCGTTTCCTTCGTGAATGTGCCATGCTTTACCAATTTCGAAGTTCTGATCAACAGCAGTGAAGTTCGTTACTTTTGGTCTTCCGAAACGCAAGTAAACAGGACCGTGATGATCGGCTATAGCCATTGTCGCAGCTTTGGTCTGATTGTAATCGCAAGGATTAATAACAGTCATGCCCGGAAGCATGCTCATCATTCCAACATCTTCTAAAATCTGATGCGTTGCACCGTCTTCACCCAAGGTAAGTCCAGCGTGAGAAGCACAGATCTTAACGTTCTTATCACTATATGCAATGCTTTGTCTAATCTGATCGTAAACTCTTCCAGTAGAAAAATTTGCGAATGTTCCTGTGAAAGGAATGTGCCCACCAATGGTCATTCCAGCAGCAACACCCATCATGTTTGCTTCTGCAATTCCAACTTGAAAAAATCGCTCAGGAAAATCTTTCTTGAAAGCATCCATTTTCAAAGAGCCTATTAAGTCGGCACACAATGCAACAACTTTAGGATTTTTCTGACCTAATTCATGAAGTCCGGCACCGAAGCCAGAGCGTGTATCGTTCGCGGGTGATAAATCGAATTCTAACATGTCTCTTAAATTAATAGTCGCCTAAAGTTTCTTC
>Ga0315901_10009746_pt1 | contig 11017 bp, 7 predicted proteins | sample LakEriMetagenome_10_FD_203761 | JGI IMG/M metagenome (GOLD analysis project Ga0315901, IMG submission 203761) | Freshwater fungal communities from buoy surface, Lake Erie, Ohio, United States - Buoy 2 MA116 | ecosystem: Environmental > Aquatic > Freshwater > Lake | place: USA: Lake Erie, Ohio...
CTCGGGGTGGCCCACTTGCTGGGGGAGGGGATCTACGTGGCCGCGCTGGGCACCGTGGAGTGGCGGGTGCGGCGGGCGCTGATCACACGCGGCGCACAGCCGGGACCGCAGTGGCACCTGCTGGAGTGCCGCGTCCCCCCGCCCGTGGTGACACTCGTGGCTGCCGCGGGCATGTGGCGCGTGGCCGGCACGTGGCCGGGCACCGTGCCGGCCGGCGCCCGCGTGGCGGGGCCGGTGCTGGCGGTGGTGGGGGCGGCGTTGGCGCTCTGGGGGGTGCTGGCCTTCCGCCGTGCGTCCACCACCGTGCACCCGCTGCACCCCGACAAGGCTTCCACGCTGGTGATCGCTGGCCCCAACCGGTGGACGCGCAACCCCATGTACGTGGGGATGCTGCTGGCGCTGGCCGGGTGGGGCGTCTGGCTGGGGGGTGGCGTGGCGCTGGCGGGGGTGGCCGTCGCGTGGGGGTGGCTGCACCGCTTCCAGGTGCTACCGGAGGAGCGAGCGCTCGCCGCGCGCTTCGGGGCGGCCTACGAGGCCTACCGGACGCGGGTGCGGCGCTGGGCGTAAGGGCGTAAGGGAGGCACCGGGGGGTCCCTCGGCGCGTGATGCCCACGTCTGCGATCGCGTCCGGCGGTAACACCGGTGGATATCAACTTCCCGCGTGTGCGCCGGCTCCGTCACCACCGCCACCCGCGAGTCCAGCGCCGCCGTGCTGGTGAACACCCCCGATGGCGTCCCGCCCACCGCGCAGGATGTACTTCTGGATCTTGCCGGTGGCCGTCTTGGGGAGCTCGGCCATCAGGGTGAACCCCTTCGGCACCTTGAACCCGGCCAGCTGTTCGCGGGCGAACGCACGGAGCGCCTCGTCGGTGGTGGCGCTGCCGGGGCGCAGCACCACGAAGGCGTGCGGTACCTCGCCCCAGTGCTCGTGCGGCATCCCCACCACGGCCACCTCCAGCACCGCTGGGTGGCGGAGCAGCACCCCCTCCAGCTCGATGGAGGAGATGTTTTCGCCGCCGCTGATGATGACGTCCTTGAGGCGGTCACGGATCTCGATGTAGCCGTCGGGGTGCACCACGGCGGCGTCGCCGGAGTGGAACCACCCGCCGGCAAAGGCGCGGGTGGTGGCCTCGGGGTCGTTGTAATAGCCGGCCATCACCACGTTGCCACGCACCACGATCTCCCCCACGGTGGCGCCGTCGTGCGGCACGGGCGCGCCGGTGTCATCCACCACCTGCACCTCGCCGGACGTGACCAGCTCCACCCCCTGCCGTGCCTTGCGCCGCGCGCGCGCGTCGGGCGCGAGCCCGTGGTCTTCGGGGCGCGGCTCGCAGACCGTGATCAGCGGGGAGGTCTCGGTGAGCCCGTAGACGTGCGTGATGGTCCACCCCAGCTCCTCCTCCACCCGCTCGATGGTGGCGGCAGCCGGGGGCGCGCCGGCGGTGAGCACCCGCACGCCGCGCGGGGCCTCCGCGCGCAACTCGGCGGGGGCGTTGGCTACGGTGATCAGCACCGTGGGGGCCGCGCACAACACGGTCACGCGCTCGCGCGCGCCGGTGCCGAATACCCCCGCCGCGTCCACCTTGCGCAGGCACACGTGTGTTCCCCCCACAGCCGTCACGATCCACGTGAAGGTCCAGCCGTTGGCGTGGAACATGGGGAGCGTCCACAGGTACCGGTCGGCGCTCGTCATGGGGTGGTGCACCAACGTGCCCACGGCGTTCACCCACACGTTCCGGTGCGTGACCATGACCCCCTTGGGGCGCGAGGTGGTTCCGCTGGTGTAGTTGATGGCGATGAGGCTGCCCTCGGCAATGGCGGGGCGCGCCACGTCGGCGTCGGCCGCTGCCAGCAGCGCCTCATAGTCCAGGCACCCCTGCGCGGTCCCTTCCAGCGCCACGACGTGCTCCACGTGCGGGAGCTCGTGGCGGATGGCCGCCACCTGCGCCAGGTAGTCTTCGTGCACGCACACCACGCGGCTGCCGCTGTGGGTGATCATGTACGCCCAGTCGGAGGGGAGCAGGCGGTAGTTGAGGGGCACGATGACCGCGCCAATCTGGGGCACGGCGTAGTACCCCTCCAGGTGCGCATGCGTGTTGGGGGCGATGTACGCCACCCGGTCGCCGGGTCCCACCCCCAGACGCTGCAGCGCCTGCGACCAGCGATCGACGCGGTCGAAGAACTGCGCGTACGTGAAGCGGCGGTCGCCGTCGACCACCGCCTCCCGGTGCGCGTGAATGGCGCGCGCGCGCCGAGCGAACTCAAGGGGGGAGAGGGGCGTTTCCATGGGGGCGCGGGACGGGTGGGGCGGGGGCGGTCAGTCGATCTGCCGCTCCCCTGACCCCATAAAAAGGTAGACCACGGCGCCCACCACCGAGATGGCCGCCGTAACAAGAAACGGGGCGGTGTAGCCGCCCGTGCGCTCCACCAGCCATCCGGTGACATACACGCCGACGATGCCGGGGATCGTCCCCGCGGTATTGCTGATTCCCCAGATAACGTCGGCGTAGCGCGGGGCAATGTCGAGGCCGTTGGCGCCAAACCCCGCCATGCAGCAGGCCAACGCCGCTGCGGCCGCGCACATGAGCACGGCGGCCAGCCCGGCGGAGGGGACCAACGGCATCAGCGAGAGGCAGGCGGCCCCACCCAACAGCCCGGTGCACTGCAGTTGCTTGCGCACGAGGGTGGCCGACACCCCAGCCTTCAGGCGCCGGTCGGCCCAGGCACCGGCCGCGTTGGCCATGAGAAACGACGCCAGCCACGGAGCCGCCGACAACAGCCCGGCGTTGGCCAGCGACACGTTGAATGTGGTCTTGAAGTACGAGGGCAACCACGCCAGCAGCACGTACAGCGACCAGTTGTGGCAGAAGTGGTTGATGATGATGGCCCACACGGCAGGGGCGCTCAGGATGCGCCCCCAGGGGACGCTGCGGGGGGCCTCGTCCGCGACGTCCGGGAGCGCCGGGTCGCGCCCCTCGCGCACCAACCGGTACCACCCAGCTCCCCAAACGAACCCCAACGCACCGAACGCGTAGAACGCCATGGGCCAGCCATGGTCGCGGATGATCCACCCGGTGACCGGCAGGGCGAACACCGTGCCCATGGCCACCCCGCTGCTCACCAGCGCTACGGCGCGGGTGCGGTGGTCAGGGTGTACCCACCGCCCCAGCATGTTGAAGGAACCGGGGAACACTGCGGCCTCGCCGATGCCCAGGGCAATGCGAGCCGCGACGAGCGCGGCGAGCGACAGCTGCGCCGCGACAGGGGTGAGCAGGGTGAACAGCGACCACCAGATGACCGCCGCTCCCAGCACGCGACGCCCGCCGTAGCGGTTGGTCAGCCACCCGGCGCCAATCTGCAGCAGCAGGTACCCCACGAAGAACGACGACAGCACCAGCCCCTTCACGGACTCGGTCCACCCCAACTCCTGCTGCATGGGGATGGTGGCCACCGACAGGTTGCTGCGGTCGAGGTAGGAAATGAACACCGCGACGAAGCAGAGGAGCACCACCGTTTGGTACGCCGGCCAGCGGCCGGCGGAAGAGGCGGAGGGAGGAGTCATGTCGGCGTGATGGCAGATGGGAGGCGGGAGGGTTACGGCCCGTCGCGTCGGCGCGTTATCATAACAGTCGTTATAAAAACCAGCCACCTGTCCTGGACTTCTCCCTCATGAGCGTCGCCCCCGCGCTGCTCGATGCTGCGATCGACGACCTGCGTCGCCTGCTCGGTGATCGGCTGTCCACCAGCGACTCCGTGCGCGATCTCCACAGCCATGACGAGTCATGGCACGCGCCCCACCAACCGGACGCGGTGGCCTTCCCGGTGTCCACCGAAGAGGTTGCAATGGTGGTGCGCGTGTGCGCCGCACACCGCATTCCCGTGGTCGCGTACGGCACCGGCACGGCGCTCGAAGGCGGCGTGATTCCGGAGCACGGCGGGGTGATCGTCAGTCTCCAGCGGCTCGATCGCGTGCTGCGGGTGAGCGCGGAGGACCTCGACGCCACGGTGCAGGCCGGCGTCACGCACCGCACGTTGAACGCGCACCTGCGTGACCTCGGTCTCTTCTTCCCGATCGATCCCGGGGCCGACTGCTCTCTCGGCGGGATGGCCGCGACACGCGCATCCGGCACGAATGCCGTGCGCTACGGCACGATGCGCGAAAACGTGCTCGGTCTCACGGTGGTGCTCGCCGATGGCCGCATCGTGCGCACCTCCCGTCGCGCCCGGAAGTCCTCCGCCGGCTACGACCTCACGCGGCTGTTCGTGGGCAGCGAGGGGACGCTCGGCATCATCACCGAGGTCACCGTGCGCCTGGCCGGCGTACCCGACACCATCGCCGCCGCGGTCTGTTCATTCGATTCGCTCGACGGAGCCGTCAACACCGTCATCCGCACAATCCAGCTCGGCGTCCCCATCGCGCGCGTTGAGCTGCTCGACGATGTGCAGATGGACGCCGTGAACCGGTACTCCGGCTTAACGCATCCGGTGCAGGACACGCTCTTTCTCGAGTTTCACGGGTCTGCGTCGTCGGTGCGCGAGGACGCCGCGCTGGTGCAGCAGATTGCCTCGGAGCTGGGTGGGGGCGCGTTCGCCTGGGCCGTCGGCCATGAGGAGCGTGGGCAGCTGTGGGCGGCGCGCCACAACGCGGCCTATGCCAACAAGGCCCTGCGCCCCGGGTGTGGCATGTGGGCAACCGATGTCTGCGTCCCGATCTCCCGTTTGGCGGAGTGTATCCACGAGACCAAGCGTGACCTGCGCGAGAGCTTCCTCATGGCGCCGCTCATTGGGCACGTCGGCGACGGCAACTTTCATCTCGGGTTTCTCGTCCGGCGCGACGATCCACGCGAGGTGGCTGAGGCGGAGCGGCTGCACGACCGGCTCGTACTGCGCGCGCTGGCGATGGACGGCACCTGCACGGGGGAGCATGGCGTGGGCACGGGGAAACTGCGCTTCCTCGCCGCCGAGCACGGCGAGGCGCTGGAGGTGATGCGTACCATCAAGCAAGCGCTCGACCCGCTGGGCATCATGAACCCCGGCAAGGTGTTGCCGCCCTGATGAGGCACGTCGCGCAGGTGCATCGACCCGTTGTTCGATTGCTTTGCGCGCATCTACACACCGGCCGAAGCGCGCGCGGGCGCAAACCATGAAGAAGCTCGGGGTGGATGGCATCACGATCGGCCCGGGCACCCACCTCCACCACATGACATGTCTGACACGCTTGAACGCACACTCGACGTACGCAACCTGACGTTGCTTGTCATCGGCAACGTCATTGGCTCCGGCATCTTTCTCGTACCGGCCGCCGTGCTGGCGCAGAGTGGAGAGTCGGTGCCGGTGGCGATCGCCGTCTGGCTGGTGGGTGGACTTCTCTCGCTGCTGGGAGCCTTGTCGTACGCCGAGTTGGGCGGCATGGACCCGGGTGCGGGTGGTCTCTATGCCTACATCCGCGACGCGTTCGGTTCCTTCCCGGCATTCCTCTACGGATGGACGCTCTTCTTCGTGATCGGGTCAGGCACGATCGCGGCACTGTGTGTGGCCGCGGGCGACTACCTCACGCAGTTCGCTCCGCTTTCACCGATGGCGAAGCGCATGTTCGCGCTCTCGCTGATTCTGCTCATGGCCGTGATCAATGTGCGCGGCACACGTGAAAGTGCCGTTGTACAAAATGTGGCCACCGGCTTCAAGGTGCTCGCGATTCTCAGCATGAGCGCGGTCATGTTCGCGCTGGGCCACGGCAGTACCCTCCCGCCCGTCTCGCACGTGGTGCAGCCGCTCACCGCCTCGGGTGTTGGTCTTTCGATCATCGCGGTGTTGTGGGCGTACGAAGGGTGGCAATACGTCACCTTCGTGGCCGGCGAGGCGAAGGATCCGCAGCGATCCATTCCGCGCGCGATCGTCTGGGGTACCGTGGCGCTGATCCTCATCTACCTGATTGCCAACGTTGGCTATCTCGCCGCCCTTGGCGTGTCACGCATGGCGGCTTCCGATCGCGTCGCCGGCGAGGCGATCGCGCAGGTGATGGGGTCTGCGGCGGGCTACCTCATCGCCTCGGCAATCATCGTGTCGATGTACAGCGCGGCGCATTCGGCCGTGATCACGGTTCCGCGCGTGTACTTCGCGATGGCCAGGGACGGCGTGTTCTTTCCGCAGATGATGCGCATTCATCCCACCTTCGGCACGCCCGCATTCGCCATCATCACCAGCTGTGCGTGGGCGGCCATCCTCGCGCTGAGCGGGACGTTCGAGCAGTTGCTCACGTACGTGGTGTTCATCGGGTGGATCTTCTACGGGCTGGGCGCGGCGGCCGTCATCGCGTTGCGCATCAAACGGCCACATGCGGTTCGGCCGTTTCGCGTGCCGGGTTATCCCATCACGCCGATCGTGTTCATTCTTGCAGCGGCCGTCATTGTGCTCAACACCGTCATTTCTCGGCCCGGGCAGGCGGTGATTGGCATCGGGGCGGTACTGCTGGGCGCACCGGCCTACGTGCTCTGGCGCCGGCGCGCCCACCGGTAGCGGAGCCGGCGGTGGCAACGGCTTCCCTCAGCCCCGACCACGCGGTGCTCGCGACACGGGGCACCCGTGGTCCGTGCTCAGCGCATCCCGATGGTCATACCGATCCCACGGAAACACCGACCGCCGTTCCAACCCTGATCGCCATGACCGCCCGCCTCAATCGCCTCCGTCGCACCGGCCACGCGGCCGCCCTGCTTCCGCTCCTGGCCGCCAGTGCCGCTGCGCAGCCCCGTGAGCCCTTCACCGGGCTCGACGCCTACGTCACCAAAGCACTCGCCGACTGGAAGGTCCCCGGCCTCGGCCTCGCCATCGTGCGCAACGACTCGGTGCTCTACGTCAAGGGCTATGGCGTCCGCAGCACCGCCACGCGCCAGCCGGTGGACGAACGGACGCTGTTCGCCATCGGCAGCACATCCAAGGCCTTCACCACCGCCGCGCTGGCCATGCTGGCCGACTCGGGTCGGCTCGCCTTTGACGCTCCCGTCACCACCTACCTGCCGGGGTTCCAAATGTACGACCCCGCGGTCACCCGCGAGATCACCGTCCGCGACGTCCTCTCCCACCGCACTGGCCTCACCCGTGGTGAACCCGTGTGGTTTGCCTCGGGGGTTCCCCCTGCCGAGATCGTCCGGCGCCTGCGCTATTTCCGCCCGACGTGGAGTTTCCGGTCGCAGTTCGGCTACTCGAACATCATGTACATCGTTGCCGGTGAGGTGCTCGCCAGCGCGGCCGGCATGCGCTGGGAGGAGTTCGTTTCCACGCGCCTCTTCGTGCCGCTGGGGATGACCGGCTCCAACACCACCGACCGCGACATGGAGCGGCATCCCCATGGAGCCACGCCGCACGCCGAGGTGGACGGCGTGGCGCGCCCCATCCCGTGGCGGGGCCGGCGTTGTCGATGTGGCGCGCACCCCACGCTCGTCCGCCGACGCTGCGCCGGTCATCTGAGGACAGCCCCGACGCTCCGCCACCACGCGGGGACCGTCGGCGTGGGCGGCCGTCCCGCCGGCGCCGGTATGGCGCATGAGCAGGCGCGCGGCACCGCGGCGCTGATCGTCTCGGCCTACGAGGGCGCGCTGGTGCAGGCCCGTGTCGCCGGCAACGTGATGACCATGAGCGACGCCTCCGAGGCTCTGGTCGGCCTGTTGCGGCTGTCCCTGGGCAGGCGCAATGCACCGGAAGCTTGAATCCATGACGATCTCGAACGCATCCTCGGCGGCGGCTCCCGAAACCCTGATCCTGAACCCGCGTGATGGCGTCCCCATCACCGCGCTGCGCTACGCCGCCCGCGGCCCTTTGCGCGGCCACCTTATCGTGGCGGGCGCCACTGGCGTGCCGCAACTCTTCTACAAGGCCTTTGCCGAGTTCGCTTGCGCACACGGCTACTCCACGTTGACGCTGGACTACCGCGGCATCGGTCTGTCCCGCCCGGCCTCGCTCAAGGGCTTCCGCGTGGCCTACCTGGACTGGGCACACCAGGATCTGGCCGCCGCCGTCGACGCGATGGCGCACGAGAGCCTGCCGCTGTTCATGGTGGGCCACTCGTTCGGGGGCCACGCCTTCGGCCTGCTGCCCAACGCCGAGCGCGTGGCGCGCTTCTACACCTTCGCCACGGGTGCGGGCTGGCACGGCTGGATGCCGTTTGCCGAGCGGCTGAAGGTCGTCTTCCTCTGGCGCATCGTGGGCCCGTTGCTGGTACGCTGGCACGGCTACCTGGCCTGGAGTCGGCTGGGCCTCGGCGAGGATCTGCCGCTGGGCGTGTACCGCGACTGGAAGCATTGGTGCAGCTATCCGCGCTACTTCTTTGACGATCCGGCCATGTCGCACATCGCGGCGCGCTTTGACCGCATCACCACACCCATCGTTGCAGCCAACGCGCTGGACGACCTGTGGGCTCCTCCAGCCTCGCGCGATGCCTTCATGGCCGGCTACCGCAACACACGCTGGCAGGCGATGGACATTGATCCGGCGCAGCGTGGCCTGGGCGCCATCGGGCACATGGGGTACTTTCGCCGCAAGTCCGAACCGCTGTGGCGTGAGGTGCTGGACTGGTTCGGCGAGCACCAGACCTCGCCGGCCGTGCGCGGGGCTAGCTCGTGAGCGTGGCAGACGCCGCCGCAATGTCGGCGCTCATCCGCAGCCGGCGCAGCGTGCGCGACGTCCTGCCGCGGCTTATCCCGCAAGAGGTTCTCGACGCGGTGTTGGAGGACGCCAGCTGGGCGCCGAGCTGGGCGCCGAGCTGGTCCACACGCAGCCCTACCGCGTTGCGGTCGCCAGCGGCGCAACTTCGAGTTCTTCGGTGCGCTGACCGCGTTGTTCCTGTTCGTGCACAGGGGCCTACGCGAATTTTCGGTGCTCGGCACCGGCATCTACCTGCAGACGCTGATGCTGTCGGCGCAGGCCCACGGCCTGGCCACGTGTGCGCAGGGGGCCAAGGCCACTTGGGCCGGACCGGTGCGGGGGCTCTGCCGATATCATCATCCAGTGGTTCGACGAGCAACTGCGACCCCTGGGCGCCCTGCAGTTCGGAAGTGCGCGGGAGGAACGGGGTACACCCGCCTGCGCGGAAATATCCTCCATATTGGCGGAATGACAGAGGGGGCCGTAGCGGGCCCGAACCGGGGATCGTTTGACGGGTTCAGCCTTCGAGTGGACGCTCACACGTTGCGGATCATCCCTTGAGCGCCAGCCCGTCGAACGCTTGAGCTGAGCGAGTAGTGTGCCGCAGGAACTTGGGCACTTGCCTCGACGTGTCCCTTGAATCGGGCAAGAATTGCCTGTCAACCGGCGGCGACGGCGGTGAAGAACTTGGTGTTCGAGGCGATGGCGAAGACCGTGCGGTCGTCGACCGGCTCCGGCTTGCCGACGTCGCGGACGCCGAACCCCTTGGCATAGATGAGCGAGTCATCCTTCACGATCCCCACGGCGATGCCGGCCCCGTGCCAATCCGCCAGGCCAGCGGCGATGTAGCGGTCGAGGTCGGCGAGAATGGCGCGCGTCGGGGCAGGCTGGGCGCCGGCCAGCGATAGAGGAAGGACGAGGGCGAGCGCCAGGCGCGGCAGGAGAGATCGGATCGCAGGCAACTGGTGGCGCACGTTGGAGTGCCTCATGGCGTAGTGACCATGCACAGGACCACCCGGGGACAGTCAGGACTCGGAGTTTGCATAATGCGTGTTATGAAAACAGATCCGGCAACCAGTCCCGCGGCAGGTCCCACGTTTGATGCGGCGCGCCCCGACGTCATGGCATGCGCCAGCGGTGAGTGCTCGCCCGCGTGGCGGTCGTTCCGTACATTGCTCACCCATGCCGCCCGGGGCCGAATGGGTGTCCGGACGCTGCGCCGTACGACGCGCGTACCGCGCGCGAATCAGGACCGCGCCCGCGGGCTCCACGGGTGCTCAGACGGAGGTAGCGACGTGTCGCATCCGCGGTGGTGGAGGGGCATTCTCGGGCTCGTGTTCGCCGCCTCGGGGGTCGGGGCGCAGTCGCGCCCCGAGGCCGACCGATGGGCCCGGTTCCGCGCGTATCGTGACCTGGGTACGCTGATCGACGAGATGCGGGTGGTGCCGCAGTGGCTGCCGGACGGGTCGGCCTTCTGGTACACCCGCGGATCACCGCAGGACCGCGAAGTACACCGGGTCGACCTCGCCACCGGTCAGGTGGCGCCGATGTTCGACGTGCCGCGGCTGCGCGCGGCGCTTACCGACGCCATGCGCGGGGAGCCGGCGGGGCGGGGCGTGCCATTCGCCCGCTTCGCCATGACAGGCCCCGGCACGGTGCAGTTCGATCTCGAGGGGCGCCGGTGGCGCCTCGATCTGGCGACGTACGCGGTCGAACCCGTGGTGGAGCCCGAGGCGTTCTCCGACGTCCTGCGGATCCTGGGGAGCGAGCGGTCCCGCGTGACGCCGCAGCCGTTCTGGCAGGAGAGTTTCTTCGGCGTCGGTGAACTGCAGGTGATGGAGCGCCTGTCGCCCGACGGCCGGTGGTTCGCCTCGACCCGCGACTTCAATCTCGCGATCCGCGCCACGGTCGATGGACGCACCACCATGCTCACCGCGGACGGAACGGCCGAGCGGCGCTGGTTCGTCGAGACGGAGCGCTCGACCCCCTGGTCCCCGAATGGCCAGCGGCTGTTCGCCTCGAAGGTGGATACCCGAGGGGTGAGCCGCATTCCCACGGTGCAGTGGCTCAAGCCGCAAGAGGAATTGCAGGAGGTCTTCTCGGCACGTGCCGGCGCGCTGCAGCCGCGCTTTGCGCCACATGTCGTGGACGTCAACGGGCGCGCGCCGGTGGCGCTGGCGCTGGGTGAGACGCGGGATGCCTACCTCGTCTTCCTCGGCTGGACGCCCGACAGCCGTACCGTGCTGATCGCGAAGTACGATCGACTGATGAGCCGCGTGGACGTGTTCGCGGCGGACGCGACGTCGGGGGTGGCCCGGGTCATCCTCACGGAAACGTCCCGCACCTTCCTCACCAACCAGCACGAGGTGGTGAGCGGAAC
>Ga0315901_10009747_pt1 | contig 11016 bp, 5 predicted proteins | sample LakEriMetagenome_10_FD_203761 | JGI IMG/M metagenome (GOLD analysis project Ga0315901, IMG submission 203761) | Freshwater fungal communities from buoy surface, Lake Erie, Ohio, United States - Buoy 2 MA116 | ecosystem: Environmental > Aquatic > Freshwater > Lake | place: USA: Lake Erie, Ohio...
GAAGTGGTCTCCCTGTGTTGCTTTCGGATATCGAGGGTCACCGATTTTTAGCTCCCTATGTTCGATTTTCACCTCGCTCTGCTCAGGCTGATAGTCAATGTCTGGCAAAATTTCTGACGGATATTGAGTCCAACTCTCGTTCACGTTGGGAGGGGTGGATTGAGCGGGAACAGTTTCGTCAAGATCTGGGCGCCGAACATATGGTGCACAAATACAACGAGATTTATGCGCGTATTTCTTCAAAAAGAAGCGTTGTTTACAATTATATGTCGAAATATATCAACGGAATTGTCTTTATCTTAGCGGCTATTTTTGGTGGATTTACGACTCCCGAACATCCTCAGCAAAAGCTCAGTGCAGTGCTTGAAAAGCCCGAATATCTCAAGGACAGTGATTTTTCCGACCACATTGCAGTCAAATTGTCGATGGGTGAATCGCGCCTGCTGACTTTTAAAAATGAGGGGTTTTGCGGCGATCTTCCTCAACTCAAATATCAATCCAATGAGCACAAACTGAGCGTGCGATGGTTCCGCGGGGTGAGCTTGCAGTTGCAGCATCCTTCTTATGAAGGTGCCGAACAGCGTGCCTATGTAGACGCCCTTGTGCCCTTGGAGGAGCGCTTGCCCTGCGAAGACTCCAAAGAGGAGAGCACAGAGTGGCTTTTCGCCGATATCCGTGTTGAAGACGCCGGCGATGAAAATACCGGGACGACTGCCGTTCACACTGTTGTTGATGCTGTTCTGGAAAGTCGCATGAACCCCATGGATCTTAACCGCCGCTGGACAGTGCGGATTGATGTTTTGCCGATCAAATTTAATAACAAGATGCCCTGGGTTCTTCCGCTCTCAGCGGAGTTGACATCCTACTATGCGCAGTTGGCTCATTTTGGACGTTCCACAGATCGGGAAGGCGAACTCACCCGCGCCTATGTGCGCTCAATGGTTGAACACCGCGTTCTGCCCTTAAAGTCGTGGATTAAGCATCCCTTTAAAAAACCGCAGGAGCGCACCAATCTCGATTTTTTGCTGAGTCGCGATCCATCGCCGGAAATGTCGTATGCGCGAACAGTGCTGAGCGAAATTCCGTCTTGGGCTTCTGTTGATCTGCCGCGTTTCGATAGCCATGAAAGTGATCAACGTTTGAGTTACTGGCAGCGCTGGCAGAAATTTTTTGAGCACATGTCATCCGATCCCGATGAAGCAAATATGCAAAAACGCATGGCTCAAGGACCCTTTGTCTACCTTTGGGATGAACCGGCCCAGGAGGATTTTCGTCAGCTGCGCGCTGTTGCTGAAAGTCTTCAACAAGGAGCACCGTCGGTGGCTGCGCTGGTGACGATTTATCCGTGGTCAGGTTTACACGATGTGATCAAGATCTTCGCTCCTCTGTTGCAGACGCTGGAGCGCGAAGGGCGACCACAGCTGGGTCCCGAGCATCGGTTGTGGAGCTACGTCAGTTGCATGAGCCATGGCTGTGGTTCCGAGCGCTCAAGTGGCGAACCGGATTTTGTGATTGAACGCAATGCGTCCTACATTCGTGTCTGGCCGTGGATGGCTGAGCATTTTCAATTGCAGCGCGTGCTTTATTACAGCGTCAACAATGGCTGGAGAAAAGCACCTGCCGTCGATCCCTGGAAAGAGTTGTGGGACTTCAGCGGCAATGGCGACGGGACACTGTTTTATCCCGGACGTGAAGGTGAATATGGACTCAAGGCACACACGCCGGTTCCTTCGCTGCGTCTCAAGCTTTGGCGACAAGCGTCGTATGATGCGGAATACGTGGCGTTGGCGAAGTCAAGAAATCCAACCTGTTTTAATCAAATTAAAAATGATTTTGCATTGGTCAATGGCGCCTTGAGTTGGAACAGGGAGGCGAGAGAGTATGAACGGGCGCGTGATGCACTGATTGCGTGTCTATGGAACACCTCCGAGGGGTCGAATTCTCTACCGCCGAGTCAGCTATGAATCTCAACATTGCTGTGGTGATTCCAACCTATAACCGTCTGGAACTTCTCCAACAGGCGATTCAATCAGTAAGAGAACAGACTCATCCCGTGCACGAAATCATTGTTGTCGACGATGGTTCAAATGACAGAACAGTAGAATGGTGCAGCACACAAAAAGATCTTCAGATTGTTGAACTTCATCGTGCAGGGCCGTCGGTGGCCCGCAATAGAGGTGTTCAGGTTGCTCGCAGTGATTGGATTGCTTTTCTAGATTCAGATGATTTTTGGATGAAAAATCATATTGAAAAATTTGCAGAGGTGTTAAGAAAAATCCCAGACACACGATTTTTTGTGTCTAATTTTATCATCACCGATGCGACGTTGAATCCTGTAATGAGAAATGGCCGGCAGGGATTTGTTGCGGCATTTCCTGCTTTCCGTTCTTCAACCAAACTTTTTTCATTGCTCTTTCAGCAGCGTGAAAGTCAAATGACGTGGCATGGACACGCGGCCCGCGCGGCACTGTTCGGAAACTGGATGCAGCCTTCGGGGTTGATCGTCAGGGCAGATTTCTTTGAGTCGCTTGGTGGCTTCAATGAAGCATTGTGGCGCTGCGAAGATATGGACCTTTTGATGCGCTGCGTTGCGCGCAGTCCAGTGACTGTTTCTATGTGTCCGACTTACTTATGGCGGCAGCAGCAATCTGACTCTCTCGCAGCCGATCGTCATGTGTTGGCGCTTAAGGCTGGAGGTCTGCAAGTGATGAGTATCGAAGGTCTCAAAATCGTTTGTCGCAGGCCGGCACTCATCTTTTTGTGGATGGCTTCCGTGATCGCCATGACAACTGATTTGTGTGTGACTTTTTGTTTACGAAAGATCAGCAAGCACAGGGTACAACCGATCTATCAGACCGCTGTTCAGGCGGGGGTTTCTTTGCTGAATATCTGCGTGCCGGTTGTCATTGGGCGAATGATGAATCGCGAGGACTTTGGTCTCTATCGAAACTTTGGACTTTTTCTGTCATCCGCTTCTGCGTTAAGCCTCACGTCGGGACTTTGGAGTTTGATTCCTTACTGGAATGCCCACAGAGACAAACATCCGCAGGCGGTGTCTTTGGCTTGGAAACTTCAGTGTGGCGCTGCTCTTGCGTGCTCTCTTATTTTACTGCTGATATCTCCTATTTCATCGAACACTCCTATCATTTCTGTCGCTCACTCCGGTTATGCCCTTGACGGACTAAGCATCAACGTAATTCTGGCATGTTCGGTCTGCCTTCTTTTGCCGGCCGTATTTTTGGAACAACGTCTGAATATTCACGGTGATGGTTTTATAGCAGCAGTGCTCATAGCCTGCATTGAGGTCCTTAAAATTGCCGGCATGCTCGCTTTGATTCTGCTGGGACAGCCTCTTGCTGCCGTATTGATTGTGATTGCATTATCCTTGCTGATAAGAACGGCTTGCTTGAAGGCATTCTCGGATTGGCGGTTTGCGCGTCAAAATAAAAATCAAAATTTTATGCATGACGTGGTGCACAAGGCGCCGACTCGACTTGCCGATTTTCAACTCATCCTTCAGTCTGCATGGCCCGTGGGAGTCTCAGCCGCTCTGGTCTCACTCGCGTCTCAGTTTGATCGTTTTTTCCTGAGTTCAACTCTCGGTGCTGCACAGTTTGCTGTGGTTGCCGCTGGAAGCCTTTCGTTTCCTATCATCCAGTTGCTTGAGCAATCGGTTGTTCAATCTTCGCTTGTGCAGATGTCCCAGTCCTTGCGCGATAACCGAATGGAAGACGTGACGCAGAGTCTCAGACATATCATTGAACTGATCTTCAAAAAATCGCTTCCCTATTCGGTTTTTATTATTTGTTATGCACCTGAAATTCTGCAGCTGCTGTTCGCCGGACGTTTTCCGGAGTCTGGCCCCATCATGAGACTCTACGCAGTGTCCAATTTGTTGTGCTGTATCCCTGCAGATGTTTTATCCCGTGCGCAAGGACAATCGCTTCGTATTCTTTCGTTTTCGCTGATGACTGTGAGCTTGACCATCGTTGCTGTCCTGCTTGGTTTTGCCTTTGGACAAAGTCGAGTCGGAGGACACGTTGGAATTGTTCATGGCAATGGTTCAGTACTCTGTGCCATTGGTTTTGGTTTGTTGGCTGCCTTAACAATGCGCATCGTACAATTTGTCTCTGATTTGAGGCGTCTTAATATCGTGCTGGCTGATCTTTGTCCAAGAGCGGATGTTCTGATCCCGACGTTGTTGATTGGGTTGTTGATTGCCTGTGTGGACCTGTTGTTATTGTGACGCGATTTTTGGAACAAAAGAATAACGGAGGTTTGTTCATGCCAAGAAGAAATCCGCTTGTTATTTTGTGTTACCATGGCCTGACACAATATCCCGAACATCACCTGCATGACTTCTGTTTTGTGACGCCTGAAAAGTTTCGGAATGACCTGCGGTGCGTGCGAAAATTGGGTTGGACGTTGGCGAGTCTTCAGGAAGCCATTGTCGCCCTCAGAAGAGGGGACCTTCGTTGGCCGACTGTGGTCATCACATTTGATGATGGATTTAAATCAGTCTTGTCTCTGGCAGAGCCGATTTTGCGTGGACAGTCGGCGCACGCAACCATTTATTTGCCGACCCATTTTATTCTGGCTCAGACACCCCTTTGGTTCACACACGTCATCCACTCAATTCGTTCAACAAAGAAAAGCAGGTTTAACTTTTATGGTCGGTCGTTTGAGTTGTCTGATCATTTTTATAAGCAGGATGCCAGCCGCAGGATTCAAAATTTTCTGCGTGAACTTCATCCTCAGGCCATAGACATCGTCATGGCTCAGCTGGCACAGCAATTGGATGTCGAACTGTCGAACAGCAATCAAGAACATCAACTGATGAGCATTGATGAATGCAAGCGGGCTCTCCAGAGCGGAGTTTTTGCTTTGGGTGCTCATTCGGCCCATCATTACATCCATTCCAAGATCAGCCAAAGAGAGTTACGAGATGAAATTTCGCAGAGTCAATCTGTGATTCGAGAGCTCTATCAATCAGCACAAGGCGGTGTGAAGACTCTATCGATGCCGTTCCACTATGCTTATCCGAACGGACGTCGGCGGGACATTTCAGAGAGTTGTTTTGAACTTTTGATGCAAAGTGGCGTCGAGAGTGCAGTGACGACGATATCGGGATGGAACTGGGACTTGCGTGCACCATTGTCGCTTAAACGTTACTGCGTAGGGCCACAAACGCGGATAGAAGAAATTTTATCGTGATCTTTTGGCCTCAAAAAAACGTGACTGTGACAATGAATTGTTTCGTTGCATCTAGTGCTGGAGGGTCTCCGCATAGAGTTCCGATAATCTTGGATTCTTCATGATATAGCGATGTGCCCGTGGTAGTTCGTGATAGGGAATTGATGGAGAAAGATGATGGAGCGCGTGATAGCCCATCGAGAGAGGCGCCCAGATTTCATTGATCAATCTTGGGGTGAGTGTCTTTGATTGGAGAAACTGTTCTTGTCGTGTGCGTCTGCCAAATGGGCGCAAGTAATCATGGTTTGCAAGTGCACGGTACATGTTCATGAGACTGCCCAGCGCAATGGCACTGAACCAGAGGATGACAAATTTTACGGGAAGTACGTCCGCAATAGTCAACGCAAAGACACTGAGGCGAATCGAGGCACAGGCGAAGTCATTGCGTCTCATTATGCGCAGGTCATTTTCATCTGGCAAAGAACGCTTGTAATCTGCATTAAAAACTAAAGTTGAGAGTCTTTGAAAAATAAAGGTCTTTTTCTTGTTTGTGAGTACTGGATAAAACAGTGGCAAAAAAACAAATCGACATGTTTGATAAAAAGGTAAGAGGATCGATAACAGAATGGGAGAAAGCAGCACGCGCAGGCGGTGTCTGCCAATGTGTGAATTAAATTCCGGATCTTCATGAGTGCCGTAGCAGCGTGTCAGATGATGAAAAAAATGGGGTTCGTAAGTATAGCTGGGGTAGCAATTTGCATAGCCAATCAACAGATCATACGCCTGCCGAAAATAGGGAATCTTGTTTTGGACGTGAATGACTTCGTGAATAAAGACAGTCCCACGGTACAGAAGAACAGCGGCAGTCAGAAATGACAATCCGGCAAGGATAGAATTTTCAGAATAAGTCGCCACGAGTAAAGACAGCCAACCAAAAACAGCGCTGCACACAAGATCGAGCCAATACGTCAGAGGACTGATTTTTGTGAAGAGGCTCATGGCCTTCGACAATTCTGAAAAAGCGATCTCGCGCCCGTCGTTCATAGTCAACCCCACAGATGAGGAGGGAGCATGCCGGCCGGAGGAGCTCCGGTCACTGGTCGTTCGTATCTGCAAAGTTGTGCGGGGAGTCAACCAAAAAATCAGAGTCTAGAGCTACAAGTAAGAGCCAAAAAATGTTGAAATATCTGCGAGTCAGAGGCTCGAAGAGGTTGAGGTCGGCCGCTATGGTTCAACCACGCATTTTGGTTACGGACGGTGAGACACAAGCGGCCTTGGCCTGTGTTCGCGATCTCGGACGCGCAGGATACGTCGTTTTCTCAACGGGACGTGCTGTGGCGCCGCCGGTCTCTTCGAGCCGGTATCTTCGGGGATATCGACAGGTGTCTTGTCCCTGGCAAGCCTCTGAGCAGAGCTTTGCCGAGGTACTGGCCTACGCGGGCAGCGTGGGTGCTTCCGCAATTATTCCGGTGAGTGAGGCAAGCCTCGCAGGGAGCGTTCGTTGGGACTGCGCCAGGCCACCCCACTGTCTCGTTCTGCGACCAGCGCAGGCTGTTCTTGATTTTTCATTGAGCAAATTAAACACCTTTGTGCGCGCTCAAAAGCGTGGTCTGCCTGTGGCCCCAGGGATCATTGTTGGTTCCGCTGATCCGTTGCCAGCTTGGCCTGGGACCGAGCTGCCGTGTGTTGTACGGACAGACAATCACTGGAGTGATCAGCATTCCCGTTCGTACATAAAGGGTAGAAGTTGGATTGTTCGAACGAGGAAAGAGTTTGAAGCCTTGCATGATGAACTGCAGGGTGGGGGCGAGCGTTACCTTGTGCAGACTTACATCACCGGTCGAGGGTGTGGTGTCTTTTTGTTTGTGGCAGACGGTCGAACACAGCTCTGGTATTCCCACGAGCGTCTTGCAGAAATTCCTTGGACAGGGGGAGTCAGTGCGCGCAGACGACTCACATTTAATCAAGAGCTAAAGACGATCGCCGAAAAATTTTTAGACGAATTGCCTTTCTGCGGCATCGCAATGGTGGAGTTTCGCCAAGAGCTTTCCGCACAGCATACGTCTTGCGCGGTCTATCTTGTGGAGCTCAATGCGCGGCCGTGGGGATCGCTGGCAGTCGCGCTGCATGCAGAGATCCCTTTAGTCAGTCGTTGGGTGGCCGCGTTTGGTTTGCCCGCCATCTCCAATGCCTCTGCCCATTTGGTTGCTCCGCACAGTGAGGGCAAGGCGTCGCTGGCGCCATCGTTTCTTGTCTCAGGCCTTTATCCCGGTGAGTTTCAGCATCTGGCTTCTGTCTTTCAGTCAGTTCTGCACGGCGAACTTCAGAGTGCGCAGGGTCTAAAATTTTTCAGGGACTTCCTGCAAACCTTGATCACGCCCTCGACACGATTTGATTATTGGCTCTTTGATGATCGACGCCCCTGTCTGCGGCAGTGGATCATATTTTTGCTTGCTTGTTTCAAGTTTTTGAAGTCTCGGGTTGACCGCTTTATCAATTTTTTGAAAAGAAGTTTTCTTTCACTTTGCATCCAAAATGTCTCTTCAAGCCGTGTGATTTTGAGTCGGTCAATCATTGTGAATGAGTCTCTCCGCGGCAAGCCGAAATTATTAAAGTGTCGTTTTAAAATCTTGGTGGTTTGTCAGGGCAATCGCTGCCGTAGTCCCTTTGTCGAGAAGCGCCTCAGGCTTTTGTTGCCTGCAAATACCGTCGTTGTCTCTCGCGGGCTGCAGGTCACACAAGACAGAGATGTACCGCGCCGCTTTCACCGTCTCTTTCAGAATTTTGGTTTAGCTCCTCAATCTCATACTTCGAGGCAATTAGAAGAGTCTGACGTGCAGGAGGCCGATTTGATTGTCGTCATGGAAAGCGAGCAGAGGCTGCGTGTGTTGCAAACATATGGGCGAAAATTTGCGCGTCAATGTGTGCTGCTGACAGCAGTGAAGGGGCTAGATAGGCAACAGGATATCCGAGACCCGTACCTGCTCAATGCTGGAGATGCACGCGAGGAGTTTGAGCGCATGGATGCCTGCTGTCGGCTGTGGGCGCAACAGTGGCATGAGCAAGCATTGTCTCCGCCTTAAAGCAGCTGATGCGCGAGCCCAGCGTTGTCGCTCTTTTCGTGTGTCTCAAAATCGAGACGAGAGATGAGTCTTTGCATTTTTGCTGAGGCGTTTTTCTGCGAAAATTCCCGAGAGATCATTTCAAAACCCGCCAGCCCTTTTTGGACACACTGCTCGGCCGTAAGAGCGAGAAGTGTCTCAATCCAATCTTGAACATCATCACAGAACCACACTCCTTTTTGAGGGATTCCCGAGAGGCCAAACCGTGTTCCTAGACAGGGCACTCCATGTGCGAGAGCCTGCAATGCTTTGACGCGTATTCCGCTTCCTGAAAGAATAGGGACAATCATGGCGTCTGTGGATGCAAAGATGTCCGTTAAAGACGAGGCGTGTCCGTGTGCTGTTACATTTGGTTGGTTTGAAAATTTTAATTGTTCAGTCTTTTTTCCAACAAGGGTCAGCGTGAATTGCTTGTTTTGTTTCAACAGCTCAGACCATATGGTCTCCATAAACCAATGAATCCCCTGCCGGTTGGGCCACCAGTCGAGCCCTCCCAGCCAGAGCAGTGAGAGTGCGCGATTGTTTGCGTCGGTTGTTTTGAGACGGGTCAATCGGCCCGATCGATTGTTTTTCAAGCTGAGCGGCGCGTCGACAGAGATAGGCACGACGTCTGACACCGGACGGGGAGCGATAGTCGTGTTGAGCCATAAATGATCAGATTCATTGACACAGGCGATCGCATCAACAGAACGAAGACAGTGCCCTTCAAATTTTCTCATTCGCACCACTTGTCGTTGGATAAATAAGTTGAGCGGAAAAAAGGCCTGCCGTGCGTAGCCTTCCCACAAGGCGGATTCGATATTATGGGCACGATAAATATGTTTTTGCGCACGCAGCGGTTTTTTTTGATTCAGCTCTTTGCCCGTAGAGACGGCGGCCATTGGATGAAGGCCATCCCAGAGGAACAGGGCTTGCGGATTTTGATCGATCATCTCTCGAAGAAATTTTTGACAGCACTCTGAGGCAAACGGTCGAACGCTGAGCGGAAGGTGTGGTGAGACTAATTCACCGATCAACATCACAGCCATGCGCAGCCAACGATGTCGCAAAAAAAAGGGCCAGCGAAAGAGACTCACTTTGTGAACAGGAAGATCGGTTTGCAATTCGAGCGTAGCACCCAGCATTTGAACGTCGGTTGCACGCTCTGTAAAGCAGACGAGATGAATACGATAGCCAAGTTTTGCAACCGCTTGAATGAGTGCGCAGTTGGCCACACTCGCGCCACAGCGGGGTGGCCATGGAACGCGCGGCACAATCCAGACAATGTCGATCATCTTTTTTTCCGCTGGATGGTCTGGTGCTTGATCCATTGCGCGCGGCTCCCTCAGTGTTGAAATGTGTGTCGACTTTCCAAAGCCCCTTGAACAGTGTCCTGTTGTTTAGCAGCCAAGGATTGCTCGGAATTTAGAACTTTGAGATGCAAGTCAATAAGCGTGAACAGAATCCAAGGAAACATCAGCCACGTGTGAGAAAGAAACAAAATAGTGATCGAATAGCCGGACAAAGAAAGCAGCAAGGCTGGTTGTCGTGTTCTTAATGTCCAAGCAGCTTGAAAGATTTTGAGGTGGATGATGCTGAATAACAGAAGTCCGATGCAGCCAGTTTCAGCCAGCACAAGAACCCAACTCGAGTGCGCTGTGCGCAATCCCCATTCGTGAACAATCATTGTTGTAAATCGTTCAAACTCATATGGGTAACGACCAAAGCCTTGTCCCCAGACGGGGCTTTTGAGTGCCATGGAAAGGCCTGTCACGTAATAGTTCATCCGGCTTTCTGTTGATGCATCCAGATCGTCTGCGTTTCGCCCCATAATCTGGTTTGCGCAGAGACCCGCACAAAGCATCACGAGGACCAACAAGAGACTTACCTTCTTCGGATTCTTTGCGCGGGACACGAACAGCAGTCCGATTTGTGCGGCAGAGGCCAGAAAGGCACCACGGCTTTGCGAAGCCAGCAGAGACTTGAGAAGCAAGATGGCAAGAACGGATGCCGAGGTTCTATTGAATAGAGACGTTTTTCGCGCAAAGATAACTGGCCACAGAAAGCCAAGAGGTATGAGAATGACAGCCGCAATGTCATTTGAATTTCCAAGCGAGCCAACGGCTTCGAGTCGTCGCTGCCCCGTGTCAGCAAGCTGAGGGAGCAGCTCGATCGGCGCTGTGTGATTGAGTCCTTTGAATGCCCACAGACTAAAGAGTGCCAAGGTTGAGATGCCGACGATAAATGCTTTCTGCAGACGTTTTACATCGGCCTCCGTCCGGACACTGAGGTGAAGGATGACGACCAATGTCAATGCGCGAAAAAAAGTGTCGAAATAAAACTGCTGACTTCCGGATGGGTCTCGTGACACAAGGGTTGTCAGCAGGCTCCAGAGTCCCAGAACAAGCGTCCATCCGACTCCCGATGACAGCCGGACGTGCTCAATGAGGCGGAGTGGCTCTTTGCCGTTCTCTTTCATCCACGCAAAGAGCCAGAGCCAAATACAGGTGCGTGGCACTTGCAGCCAAAAATCATTTTTGGGCAAAACCTCCCATGGCCGACAGACGTAGAGGATGAGCATAAAGCCCACCGCCTCGGAGACAGACAGCAGTGAACCGATCAGGCAAAGGAGCAATCCCGTGGACACGACAAAAACGCTGATGTCGGACGCATTCAGGAGAGTCAAAACCATCGAAGCCAAAACAGCGATCAGGCACTTAAG
>Ga0315901_10009750_pt1 | contig 11014 bp, 8 predicted proteins | sample LakEriMetagenome_10_FD_203761 | JGI IMG/M metagenome (GOLD analysis project Ga0315901, IMG submission 203761) | Freshwater fungal communities from buoy surface, Lake Erie, Ohio, United States - Buoy 2 MA116 | ecosystem: Environmental > Aquatic > Freshwater > Lake | place: USA: Lake Erie, Ohio...
TGTCAAAATTGTGAAAAACGGGTAATACAGCCAGCTTATAACAACTTCATCAGAGGTAAAACGATGAGCGATGTACAAGAGCGCGTAAAGAAAATTATCGTCGAACATTTGGGCGTGGAAGATATCAAGGTTACGACCAACGCCAGCTTTATCGACGATTTGGGCGCGGACAGCCTGGATACCGTTGAATTGGTTATGGCCTTCGAAGAGGAATTCGGTTGCGAAATTCCCGATGAAGCCGCCGAGAAAATCTTGACCGTAAAAGACGCGGTCGATTACATCCAACAACACGCCTAATTGGGCGCGGTTAACGTTTTGGCGTAAGCGAGGGGATTGCATCCTCTCGCCCGCATCGTTAACCGGATGCAACTCTCATTTTAGACATATCATGCGCCGCGTTGTCATAACAGGTCTGGGTCTGGTTACGCCACTGGGTTGCGGTATCAAGCATACCTGGCAACGGCTGTTGAATGCCCAATCCGGGATCACGGCTATCCAATCCTTTGACGTATCGGATTTGCCGTCCAAGATCGCTGGGACTTTGCCGCCTGGCAGCTTGGCGGATGGATTTTATAACGCGGATGAATATGTCTTGGCCAAAGACCGCCGCCGCATGGGTGATTTTATTGTCTATGCCATGGCCGCAGCACAGCAGGCGATTACCGATTCCGGCTGGCAGCCCGTATCGGCCGAAGACCAGGAGCGCACCGGCGTATTGGTCGGCTCGGGCATCGGCGGCTTGACCGAAATTGGCGAGGCTAGCCTATTATTGCACCAAGAAAGTCCGCGCAAAATCAGTCCGTTTTTTATTCCCTCGGCCTTGATCAATTTGGCCTCGGGACAAATTTCCATCAAATATGGTTATCGCGGCCCGAACCATGCGGTGGTAACTGCCTGTTCGACTGGCGCCCACGCCTTGGGCGATGCGGCGCGGATGATCGCCTTGGACGACGCCGATGTGATGATCGCCGGCGGCACCGAGGCCAGCGTCAATCGCGTGGCCTTTGCCGGGTTTTCCCAAGCCCGCGCGCTTTCCACCAGCTTTAACGATACCCCCGCCCGGGGTTCCCGTCCGTGGGACCGCGACCGCGATGGTTTCGTGATGGGCGAGGGGGCAGGGGTAGTGGTGCTCGAGGAATACGAGCACGCTAAAAAACGCGGTGCCAAGATTTACGCGGAAATTATCGGCTATGGCATGTCGGGTGATGCCCACCATATTACCGCCCCGCCCGAAGATGGCAACGGCGCTTTCCGGGCGATGCAAATGGCGTTAAAGCGCGCCAAAATTAATCCCGAGGATGTGCAGTACATCAACGCCCACGGTACTTCGACCCCGCTTGGCGATGAGATCGAGGTTAAGGCCGTCAAACGCCTGTTCGGCGATGCAGCTTATAAATTGTCGATGTCTTCGACCAAATCCTCTGTCGGGCATTTATTGGGCGCGGCCGGTGCGGTCGAAGCGATTTTCAGCGTGCTGGCGATTAACGACAATGTTTGCCCACCGACTTTGAATTTGGATAATCCGTCCGAAGGCTGCGATTTGGATTTCGTACCCAAGGTCGCAAAACAGCGCCGCATCGATGTCGCGCTATCCAATTCCTTTGGTTTCGGCGGCACGAACGCTAGTTTGGTATTCAGACGCGTCAGCTAAGCCGATTTCGGCCGCAAGGTCGGGAAAGCGATTACATCGCGGATACTGGCGGAATCGGTCAGCAGCATCACCAAACGGTCGATGCCGATACCCAGGCCGCCAGTCGGCGGCAAGCCATATTCCAGCGCGGTCACGAAATCCTCGTCCAGCATTTGCGCCTCGCCATCGCCCGCGTCACGTTTTTTCATTTGCTCCGCAAAGCGTTCGAATTGATCGACAGGATCGCTCAGTTCCGAAAATGCGTTAGCAATCTCCCACCCATTGGCATAGGTTTCAAAACGTTCGGTCAACAAGGGGTTGTCGCGATGCACCTTGGCCAGGGGCGAAATATCCTTGGGCAAATCGGTGACATGGGTGGGTTGAATCAAATCGGCCTCGGCCTTGGCGGCGAACACCGACTCGACCACTTGGCCCCAATTGAATTGCGGATCGGCATAAACGCCGATTTTATCCGCCGCCGCGCGGGCGGCTATGGCATCGGGGATGGTCAAGAAATCGATGCCGGTTTTCTCCCGCACCAACTCGGTCATGGAGCGGCGCGGCCAGGGTGGGGTGAAATCGATCTGGCGGCCCTGGTATTCGACCTTGGTTGTGCCCAGTGCGATTTGTGCGCAATGGGCGACGATATTTTCCGTCAATGTCATGATGTCTTGGTAATCACGATACGCCCAATACAATTCCAGGGTGGTGAATTCCGGGTTGTGCTTGATCGACACGCCTTCGTTACGAAAGCAGCGGTTGATTTCATACACGCCCTGCGCCAAGCCGCCCACGACCAAGCGCTTTAAATGCAATTCCGGCGCGATGCGCAAAAAGAAATTGCTGTCGAGGGCGTTATGATGCGTCACAAACGGTTTGGCCGAAGCGCCGCCTTGGATAGCGTGCAGCATCGGCGTCTCCACCTCGGTAAAATCATGCTCGTCCAGATAGCGGCGCATGGCAGTGATAATTTTCGATCGCTTGCGCAAAGTGTCCCGCGCCTCGGGCGTAACAATCAAATCGACGTAACGTTGGCGGTAGCGGGTTTCAACATCGGCCAAGCCATGATATTTTTCCGGCAAGGTGTGCAGCGATTTGCACAGCACGGTTATCTCCTGGGCGCGGACCGATAATTCCCCGCGCGGGGTGCGGCGCATGGTGCCGCGGATGCCGATGATATCACCCAAATCCAATAAATCGCGGATGGCGATTTGTTGCTCGGGCAAATTGTCCTTGTGACAAAAAATTTGCAATTTGCCGCTTTCGTCCAGCAAATCGATAAACATGCCGGAATTGCGATACGCCATGATTCGCCCGGCGACGCGCACCTCGTCCGTTGTTTCGGTGCCAGCGGGCAGATCCGCATAGCGGTCTTGGATTGCTTGATTGAAATGGCTGCGCTCGAAACGATAGGGATAGGGGTTGATCCCAAGCGCGCGCAGCTTGTCCACTTTGGCCAAACGAACGGCGCGGTATTCGGCTTCGCCATGCAATGGCTCGGTGGTGGCGGCGGCATTTTTGCTGGGCATAAAAAACTCCTGTGTAGCAGGCAATCTAGCAAACAAGCGGCGCGCGGCCAAGGGTGGATAGGAGAGGCGGTGCGTGTCTACGACGTCGATGACGTGGGCCGGATTATTTTACAATCGAATTTCTGCCGCTTTAATGTCCGGCAGGCGGCATTGGCCTTGGGCTCGTCCAAGCCGGTCAGGCGCGCTCTGAACAGACGTTTTTTGTGATTCGCGATCTCGCTGATTTGCACGTCGGACGATCGTAAGTCCCGGGCGGCGCGTTTGGCGCGTAAAGCCGCGCTCTCGGCCAGTTTTTTGTTGCGGAAGGCGCCGACTTGAACGCTCCAGCCGACGTTTTCGTCGACGGCCATTTCGGCCTCTGCTTGTCTCATTTCGTCTGGTGCCGATGGAGCAGGGCTGATTGATAGCGCAGCGGTATTCGCCGCGCCTGAGGAGGAAGTTGGCTCAAGAGGGGCAGCCGCGGCGATATTCTGGTTGCCGCCTAGTGCAGGCGGCAATTTGGCGGCTTCGCCCTCCTCGCTGGCGGTGATGGCGCTTGTGGCATTTTCGGCCACGTCTTCGTCTTCTGCTTCTGCTATCTGTTGACGCGCCGCGCTTTCTTGATCGGATCGAGTCGGCTGCGGCTTGGTCTGGACAGGATAGGCAGCATAAGCACGGCCAACGCCGATTTGCGCAAACGCCTGATCGAGCAGGGCCTGCATGCGGCGGTCGCGCCAAGCCGCCGAGCGGCCGCCCATCACCACACTGATCAGGCGGTGGTTGCCGCGCTCGGCCGATGCGACCAAATTGAATCCCGAGGCGCGGATATAACCGGTCTTGATGCCATCCAAGCCCGGATAATTTCCCAACAATCGGTTATGGTTATGAATCGACTGACCGCGAAAAACAAAAGATTCGGTGTTGAACATTTTATACTGTTCGGGAAAATCCCGGATCAACGCTTGGCCCAATACGCCCATATCCCGCGCCGAGGTTATTTGCCCCTTGGCCGGCAAGCCCGAGGCGTTCTTAAATGTTGTGCGGCTCATGCCTAGCTTGCGTGCGGTCGTGGTCATTCTTTGGGCAAAGTTCGCCTCGTTTCCCGCCAAGGATTCGGCGATCACCACGGCCATATCGTTGGCCGAACGCGTGATAAGCGCCATTACGGCATTGCGTAAGGTGATCGTATCCCCCGGATTCAAGCCCAATTTCGATGGGGATTGGCGCGAGGCGCGTTTGGATACTTTTAATTTTTGATCCCATTTCATCCGGCCGCTTTGTACTTCGCTAAAAGCCAGGTAGACTGTCATCATTTTGGTCAAGGAAGCGGGCTGGCGCGGGGCGTGTTGATTGTCATCAGCCAATACCTTGCCTGTTTTCGCATCAAAGACGATGTGCGCATAGCGGGCCATGGCCTCGGTCGGATAGAATACGGTCAGCAATGCCAGTAGTAGGCAAAGCCACAGACCCCCCGATTTGCTTAAATATTGTTTATATTCAAACATTTATTGATAAATTTGGTGTTTTGGGCTAAGTGAAGTAATAAAGCTTAATGAATCAGGTATACTCAAATCGTCGGGCAACAACAACCTCTGGATTTTGTGCAGGGGATAACATACAAGCCACAGCAAACGTAATTATATTTTTGTGCAATGCGAAATAGTTCTTGACGCTGGGGGCGCGCGTATTTAAATTACTTATGTTGCAGTGCACAATAATACCCCTAACCGCCCTATTTGGGCACAATGATGGAGATGATTATGACAAAGAAAACCACTTCGGCAAAATCGAACAAAGCTAGCAACGGTAACGCCAGCAAGATTTTTGACGATGTTTTGAGCAACAGCAAGCAAGGTTTTGAAACCTTGTTTTCGGGCAAAGGCGTAGAGGAATTCACCAGCTTCGGCCAGCAAAACCTGGACGCAGTTGTGGAATCAACCACCGCTTTGGCTAGCGGTTGCCAAGAAATCGGCAGCAATCTGATGGCCTTGGCCCAGCAAAACCTTGAAACCAGCCTCAGCATGACCAAAGAATTGATGGGTTGTAAGACCTTGCAAGAAGCTTTGGAATTGCAATCAACCTATGCCAAGAGCTTGATCGAAAGCACCTTGAGCGAAGGTTCCAAGTTGCAGGAAATGTCCATGCGCGTTGCCAACGAAGCTTTCGAGCCGGTTCGTGACCGCGTCAGCAGCACCTATGAGACCATTCTCAAAGGCGCAGCTGCTTAATCACACGACTTTATCGTTTGATTATCAATATTTTAAAAGGCCCGGTTCGCCGGGCCTTTTTCTTTGCCTGCGTCATAACTACATCATGACTACGCCCTATCCTCGACTTGTGGGGTTTTTCTTAAGCTTTTGGCGAAATCTTTTGGTTAAAATCTGAACATGGCCGACGATAACCAGCATTCTTCTAACGATGACGACCGGCGCGGACAGACCGGGGCGGGGTTGGTTTTAAAAACCAAACCGCAAACCAAAAAGCCCGCAATGTACAAGGTCTTGTTGCTGAACGACGATTACACACCGATGGAGTTTGTGATTTTAGTCCTGGAGCGGTTTTTCCAAAAAACCCGCGAGGCCGCGACCCAAATCATGCTCGAAGTGCATAATTCCGGGATCGGCCTATGTGGAATTTTTACCTATGAAATCGCCGAAACCAAGGCGCAACAAGTGATCGATTTCGCGCGCGGGCATCAGCATCCGCTGCAATGCACCACGGAAAAGGAGTAGCCGATGTTGGGTAAGAACCTGGAACTCAGCCTGCACCGCGCGATTGCCATCGCTACGGGGCAGCGCCACGAATACGCTACCTTGGAACATTTGTTGTTATCGCTGATCGAGGATCAGGACGCGATTGCGGTCATGCGCGCCTGCGGCATCGATCTGGGCCAACTGCAACAGGATTTGTTGCAACATCTAGATGAAACGGTGGAAAAACTATCTGGCGCGGTTGTGCCCGAAGCCAAGCCAACCATCGGTTTTCAACGCTCCATCCAGCGCGCCATAATCCACGTTCAATCCGCCGGGCGGGCCGAAGTTACGGGCGCGAATGTACTGGTGGCGATGTTCAATGAACGCGAATCTTTTGCCGTCTATTTTTTACAAAAACAAGGCATGAACCGTTTCGATGCGGTGAATTATCTTTCCCATGGCATCGCCAAAGTATCTGGACGTCAACAGTCGCGCCGGCCAAGCGGCACCAGCGAAGAAGAGCAAGACAAAGGCCCCGCCCAGGGCCTGCACAATTATTCCGTCAATTTGAACGACAAAGCCAAGGCGGGCAGGGTCGATCCCCTGATCGGGCGGGACGAGGAATTGGCGCGGGTGATTCAGATCCTTTGCCGCCGCAGCAAAAACAATCCGTTATTGGTAGGCGACCCCGGCGTGGGCAAGACGGCGCTGGCCGAAGGGTTGGCATTGCGCATCACCAAGGGCGATGTGCCCGATGTGCTCAAGGATGCGACGATTTATTCCCTCGATATGGGGGCATTATTGGCGGGCACACGCTATCGCGGCGATTTTGAAGAGCGCTTAAAGGGAGTTCTGGCAGATCTGGCCAAAGCCCCCAACGCCGTTTTATTCATCGATGAAATTCATACCATTATCGGCGCGGGGGCGACCAGCAATGGCGCTATGGACGCTTCGAATCTGCTCAAGCCCGGTTTGGCCGATGGCAGTTTGCGTTGTATCGGTTCCACCACCTACAAAGAATACCGCAATTATTTTGAAAAAGACCGCGCTTTGTTGCGCCGCTTTCAAAAAGTCGACATCGACGAGCCGGGTTTGGACGACGCGATTAAAATCATTCGCGGTTTGCGCACAGTGTACGAGCGCCACCATCAAATTCGTTTCACCGATGCCGCTATCCAGGCGGCAGTGGAATTATCCGCCAAATATATCAATGACCGCAAGCTGCCGGATAAAGCCATCGACGTATTGGACGAAGCCGGGGCGCGGCAAAAAATGCGCCCATTGGCCGAGCGTCTTTCCATCATCGATGTGCCCGAGATCGAAATTGTGGTCGCAAAAATCGCACGCATCCCGGCCAAAACCGTCTCCAAGGATGATAAGCAGCAATTGCAGAATTTAGAACGCGACTTAAAGCGCGTGGTTTATGGTCAGGACCGCGCCATCGATGCGTTGGCCTCGGCCGTGAAATTATCCCGCGCCGGTTTGCGCGAGCCGGAAAAGCCGATTGGCAGTTATTTATTCTCTGGCCCGACCGGCGTTGGCAAGACCGAGGTCGCCAAACAATTGGCTTTGACCCTGGGCTTGAAATTGATCCGTTTCGATATGTCGGAGTATATGGAAAAACATTCCGTCTCGCGCTTGATCGGCACGCCGCCCGGTTATGTCGGTTTTGAGCAGGGCGGGCTATTGACCGATGCGATGGATCAAACCCCGCATTCGGTATTATTGTTGGATGAAATCGAAAAAGCACACCCGGATTTATTCAATTTATTATTGCAGGTAATGGATTACGGCAAGCTAACCGACAACAACGGCAAAACCGTCGACTTCAGAAGCGCTATTTTGATTATGACCACCAATGCTGGGGCGGTGGAATTAAGCCGCTCGGCCATGGGCTTTGAGCGCAGCTCACGCCAGGGCGAGGACGAGGAGGCGATCAAACGCCAATTCACACCCGAATTCCGTAACCGCCTGGATGCAATCATTCCCTTTGCCCCGCTTTTGCCCGAAACCGTGGCCAAGGTTGTCGACAAATTTATCCTGCAGCTCGAGGCGCAATTGGCGGATAAACACGTCACACTGGAAGTTACCGCCGCCGCCCGCCAGCATTTGGCGGAAAACGGCTATGACGCGCAAAACGGCGCGCGGCCATTGGGTCGCTTGATCCAAGACAAGATCAAGCAGCCTTTGGCCGAGGAATTGCTGTTCGGCAGCCTTGTTGGCGGTGGCAGTTTCAAGGTCGATTTTACCTCGGGCGCGCTGGTGTTTTCGGCCCATGCCCGTTCCGCCAGTGAGAGTGAAAGCGGCCCGGTGCGCGAGAATGAATGGGCATAAGCACAGCTTTAAAAAAACATTTTGATGGTGCGGTTATTATTGTGTTTTTAATGGTTTTCGTTTTATAGTCCTGGATCATTAGCGTTTTCTCCGTCCTTGCCGAGGTAAGTTATGTCCCAAACCATGGAATTCCGTGTCATCGAATTGTTGTTCTCCCGCATGTGCCATGATCTGGTAGGGCCGGTTGGCGCTGCCGTCAACGGTGTGGAGCTATTAGAAGAATTCGGCGGCGAAATGCAGGACGAAGCGATTACCTTGCTGGGCAGTTCCGCCCGCGTCGCTAGCCGCCGCTTGCGCGTTTACCGCGTCGCCTATGGCATGGCTGCGGGTGCGGCGATTTCCTCCTTGGGCGATTTGCGCGCGCTGATTCAGGAATTTTTGGATGGCGGTAAAATCAATTTGGAATGGCCCGATGCAAAAATGCCGTCCGTACATGTGGGTCGCCATTCGATCAAGGTGATTTTGAATATGGCGATTTGCGCCGCCGAAACCTTGCCGCGCGGCGGCACGCTGCATTTGGCATGCGATCAAGTGGGCGGCGATTTGCAAGTAACTTTGGCCGCCAAAGGGACCGGCGCCCGCCTGGCCGAAGGGGTGGCGGATGCATTGCAATTGACGACGCCTAGCGCCAATCTGGATCCCCGCACGGTGCAATCTTATTTCACCGCATTGATCTGCAAAAACTTTGGCCAGGGGCTGCGGGTTGATGAAGCGCCCGATGCGGTCACGATGCATTGCCGCGTCAATCCCTCGGCAGAATAGTTTTCTTGCCGTAATATTGCATTGCTGTAACATTGTGGCTTGGCGTCTACCATGCCATGGTATAATGCGACCCAAGGCGCCGCCTTTCATGGTTTTTTCATTTTCTTTTGCTATCTTAGGATATTACATCTTCTTGTAATGCCTATTTCTGCGCGAATTGCCGTCCCGGCCAACTGGATTTCTTCTGCTGGAAAAGAGAATTATGGACGATTTACTCACCGAATTTCTTACGGAAACCACAGAAAATTTAAACTCCCTGGATATCGAACTTGTCCGCCTCGAACAAGAACCGAATAACAAGGACATTCTGTCGAATATTTTCCGCCTGATGCACACCATCAAGGGCACGTCGGGTTTTCTGGGTTTGCCGCGATTGGAATCGGTAGCGCATGCGGGCGAAAATATTCTTGGTAAAGTGCGCGACGGCGAATTGATCGTCACACCGCAGGCGATTTCCTTGGTGCTGGAATCGGTCGACACCATCAAGGCTATTTTAGTCGCGCTCGAGCAAGACGGCAAAGAGCCCGCCGGGCATGACAAAGATTTGATCCAGCGTCTGAACGCGATGGCCGATGGCAATGCCACACCCCCAGCCGTAGCCGAGCCAGCGCCCGCAAAAACAGCCGAAGCGCCGCCACAGCCAACCCACGATGAGGCCGAGGACGAGGCCGAAGCGGAAGCGGAAATGGACGCCCCCCCGCCAGCCAAGGCCAGCGCCGCGCCTGTCAAAATGGACGAGAGCCGGGCCGAGCCCGCCAAACAAGCCAAAGATAGCGATGGCGATGCCAAAGCCGGTTCCAGCGTGGCTGACCAATCGATCCGCGTCAGCGTCGATTTGCTGGAAAATTTGATGACCACCGTCAGCGAATTGGTGCTGACCCGCAACCAATTGTTGCAAATCGCCCGTAATTACAAAGACAGCGAATTCAACGTCCCGATTCAGCAATTGTCGAACATCACCTCCGAATTGCAAGAGGGCGTGATGAAAACCCGCATGCAACCAATCGGCAATGCGTGGGGTAAATTGCCGCGTATCATCCGCGATCTCTCCCGCGAACTCAGCAAAAAAATCGACCTACAAATGATCGGGGCCGAAACCGAGCTTGATCGCCAGGTTTTGGAACTTATCAAAGATCCTTTGACGCATATGGTGCGCAATTCCGCCGATCATGGCGTGGAAATGCCCGCCGACCGTATCGCTGCGGGCAAGGCCGAAACCGGCAAGATTGTTTTGAATGCCTATCACGAGGGTGGGCATATCATCATCAAGATTGCGGATGACGGTAAAGGCCTCGATACCGTAAAAATCCGCCAAAAGATCGTACAAAACGGGCTGGCCACCGCCGAGGAAGCGGCGGCGATGACCGATATTCAGGTGCAGCAGTATATTTTCAAAGCCGGTTTTTCCACCGCCGCCAAGGTTACATCAGTATCGGGCCGGGGTGTGGGTATGGATGTGGTGCGCACCAACATCGAAAAAATTGGCGGCACCATCGAAATGAATTCGGTGCTGGGCAAGGGCACGACCTTTACCATCAAAATCCCGCTAACCTTGGCCATCGTGTCGGCATTGATCGTGGGCGTTGCTAACGAGCGTTATGCCGTGCCGCAGATCAGCGTGGTTGAATTGGTCCGCGCCTCGGTCGAGAGCGAATACAAGATCGAAACCATCAAAGGTTCGCCGGTTTTAAGGCTGCGCAACAAATTACTGCCTTTGGTCAATCTGGACAATTTGTTGCAACTAACCCGCGCGGATAACTCCACTCCCGGCAGTTATGTCATCGTCGTCCAGGTAGCCAATTTCCAATTCGGTATAATCGTCGATTCGGTATTCGATACCGAAGAAATCGTCGTCAAGCCGGTGGCCAGCATTTTGCGCGATATTCCGCTGTTTTCGGGCAATACGATTTTGGGCGACGGTACGGTGATCATGATTTTGGATCCGAACGGCATCGCCGCCACCGCATCCAACAGTACCTTGACCGACAACACCGAATCAACCGCGATCGATAAAGTCATCGGCGGTGGCGGGCTCGAGACTACGACATTACTGGTCTTCCGCGCCGGGGACGGAGCGCCCAAAGCTG
>Ga0315901_10009753_pt1 | contig 11013 bp, 18 predicted proteins | sample LakEriMetagenome_10_FD_203761 | JGI IMG/M metagenome (GOLD analysis project Ga0315901, IMG submission 203761) | Freshwater fungal communities from buoy surface, Lake Erie, Ohio, United States - Buoy 2 MA116 | ecosystem: Environmental > Aquatic > Freshwater > Lake | place: USA: Lake Erie, Ohio...
CCACACAAACTACCAAAATAAAATGGGAAGTTGTTTATGAGGACGAAGATTGTATATCTGTTTGGAAATATGATGTAAGGAAAACGATTAATGGTCCTGTGGAAGTCGAATACAAATGGAAAAGAGGATATACACATCCGTTAGATAAGAAAAAAACAATAGGTGATCTTGCTAAGGAAGAGAAAAAATTAAAGAAGTCTAAGTCTTGATTCAATAATTGACTTTAATTTGATCAAAGTTTTTTTGTCTAAAGAACCAATTACTTCTGAAGTGTTCTCGATTACAAGTTTGTCTAAAACTGATTCGTTTCTATTTTTAGATTCGTCAATTTCATATACATCTTCATAATCATAATCACTTTCTTCAAAATTATCATATTCAGTTTCTGATCTTTCTTGTCCATCCCATATGTTCCAACTACCATCATTATTTTGTTGTGATGCGGAGTCTTTAACCCATTCTTCATCATAGGAGTCAAACTCCTGTGTCATATAGTTAGTGTAGGAACAACTACCCATCACTTTATAATCTAAATTGTAACTTTTTGCAACAGGAATTACTAATTGCTCATGTAGACTAGTATTTTTCATTTCCTTACGATTATTTGCAAAAAGTTCTGCAATTATTTCATCGTTGATTTGTAAAAACTTTGAAAAAAATTCAACATCTTCTTGAGTGGCTTCAATACTGAAATATCTTGAAACTTCTTGTAAAGTATCATAAGCGTTGTCGAAATCATCATCATATGGATTCCCGATAGGAAAGTCCTCATCGACTAATTTTGCAGCGATGAATACCAATTGTTTTTTTGATAATTTTGAAAATTGACTTTGTTCTGTCATGTTAATAAATATAAAAAAGGTGAGATTTCTCTCACCTTTTGTTAATTCAGTTTTTCTTCGAAGTTTTTCATAAGTTGAATGATGTTATCTCTACCGACAGGATTTGCTGAGTGAACATTCCAAGATGGAAGAGGAAGACCATTTGTCCAACAATATTCACATAACCACTTTGCAGCATCATATCCTGTTTTTTCATAATATACGAAACTTTCAGTCTGTGTTGTCGGATCATAATTAATTTCAGCCAAATCGTGATCAAATGAAACCTCGTTAGGTGATCCGTTCTTTGTTACCCAATTTACAAAATCATCGTAGGTTCTAACAATATCCCACCCTTCGGTTTTTGGACATCTTACATCATCAAGGTATAGTTTTTTCATTTCTTTTTTTGTTTTTTTAAATAATCCACAAGCTCTTGAAGCTTATCAGCATCGCTTGAATTGAAGATAAACTCATCCCAAGCTCCGTATTTTGACTTATAACCAAAGATATACTTTGTTGCGTGTACTAATCGTTTCCAAAAAGATTTATATGTCGTTAAATGTACGTGCGCATAACACATATTAGATTTATGTCCGTTATCAAACTCTGTTTCATTGTAGAATAACAATATTTGATGTTCATCTGAATGGCACTCACATAAGAGTATTTCATTGTCCCAATTCTTTTTCATAATTTTTATTTTAATACGTGAGGATTTATTTCTCTTTCAAATCCGTCGGAGTCAAATTCATACTCGGCACAAGGATATTCTCTTTGTTTGGTATCTAATGCAGTCCAACGAACATCTTTTTCAATCCATTTCCAATCAACATTTTCTTCCCACAACGGTTTTATTTCATCCGAATAAGCATGATTACATTCACATCCTCTCGGAACACAATCGTCACAAGAGTATGGGCTATCGCCAGAAGAGTAACCTGGCATATAGACCCATACCGCAAGTTTTCCGCATTCACATAATTCTTTAGTCATAATAATCAACAATTTTTTTATCGTTAACGTCAAACTCTAATTTAATTGGTTTGTTTTCGTATTCATATTTTTCGTTAAGAACAGATGCGTTTAAGAATTCAACACCGTTAAAGTTTTTTTGTCCGTAAGCGCAATGTATGTGACCACAAACATGGATTTTTGGTTGAACTTCCATAATTCTGTGAAATAAATCCTCACAACCAACAATTTGTCCACTTAGAGTCCAATCAAGCATTCCATGAGCAGGACCATGAGTGATTAAGATGTCAGTATCACCAGGGATTAACGCCCACTTTTCAGCAAGTTTTTCTCCTCTTGGTAGGTTGAATGCCCAATCGTAAAATTCAGGTTGCCAAGGACTACCATAAAACTTCACACCGTCAATTACAACTTCACTATCGTAAAGATAGATAATACCTCTTTCTTTGAATTCATCTGCAATGTCGGTATGTAATTCGAAACCAAAATCGTGGTTCCCAGCAATAAAGATTTTATGTTTGAAATCGGTCATTGCAAACCAGTTCAAGAAATTTGTGATTTCATGACTCTTACCCATACTGGTACAATCCCCTGCATGGATTAAAACGTCTCCGCTTCCAAGAATGTTGTTATAGGCATTACTTGTTAAGTGATTGTGTTTGTTGTGAGTATCCGATATAAAAGTATATTTTTTAGTCATTTTATTTGAATTTACAATTGTTAAAATGCCACTGATACATTTGAGGTTCACCACCTTCTTTATTACAGTAGGGACATTTAATAATTTTTTTTGATTTTCCTTTTTTTAATTGACTCATTTTTAACTTAGTTTCATCACTAAATTTAATCCCTATTTTTTTGTTTCTAATTTTCTGTTTTGATTCTTCAGTATGATTTTTATTTTTCATTGGTGAAGTATATCCATTTTCTAAAAACGTGTTTTTTCTTTTACTTTTTGTTTCTTCTGTTTGTTTTTTACCAAAAAATGGATGACATTCTCCCGAAGGAAATGGGGTCAAATTTTTAAGTTTTATTTTTTTTACTTCTTCAGAAACTATTCTTTTTTTTAATTTTTGACGAATTTCTTCTTTATTAATGTTTTTAGTAAAAGTATCACCTCCAGTTCCTCCATCCGTTAAATTATATCCCAAAGATATTGAATTTAGTTCCTTTATCCAAAATTTTTCTCTTTTGTCTAAAACATCTAATGTTTCACAATGTTCTAAAATTTCTTTGATGAAATTTTCTTTACCATATTTTTTTATTGCCCTTTTTAATAAAACTCCACTACCTAAGTAATGTTCTGAATTATTAATATCCTTACCAATATAATACTTTCCATTAATGATATTTGTTGTTTTATAGATAATCATAATATTCTTTAACTATAAATATCACTAATGAATGTTATTTTCATAAAATATCGTTTTTGTCTTCTTCGTCAATTCCCCAATCTAAAAAGTCTTCACCTTTATAGTTAGGATGATTTTCTTTCATGTAGTCAATTCCTCGAACCCAAAGATACGAAATAATTCCGACTACAATAACCATTAATAGATAAACTTTCCACATATTATTTTAATTTTAAATTTTAATCCCACCAACCTCTCAATCCAGAACCATCAAACCAATCGTTATATGAGTCCGCATCATCATGAGGTTCGGAGTCCTTAATTTTTTGGTTTTTACTTGAGTAATCCTTAATATCTTGTCCTTGAATGATTGACCATAGTTCTTTCCATTCAGACTCTTCGATTTCTCTTGCTCTTGTAAAGATTTTTTTATTATGGACTCTTTCTTCTTCAGTGTCTTCTTTATCAGTCCACAACCAATCAGAATTTTTTATTTTACCAAATTCTAATTCCGCTAAACTAACATAGGAATCACTACGAAGATTTTTAATTAATTGAATTGATCTCTTCATCTTTTCAACTTTTTTCAATCTTGATCCGTCTATCTCGTGTCCGTGATTCTCAATTGTGTCTACAGTTTTTTCTAAAGAACGACGAAATAAATCTAAATTAAATGAGTAATCCCAAGAACGAAACGCATATAATTCCTTTCTAAAAAACCAAATGTTTTCCAAAAAATATGGTAAGTCTCTGCGAAAAAAATCATAGGTTTTATACCACCAAGTTTGTTGTCTTGATAATGTCTTTAATGATTTCCAAAAACTATCTGCAAATTCTACTTTCATAACTATTGTTTTCACAAATATAGGAAAAAAATAAGACCCGACAAAATAAATTGGCGGGTCTTTTGGAAAAGGGATATATGAGAACACTCTTAAGGAGTGATGTGTAGATAAATATAGTATTTTTTGAAAAAATATCAAATATTACATACCCTGTAGACGATTTTTTACATTATCTAACATTTTTTCATCAAATTTCACCCCGTGTCTGAATCTGAAGTTTTTTAGTAACATTTTTATCGAGTCTTTATAACCCCATTTAGTTAATATTAAGTAAGCACCTAAGTCAGCTTCAATTTCTTCTTGTTCGTTTCTTGGACCGTCGTGACCCAACAAAATATGAGCTACTTCGTGAGCTTCAATGAACTTAAATAAAGAGTCATCAGGACCTTCGTTAACCAATATTTCACCATCAATAATAATAGTGTCTTTATTTGGAACCATAAAACCGTAACCTAATTGATCAAAAATCGGTCTTAAATCTTCATATCCAGGGTATTCATCAGTTACAATCATTATTGTAACGTGAGGTAAAAATTGACTTTTGTATGTATAAGATCCATTCATGATAATACTGATTGTTTAATGTTTTTACAAACTTAAGGAATTATGATAATAAATGGTAATATTCTTTGAAATGTTTGATTCTATCAGGTAAACCAATAGTACCTCCATTTACTCTCTTGGTGATTTGTGTAACTACAGCGTCAGTTGCTCCACCATCCGCCATTTTATGTAATCCGTTTTTGCTAAAGAACCAAGCTGCAGATAATAATGCATAATGAGTTGCAACTTTATCAGGATTTACGGTCATGTCTTCGTTAATTGCTTTACCGAATGCTGTGTAATTATCTTTTCCTGTTAATTGAATATAACCTCTTCCCCTGAACTTATATCCATCACCAGTTGATTCAGGACCATTACCCATTCTTCCACCATAAACTCTGCTTGCAATTTTTTGTGGATTTCTTTGATATGATTCCGCTAAACCAGCCTCTTTAAAGTATTTCGAAAAAATACCTCTAAGACCATTTGCGGAATAGTTTAAATTTTCTTGAGTTGCTTTGAACCCACCACTTTCATGACCACATTGTGCCAAGAAGTGTGCAAGTCTTAATGGTGTATTAATTTCAAATCTTTTTGCAGTGTCAGGAATTTGTGCGATAACAGCATCAGGGATATGACCCTTTAATTTTTCTAATTTCAATCCTCCGACTGACGCGATAGGTACTTGTGGGATTGATGGTTCTGTAATAAGTGTTTGATCACCGAACATCTTGTTCCAAGTGCCTTCACCTACTATTCCGTCAGCACCAAGGTCATGGTCAATTTGCCATTTTTTTACCGCTTTCTCAGTACCTGGTCCAAAAACACCGTCAGCACCAAGTCCTAATTTTTGTTGGAGTTTTTTTACATCTTCTCCTTTAGATCCAATTTTTAGTATCATGGTTATTTTATTTTTCAATAAATAGTTTTATATTTGGGTATGATTAAACAGTTACTATCATTATCTCTTGTAATAGGGAAATTCTATTTGGCTGGTAAGGTCCTAATATGGGTCTACGAAAAAATAAATAATCCTGAAATTCACTCCATAAATGAAATAGATTGGGTGTTAGTGTTAATACTATTAGACACTTGGTTATTAACTCATTTAAAAATTGAGATAACAGATTTGTTACAAAAAAAGGATGAAAATTAACCGTTAGGTCTCAAAACAGAAAGAACTTCAGGATATTCTCTACCAACAACATTTTCGTTTTTACCCTCGTATGGTATGTTTTGTAAAACATATCTGATTGCATTCAATCCCGATATTCTTTTATCTTCAGCGTCAATAATAACCCAAGGATTGTTTACCGTTGAAGTCTTATCAAAAAGTTTCTCTTTAAATTCGGTAAACCTATCCCATAGATCTTGCATTTTGGAATCATTAGGGGAGTATTTCCAGTATTTTAATGGAGATTGTTGTCTAATATCAAATCTTCTTTTTTGAGTTTCTTTTTCGATAGAAAACCACAATTTAAAAAGATAATCACCAGAGTTAACTAAGTCTTGTTCAAAGTCCGCAACGTTTTCCATGAAATCTTCATATTCTTCAGGAGAACCATAACCCATAACAGGCTCGATTAGACCACGGTTATACCAACTTCTATCGAAAAGATTGATCATACCTGGTTTGATTTCTCTTTTATATCTTTCCCACCAATTTTTACGATCCTCAGGGGTTGGAACACCTAAAGCTATTATATTATAAAATCTTGGATTTAAATTTTCTGTAAATTTCTTGATAGTTGAACCCTTTCCTGCAGAATCACGACCTTCAAAAGCAATGATAACGGTTTTACCTGTTTTATTTAACCACTCTTGAAGTTTTAAAAGTTCAACTTGTAAATCGTATAATTCTTTTCTGTATATTTTTTTAGGAACAATAGAAGGTTCTTCCACTTCAAACTCATAATCTTCTGATTCTGGTTCAGTACCATATCCACCACGTTCTCTATATTTAAGGGAATTCAAAACTTTACCGAAATACTCCTCAACGTTTTTTTTCTTATCTCCTTTCTTAAGTAATCTTTTACGTAATCCTCTTTCCAATAATCCAAAGTCAATTATTTGATCCTTAGCAAATGATGAAATATCAGTTAACATCTTCTCCATCTTATTGTTATAGATCTTTAAAAAGTTTAAAATTTCAACAACCTTTTTTAGGTTTATATTCATTTGATTTTTAGACTCATCTTGTTCGTTAACAAGGCCCATAACACTTTTAATTCTTGTAATATTTTCGTTAAGTATCGACATATTTTTTTTAATCTTACTCAAATAAATAGTTGTTTGATTGTATTTATTGATACCAAGATACTATCAGAATGAGTAAAATTTTTCTATTCATTGTGAGTGCAATGCTTTTTGTGTTCCCTCACAATAATTCACAACAAAACCAAGAGATATGGGTGGATGCTGTTACAAACAAAATCCAAATAGGTTCTCTTGCGGGTAATCGAAACTTAGAGTTCGGTGTAAGAAACATCATTGAAGAATTCTTACAAGAAAAAGACTACGATCTTAATCCTGATGCAAAAAATAAACTATCGGTTGAGTTAGTTTATTTGGACGTGCTCAAAACAAAATCTAACGTATCCGTTTTTCACAAAAATCAAGAATCTGTTGTAATCAGACTTAAGGGTACATTAAAAACAGATAATAAAAAAATAAAAGAGGTGATTGTCGAAGAAGAATCATCCGAAATCTCTATGTCCACTTTAATTGTGGATAACGGAGGTAAATTCAACCAAACGTCGTTAAGTAATGCAATCAAAAAGGCTAGCGATAAGTTGGTTACTAAAATATTCGAAACAAAATAAAGATGAAGAAATTTTTAACATTAGGACTCTTATTAATGTCCTTAACATCATTTAGTCAAATTAAATTTAAGTTTCCTGACACAAGAGTTCTTACCGATATAAATGGAGGAGTTATTGATAGAGGAGACCAATTCGACGTTATGGTTCATGCGAACGGTAATGGAGATGCTGCAACAAGACAATTGTTGTTTGACCTTCAGTACGACCAAACAAATTTTGAAGTAATCTCAATTAACCACACCGGTACGGGTGGAAATGGTGGAGTACTTCCTGCTGGTTCAAACATACAATTATCCTGGCAGAATTATCCAGGGTATTCCTACGCGGGAAATAATACTTTCACAAACGGTACACAAAGATATGTTTCTAATGCAACATATGCTTACAATGCTACTGGGTCTAACGCAATTCTTAGAGCAACTTTAACATGGGCGACAAATTCGGCAATGCCCTTTAACGCTTATTCACAAATAATAATTGTGAGATTTAAATTAAAGGCGGGTTCAACATCAAATTCATTTAACCCTGTTAAATTAAACTTTGTTGCAGGATGGAATGCTCAAGGAGTTGGAGTTGCAACTACAATGGACACACCATTATCAACTGAAGTTATAATGAACCAAAACACTGGTAAACTTGTAACGGCTAAAGTTGATATAAGTTCTAATTTACTTGCATTATCAGATGTTAAAGTTTCCTTCAGAGATACTCTTAGTGGTATCGGACAATTGTTTAGTGTTTTATCTAATGGTAATGTTGACATCAATCAATCATTGTTAGCTGAAAACAAAGTTTATGAAGTGTCTGTAATGCATAGTATAGATAAAACATATGCAATATACAACGGAGCAATTACAATATCAGATTTTACCACAGCACAAAGTGAATTTACATCTATGGGGTTAGATGGTAGTAATGGACAAATATTAAAAACAGGTCAATCATTATACGCAGCGGATATCAACAGAAATAAAATTATAGATGGTGGGGATTTACCAAGACTATTAGGACAAGTTGTTGGAATAGATACACTTGTAACTATCCCAACAGGATATGCTATGGGTAGTAATGGATGGATGAGTTTACCTACTTGGAGAGCAGTAGATGCAACAAGTATAGCGGGTCAGGTTGAATGGTGTATTGTTAATGTTGATGGATACGGTTCAGGACAAGCAAGAGTGTATATTGATTTAAGAGAATTTAACGGAACAAACATATTACCTGAAGATATTAAAAGTTTACAATTATTTGATTTGTATTCCGGTCCTGTCGAATTTGTTAGTAAAGATGCATCATGGGCTTTCTATAAAGTACCATCAAGTTTTACAACAATATCAACTTCAACATTTGCTCCTTACATTAGAACTATGGGTAATAATGATTTCGGTATTAAAGCAGAATTTACATTTAATACAAGTCCTTCTAATTCATGGGGTTCGATAACATCTTCTAATTGGAAGAATATAACATACCCTAAAACATATGTTAAAACAGGTGTAGTAGGAACAAACGAAATTGTTGATTTAAAATACCTTTTATGGGCTGATGTGAATCGTTCACACTCATCACAAGTTGTTACTAGTTCAAATGGTACTAGTACTGTTCAAACAAATGCTGTTAATAGCTTAATGACTAATACCGCATTTATGAGTATGTCAACACAGGCAGCATCATTTATTAATACACCAAATGATGTTTCATCAATCGATGTTAATCTATCTAATATAACAGTAACATCAAATAATGTTGAAATACCTGTATCACTTAATACTAATGGTATTTCAGTTGGAGGATTACAATTTGAATTTCAATACGACCCATCAAAAATTAAATTTGAGGAGTTGAAGTCAGAGGTTCCTAACTCTTGGTATGTTTTTGTTAATGCAAAAGACGGAAAAGTTAAGTTCGGTGGAATTGACCAAAATAATAAACCAATAAACGGAACTAATATACCATTCAAAGTAAGATTTTCAACAATTGGTGATGGAGTTGACATTTTAACATCAGTTAAAGTTTCTCCAACCATGGATGCTAGTGATTCTAAAGGAGTTCAGTTAGGAATCAATTTAAATTCAACACAAATAAAATTAACAGGATATAAAAATTTTTAATTATGAAGAAAATAGACAGAATTTTAGGTTTGGGTTTTTTAGTTACCCTTTTAGCTGTGAGTTGTACAAAGGTGGACTTACCAAGACCACAAATTATTGATTTAGGAAATCAATCAACATCAACAGCAATCAAATCAATTGCTCAAACAGGGAATATTGTAACCGCTGAATTTGAAACAACAGTGGGAGCAAAATATTCAGTACAAATAATACCTTTTGGAAGTGAAATACCTTCAAAGAAAGAGGGATTTACTGCAACTGAAAGTATTACAAAGAAAGTATACAATTTATCTGAGTTATCAAAAAAAGACTATGACTTAGTGTTCATAGACATTAGCGGTAAGGAAGTAAAATATCCAATCGTAATAAAATAAAAATAAAAATAAAAAAAAATGTCAGAAGAAGTAGAAAAATCAGAAAGTACCGGTGGATCAATGAAAAACATAATCATCGGATTTATTTCAACTATCACATTAGGTGTGGGTGGTTGGATAACAACTAAATTAACAGGTGGTGAAGAAGAAAAACCTGCAGTACAACAAGCTGCTCCTGTGATTAACATTACAAACTCTAATCAACAAGCAGCAGGTAAAACTGTGATTGTAAACGGTGGAGGAGGTAAACCATCAACACCTGCACCAGCACCTAAACCTAAACCTAAAAAAGAAGGTGACGAATTCAAAGAAGAAGCACCAAAATGGTAAGTTATGAAAGAAAATACAGGTTTTAAAGAACTATTGAATAAGATGATGTCAAGAAGGTGGTATATCACTGCCATGGTTCTTGGAGGTTTTATCTTAATTATGGTTGGAATATTCGTGGCTGTTTTAGGTCAATCACCAATTGCGGGAGAATGGAAAGAACTTCTAATGTTGTTATTAGGTGCTTTCATTGGTTCTTATGGTAAAATTATTGACTACTGGTTCAGTGATACAGATAAAGATAAGATGTTAGTTCAAAAAATGGATGAAGAGGATGGAATATCATTATCAGACACTGGCGCTGGTGGACCTAAACCCCCATTACCAAGTAATATAGATACCCCCCAAGTCAAAGTTGAAATTGACGAAGATGGTGATGGTATAATGGATGGAATCGATAATGATGGTGATGGTATTATTGATGAATACTTTGACCATAGAAACTGTCAACACGTTTGGGGTGACCAAGACGGTGACGGTGATGAAGAGTGTTTGATTTGTGGTAAAATCAAAGACATAGAATAAACTAAAATTAAAAATAATTTTATGACAATATCATTAAATAAAATTAAAGACAATGTTGCTTTAGGTTTTATAAAGTTAGCACTTGCATGGGCTATGTTCGCATTAAGTTTTCAAATCTTTATGTTTGTTACCCATTTTACTAACCCTGAGTTAGCGACAAAAATAGGTAACGAGCTTACTTGGAAATTCGATGGCACATTTAAAAATGATCCAGATAACATTTGGTACGAAGGACCTAAAAAATAATTAAACTATGAAAAAAGTAATTTTTGTCTTAGGATCTGTATTACTATGCTCGACATCGTATTCTCAAACAAT
>Ga0315901_10009757_pt1 | contig 11012 bp, 13 predicted proteins | sample LakEriMetagenome_10_FD_203761 | JGI IMG/M metagenome (GOLD analysis project Ga0315901, IMG submission 203761) | Freshwater fungal communities from buoy surface, Lake Erie, Ohio, United States - Buoy 2 MA116 | ecosystem: Environmental > Aquatic > Freshwater > Lake | place: USA: Lake Erie, Ohio...
TCGGTCAATACCAGCCTGCTCATCTTCCACCGGCGCGGGATTTCCCGCCTGACGGGGTATGGGCAGGACGACATCGTGGCGGCCCCGGCGGGCCTGACGGCGGACGTGGGCACCATCGCCGCCAAGAGCATCGTCGCCAACAACAACATCGCCTACTTTATCTCCGAACGCGGACTCTACCGCTGTAACGAGGCCGAGGTGGCGGCGGTCGGTACCCCGATCAAGCCGGACCCCATCCTGCCGATTATCCGGCAGCTGTCGTCCGCGGACTTCGACAAGATCCGGGCGGTCATCAATCGGGCCACCAAGGAGTTGTGGATTACCATCCCCGGCTACGGATGCTACCAGTACCATACGGTGCTGGATGCGTGGTCTGGGCCCTGGAACGGGGCCTACGTCAGCCCGGACACGACGGCGCTCTTTGAGACGATTAACGCCAGCGGACTCCCGGTCGTCCTGCGCGGGGATGCCAGCGGGTGGGTCAGTCTTTGCGATGCCCCGGGCGTCAACAAGGACAACGTCGCCGCGGCAGGGACGGGGGGCGACGTGTACACGATGGTCGCCCAGTTCCACCGCCAGTATATGGGTGATCCGGCGCTGGCCAAGGCGTTCCGGTGGGGCTACCTCACCGCTCAGCTCAACGGGTCCACCAGTTGCTCCGTATCGTGGCTGACTGATGAGGCGGCAGGGTCGTATCAGCTCCCATCAAGCGCCAGTGGCGTCTGGTCTACCGTGCTTTCGTGGGGCACGGGGACGTGGTCAGGGGCCAAGAGTAAGAATTACCGGGTGCCGATGGGTGGCACGGGGTACTATCTGGATGTGACCATCACGGACGCGGGGACGGCGCTTCCGATTTTTAGTCAGTGGCAAACCGAAACCTTCGCGCTGGGGCGCAGATAAATGGCAACGACGGTTGGGAGTTATCCGGTCAGCAACCTTACGTCGCCGGTCAACGGCGATCCGCTCAACGCCGACGTGGTGCGCGGCAACGACAACACCGTGCGGGCGGCGTACGTCAGTCATGACGCCGACCCAGGCATCCACGTCCAGTCCTCGGCGCTGGCCTCTCGGCCGGCCGCGGGCGAGGCGGGCCGCAAGTGGATGTCCACGGCCACGGTGGCGGGCGCGACGGTGGCGTCGCTGGCCTTCGACACGGGCAGCGCATGGGTCACGGAGACGACGTTCGCGGTCAGCAATGGTCAGCCCGGCATCTATGACGCGGGGAACTCCGGCACCTCGAAGGCGCTGGATTGGGCGAACGGCCCGATTCAGAAGGTCACGATGACGGGCAACTGCACCTTCACGTTCAGTAACGCTATCGCCGGGGGCAGCTATACGCTGATCCTCGTGCAGAACGGCACGGGTGGGTATGCGGCCACGCTGACCGGCTGGGATTTCGGGGATAACACGCCGACGTTCAATACCGCCGCCAACAAGAAGAACGTGGTGGCGGGCCTGTATGACGGCGCGGAGTATCTGGCGGCCTTCGCCGTGAAGGGGGCGTAATGCTCATCCGGTGCGGCCTGTTCACGAAGACCATTACCCCGCCGGTCATCACGGCGTTTACGTTGTCCAACCCGACCAAGGCGTCGGGGTGCGCCCCGATTGCGATGGACGCAACTTGGGTCATCAAGGACGCGGACAACGCATCGTACAAGCTGGTGATTCAGGAGACGGGCGTCGAATTCTCGTGCGCGTCTACGGTCGGGCCTGTGTCGGTCGATACGGCGGACACCTATCTTGACGGGTCAAGCAATTCCCTGACGCCCACCCTGACGTTAACGGTGGTGCGTCGCTCGGATAGCGTGACGATGGCGTCGCTCGCTGCGACGTGCAGCAGCGCCATCTTGGTTGGGTCGGCCTGCTGATGGGCGTCGGGGACTATAACATTGCCCCGTTTACGTCCCCGGTCGGGGTAGACCGGGCGGCGTATGAGACGCGGGGGAATGATAACGTCCTGCGTGACAAATTCGTTGGGCACCAAGCGGACGCCGTTGCCCACCCGACCTCGGGGACGGCGGCGGCTCGGCCCGCCTCGGCCTCGCAGGGGGCGATTTATTTCGCCACGGACACGGGAGACATCTCCATCTGGAGCGGGGGATCGTGGGTGGCGGTAGGTGGGCAGGTGTCCGGGTCGGGGACGACCGGGACGCTGGCCAAGTGGACGGGGACGGAGGCGCTGGGAAACTCCATCGTCACGGAGTCTGGGGCGGCCCTGACGGTGACGGGCACCCTGAGTGCCACCGGGAAAGTGTCGGCCCCGGCCAGCACGACGGGGGCGGCCAGCCTGTCCCTGCCGCACGGCACAGCGCCGACCGCGCCGGTGAATGGCGATATCTGGACCACGACCGCGGGGCTGGAGGTCCGGGTCAACGGGGCGACGCAGTATGCCTCGTGGACGGAGCAGGCGGCGATCGCCGATGCCACGGGGGGAACGGTCATTGATTCTGAGGCTCGCACGGCGCTGAACGCGCTGTTGGCGGCGCTCCGTACCATCAACATTATCGCACCGTAATATGGGTTCTGTAGACGGCGTGGCCATTCTCTCCAACACCGTGCCAGCCACGGCGCTGGTCAATGCGACCGCAGCATCCAAGCTGCTGGGGCGCGGCGCGGCCGCTGGGGCTGGATCGTTCCAGGAGATTTCCCTTGGCACCAATTTGTCGATGTCAGGTACGACCCTGAACGCGACAGGTGGCGGGGTGACGGACGGCGACAAGGGCGATATCACGGTTTCTTCGTCGGGCGCAACATGGACGATTGACAATGAGGTGGTCAGCACGTCCAAAATGGGTGGCGACGTGACGACGGCTGGCAAGGCGCTCCTCGATGACGCCAGTGCGGCGGATCAGCGGACAACCCTTGGGCTGGGCACCCTTGCCACGCAGAGTGGGACCTTCAGCGGGACTTCCAGCGGGACGAATACGGGGGACGTGACCCTCGCAGGATCGCCAGACTACATCACCATTTCCGGCCAGACGATTACCCGGGGGCTGGTGGATATGGCGACGGATGTGACGGGCGACCTGCCATTCGCCAATATGCAACAGGTCACGACCGATGTGTTGCTTGGGCGCTCATCTGCTGGCACGGGCGACATCGAAACGGTCGCCTGCACCGCTGCTGGCCGGGCGATTCTGGACGATGTGGACGCGGCCGCCCAGCGCACCACGCTCGGGCTGGGAACGCTGGCGACGCAGAGCGGCACGTTCTCTGGCACGTCGAGCGGCACGAACACGGGTGACGTGTCGCTGGCGGGCACGCCAGATTACATCACCATCTCTGGGCAGACTATCACCCGTGGGCTGGTGGACCTGACCACCGACGTGACCGGCGATCTGCCGTTTGCCAATCTCGCGCAGGCAAGTGCAGCCTCTCGGCTTCTTGGCCGTGGCGCGGCGGCTGGCGCGGGGGATTTTCAGGAAATCACGCTGGGCACAAACCTGTCGATGTCAGGTACAACCCTGAACGCCACGGGTGGGTCGGGCTCCGGTGATGTAGTCGGCCCGGCGTCCGCGACCGACAATGGCATCGTTCGCTTTGACGGCACGACGGGCAAGCTGATTCAGAACAACTCCGGCGCAACGATTGACGATAACGGCAAAATTGTTACCGTCGCCTCAAGCTCCACCACCGCGTCTGTGCTATTGCAGGAAGGCACTACGCCATCAGCTCCGGTCAATGGGGACCTCTGGTCGGCATCGACGGGCGTGCGGGACTTGTACTACTACAAGGCGGGCAAGCGGTGGAATGTCAACGCAGGCTATGTCATCAATGTCCACGCGCTGTCGTTTAGCCCGGCCGACGCATCTATTCAGTACTTTGGCAATGTGCTTCGCGCTCCCGTAACAACGGCGAATCAAAACCAGATATATTTCAACGTGCCGGGATGGATTACGGCGGCAGAGATTTACTGGTACGCGACGGGTGTCGCTGGGACTTCGCAGAACATTGATGTCTACGTTCGTCTAAACAACACCACGGACTACTTGGTGGCAGGCGTTGCGAACATTGCCGCCGCGAAACGGTTTAGCAATGCGTCGCTGAACTCTGGAAGCGGTGGCATCGCCATTGTGGCTGGCGATTACGTCGAAATCAAGATTATCTGCCCGACGTGGGCGACCAATCCCACCAACGTGGTGATGGGTGGCTATATCACCTTCATTCCGTCGAATAGCTAATGCTTGCATACTCGTGGGAGTTTCTACGATTCAAATGTTACCAGACCCTCAACGGGATGTCCAAGGTCGTATTTGCGATTGATTGGCGATACAGCGCTGATGACGGGCTTGGCAATACGGCGGTACTGTATGGAACGCAAGAGGTTCCCGTGGATGGTATTGTCGAGTTTGTCGAGTTTGCCGACCTCACGCCGGAGATTATCGCGGGGTGGATTGAGGGCGCTCTTGGCATGGATGGCATAACGGCTCTACAGGCCATCCTCTCTGACGCAATCAATCTTCAAATCAATCCGCCGGTTCTTTCCCTTGACGCCCCGTGGGCGTCTTAACGTTTGACTTCATCGCACGAGAAACGCACGATGCCGATTCGTTCCAAGGCCCAGCAGCGGGCGATGTACGCTGCCGCCGCCGGTCGCGGGAAGACCGGCATTTCCAAGGCCGTGGCCAAAGAGTACATTGAGGCTACGCCCAAGTCTGCCTACGCTGACCTCCCCGAACGGGCGAAGCGGCGCATGGCCCTCAAGCGCAAGTCCAAGTAACCTCCTCCCGGGTATCTCCCATGGCCAAGACGTACAAGCAGATTCAAGAAGAAGCCGACCGGATGTTCGGCAAGGGCGCGAGCCGTGAGAAGTTTGAGTGGCGACAGGAGCAGCAGCGGGTGGCGGGGCTCTCGGAAGAGAAGCGCCGGCGGGGCGGGATTGCCCGTGGCTGGGATGTCGGCAAGTCGTGGATTCGGCCGGCGGCCCAGTTGACCGCTGGCTTCTTCGGTGGCCCTGCCGCGGCCTCGGCGGTGGGCGCGGCGATGCGCGGGCTGGATCGCCCGGGCAAGTCGGGCATCGGATTCGATGTCGGGCAGGGCGCTCGCGGCGCGATGGAGGGCTACCTTACCGGCAGTCTCGGGGCCGGGGCGCGCGGAGCGATGACGCCGGCGACGATTGCGACGGATGCTGGGTTGTCCACGGGGACGCGGTTGCAGGGGGCTGGGCAGGCGCTCAAGTCCTACTTCCAGCCCGGGATGCAGACGGCTGGGAACCTGGCCAGCTCGGCGTATGAGCTGGCGAAGAAGAACCCGATGGCGACTGCTCAGTTCCTGCAAGCTGGCGTCAGTGGCTATCAGGCCGCCCAGCAGGCGCAGTTGGCGGCGGAAGAGGCGGAGTTGGAGCGGATGCTACGGGAGGAGGAGGAGGCCCGGCGGCGTCGTCTCGCCCAGCTCTTCGTCCCCGCTTTGCAGGGCCTGTCCACCCAGAACCGATAACCTCTCCTATGGCCACTAGTAGCTACGCCAATCTCTTTGGCACGACGGGCAGCGGCAAGAAGCAGGGGGTTGGCTTCGGCAACCTCTTCGGCCAGCAGCAGGCACCAAAGGCAGTCGCTCAGCCTCAGGATCAGCCGGCGAGGACCTTCGCCCAGATGCAGGCGGCGGGCGAGGCCCGTCCAGCGCCCCAGCAGGTCAGGACGCCAGCCCAGCCGCCGATGCTTCAGCAGCTGCAAGATCAGTTGCAGATGCCAGTCTTCAAGGCGCAGCCGAAGGCGCCTCCGCCAGCGGGGACGGAGTATGCGGCCCCCGGCACGACCATCACCACGACGATGGCCCCGGGTGCGGTAAATCCGTACACGGGAGAAGTGCAGCCCCCGGAGCCCAAGAAGCCGAAGGTGCCGGCTGGAGAGGTGCCGCCAGCAGCGCCCCCGACTGAGGTACCGCCTCCGGCTGCGCCGTTGCCGGAAGAGGTACCGGCCGCTCCGCCGACTGAAGCTCCCCCGACTGATGTGCCGCCGACTCCGCCCGCTGAGGCGCCGGACGGTGGGCCGCTGCCGACGGAGGAGGAAAAGAAGCCAACAACCCCCGGACCGTCGGCCGATGTCCCGCCGTCTGGCCCGCCCTCGCCGTCCAGCGCCTATGATGACCTGATTCGGCAGATTCAGGACATCCTCAAGCAGCCTGCCGGATACTCGAACGAAGAGATGGCCAAGATTCGTGCGGCGCGGACGGCTGAGTTGGAGGAGACGTTCGGCGCTCAGCGGTCGGCGCTGGAAGAGGAGATGGCCCGTCGCGGGCTCTCGGCTTCGACCATCGGGGCCGGGCGGTTCGGTGACCTGGGGGGCCAGCAGGCGCGGGCGCTCTCGACGCTTGAGGCCAACCTGCTCCAGCAGCAGATGGACGCGCAGGATCGCGCCCGGGCCCAGCAGCTCACGACGCTGGCGGCACTCTCTGGCCAGCGGGCCGATATCTGGCAGAGTGAGTTGGAGCGTCAGCTCAAGGAAAAGCTCGGGCTGGCCGAATTCGAGGGGACGATTGGCGGCAAGGAGACGTTGCAGGCGAGAACGCAGCGGATGAACCTTGCCATCCAGTTGGCGCAGGCCATCGCGGGGTCGAATGACCCGGAGGCCATCAAGAACATCATGCCCTATATCTACCAGATTTTCGGCATCACGCCGCCGCCGAGCGGCGAGGATGACACGGACACGACCACCACGACCACGCCGCGCAGTGGCCCAAGCCCGTCTGGTCCGGCGTCTGGCCCAACGGGACCGTCCACCAGTGGCCCAAGGGGAGGGTATAGGTAATGGCACGCCGGGGTAATCGTGGAGTGGCCTTACAGGCGGCGCTGAGCGCCATCTCGGGGGGCCTGAGCGGGTACGCCCGCCAGCAGGAGATGCAGCGGGAGCAGGATCGGCTGAAGGCACAGGAAGAGCGGCAGAAGTCTCGGGACATCTTCGACCTGATGCAGGCTGGGTTTATGCGGCCAGAGGAGCTGACCCAGCGGCAGCAGGCCGTGACGCGGCAGGGGGGCGAGGTCGCCTCGCAGGCGCTGATGTCCGCCCTCAACCCGCGAGCGGGAACGCCGATGACCGCCGTGAGCGGGCAGGGCGTGGGGGCGCTGTCGGAGGCGCTGGCTACGGCCGGTCGCGCGCCGGCCCAGCGGCTGACCTACGGCGGGCAGGAGTTCGTCCGGGCCGAAGCGCCGACAGCACGGCAGGAGCGGCTGGCTGGGCTGGAATACGAGCGCGACCTGATGAAGACGCAGGCGGAGAGCCGACTCCGCGCGGAAGAGCGGGCCGAGGATCGCCAGTCCCGCAAGGAGCAGGCGGAGGCCAACGCGAAGCTCCAGCGGGACCTCACGCAGATGCGGATTGATGCGAGTCGGTCGCTGGCAGCGGTTCGAGCCGATGAGGAGGCTGGCAAGCCGCCGGCACGGCCGACTGAGGCGCAGGAGAAGAGCTTCCTCTTCGCCCAGCGCATGGCGGCGGCCAATCCCGTCATCGAGCAGTACGGCCCAAAGGCGCGACTGGATCGCATCTCTGCGGCACTGGCCGCGGACAATGCGGTGACCCGGGCGATTGCCAACCGGATGCTGAACGATGAGGAGCAGCAGCTGGTGGTGGCGATTCGCCAGTTTGCCGAGCCGATTCTTCGCAAGAACACCGGCGCGGCGTTCAACAAGGAAGAAATCGGCTGGGTCGAGTCGCAGGTCATCCCGGTGTCCGGCGACTCTGAGGCGACCCAGAAGTACAAGTCGGCCTCGCGGATGCGTGAGCTGGAGACGTTCAACAACATCGCGCTTCCGGCGTCCCGGTACTATTCGCAGTTCGGTGCGGCGAGTGGCGCGGTCCAGCCTGCCGGACGACCGACAGCGGCCACGACCACCCGCCGTCCTCCGCCCTAAAACCCGGATGAATACTAATGGCCAACGGTGACCCGACGACGCCGCGGAAGGACCCGACGCAGGCGATGCTGGAAAACATCCGCTTTATGCGGGAGAACGGGTATTCGGCGGAGGAGATTAACGCCGAGATTCAGCGGTGGGCTCCGAAGATTGCGGCGTTCAACGCGGCCGAGATGCAGCGCGAGGACCCGATGGGGCTGGCCGAGATGTCCCCCGCCGCGGCAAATATCAAGGCGGGCGCTAGGGCAGGACTAGAGGCGCTCCAGACGGTGGCCGCTGGGTTCCCTGGCGCTCAGCTGGCGATGTCCGGTCTGCGGGCCGCGACCAGTGGCGTCCCGCTGGAAGAGGCCAAGCGGCAGATTCAGGCGGAGACGACTGATGTGCCAGTGGCCTCGGCGGTTGGCCGGATGGCGGGCGGCCTGCCCCTGATGGCCGCTGGAGGGGCAATAGCGGGCCGTGCCCCGCAGGCCCTGCGTGGGGCGCTACAGGCCGCTGGGCGGCTACCAGTGGCGCGATCGGGTGCGGCGCGACTGATGGGGGGTGGCGCTGGCCTCGCGGCTGGCGAGCAACTCCTCTCCGGGGCGCCTGGCATGGAGGGGCGTCGGCTGGAGTCGGCGCTTGAGGCTGGGGCGGTTGGGGCGGTTGCCGCGCCGATTGCGGCCGGGGCGGCTCGTGGGCTATTCGGGGCGGCAGACATCGCGCGGGCCTTGCGGGCGCCGTCACGGGCCACGCAGCAGATGGGAGCCAGAGCGCAGCGCGAGGCCGTGACCGGGCCGATGTTCCGGGCGGCAGAGCGAGCGGGGCAGCAGGCGGAAGCCGCTGGGATTCGGACGGGAGTGCTGGATGACCCGGAAATCCAGCCGTATGTGCTGGAGATTATGGAGAGCCCGTCCTTCCGTAAGCAATACCCGAACCCGACCGAACAGGACCTGATTAAGGCAACCCGCGAATACATCCTTGATGTGGCGGACAAGGCCCAGTCGGCAGCGACGGCGCAGGCGGCTCGTGGCACACAGCGCGTGCAGGCCGGGACGCGCCGGGCGGCTGAGGATGCCCGGGCATTGGCCGACCGTCTGACGGAAGCATCCGACGTGACAACGGGCGGTCAGTATCGCGGGGCGTTGCAGGAATATGCCAAGCGATCTGAGGCCATGCGCTTGGGCCAGCAGGCTGGTGATGTCACCCGGGCAGCCGTGGCTGGCAAGTGGACGCCGTCCAAGCGTCTGACCACAGAGAGCCCAGAGGCGTTTGTGCAGCGCGTCCCCTCGCTGGCGCGTGAAGAGGCGCAGGCGGCACTCCCGATGGCCCGTGCGGCCTTGGCGGAGAGCGTTGGCCTGTCCTTCAGCCCGCTCTCTGGCTTCGGCATCCCGCGCTCTGCTCAGCGCATCTACCGTGCCCGTGAGGTTTTCCAGCCGCTGGAGCAGGTCGCATCCGGTGGACAGGCGATGACGCCGAAGTCACTGAAGGATTACCTGCTCGCCGCGGGGATTGGTTACTGATGCCCGACTCCCTCATCCCCAAGGATCGCCTCAAGGTCCCGGCGGATAAGACCGTGGTGCGGGGGCACCTGCCCTACAGACCCCCGCCGCCCGAGGCCGTCCGGGCCCAGTTGCTGGACGAGGCGTTGCAGATGGTGGCCCCGCGGGAAGGGTTCCGGGAGCGGGCGTACCGGGACCCGGCGGGCGTGTGGACGGTCGGCTATGGCGAGACGGGGCCGTCGGTGGGCCCTGGTACGACCCGGAGCCGGGAGGCAGCGCTCAACTTCCTTCGTGGGCGCTTGGCCGAGGACGCGGCGATGCTGGAGCGTCAGCGGGTGCCACTGAGTCCCGGCCTCCTCTCGGCCACCTACAACCTCGGCCCGACCAAGCTCCGGCGCTACGGCGTGCTGGAGGCGCTCCGGGCCGGAGAGTACGACCGGGGCGCGGACATTCTGGAGACGGCGACAAAGGCGCGGGTGCGGGGGCGGTTGCGGGACCTGCCGGGGCTCGTGGAGCGGCGGCAGGCGGAGGCGATGAGTATTCGGAAGTCTGACCCTAACGATCCGCTCGGCATTTTCCGGACCGGGCAGGAGTAACGATGGCACAGGATAAGAACAGCATCATGCTCGTGGTCGCCGGATTCTTCGGCAGCCTCATCGCCGTCGGCAAGGCGAGCCAAGGCAACCTGCGCGACAACCTCCTCGCTGTCTCGGCGGGGACCAGCAGTGCCTACTTCCTCACCCCCGTGGTCTTCGAGGTCACGGGGATCGCGGCCAGCCAGCAAACGATGAGCGCAATGGCGTTCCTGCTCGGCGTGCTCGGCCAGCGCGGGGTCGAGATTGTCATTGGGAAGATTTTCCCGGAGGCGAAAGATGCTCCAGTCGATTAACGCCATCGCCAACGCCCTCATCTGCCTCGGTGGGCTGGCGTTCTATGTGATGCTCTTCACGAAAATCGGGGATGGCGTCAAGCAGATTGACCGCTTCGGGAAGGCGAGCTACTACACCATCAAGACGGCGCTGGCCTTGGTCGTCTCGGGGGCGCTGCTCAACCTGCTCCTCCTGACCACGCCGCCCTTCTCCGAGGTGCTGATGAACCTCGGCGTCGGCCTCATCTTCGCGTGGGCGGCGGTGTGGCACGGGGTCAAGTTCGGTGTGCTGACGGGCGTGCAGGCGATTGACCGGAAGACCGGCACCTACCGTATCCCCACTCGCGTCGAGGACCAGCGATGAACCCGGAGCTGCTTCAGCAACTCCGCGCACTCTTGGCCGGTGCTGCTGCGCCAGCCGACGCGACAACCGCCCCGAGAGGCGGGCCTCCGCAGCAGATGATTCCAGTAATGCGAGAGCGGGTGGTTGGCGCTCCGCCGTCTCCGGTCGCGCAGCGTGGCGTCTTTGGGGCCATCCTGCGCTCGGCGGAGCCATCCCCGGACACACCGATTGGGTGGGCCAATGAGATGCTCAATCCCATCCGGCAGGGAGCAGCGGCGCGAGGGATGGCTGGGCGGGCAGTGAATGCGGCGCAGCAGGGACAGCTAGGCAAGATGGCTGGGATGGCGGCGATGACGGCGATGGCGGTGCCTGGCGTTCCCGGAAACTCACGAGCGGCGAACGTGGCAGAAGATTTGATTGATGTGGGCGGCGCTATGCGTCCGCGATTGAATAGCTTGGGTCAGCCCATCCATCCGA
>Ga0315901_10009759_pt1 | contig 11009 bp, 28 predicted proteins | sample LakEriMetagenome_10_FD_203761 | JGI IMG/M metagenome (GOLD analysis project Ga0315901, IMG submission 203761) | Freshwater fungal communities from buoy surface, Lake Erie, Ohio, United States - Buoy 2 MA116 | ecosystem: Environmental > Aquatic > Freshwater > Lake | place: USA: Lake Erie, Ohio...
CCTAAACAAAAATCTCCATTAGAAGAAGCATACAAAGATTGGTGTGGTGAGTATCCAACAGGTGGTCCAAGTGAAGACGCAAAGTGGGGTGCTTTCCTAGCAGGTTATCAAGTAACACAACCAAAAGCAGTTCCAGTTGATGACCCTCCCGAATATGATGAAATTGAACACGATATTAGTGAAAATGTAGAAAATAAAACAATCCGTCAGGTGATAGACCGATGGTGGATGGATACATTCACATCTAAAAATATGTGGTCTGTTAATGAATGTATTGATGACCTTGCTGACCAAATTCAATTTTGGATTTTGAGGAATAAGAAATGACTAACCCAATTGAAGAACTAAAAGAAAAAATTGCTACGATGCAACATAACCTCAAAGTATTGGAGCAACTTGAAGCAAGCACAACAGATGTAGAAAAGGCATACAGGGATGCCTACGGACATTATCCAGAAACAAGTAGTTTTGCTGTAAGTGATTGGGATGTTATAAGTTGGGAAGCATTCCAGAAGGGTTATGAGGCAGCACAACCAAAAGAAGTTTCAGTAGAAGAACAAACAAAACCGATGGAGGAAGTTGTGGATAGGTTGGAGAACAAATGGAATTCTGCAGCAGAGAATTCTGCTTCTTATATTACTGATGAAGTAGTTGATAGGTTGATAAAACAACAACAAGCACAAAAACTCTACAATAGATTGTATGATGAACTTGGTTATGATTTTGAGGATATTGAAAATATTGTAAGTTTGGTTGAGGACTGGTTGCCAGATTACCAGAATGCCTCGGGTTCCCAAAATGTAAATACTGAACTTCTTGTGGAGGGATTTAATGACGCAATACGGAAAATGAAGGAGATGTTGAGGTAATAAATAGTAGTGCTCTAATGTGTTCGCATCCATAAGAGTGGAAAAGGTGTCCTCGGGCACCTTTTCTTGTATAAATAGTATTGCGAACACAATTTAGAAGCAGAACTATGGTAAATCCTAGCAGATTTTATACCTACGCATATTTGCGTGAGGATGGAACTCCTTACTATATTGGTAAAGGTAGTGGAGAAAGAATATATGATAAAAAAGGGAGACCTTGCAATAAACCAAAAGATATATCAAGAATAATATTTCTAAAACAAAATCTTACAGAAGAAGAAGCATTTACACACGAAAAATATATGATTTTTGTGTTTGGAAGAAAAGATTTGGGAACAGGTATTCTTCATAATAGAACTGATGGTGGAGATGGTTCTTCCGGTGTTGTAAAAAGTGTTGAAACATTAGAAAAAATATCAAAAAATAGTGAAGGTAGAAAATGGTGGAATAATGGTTGTAATAATAAATTTGTTGAAGAATGTCCTGGTGAAGGATGGGTTCTTGGGAGAAAAGAAGAAACAAGAAAAAAACTGGGAAAACACCTTGTGGGAATGAAATATTGGAATGATGGTTGTGGAAATATGGTTCGTTCAATAGAATGTCCTGGTGAAGGATGGGTTCTTGGAATTAAAGAGGAGACCCTAAACAAAAAAAGTGAGGGAAGAAAAGGTAAAAGATATTGGAATGATGGTTGTGGAAATATTGTCTGTTCTGTGAAATGTCCTAGTGAAGGATGGTCTCCTGGAATGGGAGAAAGAAGAAGTAAAAGTGCAAAAGAAATTTATAAAAAAAATCGTGAGAATAATGTAGGACTTTGTGGATTAACAACTGAACGAAGAAGTGAGGTAAGTAAAAGAGGTGGAGCAAAAGGAGGCAAAAATACAAATTCACAAAAATGGGAATGTACGGAAACTGGATATGTTGCTAATCCAGGAAATCTTTCAAAATACCAAAAATCAAGAGGAATTAACCCATCTAAAAGAGTTAGAATAGCATAAGGACACTTAAGAAACCGTCACAAGGGGTCTTCACGGAGACCTTTTTTTGTTGTATAATACTCTTACCCACACAAAGAACTGATGACTTCCAGAGACTTTACCAAAGAACTTTTGTATATGTATTGTCCGGATTATGAAAACGGAGATGATGTTGAGAGCATTGATTATCGTTCTTTGATTCACATTATCACTGAACTTCATAATAGGATTGAGAAACTTGAAGCATGGAAAGAACAAGCACAAAGTTCTGCTAAATCTGTAAGAGAACACATTGACTTTGAGGGTTGTTATGACTGACAAAAAACCAATAAAACAAACTGAATATTTAAAATTACTTACTTCGGGTTGGAACATATTTTTTATTTGTTTTGATACTTGGAAAGGACTAATGACTACTCCCAATGAAGACAAATATCATATTGATTTGGGAAAAGAAGTTCTTTACAATTGGATGACAATTACACATAGGCATCGTATGTAATTATGACTACCGAAGACATCCAAATGCCCAATGGAGATTTCCTAAAGAACTATCCAGATGTGACTCGTGTTGAAGTAATCAACGGTTCTGAAAGAGAACTTGTTCGGTACGAATGCTCTAATGTTCAGGTAAGTCTTCAGGATGACGGACAAACACTTAAAGTATTTCTTTTTACGACTTATGACTGATTATTCTTGGTTAGAACCAATGGAGAGACGCACAAGAGAAATAAGGGAAGAAACCCAGAGAATCAAAGATGAAACTGAAAAAATGAAACAGGAAACTCATAATCTTCCAGTTCCTGATGATGCTCCTTGGTTGGACTTATCACAAGAAGAAGTGAATGAGTTGAGAAATAAGAAGTTTGAACTTACTGAATACGGCAAACAGAGGTTGAGAGAACTTATGAATATCAATCCAACTCATGAAGAAATGCTGGAAGAAGCAGAACGAAGAGAAGCAGAAAACAAAGCACTTGCTGCCCTTGATGAACTCTATGAGAAGCACGGTGATGCTATGTTGAAACTTGCAGAGATTGAAAAGGATGAATGGGAACGCAAAGAACGAAGTGATACTGTGCTCGCACGATATAATCACTTCTATAATGAAGAATGTTCTGGTATGCCTCACGGTACACCAATCACACCAGAACATATGCAAGCACTCGCACTTGAATGTATGGTGGATGCACTTATCTGCGAAAATATGAATGTGGAGTATAATGTTATTGCTATTGACGATATTAAGGATTTGATTGAAGGTTTGTATCGGCAGAGTAATGAGTTTCTTGAACGAGTGGGGAAGAACAATGAGCGATAAACCATTCTATCGTTTTTTTGCGATTGATTATTTTGCCACTGGTGAGGGTAGATCGTATTGGTTGCAAATTTGTCGTAACTATCAACCAGTTGATGATAGAGATCGTCAGTTTGAACGATTTGCAAAGTTTGTACCTGATGATCATTACTTGCGTGGTTGTGATGAACTTACAGAAGAAGAGTTCATGGAGAAGTATGCTAAACTTATTCCAGAACATGTAAAAGTTCAAGTACATCGTCGTGATCAACCTGCATTCACATGGCAAGCACACCTACACGTTAATTACTCATGAACATCAAATTCAAAGGACATCAAGAAACCGACCGAGAAGTAGAACTTTCACAACAAGAACTCTTCCAACTCTTTGAGATTATGCGAAGAGAGTTCAAAGAGCACATCACTTATGCACGATTCCGTGATTGTTATTCCCCAACTCAAACAGAGAAAAACATTGTAGATTTTTGCAATTCTCATTCGATTGATGTAGAATACGACAAAGACCGTATCGCATTCTTTTCTTCCATTCTTGATAACCTTAAGAACCCATATCAATGAATCTCACATACCGACAACTGATTCTTTTGACAACTGCTATCACAGTATTTTATGATGAGGTAGCAAAGACTTCTACACCTGAAATGAAACAAGAACTGATGGAACTTGGTGAGATTATTCAAGAAAATGCTATGATGAGGAAAGGGGCAGATGAACGACGGAAAAATGACTAAAAAACTCTGCAAGGATTGTAAATGGTACAGAAAATCCTGGGTTGAGCATATCCTTTTTAGAACTAGCAAATATGATATGTGTGCCTCTCCAAATACCACTGATGACTTTGTAACTGGTCATAAACAACGATTTTGTGATATGTTGAGAGCAAATTGTTGGAAAGAACTTGATTACTCTTGCGGTCCCGAAGGAAAATTCTGGGAGGCAAAATGAACGACGAAAAGAACCCTGATGAACTTGTCATTAAGGATATTGATATGGTACACTTTGAGATGATGGAGGATGGGTTCTTATGGTGCGGAATCTATCATAAGAATGGTCAGGTTGATCACTTTAACATCACTGCAAAGAAAAACAAACTCTCTACACTATGGATGCCTAACTGTGGATAATCTCCTACAACGATATAAAAACTACACCAGCAAGCAGTATAATCGTTACTGCTATGATGGTGATTTTGAACCTCACTTCAGGTGGAACCCATTTGATACAAATAACGATTTTGTATATGACCTTGAGAAGTGGAGACACTTTATCTGGGGATTTCAAAATATAGCAAATGCCTGGGAAGCGTGGTCTTATTGGATGAGAGATAAGAAGTATTCTTATAAACTTCCTTATGCTTTCTGGTCGGAATTGAATGATGGATGGATGTATATGTATGAGTATTCTTGGGCAAAGAAATGAACTTCCATAAACTGATCATTTCAAATAAGTTTCTCCGTTATACACCATTTTGGTGGTGGTACAGGTTAATCTCACATCAAGGTTTTCGCTTTGATGATTATCATGTATGGGGAGAGTTTTGGAGTTCTCTAAATGGTGGGTGGTTAGATATGAATTACCAATGGGAGTTTGAGAAGTTCTGGGGTAAGGGAGCAAAACCCGAAAGGATTGTTCTACCAAAAAAAGATTTTGATGCCCTAGTAGAAAGACTCAACCAACCACCAGACCCTAAAGTAGTTGAAAGATTAAAAGAGATTATGAAAAAACCGGCACCTTGGGATAATGACAGAGAAATCTAAAATCTTCTACAACATCTGGTGCAATGCATACCAAAGGAGAACCATATATAAAGGAACAGATAGAGAACACAGAGAGCACGAAACTGTGCGTATGTGTTTAGATATGAAAGACGTGAAGTTCTACCAGTTTGATACAGAAAAACCGCGATACTTACAATGATATTCTCAAGACCACTTCTAGGAACTGATACTAAGAAAGTCAAACTATCTTGGATTGAATATTACTGGAACTCCTGTATCATTCAGGGTTGGTACAACTGTTGGTACTCGTTTGCAAATTGGAAAGATTTGGTATTTAATAATTACCAAGACTATGCACTTCTTGTATCTGATGACCCACTAGAGCAGTGTATTTTATACTTCTGGGATAGTTTGGAAGATGAGATTTATCCCAAACACTTCTTAGATAGTTTGCTTCAAATGACCCACGATATTGATACTGGTAAAGAGAAAGTATATCCTATTGATGAAGTTATTGAAAGAGCAAAAAAACTTGTAGAAGATGTGGAGTTGAATGATGAAGACCTTACCTGATAAGTTCCAGTTAAGGATTATGTGGAGTGTTGCAACCTCATCTGCGATTGAATCCAGGCAACCTGCTTATGAAATCTTTGCAAAGTTGCTGTATAATGATCTGAGTGATGAGGAGTTTCCTTTTAAACTTGGTGGAGAAGACTAATGGGGTTATTTGATTATGTGCGTTCTTCATACAACCTTGGAGAACATTTTACAAATGTAGAGTTGCAAACTAAAGGACTTGCTTGTGCAATGTGCCGATATTGGATTTCGCCTGATGGTTCTTTATATGAACTTACTTATAGGGAAACTCACGACTTTGAGGAGATTAGTGAAGATGATGAGCGTTATGACCCAAAAAGAGGATTTTTAAACTTTGAGTGGATACCAACAGGAAAGCACGGTAAAGTAGAACCCTGTTACATTACCGATTATGTTGAGGTTTATCCTGCATCGTGGAAAGGACGATGGGAAGATTGGCCGCGATGTATGATACATTTTAAGCACGGAAAAATACAAGATTTCGAGCATATAACACGATGATTTCCACTGACCTATTTCCATATGAAAATCATCCATACCGATTAGAGTTTGGAGAAAAGAAAAATCCTACGATTTGTTTCTTTTCTTGTGAACAGCACCTTGACAAATACCTAGAAAGGTATAAACTAGATAAGAGAACTCTTAAAATTGATTATCGCGATGGAAAACCCGCTGACACCAGTAAAAAACGTAAGGGAAGTGTGGAACAAAAACCTAAACCAAAAAGTAAAGGAAGTTCTGGTACAAGTAAAGGACGAAAACCCAGCGTGGATTCCGCTAGAAACACTACTCGCACTCCAAAGTCTAAAAAATGATACAAGTAACTGAAAATGAAGATCACACATTCACCATCAGTTGGGATGAGACTTCTCCTACAGAAAGTATTCTCAACACCTGGACAGAAGCAGACTTTATCAAAGTCATTATGGAACGTCTTGAAGAACTGAAAAACAATGAACGACAAGACTAAACTCATTCTTGCATTGATACAGATTGATAACCTTACAAAACTATTGGAAGGCAATGAATATCAAGAGTTTTTATGCAGCAAAATCATATCAATAGAAGTAGAGTTAAAACGTCAGTTGAGTTTTTATGAATAAACAATTTTATGACGATGATGCTTTCTATGTGGAGCAAAAGAAGTATGGTCTATGGCAATCACATTATCCCGATGGAAAGGGTATTATTACATCACTCACTGAAGAAGAGGTTATTCGCAGTACTCGTTGGTATCTTAAATCTCTTCAAGAAGGATTTAATGAATCTAAAACATATTCTACAAAAGATAACTACAAACTCTAAATATCATTAGATGACCATTCTTCAATGGAAGAAATAAGAAAAGGTGATAGAGTAATCTATCTTGGATGTTCTGAGGAACAACTAAATTGGGGAGCAGGTAATGATGACCCAAGAAAAGTTTTGATTGAAGGTGCAACTTATTACGTTGAAAAGGTAGAAGTTCATTCTTATCATACTAAACTTTACTTAAGAAGTGTCCAGGGAAAATTTAATTCAGTTTCTTTTAAAAAATTATGCTAAATGATTGACTTTAGAAAAATTGTAGGTTATTATGACTCAAGATATCCAGCATTAGATCCTACAACGCCACATTACGAATTTAATAGTTATGTTGAGTGTTGCGAAAGTTTAGGTGTTCCTGTTCGCCTTCAATCTTTTATGCGTTATCAACAATATCTTAAAGAGATTGGTTTAGTATGATTAAAAAATTTATTAAATGGTTTATCTCACCTACACAAAAACCCATTGTAGAAACTAACGATATCTACAATAAGTTACTTGAACTTGAAGAAAAATATAATTCACTTCTTCTAGACATTAAACATCTTGAAGAAGAAAACGTAGAAACATCAAATTGCTTCTATGAACTTTCAAATTCCATTGATGCAGTTGATGCTCGTATAGATATTCTGACTCTTGAGAATTGGAGCAAAAAAGATGTATAACTTGGACCCATTTGAAAAAGCACTAGCACATTTTGGTACAAGAGTAGATATCATTATTGCAATGGAAATAGGAGGTAAGATTAGTGAAGAAACTGCTTACAAAAATATTAAAATGGAACTCAAAGAACTCAAGCGAGTACGAAAGTCCCTCAAAAAAGACAAGGATTTGTGATAAGTGTGGAGTGACAAAACCACTTGACGAAAACCATTTCCAGGTGGTAAAGTATTTCCGTGATGGTTTCTCATATTACTGCCACGACTGTTCTAAACCTAAACCAAAAGATTGATTATGGACTATAAAAAGTATTCTCTTGAGAATCTTGAAAATTGGTTGCACGATGCAATGTCTGTAGGTGAAGCAACACCACAGGAGATTTATAACACTATTGTAGATGTAGTTAAAGAAAACTATTATACCTACAAACATCAAACGTCTAAAGCATATGAACTTCTTGCACTTTTGAATAGTGGTGTTGATAATACCAAATATCAGGATTATTTAAATGAAATCTTGAGTTGTGATAAAGATGATCCTTCACTAGAATGTAAAGGTGCTTGGAATGACTTTTGGGAAGATGTCAATAATTGGTCAGAAGAATCTAAACTTCATGTAACTGAAGATGGAGACATTTATCCAGTTCAAGATAAAGTAGTGAAATGGCAACTTCCCGTTCAAGTAGATGGACTTTCTGGTGATTGTTTTGTAGAGTTCCCTGATGATTTGCTAGAAGCAGCAAATCTAAAAGAAGGAGACCAAGTAGAGTGGATTGACCGTGGAGACGGTAGTTTTGAATTGAGAAAAGTAACTAAACCCCTAGGAATGGATGAGTGTTGATCATGGCATTATCGAAGCAAACTCTTGATCATATTTTAGAAGCGGAGAGTCATCTACGTGCTGCAATTCGTGTTGCATCAACATCAGAAAAACCATTAGTAGTAAAACAACTATCACAACTTCTCCTTGATATGGAAAATTGCAAAAAAATTGAAGAACTGATGGATATGCTTGAAGATAGAAAACCTGGAAGTCGTGGTAATTTTGGGACATTCTTTAATGATTAATACTAAATAGTGATGCTTAAATGAGTCGCATCTTTAAGTGGAGAAGAGGCAGAAATGCCTCTTTTCTTGTATAAATAATGTTGCGACTCTATTTAAGACACGAATGAATAACTATTACACTTACGCTTATTTGCGTGAAGACGGAACTCCCTACTATATTGGAAAAGGAAAGGGAAAAAGAATACATTTTACTCACAATAGAAGAATATCAATTCCACCTGAAAATAGAAGAGTTTTTCTTAAACAAAATTTAACTGAAGAGGAGGCATTTAGGCACGAAAAGTATATGATTGCAGTTCTGGGTAGAAAAGATTTAGGAACTGGAATCTTACGCAATCTCACTGATGGTGGTGAGGGAATTTCTAATTTTAGTCATAGTGATGAAACTAAACAAATAATATCTGAAAAAAACAAAAAAAGAATTTTTTCGGATGAGCATAGAAAAAAATTAAGTTCTGCTTTGAAGGGAAAACCAAAATCTGAAGAGACAAAAGAAAAAATGAAATTAGCAAGAAAAAATATTTCAGATGAAACTAGAAAAAAACTAAGTGAATCAAATAAAGGAGAAAATGGTTATTGGTACAATAGAGAATTTTCTCCAGAGCATAGAATGAATATAAGCAAAGGTTTGCGTGAAAAAAGATTTAAGAAAGAAAATAATTAAGTTCTAATACAAAATAATTAAATGAATATTAAGAAAACGTACAACTCCCTTAAATAGTGTTAGGATATGAACATAATCTTGGGAGCAAACCTATGACTCTTCCTTCAAAAGGAAACAATCTAACAGACGAAGAGTTTCGTGAGATGACAGCACTTAAAAATGCAATCAATCAAATGCCGCAAGCAGTTGTTCCAGAAAAACTTGAAACCTTTACTGAATATCTTGTACGAAGTCTACGAGAACGTGGTGGTTGATAAATATCTAAAAAATAATAAAATATGGCACAACCAAAAACACTAAAAATTTCAGCAGTTACATATGAAATGCTCCAAGTAATTGCTGAAAAAAATAGACAAAGAGATCCTATAAAGTATCTTGAAAAGTTTATTCAAGAACAGTACGACAAAATTAAATAAAGACACTTTAAAAACTGTCACATGATCCTGCCCACAAGCAGGATTTTTTGTTTATAATACATCTATTGATTTGAATTCCATGATTCCTTTTTTGCGCCCACAGCAGAAAGAATATATGTTTCTGTCTGGTCAGCATGATCGTATGTTGACGATTGCTCCTACCAGTGCTGGTAAGAGTATCATGATTATTGCAGATGCCATGCGTCAACTGCAAAACAATCCAAACTCTACTATTGTTGTTGTTGCCCCTAAGATTTTGCTGTGCCAACAACTCTCTAATGAGTTTGAAAAGTTCATCAGCAATACCAACATCATTCATATGCACAGTGGAGAAACTGAGCATACTCGAATCACTAATTTTCTTGAACTTGCATACTACTGCGAAACAACTCCTGGATCTAAAGTAATCTTTACAACTTATCATTCTTTGCATAAGATTCATCAAGCAGAAATTGATATTGATGTAACTTATCTTGATGAGGCGCACAATGCTGTCAATCGTCGTTTCTTTGATGCTGTAAAGAATATCAGTAAGAGTTCCAAACGATTTTATTCAATGACTGCAACTCCTAAGTTCAGTCAAACAAGTCGTCCTGGTAACAATGATGCTGAAGTATTTGGTAGTAAGATCTTTAGTGTCAAAGCACCAGATCTAATTCAAAATGGTAGCATCCTTGCTCCTAAAACTTCTGTTGTTAAAATTACTGGAGCACGAGACAAAGAGAATGCAGCAGAACGTGACTTTTATACACTTTGCGATTCTATTCTCAATGAAGATGACATGAACAAAGTATTGGTTGTTGCACCTAATACTAAAGTTCTGAATCAAATGCTATCAGATACTGCACTTATTCCTGAGATGCGTAGTAATGGATATGATGTGATGTGGATTACTTCAAAGTACGGTGCATTTGTCAATGGGAACAAAGTCCGTCGCTCTGAATTTTTGAATACTCTCTCTGAATATGGAGCAGATCCTGAGCGTAAGTTTATTGTCTTTCATATTGGCATCCTAACTGAAGGTATTAGTGTTCCTGGGATTCAATCTTGTATTTTCATGAGAAATCAAAACTTTGTATCTACTGTTCAGAGTATTGGTCGTTGTATTCGTGTGAGTCCTGAAGACACTGAACGTATGAAGACTGGAGATCTGATTCCTGGCGACTTTGAGAATTATGCCAAACCATTTGGCAAAGTCATAATTCCAGTGTATGATAATAAGGTAGGTATTTCCACAGCACGTCGCGTAGAAAACGTTGTTGATGAGGTATTTGTAAAAGGTAATTTTGTTGCTGATTATGTAAAATGACAACTAATTCAAAAACTGGATTTGAAACTTCTGATGGATATGCTGCTGTACCATGGGGAAAGAGGTATGTTATCCTTTTTCAAGGTCAACAACTTGAAGACGTAAAAAC